>Ga0182749_1002070_pt1 | contig 15028 bp, 20 predicted proteins | sample eDN3rd37CKraftMG_FD_128875 | JGI IMG/M metagenome (GOLD analysis project Ga0182749, IMG submission 128875) | Enriched Miracle-Growth compost microbial communities from Emeryville, California, USA - eDNA 3rd pass 37_C Kraft MG (version 2) (version 2) ...
ATCTATCTCGGCGTCCACTGGCCGAGCGACGTCGCGGCCGGCTGGGCGCTTGGCGTTGCGTGGGCAAGTCTTGCCTGGCTTGTCGTGGCGGGGCTGCAGTTTCTGCGGCGGCGGCGTGCCCGGCGCATTTCGGGTTAGGAAAGCGATTGCGCGACGCCGCGTTCGCCGCTATTGAAGCGACATGAGCACCGTTCTGATTGCAAAGCCTTGGTGGTGGGCCCGCTAGACAGCGGCCGGCGCAAGCTTTGCGTTTGAACTTGGATGATGGCCGCAGGTGAAAACCGGGCGGCCATTTTCGTTTGGACTTCCCGGCGGCACCTCGAAAAAAAGGGAGCAGGAAATGAGCTTGGAAGTCCTGGACGACGGCAGCGAGCGGTTCATTACGGCGGGCGGCATCGCGATCACGCGTTCGCGCAGCGAAGTGGCCTATGGCGGCGCCATCGACGCATATATCGATGCGCTCGACAGCCGCCGCGGGGCGGTCTTCTCATCCAACTACGAATATCCGGGCCGCTACACCCGCTGGGACACGGCCATTGTCGACCCGCCGCTGGTGATCTCCGCGCGCGGCCGCACTATTAAGATCGAGGCGTTGAACAAGCGCGGCGAGGCGATGCTGCCCGCCGTTTCAGCCGCGGTGGAGGCCGTTCCCGAGGTCACCATGGCCGTGGCGGGAGACCGGCTGCTCGCGGTGGAGATTTCGGAGCCGGCGGAGGTCCTGGCCGAAGAGGAACGCTCCCGGGTCCCGTCGGTTTTCACCGTTCTTCGCGCCATCACCAACCTGTTCCACACCGAGAACGACAGCAATCTCGGCCTTTACGGCGCGTTCGGCTACGATCTCGCCTTCCAGTTCGATCCCGTGAAGCTCAGGCTCGAGCGGCCGGAGAGCCAGCGCGACCTGGTTCTCTATCTCCCGGACGAAATCCTCGTCGTCGACCATTACTCGGCCAAGGCCTGGCGCGACCGATACGATTACGCGGGCGAAGGTTTTTCCACTGAAGGTCTGCCGCGCGATACCAGGGCGGAGCCGTTCAGGCCAAGCGCCAGCGTGCCGCCACGCGGCGATCACCAGCCAGGCGAATATGCAAGGCTCGTCGAAAAGGCGAAGGAGAGTTTTCGGCGAGGCGATCTCTTCGAGGTGGTGCCGGGGCAGATGTTCTTCGAGCGCTGCCAGAGCATGCCCTCCGCCATCTGCCGCCGGCTCAAGCAGATCAATCCGTCGCCCTATTCCTTCTTCATCAATCTGGGCGAGCAGGAATATCTGGTCGGCGCCTCGCCGGAGATGTTCGTGCGCGTTTCAGGCCGCCGGGTGGAGACCTGCCCGATTTCCGGGACCATCAAGCGCGGCGACGATGCGATTTCGGACTCGGAACAGATCCTGAAGCTGCTCAATTCGAAAAAGGACGAGTCGGAGCTGACCATGTGCTCGGACGTCGACCGCAACGACAAGTCCCGGGTATGCGAGCCGGGCTCCGTGCGCGTCATCGGGCGGCGGCAGATCGAGATGTATTCGCGCCTGATCCACACGGTGGACCATATCGAAGGCCGGCTGCGCGAGGGTATGGACGCCTATGACGCGTTTCTCAGCCACGCCTGGGCGGTGACGGTGACGGGCGCGCCGAAGCTATGGGCCATGCGCTTCATCGAGGAGAACGAGAAGAGCCCACGTGTCTGGTATGGCGGCGCGGTCGGCATGGTGCATTTCAACGGAGACATGAACACGGGCTTGACGCTGCGCACGATCCGCATCAAGGACGGCATCGCCGAAGTGCGCGCCGGCGCCACACTCCTCTATGATTCCAATGGGGAGGAAGAGGAGGCTGAGACGGAGCTGAAGGCTTCAGCGATGCTTTCGGCCATTCGTGAGGCGGGAAAGACGAACATGGCGAACCAGGCGAGAGAAACGGCGCGCGTTGGCGAGGGCGTGAAGATCCTGCTCGTCGACCACGAGGATTCGTTCGTCCACACGCTGGCGAACTATTTCCGGCAGACGGGCGCAGAAGTGACGACGGTGCGTGCGCCGGTGGCCGACAGCGTCTTCGATCGGGTGAGCCCGGATCTCGTGGTCCTATCCCCCGGGCCCGGCACGCCGGACGATTTCGACTGCACGGCGACCATCCGGAAGGCGCGCGGGCGGGATCTGCCGATCTTCGGCGTTTGCCTCGGGCTGCAGGCGCTCGTCGTCGCCTATGGGGGCGAGCTGCGCCACCTGCACGAACCGGTGCACGGCAAGCCCTCCCGCATCCGCGCCGGCCACAACAGCCTCATCTTTTCCGGCCTGCCGCAGGAAGTGACCGTGGGGCGGTATCACTCGATCTTCGCCGATCCGGCGCGCCTGCCGGAGCCGTTCGTCGTCACGGCCGAAACCGAGGACGGCGTGGTGATGGCGATCGAACACGAGAGCGAGCCCGTGGCAGCCGTGCAATTCCATCCTGAATCGATTATGACCCTCGGCCACAATGCCGGCATGCGCATGATCGAGAATGTGGTCGCGCATCTGCCACGAAAGAGGAAGGTGAAGGCGGCATGACCATGCCGCCTTGTGTCAAACCGCGGCGATCCGAGGCCGCCTAGCTCGTCATGCCGCAGACTTCGAAGATCCAACGCTTTTCCTACTGGTCGATCATCGTCGGGATTGCCATCCTGGCGCTGAAATTCCTGGCCTGGTGGCTGACGGGTTCGGTGGCGCTCCTGTCGGACGCGATGGAATCCATCGTCAACGTGGTGGCATCATTGGTGGCGTGGTACGCAATCCGCGTTGCCCACATGCCGGCGGACGAGAACCACCCCTTCGGCCATCACAAGGCCGAATATTTCTCGGCGGTGCTCGAGGGCGTGCTCATCGTGCTCGCGGCGCTCCTCATCATGCGCGAAGCGGCTCTGGCCTTCCTCAGCCTTCATGCGATCGACGCGCCGGTCGTGGGTATCGCGATAAACGCGCTTGCGGCGGTCGGCAACGGCCTTTGGGCATCCGTGCTTCTGCGCGAAGGACGCAAGGCGCGCTCGCCGGCGCTTGTCGCCGACGGCCGCCATCTGTGGACGGACGTGGTGACGTCTGCCGGCGTCATCGCAGGCCTGTTGCTGGCGCTTGCCACGGGGTGGATCTGGCTCGATCCGCTGATGGCCGTAATCGTCGCCATCAACATCATCTGGCACGGCTGGCATATGCTGAGCTCCTCGGTGCAGGGCCTCATGGATGTGGCCGTGGACCCGGAGGGGATAGCCAAGATCGAACGCGTGATCGCGGAAAACAGCGACGGAGCGCTTGAATTCCACGACCTGAAGACGAGAGAAGCGGGCCCGGCCCGCTTCATCGAGTTCCATCTCGTGGTGCCTTCGGAAATGACCGTCGAGCGCTCGCACAATATCTGCGACCGGATCGAGCACGCATTGGCAAAGGCGATACCGGGGTCCCGCGTGGTCATCCATGTGGAACCCGCATACAAGGCCAAGCACGCGTAGGGCTTACTCGGCCTTCCTGGCCTGCATCTTCTCGAAGCCTTCCGTCGCCTCGCGCAGATCATCGGGAAAGTCGTCCATCTCCATGATCTTGCGGATCTCGATGGTCTCGTTGGGGCCGCCAGGGCAGCGTTTCGCCCACTCGACCGCTTCCTCCAGCGAGTCGACATCAATGATCCAGTAGCCGCCGAGCACCTCCTTCACTTCGGCAAAGGGCCCGTCCGTCACCTCGGGAGAGCCCTTGGCGAAGGAGACGCGCGCGCCCATGGAGGGCGGGTGCAGGCCTTCGGCGGCCACGAGGATGCCGGCCTTCAGCAGCTCCTCGTTGTAACGCATCATTGGCCCGACCGCGTCCGCCTCCGGCAATGTGCCGGGCGGCGCCGTCTCGTAACCCTTGGGGATCATCAGCATCATATAGCGCATCATTTCCTCCTAGAGGGTCTGCCTGGCATGAAGCGCGCCGCCGATCCATGCACAGGGAAGCGCGGTGAGGACGAGCGCGATCGGGTACCAGTGCGAGCCCATGTGCCACATGGCCGCGGCGCCCAGGATGCTGAGCACAAGGCCGATGGCGCCGAGGATCATGGCGTGCAGCATCGGCCGGGCCGGCGCCAAGCGTGCTGCGATATAGCAGCCGAGAACGGCGAAGACCAGCCGGTAGGCGAGGGCGACCACGTAAAGACCGTCGCTCATGGGCTCGCCCCAGGGCGGGTAGATGCCCGCGGTGTGCAGGATCTGGTCTGCGGCGGTAGACAAGACGGCCGTGGTGACGAAACCCAGCAGAATGGCGCCCACGCTTCGCAGCGGGTGGGAGCTTCGCGGGCCGGTGGTGACGAGTTCTGTGCTCATGAGAACCTCCTTTTCCGGGCACCTTGCCGGCCCGGTCGACCCAAGGACGAAGAAAAAGGGCGCTGTCCGACAGCGGCCTTAAATTCTTTTCTTGTGCGAGGGTCAGGCCCGCTTCGACAAGACCACGTGGGTCGCCTTTTCGGACGGGACATGCTCGGTCACCTCGTAGCCGAGGCGAGGCAGGTCTATGCCGGTAAAGAGCGGCTCACCACCGCCGAGCAGGATGGGCGAAATGGCGAAATGCATCTCGTCGACAAGCCCCGCCTTCAGGTATTGCCGGATGGTAGCGGCGCCTCCACCGACGAGAATGTCGCGGCCGCCTGCCGCTTCCTTTGCCCGGGCGAGTGCGGCCTCGATGCCGTCGGTGACGAAATGGAAAGTGGTGCCGCCTTCCATTTCCAGCGGCGCGCGTGCGTGGTGGGTGAGGACGAAGACGGGGACGTGATAGGGCGGGTTGTCGCCCCACCAGCCCTTCCAGGATTCGTCGGGCCACGGGCCCCGCACCGGCCCGAACATGTTCCGACCGAGGATCCAGGCGCCGACATTGTCGAACCCGCGCGCCGCAAAGTCGTCATCGACACCCGTTGTGCCACCTTCGTTCCCGTGCACGCGCTGAAAGGTGCGCGTGGGGACGAACCAATCGTGCAACGCCTCGCCGCCGACACCGAGCGGGTTTTCGAGGCTCTGGTCGGGACCGGCGCCATAGCCGTCGAGCGAAATCGAGAAAGCATGAATACGAAGCCTGGACATATTTCTTCTCCTGAATTGCTTGCCGATCACCGGAAGAGCATCGGCCGTTATGGCCTGCGCTCCGGCGCGTAATGGAGGATGACGACACCTGATCTCAGGGTTCTCGTCTCCAGATGCTTCAGAGCCATCCGGTCGGGGCTGCTCTTGAAGAGGGGCGTTCCGCTCCCGAGAATGACGGGATTGATCCCAAGGTGATATTCGTCGATCAGGTTGTGCCGCATCAGCGTTGATGCGAGGTCGGCGCTGCCGAACAGATAGATGTCTCCGCCTTCCCTGGCCTTCAGCTTCGAGATTTCTTCAGGCACGTTTCCCCTGAAGAGCTTGGTGTTGTTCCAGTCGGCGCTTGGGATCGTGCGCGAGAAGACGATTTTCTCTATGCCGTTCATGAAATCGGCGATCCAGCCCTGCGCGGAGCGCCAATAGCCGGCCATCATCTCGTAGGTCACGCGGCCGAAGACGAGCGTTTCGGCCTTCGACTGCGTCTCATGAATGTAGTTCTCCAACTCGTCTTCGAAGACGAACCAATTGATGTCCCTGTCCGGCCCTTCGAAGAAGCCGTCGACGGTGACCATGTTCCACAGGATCAGTTTTCTCATGGTACTCTCCCTCGGTGCCTGCAGTCAGTTGTCCAGGTGATTGTCGGTGTGATCCGCGATCGCGCGGATGATCGTGTCCCAGTCGGCCCTGTGCAGTTCGTGGCCGCCGCCTTCGAGCCTCACCAGCCGCGCGCCGGGAACGGTTGCGGCAAGGGTTTCTCCGTGTTCTACCGGGAACACCGGATCGGCTGTGCCGTGGATGACGAGCAGGGGCGGCTTCATCTCGCGCAACCGATCCCGCCATGCCTCGCCGATGTGGAAGAGGATGCTGTGGTTGGTGGCGCTGAGATAGCCGCCTGAACGATCGAAATCCCGCTCGATGAAGGCCGTGGTCGCGGCCTTGTCGAACGGATGTGCGGTGCCAGCGGTCAGGCGCGCGTCCTCGACGAGGTAAGCGACCGCCTCCGCCCGGTCCGCCCAGTCGACGTCCGCTTTCATGTGCTCCATCCATGCTTCGCCGCTTGGTGGAAGGTGGGACGTCTCCACCCCGAGCGGCGTGCTGCTGATCGCCGTCAGCGAAAGCACGCGCCCCGGATTTTTCAGCGCGGCGCCCTGACCGACCATGCCGCCGAGAGAAAAGCCGACGAGATGGGCGGTGGTGATTCCGTAGCCGTCGAGCACACGGAAGACATCGTCGACTGCATCGTCGAAGCGATAACCCGGCTGGCCGGCGGGGTATTTCGTCGAAAGACCGGAGTCGCGCTGATCGTAGCGAATGACGAAGCGGCCTCGTTGCGCGAGCCGGCGGCAGAATTCCTCGTGCCACCATAGCATGGAGGCCATCCCGCCCATGATCAGAAGCACCGGCGGATGGGCCGGATCGCCGAAGGCTTCGGTGGCGATTTCGACATCCGCAGCCTTGATAACCCGCGCATTCATTACAGCCTCCCTTGACTTCGCATCCGTGTGATTGCATTTTGCAACTGGTTGCAGCGTAGCGAAACTGATTTTATTTTGCAACCGGTTTTTTGGAGAATGAGAATTGGCTGCTGAAAGGGAAGAATTCGCCAGCCACCGATCCGGCTGCCCGATCAACCTGACGCTCGAGGTTCTGGGAGACAAATGGTCCCTCATCATCATTCGCGACATGATGTTCGGGAACCGCAGGCATTTCCGTGAGCTGCTCTCGCAGAACGAAGAAGGGATCGCTTCGAACATTCTCGCCGACCGGCTGCGGCGGCTGCTCGCGGAAGGCGTCATCTCCAAGGAGGACGACCCGAGCCACAAGCAGAAGGCGATCTACAGCCTGACGGAGAAGGGCATAGAGCTTCTCCCGGTTTTCGCCATGATTGGCGCCTGGGGGCGCAAATGGCTGCCCGTCACCGAGGCGCTATCCATTCGCGCGCAGCTTCTGGAAGAGGGCGGGCCGGAACTTTGGGAAGAATTCATGGAGGAACTGCGCCAGGAGCATCTCGGGGCGCAGCCCGCCCGGCCGAGATCGGGGCCCAGCGTGCGCGAGCGGCTGCGCGCGGCTTTTGAGGAGGTGGTTGCGCGGGGAGCGGCTGCCGTCTCTTGACACCTGGCTGGCGATTACCAAATTTTGGTATAATGTGCGGCTGGAGGTGCCCTGATGGCCCGGAATACGTCTATTTCCCTCGGCGATCATTTTGCCGAATTCATCGACGCTCAAGTGAAGACTGGCCGCTATGGCTCGGCCAGCGATGTGGTGCGCGCCGGCCTTCGTCTGCTTGAGGAACATGAGGCGAAGGTCAGGGCACTGGAAGCGGCCTTGATCGAAGGCGAGGAGTCGGGCGAGCCAGTTCCTTTCGACAATGACGCATTCTTAGCGAGGATGCGGGCAAAGCATGTCAGGTAAGAGCCGTCGATACCGGGTGTCTCCACTGGCGGAGGCCGACCTGGAAGAAATCTGGCTCTACACTTTCAAGCACTGGTCATTGGAACAGGCGGACACATACCACAACCTGATTGTAGCTGCTTTCGAGGAACTCGCGGCAGGCACCAAGACTGGACGGCGGGTCGAAGTTCGCGAGGGCTATTTCAAATACGCCGTCGGGGCGCATTTTGTATACTACCGCCAATCGGACGCTACGTTGAATATCGTCCGCGTTCTGCACCAGCGAATGGATTCGCAGCGGCATCTTTAGAGCGCGATGCGTTCCGATTGAATCAGAACGCGCGCTCTAACAATTTGATTTAGCCGCATGATCTTGTCCGAAAAGTCTGCAACTTTTCGGGATCATGCTCTAGGAGAAGCCTTCACAAATACCCCGTCACCTCCGGCGGACGATCCCAGGCGTCGTGCCTGCCGTCCTCATAGATGATCGGGGCGTTGGCGAGCTCTTCGTCCGTCACATCGTCGAGGCAGACGATGTTCACCGCGTAGAAGGCGCCGCCCATCATGTCGAACTCAGCGCTGGCGAAGGGGTGGACTCCGCAACGCCGGCAGAAGACGTGGCGGATCATCTTTTCCCCGAAGCGGTATTCCGCCAGCATCTCCTCGCCCGAAAGCAGCTCGAAATCCTCCGGCGTGACAAATGCCTTCCAAAACCGGGTCTTGAGGCAGGAGGAGCAGTTGCAGCGGAAGGTGGAAGTCCACCATACGCCGGACCGCGCGGGCTCCGAACGCTGCCCGGCGGGCGCAAGGTCAATTTTGGCGGCAAAGCGCAGTGCGCCGCAGTGACAACTGCCGTGATAGGTTTTTTTCATGGTTCACATGCCTTCGATCGGCGACTGCTGGTGAAAGGCGAGTTTCCAATCCCCACCCCTTCGCACATAGAGGCTGCTCGCTAGCGCATGGATGGGAGCCGTCTCATGTTCCCAACGCGCTTCCACCCGATAGGTCAGCAGCAGGACCTCCGGCGTGATTTCCTGATCGTGCTTTTCGGAGAATTGGACTTCGGCCCAGCGCCGGCCTTCGGCGTTCTCCTGACGAATGGCCTCGACGGCGGTATCTCGGGAGATCGGGCCGGTTTCGGGGAAAACCAGCACAGCCTCTTCAACAAGGCTTTCCTTGTAAAACTCGGGATCGTTCGTCCAGAGTTTCCGCTCGATCGTGAACAGCAGTTCCGCGGGATTCATCCCTGGTCTCCTCCTCTCCTGTCTTTGGGCGGAGAAAATGCGAGTCTTTGCCGGAGTTTGGCGGCGAAGCCTCGCATTTCGATTCAGATTCCATTGCACGTACGGCAAGGTCTAGACGGCCATCTGCGGTAGGTAGGCAGCCAGATTGTCGAGCGTTGCGTTCCAGCCGCTTTCGTGACCGTCGCGCGAAGCCTTGGAGGTAAAGAAGGCCTGGTGCAGCGTAAGCCTCGTCTTTCCGCCTTCTTCCTTCAAGGTGATCGTTACCACCGTTTCATGGCCGCGTTCGCCGTTCTCATCGTGCCAGGCATGGGTGAAGACGAGGCGTTCGGGCGGCGTGATCTCGCGATAGGTGCCGCTCAACCAGTGGTCCTGCCCCTCGGGAGAGCGCATGCAGGTTTTGAAAGAGCCGCCGGTGCGGATCTCGCCCTCGGAGAAGGGCAGGGTGAAGCCTGTAGGGCAGCACCAGCGGTTCAGGTGCTCGGGCTTGGTCCATGCCTCGAACACCAGGGCGGGTGGGGCATCGAAGAGGCGGGAGATGTAAAGCTCGGCATCGGATTGCCGGGCGGTCTCGGCATCAAGCGTCATCGGATTTCTCCTTGTGCTGGATTTCCTTGAGATAGGTGTCGAGCCGGTCGAAGCTGCCTTCCCAGAACTGGCGATAGCGTTCCACCCAGTCGGCGATTTCCTTGAGCGGGCCGGCTTCGAGCCTGCAGGGCCGCCATTGGGCATTACGGCCGCGTGAGATGAGGCCCGCCCGCTCCAAAACCTTGAGATGCTTCGAGACGGCCGGCAGGCTCATGTCGAAGGGGGCCGCAAGCTCGTTCACCGTCGCCTCGCCGGCCGCCAGCCTTCCGATGATCGCGCGGCGGGTCGGATCGGCCAAGGCGGAAAAGGCGGCGCTCAACGGGTCCATGGTTTGTATTTCACCTTTTAGTTAATTAACTGTTCGGTTTATTGCGGGGATAGATCCATCTGTCAAGCCGCAAGAAGGAGCATCTTGCGTCCTTCGTCCGGCTCCGCTATCAGGAGAGCCATGTTCAACGCAGCACACGCCACGCCGTTCAGTCCCGCCGCCAATTGCGGCGCGGTGGCGCGTGCGCTTTCCAGCCTTCTTCTTCTCGGCCTTATCGGCGATCGCCGGGTCCGTTGAAGGAGCGCCCGGCGATCGATCGCCGGTTGACCCTGGTTCGCTCCTTCCCGTCAAAAATTGATTGAACCTTGACAGGCGAACGATTGCGTCCGAGCAACGTCTCGCCGCCGGAGTGAACCTAAGATGGACGCCAAGAACGACAGTTTGCATCGCAGCGAAGGCCGCAAGGGCATGCCCGATGCTTCGCGAAAATACCAAGCCTATCCGCAGATCGATCTGGCGGACCGCACCTGGCCCTCGAAACGCATCGAGAAGGCGCCGATCTGGTGCTCGGTCGATCTGCGTGACGGCAACCAGGCGCTCATCGACCCCATGGGGCATGACCGCAAGGCGCGCATGTTCGCGCTCCTCTTGGAGATGGGCTTCAAGGAGATCGAGATCGGCTTCCCCTCCGCTTCCCAGACGGATTTCGACTTCACGCGCTGGGTGATCGAACAGGGCAACGTGCCTGACGATGTTTCTCTTCAGGTCCTCGTACAATGCCGGCCGGAGCTGATTTCGCGCACTTTCGAGTCGCTTGAAGGCGCCCATCGGCCGATCGTCCATTTCTACAATTCCACCAGCGAGCTGCAGCGCCGCGTCGTCTTCGAGAAGGATGTGGCGGGCGTCAAGGGGATCGCCACCGACGCGGCCAAGATGATCACGGATATGGCGGCGAAGGCAGCCAAGGATTCAGGCCATCGAGGCTTTCGCTTCGAGTATTCGCCCGAGAGCTTTACGGGCACCGAACTCGAGGTTGCCCTGGAGATCTGCAACGCCGTCATCGAAATCGTCGCGCCGACGCCTGAAGACAAGCTGATCATCAACCTGCCGTCCACCGTTGAAATGGCAACGCCCAACATCTATGCCGACCAGATCGAGTGGATGTGCCGCCAGCTCGACCGGCGCGACAGCCTGATCGTATCGCTCCATCCGCACAACGACCGCGGCACCGCCATCGCGGCCACGGAACTCGGCCTGATGGCGGGCGCCGACCGTGTGGAGGGCACGCTGTTCGGCAATGGCGAGCGCACGGGCAACGTCGATATCGTCACGCTGGCGCTCAACATGTACACGCAGGGCGTCGATCCGGAACTCGACTGCTCCGACATCACCCGCATGAAGGATGTCTACGAGTATTCAAATCAGCTCCGCATCCCGGAGCGGCACCCCTATGTCGGCGAGCTGGTCTACACGGCCTTTTCGGGCTCGCACCAGGACGCCATCAACAAGGGAATGAAGGCCCATCGCAAGGCCAACAAGGAGCTGTGGGAGGTGCCGTATCTGCCCATAGATCCCGCCGATGTGGGCCGCACCTACGAGGCGATCATCCGCATCAACTCGCAGTCGGGCAAGGGCGGCATCGCCTATGTGCTGCAGGCTGATTACGGGCTCAACCTGCCGCGCAACCTGCAGGTCGAGTTCCGGGAAGACATTCAGGCCATTACCGACGCGGAAGGCAAGGAATTGCCCCCGAAGCGCATTCATGACCGCTTCCTCGAGCTTTATGTCGAGCAGCCGGGCGCCCGGCTCAAATTCCTCGACCACCAGACCTTCCCCGACTCGGAGATGAAGGGGCGGCGGGTTCTGGAGGCGACCATTCTCGACAACGGCAAGGAAATGGTCATCAAGGGCACGGGCACCGGGCCGATCGACGGCTTCGTCAATGCGCTCTCGCGCCATATCGGAGTGGACATGTCGGTGCTCGATTACTCGGAGCATTCGCTGCAGCGGGGCACAGACGCGGCTGCCGTCTCCTATGTGGAGATGGAACATCCGGGCGGAAAGCTCTTCGGCGTCGGCATCAACACCAACATCACCACGGCCTCGCTCGAAGCGGTGGTCTCGGCCGCCAATCGCATCCTAGGCCAATAGGGGGAGGGCAGTGTGGCAGTAGGAACAGCGCGATCGCTGCAATCGCGCTGGAACTTAGCTATTGCCATGCTGCCTATAGCCCTAATCACGTGCTGATTTTCCTATTGGGCCATGCTAACGATATGTTAAGCATGAAACGCTCGGGAGAACCATGATGAGCGAGGCTGGCCAGAATACGGTTCCCAAGGTTCGCCGCCTTGCCGAAGCTGTCCGTGAGATGAAGACGGCCGCGGCCGACCGCGAGGATGTCGTGGTGGACATGCGCGAGTCGACCCGGGCCCGGCTTGAGCTCCTGGCGCAGGAGCTGACCCCGGTGTTTGCCGATGTGCCCGAGGACGATCCGGCCTTCGATTTCGCTATTTCCTCGGGCCAACAGCCGCGACTATGGATCGATTCCGTCGCCCATGTGACGATGGGGCCTGATCGGCGCACATATCGCTTCCTGCGTGACACCCGGCTCGGCCGCGTGGTTCTCGGCGAATCCACCGAGATCGCGCCCATGGCGGACCTGGTGACCCGTTACATTGCGGAGCGGATGGTCGAGCGTCAGCGCTACCTGGAGGGCGAAATCTTCGCGCTTCCCCGCGCGGCCGAAGAAAGCCGGGCTATGGAAACGCCGGAGCGCAGGAAGGGCGGCTGGGGCTCCTTCTTCGGTTCGCTCATCCTGGTGCTGTTTGGCGGCATCGTTGGCGCAGCCGGCATTCTCGTTCTTCTTTGGGATCGTTTCCCCGAACTGCATCAGTATTTTCAGTAAGATCTGGAGCGGAACGCGCTCACATTGGCTCGCGCTTCCGTTCTACCTCTTTGGTTTTGTTGTCCTGAAGGACGCGCAGCGCTGTAGCGGGAAGCCGTTCGTGATTGTCGCGACGGCATAATTTGGCCGCTCTCGTCCGCAAGGCTCCCCGCATTTAAGAAAACCATTTTTTCTGGAGCCATTTCATGAACAGGTATTTTTGGGCTTCGGCCGTCTTTGCCCTTTTAGCGCTGGTATCCCTGACCGGCTTTATGCTCATCAGCTCCTACGTCGATGAGCAGGGCTATTTGCGCGAACCGCTCTTTCTCGCACCCATCGGCATGATCTCGCTTGCCGCCAGCGGCGTCTGCTTGTTCGTGGGCTTTGCCTCGAAGCGCTAAGCCAACGCCTACAACTTTTTGGGATCATGCTCTAAGCGGGCGCGCGGTCCGTGGAGATCAGCCACTGGGTCGATAGCTCCACGACGCTCTCGCCGTTCTCGGCCACTCCGCGCCGGGTCAGCTGCACCTGCCATGTGCCGGGTGCGCCCATGATCTCGAAGAGATTGTAATGCGCGGCGGGCAGGGCCGCGCCGTGGGCTTGTCCCGCCGCGGCCACGCCCACCACGGGAACGCTTATCCCGTTCCTGCCTTCGATCCGGTGCACCGTCGGCAGGTGGGTATGCCCATGAAGCACAAGCTCGGCGCCGTACTTGCGCACCATCTTATGGAACCGGGCGATGCCGAACAGGCGCTTGTGCTGGCCCGTCGCTCCACGTATCGGCGGGTGATGGATGAGAACGACGCGGAAAAGCCCGCGGCTGGCCGCTTCCTCCAGCAATTGGCAGGCGCGGCTCTCCTGCTTCTCGGTGAAATAGCCGCTGGCCAGAAAAGGCGCCGTCGCCCGCGCGGAGGAGAGGCCGATGATCGCTATCGGCCCACGCACGCGCATATAGGGAAACTGATGGTGATCGGTGACCGGTTTCGCTCCGTCGCCGGTCATGTAAGCGCCCCAGGCGCGGCAGGCCTTGTCCAGCGCGTGCGGCACATAGGCATCGTGGTTGCCGGGCACGACGGAAATGTTGGCGGGTGTGCCCAGGCTTTCCAGCCACAGCCGCGCCATCTCGATCTCGCGGTCCAGCGCAAGATTCACCAGATCGCCCGTCAGCGCGATATGATCGGGGGCCGACGCTACGATGTCGTCGCTGATCAGGTCGATGATGCCGTCGTCGAGATTGAACCGCCGACGGCGATGCCAGTTTATATAGCCGGTGATGCGTTTCGAGATCAGTTCGCGATAAGTAAGCTCGGGGAGCGGCCCCAGATGAATATCGGAAAAATGCGCCAACCGAAACATGATGCGTCTTTAGAGTACCCTTTTCAGGCTTACCAGCCCTAAGAGCGTGATGGCTTCAACCATGCATCTTGAAACCCGAAGTCCCGAACAGATGCGGTTCCGCGTCAAACTCTTCCACCTCTGGCATTTGTTCCGGCGTCCGATGACGCTTGGGGTCCGCGGTGTCGTCCTGGACGAGGAGCGGCAGGAGGTGTTCCTTGTAAGGCACACCTACGTAAACGGCTGGCACTTGCCAGGGGGTGGGGTGGAGCCCGGCGAGACCATGCTTTCCGCACTTGCCCGCGAGCTTTGGGAGGAGGGCAATATCGTGCTTGCCGGCACGCCCAAGCTCAAATCCATCCATTTCAATTGCGGGGCCAGCCGGCGCGACCATGTGGCGGTCTATCTGGTCACGCATTTTTCGCAGACGGCTCCACGCACGGCCGATCTCGAAATCGCCGATGCCCGATTCTTTCCGCTCGACGCGTTGCCGGCGGGAACGACGGGAGGCACGCGCCGCCGGCTGAGCGAGATCTTCGACGGAGCGGAGGTCGCGGCCGAGTGGTAGGCCACTTATGACGCCCTGGCAAATCTCTCCCGGTCATGCGGGGCGGCATAGTCCAGTTCCGGCCCCAGCGGGATTATTCCCGTCGGATTGATGGTCTTGTGGCTGCCGTAATAGTGCGCCTTGATGTGATGCATGTTCACGGTCTCCGCCACGCCGGGCACCTGATAAAGCTCCCGCAGGTAATTGGAAAGATTGGGATAATCGACGACGCGCCGAAGGTTGCACTTGAAGTGCCCGACATAGACCGGATCGAAGCGCACGAGCGTCGTGAAAAGGCGCCAGTCGGCCTCCGTCAGCCGATCCCCGACGAGGTAGCGGTGCCGCGCCAGTCTTCCTTCCACCACGTCCAGCGCTTCGAAGAGCTGACGGAAAGCCTCCTCATACGCTTCCTGCGTGGTGGCGAATCCGGCGCGATAGACGCCATTGTTGATGTTCGCATAGACAAGCTCATTCACCGCATCGATCTCGCTGCGCAGCGCCTCGGGATAAAAATCCAGGGACGCGTCGCCCCACGCGTCGAAAGCTGAGTTCAGCATGCGGATGATCTCGGAGGACTCGTTGTTGACGATGGTCTCCGTCTTCCGGTCCCAAAGCACCGGCACCGTCACGCGCCCTGAATAGCGCGGATCCGCTTTGGTGTAGATCTGGTGCAGGTAATCCTGCCCGTAGAGATCGTCGCCGGTGGCGCCGTCTTC
>Ga0182749_1002072_pt1 | contig 15016 bp, 14 predicted proteins | sample eDN3rd37CKraftMG_FD_128875 | JGI IMG/M metagenome (GOLD analysis project Ga0182749, IMG submission 128875) | Enriched Miracle-Growth compost microbial communities from Emeryville, California, USA - eDNA 3rd pass 37_C Kraft MG (version 2) (version 2) ...
ACTACAACCATATCTTCACTTGGGAAATGGGCGACAAGGATGGCGCCAACGCGGCCTTTGCCAAGGCCGATGTGACCATCAAGGAGCTCATTTCCTATCAGCGCGTGCACCCGTGTCCGCTCGAGACCTGCCAGTGCGTGGCCTCCTTCGACAAGATCAAAGGCGAGCTCACACTATGGGGCACCTTTCAGGCTCCCCACGTCATCCGCACGGTCGGTTCGCTCCTCTCGAAAATTCCTGAGCACAAGATCCACGTCATCGCGCCGGACATCGGCGGCGGCTTCGGCAACAAGGTCGGCGCCTATCCCGGCTACATCTGCGCCATCGTGGCCTCCATCGTCACCGGCCAGCCGGTGAAATGGGTCGAAGACCGCATCGAGAACCTCTCGACCACGGCGTTCGCCCGCGACTACCACATGACCACGGAGATCGCCTGCACCAGGGACGGCAAGGTCCTGGGCCTGCGCGTCCATACCATCGCCGACCACGGCGCGTTCGACGCCTGCGCCGATCCGAGCAAATGGCCGGCCGGCTTCTTCAACATCGTGACCGGCTCCTATGACTTCCCCGTCGCGCACGTCACCGTGGACGGCGTCTATACCAACAAGGCGCCGGGCGGCGTCGCCTACCGCTGCTCGTTCCGCGTGACGGAAGCGGCCTACTGCATCGAGCGCGCCATGGACATCATGGCGCAGAAGCTCGGCATGGACCCGGCCGAGTTCCGCATGAAGAACTTCATCAGGCGCGAGCAGTTTCCCTACACGTCCGCGCTCGGCTGGGAATACGACTCCGGCGACTACCACACCGCGATGCAGAAGGCGCTCGAGACCGTCGGCTACAAACAACTGCGCGAGGAGCAGAAGGCGAAACAGGAAGCCTTCAAGCGCGGCGAGACCCGCGAGCTCATGGGCATCGGCGTCATTTTCTTCACCGAGATCGTCGGCGCCGGCCCGTCGCGCAACTGCGACATCCTCGGCATCGCCATGTTCGACTCGGCGGAAATCCGCATCCACCCGACCGGCAGCGTGATCGCCCGGCTCGGCACCAAGTCCCAGGGCCAGGGGCACGAGACGACCTACGCCCAGATCATCGCCAGCGAGATCGGCCTGCCCGCCGACAGCATCACGGTCGAGGAAGGCAATACCGACACGGCGCCTTACGGCCTTGGCACCTACGGTTCGCGCTCGACGCCGGTGTCCGGCGCAGCCACCGCCATGGCCGCGCGCAAGATCAAGGCCAAGGCGCAGATGATCGCTGCACACCTCCTCGAAGTGCACGACGACGACCTCGAGTGGGACGTGGACCGCTTCCGCGTCAAGGGCAACCCCGAGCGGTTCAAGACCATGACCGAGCTCGCCTGGGCCGCCTACAACAGCCCACCGCCCGGCATGGAGCCCGGGCTCGAAGCGGTGAGCTACTACGACCCGCCGAACATGACCTATCCGTTCGGCGCCTATGTCTGCGTCGCCGACATCGACGTCGATACCGGCGTGACCAAGATCAGGCGCTTCTACGCGCTCGACGACTGCGGCACGCGGATCAACCCTATGATCATCGAAGGCCAAATCCACGGCGGCCTTACCGAGGCGTTCGGCATCGCCATGGGCCAGGAGATCCATTACGACGACGACGGCAACGTCACCACCGCGTCGCTGATGGATTATTTCCTGCCGACCGCGGTCGAGACCCCGAAGTGGGAGACCGACTGGACCACCACGCCCTCGCCGCATCACCCCATCGGCGCCAAGGGGGTCGGCGAGAGCCCGAACGTCGGCGGCGTGCCGTGCTTCGCCAACGCGGTCAACGACGCCTTCAAGTTCCTGGGCTCGACCCATATCCCGATGCCGCACGACAACTGGCGCACCTGGATGGCGGCGGACAAGCTCGGGCTACATACATAAGGCGGCGGGGCCGGCAAACCGGTGCAGGCCATGTTGGACCGCGAAACCATCGCCGAACGCCTGGCCGCCGTCGGCTACATCGCCGACCGCGATCTGGCGACGGCGCTATGGCTGATGGACCGGCTGCGGCGCCCGCTGCTCCTCGAAGGCGAGGCGGGCGTTGGCAAGACCGAGGTCGCCAAGGCCCTTGCTGCCGTGCATTGGTCCGAGCTGATCCGGCTGCAATGCTACGAGGGCCTGGACCAGAACGCCGCGCTCTACGAGTGGAACTACCAGCGCCAGCTGCTCGCCATCAAGGCGCGCGAAGGCATCGGCGAGAATGCCGACGCCGTCGAGGAGCATATCTTTTCCGAGAAATACCTGCTGGAGCGGCCGCTGCTCGCCGCCATCCGCCGCGAGAAGCCGCCGGTGCTGCTGATCGACGAGGTGGACCGCGCGGACGAGGAATTCGAGGCGTTCCTGCTGGAGCTGCTCTCGGACTTTCAGGTCAGCATCCCCGAGCTCGGCACCATCAAGGCGACGGCCATCCCCCGCGTGGTGCTCACCTCCAACGGCACGCGCGAGCTCTCCGACGCGCTGCGCCGGCGCTGTCTCTATCATTACATCGACTTCCCCGACGTGGACCGCGAGGCCGCCATCATCCGCGCGCGCACGCCGGGCATCGACACCTCGCTCGCTCTCCAGGTCGCACGCATGGTCGCGGCCGTGCGCAAGGAGGACCTGCGCAAGGCGCCCGGCATCGCCGAGACGCTCGACTGGGCGGCGACGCTCGCCGGCCTGGGGCTTCACGATCTCCGGCAGGAGCCTGAGGCCGTCTATGACACCATGATCTGCCTGCTGAAGACCCACGAGGATCGCGCCCGCATGACCCGCGAGGTCAGCGACAGGCTGCTGGGCAAGGTAGCTTAGCGATGGTCGCACAAGCCTATCCCCGCGCTCCGATTGCCTCCCCCCTTGCGGGGGAGGCCGGCGCGAAGCGCCGGGAGGGGGGTGAGCCAAGCGCTGCGGCAAGTGGCGAGACCATCGGCAACGACATCGGCGCATCGATCGGCCAGCGCCTCGCCGGCTTCGCGCGCACGCTGCGCGACAATGGCTTCAAGGCCGGCCTCGCCGAGACCGGCGACGCGCTGACCCTGCTGGCCTCGCCGGCGGCGCACAAGCCGTCCGCGCTCAAGCCCGCGTTCCGCGCGCTGTTCTGCGCCACCCATTCGGACTGGGAGAAGTTCGACCAGATTTTCGATGCCTGCTGGCTCGGCCGCGGCATCCGTTCCATGGGCGTCGTGTCCGGGGTGTCCGGCCCCGCGCCGGTGCAGCGCCTCGGCGCAAGGCCGGCGGCGCAGCCGGGCTCCACAGGCCAGCCGGACCATGTGCAGCGGCGCGACGGCGGGACCGGCGCGGCAGCAGCCGCCGGCGATGCAAAACGCGAGGGCGCCTCGCGTGTCGAAAACCTGGCCGCCGCCGACCTGCGCCACATCGCCGACCCCGACGACATGGCGCAGGTTTACGCGCTGGCCGAAAGGCTCGCCCGCGTCATGCGCGCGCGGCTCTTGCGCCGCGACGAGCGCCGCCGCCGCGGCCGGCGGCTCGACCTGCGCCGCACCATCCACCGCAGCGTGTCGTCCGGCGGCACGCCGCTCGCGCTGATGTGGCGGCGGCGCAAGGTGAAGCCGCTGCGGCTCGTCGTGCTGCTCGACGCCTCCGGCTCGATGAGCCTCTACACCGCGTTCTTCGTGCGCTTCCTGCATGGCGTGGTCGATGCCTTCCGCGAGGCTGAGGCCTTCGTGTTCCACACCCGCCTCGCCCACGTCTCGGCCTCGCTGCGCGACCGCGACGTGGAGCGCGCCGTGGACCGCCTGTCGCTGATGGCGCAGGGCATCGGCGGCGGCACGAAAATCGGCGACAGCCTCGCCACCTTCAACCGCTGGCACGCGCGGCGCGTGGTCAACTCGCGCACCGCGGTCATGATCGTGTCGGACGGCTACGACACCGGCGAGCCGTCCCTGCTCGCCGCCGAGATGCGCCGCCTGCGCCAGCGCTGCCGCCGCATCGTGTGGCTCAACCCGCTGATCGGCTGGCAGGACTACGCGCCGGAAGCGCGCGGCATGCAGGCCGCCCTGCCCTACGTCGATCTGTTCGCGCCCGCCCACAACCTGGAGAGTCTCGCGGCGCTCGAACCCTACCTCGCGAGGATATGATGCATCACGCCATCGACATCCTTGGAATCATCTCGACCCGCCGCGAGGCGGGCCAGCCCTTCGCGCTCGCGACCGTGGTACGCACCGTGGCCGCCACCGCTGCCAAGGCCGGCGCGAAAGCCGTGATCCTGCCCGACGGCACCATCTCGGAAGGCTGGATCGGCGGCGGCTGCGCCCGCGCCGCCGTGCTCAACGCGGCGAAGGATGCGCTCGCCGACGGCCGCTCGCGGCTCGTCTCGGTGCAGCCGCCGGACGCGCTCGACCGCGACGGCCACAAGGCCGGCGAGGAGCGAGAGGGCGTGCGCTTCGCCAAGAACATGTGCCCGAGCCAGGGCACCATGGACATTTTCATCGAGCCGGTGCTGCCGCGGCCGCAGATCGTCATCTGCGGCGCGAGCCCGGTGGCGGTCGCGATCAGCGACCTCGCCAGGCGCATCGGCTTCGCCGTGACGGTGTGCGCGCCGGCCGCCGACCAGGCGCAGTTCGAGGACGCGGACCGCCGCATCGAGGGTTACGCCCTGCCGGTGGAGGAAACCGGCGCGCGCTACGTCGTGGTCTCGACCCAGGGGCGCGGCGACGAGGCCGCGCTGCAGGCGGCGCTCGCCATCGACGTGGATTACGTCGCCTTCGTCGGCAGCCGCAAGAAGGCCGAGGCGCTGCGCCGGTCGCTCGCCGGGCGCGGCGTGCCGCCCGAGCGGCTCGCCAAGTTCAAGTCGCCGGCCGGGCTCGATCTCGGCGCCATCACGCCCGACGAGATCGCGCTGTCGATCCTCGCCGAGATCGTTGCCGTGCGGCGCGGCAGGGACGGGCGCAACACTGCTGCGCCCTAATTCCAGAGCTGCTTCGTCGCGATGTCGGCGCCTTGGCGCATGGCCTTGAACTTCTCCCACACCACGGTCGGGTGAACTTCGGTCTTGTAGAGCGCCTGCGAGGAGAAGCCGCAGTCGCCGCCGGCCATCACGTTCTCCCGCCCGACCAGCCTGGCGAAACGCACGATGCGCTCCGCGATCAGCTCAGGATGCTCCACGATGTTGCTGGCGTGGGTTACGACGCCGGGGCAGATCACCTTGCCCTCGGGCAGCTTCACCCGCTCGAACAGGTGGTATTCGTGCTCGTGGCGCGGATTCGCCGCCTCGAAGCTGTAGGAGCCGGCGTTGATCTTGAAGATGTACGGGATGACATCGGCCAGCGCCGCCTCGTGGAGCCGCGGCCCCTCGTTGATGCCGTAGCAGGTGTGGAACCGCACCCGCTCGGCCGGGATGCCGGCGAGCGCGCCGTTGACCGCCTCGACGTACATCTCGGCGCGGCGCTTCTTCTGCGCGTCGTCGAGGCCGGGTTCGACGAAAATATCGGACAGGAAAGGATCGTCGACCTGCAGGAGAATTCCGGCATCGACGATGGCCTTGTATTCGTGGCCCATCGCCGCCGCGACGGCGTGGAAATACTCCTCGTCGGACTTGTAGTATTCGTTGCGCCCCACGCCGGACGGCGCGGTCGCCGGCAGGAACACGTGCTCGTCGGCGATGCTGGCCGCCCTGGCCGCAGCCTTGACGTTGGCGATGTCCGTCGCGACCGCCTTGTCGCCGCGATATTTCACCGGCCCGACGCAGACGACGGGCGCCATGGAGACGACCGCGCCGCCGAGCATCGCCTGCTTGAAATATTCCGCATAGTATTCGGGAAAGGCTTTCACCTCGGCCTCGAACAGCACGCGCTTCTGGTCCGGCCGCGGCTCGAAGCCCTCGAGCCGCTCCTGCACGTAGGTGAAGAAGCCGGGCTTGGAGAACTCGCCGTCGGTGACGACGTCGATGCCGCATTCCGCCTGCTTGCGCACGCAGTCGGCGACCGCGCGGGCGAGCATGGCGTCGTAGGCGGCCTTGTCGTAGGGCTTGCCGGAGAATTTCAGCTTCATGACGTCGAGCAGGTCGTGCGGCCGCGGCAGGCTGCCGATATGCGTGGTCTGGATGCGGCGGTCGTTCTGCTGGATGGTCATTGGCGTTTCCCCGGCGGACGCTGTTTGCTTCGTAGGTGAAAAACTGTATCCCCGCGGCAAGACTCAAGTCCATCGGACGAGCCATGAGATTACGGCTGGCCCTCATGCTGGCGCTCGCCGCCTCCGCCGCGCCGGCGCAGGAGGCGAATTTCGACGTGCTCCGGCGCGAGGTCGCGCCGCTCGCGAGAGCGCGCGGCGTCGCCGACTCGACTCTCACTCTCGCCTTCCGCGGGCTCACGCCCGACCCGCGCGTCCTCGCGCTCACGAAGCGCCAGCCGGAATACGGCAAGCCGGTCGGCGACTACATCGCCGCCATCGTCTCGCCGTCGCGCATCGCCGCCGGTAAGTCCAGGGCCGCGCAGTGGGCCGATACGCTTGCCCGCGCCGAACAGGTCTATGGCGTGGACCGCTTCATCGTCGCCGCGCTGTGGGGCATCGAGTCCTCGTTCGGCGACGAGAAGGATCGCTGGGACGTGATCCGCTCGCTCGCCACGCTGGCGCAGGCCCGCTACCGCGCGCCCTATTTCCGCGACGAACTCGTCGTCGCGCTGAAAATCCTCCAGGACCGTCCGGTCGCCCGCGACGGGCTGATGGGCTCCTGGGCCGGCGCCATGGGCCAGCCGCAGTTCATGCCGTCGAGCTTCTATAGCTACGCCGTGGATTTCTCCGGCGACGGCCGCCGAGACCTCTGGACCAGCGTGCCGGACGTGCTCGGCTCCATCGCCAACTACATGCACAAGTCGGGCTGGAGGCCGGGCCTACCCTGGGGTGTCGAGGTCCGCGTGCCGCCGGGCTTCGACTACGAGGCGAGCCGCGGCACGGCGCGCGACTGGACCGCGCGCGGCTTCACCCGCAGCGACGGCGGCGCGCTCCCCGATCTCGGCAACGCCTACCTGCTGTTCCCGAGCGGCGCGAAAGGCCCGGCATTCCTCGTCAGCGACAATTTCAACGCCATCAAGGCCTACAACAATTCCGACGTCTATGCGCTCGCGGTCGGCCACCTCGCCGACCGTCTCGGCGGCAGCGCGCCGATCCGCGCGGCTTGGCCGGCGAGCGACCCGCAGTTGTCGCGTCCGCAGCGCATCGCCTTGCAGAGGAAGCTCGCCGCGCTGGGCTATCCCGTCCGCGACTTCGAGGGTCACTTCGACTTCGACCAGCGCGACGCCATCCGCGCCGAGCAGCGCAAACGGGGCATGACCGCCGACGGCAATCCGACGGCCGCGCTGCTCGAGACGCTCCGCGTCGCGCCGTGACGGTTGCCGCGCCCGCCGCCAGCGACTACAACAAACCCAAACAACCCCGAGGAAACGCATGGCATCGGCCAGGAACGCCGCGCTCGTCGGCCATATCGATTGCCCCGGCGGCGGGCAGGTCTGGGTGGACGGCGACCGGCTCTACATCGGCCACATGCAGGCGCCGAGCGGCACCACGATCATGGACATTTCCGACCCGCGCAAGCCGAGGACGCTGGCGCGGATCGACATGCCGGAAGGCTGGCACTCCCATAAGGTGCGCGCCGCCGACGGCATCATGATCGTCAACCACGAGATGGTCGGCAAGGGCGGCAAGGACTACATCGGCGGCCTCGCCATCTACGACGTGACGAAGCCCGACACGCCGAAGCTCATCACCAAGTGGGAGACGCGCGGCGCCGGCGTGCACCGCTATGATTTCGACGGCCGCTACGCCTACGTCTCCTCGACCGCCGAGGGCTTCATCGGCAACATCGTCGTCGTCCTCGACCTGAAAGACCCCGCGAATCCCACGGAGGTTTCGCGCTGGTGGGTTCCTGGCCAGTGGAAGGCCGGCGGGGAGGACTATCCCTGGGCCGATTTCACCGAGCCGCGCTGCCATCATCCGCTGCGCGCCGGCAACCGGCTCAACGTCAGCTACTGGCATCACGGGATGTTCATCCTCGACATCTCCGACCTGTCGAAACCTCGGATGATCTCGGGTCACCGCCGCAGCCCGGCTTTCCCGCATCCGACCCACACCTGCCTCGCCATCCCGACGCCGCTCAAGGGCCGCAACGTGATGGTGGTGGCGGACGAGGACGTGGCTGCACTGCGCCCCTCCGCGCCGGCCTTCGCCTGGGTCTATGACGTGACCGACGAGACGCTGCCCACCCCCATCGCCACCATCAACGTCGAGGGCGTGGACAAGGACGGACAACCGCAGCCGCCCATGACCGGCTGCCACCAGCCATCCGAGCGTTTCACCGGCACCATCGTTCCGTTCGCGTGGTTCGCGCAGGGCCTGCGCCTGTTCGACATCGCCGACCCGTTCGCGCCGCGCGAGGTCGGCCATTATCTGCCCGACGCGCCGGCCGGCCGCCGGCCGTCGTCGAACGACGTGACCATGGATGCGCGCGGCCTGATCTATCTCGTCGACCGCATCAATGGCGTGGACATCATCGAAACCAGCGTCCTGAGCTGAGGTGGACCATGGGCAGCGCGTTGTCGTTCCGGCGGTTCGGCGCCATCGAAGCCGCCGCGGTCAGCGACGGCGTGCTGAACGCGACCTACGATCCGTTTCGCGGCCTGCCGCGGGAGGACTGTATCCGGCTCGTCGGCCGTCCCGACACCGGGCCCGGCTCGGTGTCGATCCCGGTCAGCGCCTTCGTGGTCAGGCTGGGGGACAAGCTGATGCTGGTCGATGCCGGCACCGGCACCAGCTTCGGGCCGACGCTCGGCCATCTGCCGGAGAACCTGCGCGCCGGCGGCATCGACCCATCCGCCGTGACCCACGTGCTGCTGACCCACATCCATCCCGACCATTCCAACGGCCTAGTCGATGCGGACAACAATCCGGTGTTCCCCAATGCCGAGGTGCTCGTGCACGGCGCCGACGCGCGATTCTGGCTCGACCGCGAGCCGGAGGCCGGCGACAGCGATTTCGTCAAGCGCAACCTCGCTGCCGCGCGGCGCGTGCTCGGCCGCTATGTCGGCCGGCTCCATCGCGTCGACGACGGCGAGGCCATGCCGGGCGTGTTCGCGCGCCTGTCGGCCGGGCACACGCCGGGCCACACGACATGGCTGCTCGCCGCCGGCAATGGCTCGCTGCTGTTCTGGGGCGACACGGTGCACGTGGGCGCGGTCCAGTTCCCGCACCCGGACGTGACCATGATCTACGATCTCGACCAGCCGGCCGCCGCCGCGGCGCGCCGGCGCGTGTTCGACTGGGTCGCGGCCGACCGCATCGCGGTGGCCGGCGCCCATCTCGGCGGCTCCGGTTTCGGCTACGTCACGCGGCGCGGCAGCGGCTACGGCTGCGACGCGATTTAGATGGCCGCATGACAGATCACTCGCCCTTGAGCGCGGCGTCGAGCAGCCGGCGGCACTCGCCGAGCCCATCGAGCGCCATCTGGAGCTGAAGGAGCTGGTCCCGGGTGAGTCCCGGCGGCCGCGGCTGCGGAGCCGGCGCGGCGAACACCGGCTCGCGGCGACCGTTGCTCGCCTCGGCCGCCTCGACGGCGTCCTCTTCGTCCTCGGTCTCCTCGGCCTCGGCTTGCTCTGCTTCTGTCTCGATCTCTTCCGCCTCGTCTCCGCCGGCCGGCTCTGCCTTGCGGAAGCCGGGCAGGAGATCGATCAGGCGGTGCGCCGGCTCGGCCGCATCGCCGTCGCGGCCGTGGCGCGGCTGCGGCGCGCCCTCGCGCCACACCGCCTGCACGAAGGCGACGCCCTCCTCGCGCAGGATGCGCTGCACCCCGCGGATCGTGTAGCCCTCGCTATAGAGCAGGTGGCGGATGCCGCGCAGCAGGTTGACGTCGTCGGGCCGGTAGTAGCGCCGCCCGCCGCCGCGCTTCATCGGCTTGATCTGGGAGAACCGGGTTTCCCAGAACCGCAGCACGTGCTGCGGCACGTCGAGATCCTCGGCGACTTCGGAGATGATGCGGAAAGCGTCGGGAGCCTTGTCCAAAGCTGCCTCGCTGCTCGGGCGGCCCATTCACCCGAATGGAATCACCGTCCGCCCTATTTCCCGTTTTTGTGCATGATCTTGTCCGAAAAGTCTCTACCTTTTCGGAACCGGTCACGAGCGGCCGGAGGAATCCCCCTGCGACGGCCCGGCGTTGATCTGCTCCTTGAGGATCGCCGACGGCTTGAACACCATCACGCGCCGCGGAGAGATCGGAACTTCCTTGCCGGTCTTGGGATTACGGCCGATGCGCTGGCCCTTCTTGCGCACGATGAAGGAACCGAAGGACGACAGCTTCACGGTCTCGCCGCGCTCCAGGCAATCGGTGATTTCCTTGAGCACGAGTTCCACGAGCGCTGCGGATTCCGTCCGCGAGAGCCCTACCTTCTGATAGACAGCCTCGCACAGATCCGCCCGCGTCACCGTCTTGCCGGCCATGGCCCCGTCCCGCCTTCGACGCCCGTGAATTCCTTTTGAGTTTTCAACGATATAAGCTTGGCGCGACAAGTCAACCGGGAGATTTCCCGTTGTCAAGCCGGGGGGATCACCAGCGGACCAGCGCCGCGCCCCAGGTGAATCCGCCGCCCATGGCCTCCAGGAGCACCAGGTCGCCCCGCTTGATCCGCCGGTCGGCCACTGCGTCGCACAGCGCCAGCGGGATCGAGGCCGCCGAGGTGTTGCCGTGCCGGTCCACGGTGATAACGACCTTGCCGGCGTCGATCCCCAGCTTGTGGGCGGAACCGTCGATGATGCGCTTGTTGGCCTGGTGAGGCACGAACCAGTCGATGTCCTTGGCACTGTAGCCGGTCTCGCGGAACGCATCCTCGACCACGTCGGTGATCATGGCCACTGCGTACTTGAAAACCTCGCGGCCCTCCATGCGCAGGTGACCCACGGTCTGGGTCGAAGACGGGCCGCCGTCCACGTAGAGCTTGGACTTGTGGCGGCCGTCGGAGCGCAGCCGGGAGATCAGCACGCCGCGGTCCTCGCGGGTTCCCGGAAGGTCCTGGGCCTCCAGCACCAGCGCCCCGGCGCCGTCGCCGAACAGCACGCAGGTGGTGCGGTCGGTCCAGTCGAGGATGCGGGAGAAGGTCTCCGCGCCGATCAGGAGCGCGCGCTTGCACGCCCCCGTGCGCAGCATGCTGTCCACGATGGCGAGGCCGTATACGAAGCCCGAGCACACCGCCTGCAGGTCGAAGGCCGCGCCGGTGGTGATGCCGAGCCCGGCCTGCACGGTGACGGCGGTGGCGGGAAAGGTCTGGTCCGGGGTCGAGGTCGCGACCACGATGAGGTCGATCGAGCTCGCCTCCACGCGCGCGTTGGCGAGCGCGGCACGGGCCGCCTGCACCGCGAGGTCCGAGGTCAGCTCGCCGTCGGCGGCGATCCGGCGCTCGTGGATGCCGGTGCGCTGGACGATCCACTCGTCCGAGGTGTCGACGCGGCGCGCCAGTTCCTCGTTGGTCATGACGCGGGCCGGCAGATAGTAGCCACAGCCCAGGACGACCGAACGCAGCGTCACGAGGCGCGCTCCGCCAATCGCCGCGTGCCCGTGTCCTCGATCGCGTCCCGGTGAAGCATTTCGTTGATCTTGTTGAGCAGCCCGTAATGCGCCATGTCGTAGCCCATATCGACGGCGGAAGCGAACCCTTCCGCGTCGGTGCCCCCGTGGCTCTTGATGACGACGCCGGTGAGGCCGAGCAGCACGCCCCCGTTGACCTTGCGCGGATCCATCTTCTCGCGCAGCAGGTCGAAGGCGTCGCGGGCCAGGAGATAGCCGATCCGGGCGCGCAGCGTGCGGCTCATGGCGCTGCGCAGATAGCCGGCCATCTGCTGGGCGGTGCCTTCCGCGGCCTTGAGCGCAATGTTGCCGGCGAAGCCCTCCGTCACCACCACGTCGGCGGTGCCCTTGCCGATGTCGTCGCCCTCGACGAAGCCGATGTAGTCGATGCCGGCGGGGTTGGTCTCGCGCAGGATGCGGCCGGCGTCGCGAACCTGCTCGAGTCCCTTCACCTCCTCGACGCCGATGTTGAGCAGCCCGACCGTGGGCCGCTCCAGGTCGAACAGCACGCGCGCCATGGCCGCGCCCATGGCGGCGAGATCGACGAGGTGCTGCGCGTCGGCGCCGATCGAGGCGCCCACGTCGAGCACGATGGACTCGCCGCGCAGCGTCGGCCACAGCGCGGCGATGGCCGGGCGGTCGATGCCGGGCAGCATGCGCAGATGGAACTTGGCCATGGCCATCAGCGCGCCGGTGTTGCCGGCGGACACCGCGACCTGTGCCTCGCCGCGCTTCACCGCGTCGATGGCGAGCCACATGGACGATTTCCAGCGGCCCCTGCGCAGCGCCTGGCTCGGCTTGTCGTCCATGCGGATCGCCACGTCCGTGTGGACGATCCGCGAGGCCGCCGCAAGCTTAGGTTGCGCTTTCACCAGCGGCGCGATCTGCGCCTCGTCGCCGTAGAACAGGAACTCGGTGTCGGGATGGCGCTCCAGCGCCAGGGCGGCGCCGGGCACGACGACGGAGGGGCCGTGGTCGCCCCCCATGGCGTCGAGGGCGATGCGGGCTTTGACGGGCATGGCTGGAGGGGACATGGCCTCGCGAAGATCCTGGTGCCGCCGATCGGTCCTCGCGACCGAGCGCCTCGGTAAGGGGGCCGGGCGACAATAGCCATTCGGCACCGCGTGACAATGGGGAGAAGGCCGGCCTGGGGATGCCGTCAGGTCCGTCCGGGACCGCGCTCCTTGAGCCGGGCCAGCGCCGCGAACGGTCCGTCCTCGCCGTCGCCCGCTTCCGGCGCGACGAACACCGCGTCGGGCTTGCGCGGATAGGGGTCGACTCCCAGCACGAGGAACTCCGTCGCCAGCGCGCCGAGGTCGATGGCGCCGTCCACCAGCGGCTCCGGAGGCTCCTCCGCGGGGAGAGCGGATTCCTCGCTCTCCGAAGAAGCGGGAGCGGCCGCGGGAGCCGCCTGAGCCGGCTTGAACACCACGTCCACCGGCTCCACGACCTCGTTCTCCAGCGGATCGAGGCTGACGACGCAGACCTGTCCGACGCGCGCCCTCACCTCGCCGGTGACCCGCAGGCCGTCGCTGCCCTGACGCTGGAGGTCGAAGGCCGCGGTCAGCTCCGGCAGCGTCCGCAGACCGGCGAAGGCGGCGAGCGCCGCGCGGGTTTCCCCGTCGGGGGAAAGATCGATGTGCCGGCCCTCGTCGGGCACGTCCTCCAGGCGGACCGGCACGTGCCAGGGGCGGTCCGGCGGCTGTGGCGCCTTGGTGGTCATTGTTTCTCGTCCTCAGGGCGCGGGAAACGGCGCCCGGCCCTCGTTCAGGGCCGTCGGCGCAGTCTCGGCCAACGCCCCGGCGGCGCTCATCATATAGTCGGCGAGCGCGCGCGCGCCATCGTCCGGCTCCGCCCGGCCCTGGACGTTGCGGGCCAGCGCGGCGGCGCAGGCGGCGCGGTCGCCGGCCGTGAGCGCCGCGCCATAGGCCCGCGCCCGGCCGTAGAACGCCTCCATGTAGCCGCGCATCCGGCGCGGCACGGCGAGGTCGGACACACCCATCTCGCGCAGATTGTGGTCGAGGTCGCGGCAGAATGCGTCCATGAGGCCGGCCGCGAGCGGCTCGCCGAGGCGGTCGAGCACCAGGGCGAGGTGCAGCACCAGCATCTCGAACCGCCCCTCGACGGTATCGGGGACGCCATATCGCTCGTAGAATGCCGGCAGGCGGGCCTGCGCCACGATCGCGCCATAGAGGGCCTCGATGGTGGCGGCCGAGGGGTCCTTCCGCAGCAGCTTGAACACCATCATCCGAAATCCGTGGCATCCGGCGCGTTGAAATCCGCCCGATGGCGGGGTAGGTCAACCGGCCAGCCAATGCAATACAAAACCAGCCATAGCCTGTTCCGCGCCGCGGCCCCGACCGCGCTGATCGCCGCCTTGGGCGCAGCCCTCGCCGGCTGCAGCGGCGCCAGCGGCATCAGCGACACCCTGACGAAGCCGATTACCCAGACCTATCAACGGGGTTACATCGTGCCCGACGGGGCGCTCGAACAGATCCCGATCGGCGCGTCGCAGGACCAGGTGCTGGTCGTGCTGGGCACGCCCTCCACGGTCGCCACGGTGAGCGGCGAGGTATTTTACTACATCTCGCAGCGCATGGAGCAGACCTCGTTCCTGCCGCAGCAGGAGATCAGCCGCCGCGTCATCGCGGTCTATTTCGACAAGAACCGCCGCGTGCAGCGGCTTGCCGACTACGGCCTCAAGGACGGCAAGGTGTTCGACTTCATCAGCCGCACAACCCAGGCGGGTGGCGACGAGCAGACGCTGATCCGTTACCTGCGCAAGGCGGTCTCGCTCAGCAGCGGCTGAAAACGCCAATTCCAGATATTCGGAGCGCCTCGCAAGCCGGGCGCCGCACCAAACCGGCCGAGTCGCGCGAGTCGAAACTTCACGACAAAAAACCCGCGGCCGGAGCCGCGGGTTTGCCGTTTTCGCGGACGAATGCCGCTCAGTGCGCCAGGATCGCCAGCAGCAGCAAAGCGACGATGTTGGTGATCTTGATCATGGGGTTCACGGCGGGCCCCGCCGTGTCCTTGTAGGGATCGCCCACCGTGTCGCCGGTCACCGCCGCCTTGTGGGCGTCGGACCCCTTGCCGCCGAAATGGCCGTCCTCGATGTACTTCTTGGCGTTGTCCCAGGCGCCGCCGCCGGAGGTCATGGAGATGGCGACGAACAGGCCGGTGACGATGACGCCGAGCAGCATGGCACCGACCGCCGAGAACGCCGCGCCCTTGGCCGCCGCCTTCGCCGCCTCGTCGCCGCCGAGCCCGCCGGCGATGATGTAGATGGCGAAATAGACGAACAACGGCGAAAGCACCGGCAGCAGCGACGGCACGATCATCTCCTTGATCGCGGCCTTGGTGAGCAGGTCCACGGCGCGGCCGTAGTCCGGCTTGTCCTTGCCCTGCATGATGCCCGGCTTCTCGCGGAACTGGCGGCGCACCTCCTCGACGA
>Ga0182749_1002076_pt1 | contig 15010 bp, 17 predicted proteins | sample eDN3rd37CKraftMG_FD_128875 | JGI IMG/M metagenome (GOLD analysis project Ga0182749, IMG submission 128875) | Enriched Miracle-Growth compost microbial communities from Emeryville, California, USA - eDNA 3rd pass 37_C Kraft MG (version 2) (version 2) ...
ATTGTTGAACAGATTGCCATCCGCGTGGATGATCAGGGCCCGCTTGTCCCCGGGCCCGCCCGCACGACCGGACATCATTGCCGCTCGAGAACCGTGAAGGCGGCCCAGTCCCGCTCGCCGGGCGCCTCGGTCTTCATCCACGCGGCATGCGCGCAGTGCCCCCAGTCCTGCCCGGCGGCAAGACCCTCGATCTCGGGCAAAAAGAGATAGCGCATGCTGTGCGTTTCGTTGATCGCGAGCCGCTCGCCGGTCGCCTTGACGGTGATGGCGACGGTATAGTTGACGTCGACGACGTTCTCGGACGGCCGCAGCACCGGAACGGCGGTGCGCGTCACGTCGATGGCATCGTCCTGAAGGTGGCGGGTGCGCCGTTCCGGCTTTTGCGCGAGAACGGCCGGGCCGTACCAGTAGTCGAACAGAAACAGCCCGCCCGACTTCAGATGCGCAGCCGCGGTCGCAAACGCCGCCGCCAGATCGTCGTTGCCGGTCTGGTAGCTCATGACGTGAAACAGCGACACCACCGCATCATAGGTCTCGCCGGTCCGCACGGTGCGGACATCGCCCTCGGCAAAAGAGAGATTGCGGGCGATGTCGGGCGGCAGGGACGCCTTGCGGGCGGCGGCCTTCTCCAGCATTGAGGCACTGAGATCGACGCCGTGGACGCACCAGCCCCTGCGCGCCAGATGCTCGGCGTGAACGCCGGTGCCGCAGCCGAGGTCGAGCGCCCGCAGGCCCTGCCCCTTCGGAAGATGCGCGGCCACATAATCCGTTTCGGCCGCGTAGTCCTTGTCCCGATAAAGCAGATCGTAGTAACGCCCGTAGGCGTCGAACACGCCGCTCATTGCAGCATCGCCCTCACCGCCGACGCCACGCGGACCATCTGATCTTCGGTCAGCGCAAGACCGCTCGGAATATAGAAGCCGCGCCGCGCGATACGCTCCGACACCGGGTGGCTTTCGTCCCGCAGCAACCCCACGGCGTGAAGCACCGGCTGCTCGTGCATCGGCCAGAAGAACGGCCGCGTGCCGACGCCGAGCTTGGCGAGCCGGCTCATCGCGCCCTTGGCGTCGAACGGAACGTCGTCGTCCAGCACCAGCCCGAACACCCAATAGATGTTCTCGGCGCCGTCGATCGCCGGTTTCGGCAGTTGCAGCCCCGGCACATCGCGCAGCAGCTCCTGATAACGCTTCCCCATCGCCCGCTTGCGGGCGACGAATTCATCCAGCCGCTCGAGCTGGGCGACGCCGAGCGCCGCCTGCATGTTGGTCATACGCAGGTTCCAGCCAAGCTCGTCATGGATGAAACGCTGCTCCGGCTTGAAGCACAAGTTACGGAGCGCGCGGCACCGCTCCGCGAGACCCGAATCGTCGGTCAGCAGCATGCCGCCCTCGCCGGTGGTGACATGCTTGTTCGGATAAAAACTGAAAGTACTGATGTCGCCGAAGCTTCCGCACGCCCGGTTTCGATAGGTCTGGCCATGCGCTTCGGCCGCGTCCTCGATGATCCGCAGCCTGTGCTTCTCCGCCAGTGCGAGCAACGGCGCCATATCGACCGGCAGGCCAAAAATATGGACGACCATGATCGCCCTGGTCCTGGGCGTGATGCGCGCCTCGACCTGCGAGACATCCATGTTCCAGGTATCAGGCTCGCAATCGACGACGACGGGAACCGCTCCCGCCCGCACGATGGCCGCCGCGCAGGAGATGATCGTGAACGACGGCAGGATGACCTCGTCGCCTTGGCGAAGGCCGAGCGCCACGACCGCGGCATCAAGCGCAACCGAGCCATTGGCGACCGCGATGCCGAACTTGCGGCCGACGCGCCCCGCGAACTCCTCCTCGAACCGCTTGAGGAACGGACCTTCCGAGGAAATCCAGCCGGTGTCGATACACTCGGCGAGATACTTCTTCTCGTTGCCGGTCAGCAGCGGCTCGTTGACAGGAATGAATGTCATTTCACGACTTCAAGGATGAAGTGGCAATAGATATTGTTGCCGAAATCCGTCTTGTTCCTGAGCCCCAGCCGGTTGTAGGTCATGCCGGCTGCGACAATCGGATTCAAAATCCGTCGCATCAGATTTTCGACGTCGTAATAGCGGGCCGAGCGAATGCTGTCGTAGTCCCGGCACAGATACTCGACCGCCTGCGGATCGGCGTGGCTCGTCCCAGACGGGCCCGCCGATGCCGCCGTGGTAATCCGGTGGGAAGCAATTCGCGTTCTGAAAGGCGCGGAAGCCGGCGGCATCGGGCGAATAGTCGACGACCCGCACGCCCTGCGCGGCGAGATCCTTCGATCACCGCAAGCTCGGACGGCGTCGGAGGCGTGAATTCCAAAACGTTCCGCGTCCTCCATTTCACGTAGAAACTCCTGGTTGTGATACGATGCGATCTGCGCGGAACGGCGCAGGCCGTGTCTCCTGATCTTGGCAACGATGTTCATGGGCTGCCTTCGCGCGGCTTTATCCTGGCGGCGCTTCCGTCGATCCCGTCGAAGCGGGTCTTGTCCTGATCCCCGGCATAAGGGCCCTGCTTGACCTCGATCATTTCCGTCGGCTCCAGCATCTCGAAGCCGTGCCCGCCATAGGCCAGCAGGATCACGTCGCCAGCCTCGAGGATCGTGCTCTCGAGGTATTCCTGCCGCTCCGAGTAGAAGTCAACACGCAGCCGGCCGCTTTTGATGAAGAGCACCTCTTTCGTGTACTGGACCTCGCGGGCGACGGGATTGTGGACGTGCGGCGGAATGACGTAGCCCGCCGGCCGGTTCATATAGCCGAGCTGCTGGGAGAAGCTGTTCGGCGTAAAGAACTCGATGCCGTCCCTGCGGAACGACGCCCTGATGATGACGGCCAGAACCTCGCCAGCCGACCTTATATAGTCAATCACGACTGCCTGTCCTCCGAGAGAGTTCGGCGGATCACCTCGAGGAAGCCGCGGCCGAACTTGCGGTCCGGTTCGAGATAGTTTCCTTCCGCCCATTCGTTCCAAGCTTCGACGAAGACGAGGCGCTCGTCCTCGGGCCGGCCCTCGACCTTCTTGATGGCGCTACGCAGCATGCGCGAGAATTTCTCTGGGTCGGCGCCGACGACGACGGAGCCGCGCACGCCGCTGCGCGCGGTATTGTCCCAGTTCGGCGTGATGACAGGAAATTCGTTCTGTCTCAGCTGTCGATCCTGCAATATCTGAAGCACATCATCATAGCGGATAATGCGTCGAGGATGCCCCAAAACACGCTGTTTAATCAAAGACCATAATTTATTGAGGTTTCGCTGCGACGGCATTTCAAACGGGTCGAGGCGCGCCGTAGCGTCGACGCCTTCAAGTTCATAGTCGCCGTAAATTGCTCCTACAAAGTAAATTCCATCAAGCCCTGATTGCTCCGCCAGCTTGCGCCATAGCTGGATAAAATCTTGAAGGTAAGGATGCTTCAGTGGATCATAGATGAAAAACAACGGCTTGTTGTTCACCCGCAGATAACGGCGATCCCTGAACGCCTCCAGCACCAGATAGAAATGCCTCTCGTCGTCGGCCTCGCCGAGATACTGCTGCTTCAGCAGCTCGCTGTTTTTCATCCCGTACCAGACGCCGGTCCAGCTCGCATTGGCCCAGGCGAGGCAGAATGGGAAATCGGGCTTGCCGCTTGCCAGTACCTCCGCGAAAGGCCGTTCGAGAATGCGGCGCCCCTCGCCGAACCAGTAGTGCCAGTAGCAGAACGCCTCGATACCGTATTCGCGGGCAAGCTGTGCCTGCGCCTCCCGCGTCTCCGGCACGCGCAAATCATAGAACCCCAGTTCCGACGGCAGGATCGGTTGGTAATGCCCGCGAAACATGGGCTTCGCCTTGGTGACGTTGGTCCACTCGGTGAAGCCCTTGCCGTGCCATTCATCGTTCTCCGGTATCGGATAGAACTGCGGCAGATAAAAAGGAATGATGCGCGCTTTCTTCATTGCACTCACTGGAATTAGCGTTGCATCCGCCAGAGCGTGCGAACGCCGACGATGCTGTCCCGCAGGCTCAGGAGAATGAGATAAGACAACGCGGCATAGGTGACCGCGCCGCCGAACGGCAGCAGCAGGAACACCAGCAGCGTGTGGCCGTTGAACGTCGTGACGGCGACATAGAGCGCATGCACGAGCGCATAGGCCCAGGGCAGACGCTCGGCAAACATCCGCACGGCAGGGATGCGCTGGCGCAGCCCGCGCGGCTGCTGTGCGCCCGCCTCCGCCTGCGGCGCAGCCGAAACCGCCGGGGCGGCGTCCGCCCGCGCCGACACGTGCTTCAGGTCGTGATTCATGATTTCCGAATAGAGATAGAGAAACACGAAAACGAAGCCGAGCACCCACACCGCCGTCTCGTCGGACCGAAGCGCCGTACCCAGCACGACCAGGCCGATCTTTCCCATATCGCTCATGTGATCGAAGCGGAACATCCGGGTTGCGATGCGTTCCGACATCCGCGCGACGGTGCCGTCGCAGAAATCCAGCAGGATCGTCAGCGCCCACAGCAGCACAAACCACGGATACGGCGCGTCGAGAACGAGCGACGCAAAGGCCAGGATCGCCGTCAGGATCGACAGCGTCGTGATCGCATCCGGCGTCACGCCCAGCCGGTTGAGCACGAATGCGAACGGATAGGCGAAACGATACATCGCATAGAGCAGCATGTTGCTGCCGATCGCGCCGCGATTGACGTATTGCTCGGAGAAGACGTGCTGAAGGAAGCTCATGAGCCTGACGACCGCAATCCGGCCTGAATGCTTTGCAAGCGCGAGCGGGTCACGTCCGACTGAAGATCGTCCACGGTATCGACCTCGACCCAGCCACCATTCACCTTTACGGATGCGAGCCGCTCGCCCCGGTCGATCATGAGTTGCAGAAGATCGGTCATATAGGCCTTTTCCGGCGACTTGCCGCGCAGCGCACCGGCCTCGCGCGCGCCATGAAAGGTCTTGCGCAGCGTCTCAAGCCCGCGCGGCGAGAACTTCATCAGGCCCATATACTGACCTTCGATCTGGTCGATCGATTTCGGCTTCTGCCCGATTTCGAGGAGCTGCCCCGTCTCGTCCATCCGCAGCGTCTCGGCATCGGCCAGCGGGTCTTCGTTGCGGGCCCGCCAGTACTGCTCCCAGTCGAGATCGATCGCGACGGCGATATCGTCCGTCGACGCCATCAGGGCGCGCAGGATGGCCGGCGAATAGACGATGTCTCCATAAGCGAGGATCAATTCGCCCTGCAGATCGTCTTCCGCGCAGAACAGCGTCCACACCATATTGGTGTCGTGGAACCGCGGATTGAGTCGCAGCGAAACACCCGGCCGTTTCAGCATGTCGGCGCGGTAGCCGCCGATCAGCGTCACGTCATCGACGCCGGCGTGACGCAGGACGGCGAGCTGCCGGTCGAGCAGGCTGACGCCATCGACCTCGACGAGACACTTCGGACGGTCTAGCGTGTAGGGCCGCAGGCGCGTGCCCTCGCCGGCGGCGAGAATGAGAGCTTTCATGATTGGCGAGAACCCAACAGCAATTCGCGCGCATGCGCGATATCCGCGGCGTTGAACTCGGCCTCGCGCTCCGGGTGCCACATCCAGGCTTCCCAGCGGTGCCGCTCGTGACGCATGGCCTCGAGCGTGCCGTCGGCAGCGGTCGCGAGCGGACGATAGCCCGGCGGATTGTCCCGCAGACCCCAGTCATGGAAGCTGTTGACCTCGATCGCCTCGCCGCGCACGCCGGCCACCTCGCCACGCAACGGATGACGGCAGCCGGCATGGCCGGACAGGCGGACCAGCGCACCGCCGGCATGATGCGCAAGCATCTGCATGCCGCGGCAGATGCCGAGCAGCGGCAGGCTCTTTGCGGCAGCGCGGTCGATCAGAAACGCCTCGGTGCGATCGCGCTCCGGCGATGTGCCGATATCGTTGCCGCCGGACAACAAGACCGCCACCGGCGAAAGCCGTTGCAACCAACCGGCAAGCGCCTCGTCCAGCGTATTGGGCACCGGAAGCGGCGACGCGCCGAGCGCAAGCACCCAGCGGATAAGCCGCTGGTCGAGCGCATCGCGGGTTTCTCCGCGCGCAGGAATGCTGTCGACGCGCTGGCTGACGGCGATCATGGGACGGTCGGTCATGGTTTCCGGGCGATCAGGACGTAGATGTTGCAGAACTGGTCGGGCATGAAACGCATCAACATGTCCTGCAGAAACTGCCCGAGCCCCGAGAGACGATAGCCCTCCGCCCGCGCCTTGTTCTCGTCGAAGGCCTTGTGGCCGCGGGCGCGGAAGAACGCGAACTTGTAGAGGATCGGCATGTTCTCGACCGGCGACACGAATTCGATCGCGAAGCCCGCGCGCTGGAACAGCGAGGAGAATTCGCGCCGGGTGAGATTCATCTTGTGAAAGGCCTTGCCGCCGGACTTGCCGGCCTGCCGGGCGCGGCGCTCCATCAGCCAGTCCGTCAGCCGTGTCTGCAGATTGTCGGCGCGGAACGAGACGCATACGCGACCGCCCGGCTGCAACACGCGCGCGGTTTCGCGGACCGCCTCATCGAGCCCGTTTTCCAGATTGTGGTAGAGGCCGAAGGCCAGCACATAGCGGAACGACCCGTCGGCGAAACGGAGATTGGTGATGTCACCGACCTCGACCTTCAGCGTGGGATCGGCGGCGCGCAGCTTTTCGATCGCCACGGGGATGAAGTCGATGCCGGTGATGTCGTAGCCGGCCTGATGGTAGTAACGCAGGATGCGCCCGGCGCCGCAGCCGGCCTCGAGGATGGGGCCGTCCTTTGCGGTCACCGTCCGCTCCGCATATTTCAGCGGATAGACGGAGCTGTTCTGCATCGGCACGTCGGCCGGAATGTCGGCCCACCTGCGGGTCCAGTAGTCCTTTACGTCGCGTGTGCGGTAGGTAATTCGCATGTCCGACAGGCGTCAGGCGTCGCCGAGAATGGCGATGTGCTTCAGCACCGGGTGGATAACATAATAAGTGCGGCCGCCGCGATTGGCGGGCAGGTCCGACGGCCAGGCCCCTTTCTGCCGCCAGGCCCGCAAGGTTTCAACCAGCACGCTCGCACGCGCGGCCGAGTCATACACATGGTCGATCTGCCGCCGGTCGGGTGGCAGCGGAAAGTGGCGGCGGCAGAGCAGCGGGCCGCCGTCGATCTCGGCGGTGAGAAAGATCGCCGAGGCGCCGAAACTGCGCTCCGTCAGGATGCTGAAGTAGTTCGTCGTGCTGCCCTTGAAGTCGGGCAGATAGCCGCCGTGAACGTGCAGAAAACGCTTGCCGGCCGACAGCATCGCGTTGCGCAGCAGCACCCCGCCATAGCCCGAATAGACCAGAACCTCCGGCTCGCAGCCGGCGATCAGGTCGACCACCAGCGGCGCGTTGATGTCGGCGGTGTCCGCGACAACATAATTCACGCCCAGCCGGTCCAGCCACGGCCGCAGCGGCCGGGACGGATCGAAATCGGCTTCCGGCCAGTCCGCCGTCGCGGGCGGGCGCGGCGCGCCACCGCGGGTCTGGCCGGGCATCGCCTTGTTGCCGGCCTCCAGCAGCAAGGCCCAGGACGGCAGCAGGCGGTTGCGCTCGAGCGCCGCGAGATAGGCCCGCGTGCGGGACGTGTCGGCGGCGATCATGCCGAATTCAGCCGGCACGGATCGGCACCCGGTGGGTGGTGGCAAGCTTGGCGACCGCCTCAAGCTCCGCCTCGACCAGCAGCGCGATGACGTCGCGCGGGCACGCGGACAGCACCTCTTTCGGATCGATGGAGAGGATGAGATCCACGAGCTTCAAGAGCGTGCTCAGATATTGCATGTGGCCGGATTGCCGATAGGCGAGCACGAGACAGAGCGCGAATTCGATATAGCGCACCGGGTCGCGGAAGCTCCCCTGCCCGTTGCGAAACCCCGGCGCATAGTCGCGGTACAGCTTCTTGCTGACTTCGAAGCGTTGCACGAGCGGATCGAGAACCCGTTGCGCGTCGCCGCCGTCGGACAGCGCGCGTATCAGTGAGTGCATGACCGCCCGCAGGCTCCACGACGGCATCGACTCGAGCGCCGGCAGGCCGGGCGCATCGTCGCCGGTGAGACGCCACGCGGCGTCCCGAAGCTGCTCCGTCGAGACGCTGGTGCGCTCGATGCCGAAATTCGATGTCAGCCGCGCCCGCCGATCCGCCACATAGCTGCCGAGAAATTGGGCTCCGCCGAACGGCGCATACATATAGGCATGCGGCGCATCCAGACGATTCTCCGCGGTGTAGGGATAGCTCACGTCGCGGGTCCGGTGATCTGGTCGGCGATCCGCTGCGCATAGCTCAACAGGTCGTTCAACGATCCGCTGTTGGCGATCAGCAGATCGGGCGCCTCGGGCCGTGGAAAGTCGAGATCGAGGCCGGCGACGTTGCGTATCTCGCTCCGCGCGTGCCGGGCATAGAGCCCCTTGGAGTCGCGTTGACGCAGCGTATCGATCGGCGCGTCGATGAACACTTCGAAATAACGCCTCAAATTCGCGCGGCACCAGGCGCGCGACTCGGGAAAGATCGACAGAATGGCGCAGACGACGTCGATGCCCTGCTCGTCCAGAAACGCGCACAGGCGGCAGATCCGGTCGGCATTGCGGCGGCGGCCCTCGAGATCGTGGCCGAGATCGTTGCCGAACAGCTCGCGGACGCTGTCGCCGTCGAGCAGGACGACCTGCCGGCGGCGCTCGCGAACGATGCCTGCGACCTGCTGTGCCAGCGTCGTCTTGCCCGCTCCCGATAGTCCGATCAGCCAGATGACCATGTCCGCTCCGTGTTCAGCACAGAGGAATGATGAGGCCGACCGAACAATCGATGCTGAGGCGGCCGGCCTGAACGAAAGCTTCAAACCGCTGCTCGCCGCAGCCGATGGCGGCCGGGATGCCGAATTCCGCGCAGCGGATCGCCATGTGGGAATTCGCGCCGCCGTATTTAGTGATGAGACCGGCGATGCGCTGCGCGAATATCCAGTCGTAGCCGGGGTCGGCGCTCTCGATCAGAACAATGCGACCGTCGAGATCGAGGCCGGTATGGTGCGCATCGAGATAGACGACCTCGGCGGTCACTTTCGACGCGGTAATGAAGTTCGGCTGGCTGACCTGGAACGGCACGACATGAACGCCGGCCTCGTCGAACAGCACCTGCGGCAGACGGATCGCCGAGGTCAGCGCGTGACGCTCGGCCTCGCGCTCCGACACGGCGCGCAACCGTTCGCGGGCGGCCGCCTCGTCGCCGGACCGCGCGACATCGAGCAGATCCTGCAGCGGCACATGCGACAGTTCCTCGCGGCTGAGGCCGATGCGTTCGCCGGAGGCGGCGATGATTTCCAGCATCGCGCTGACCGAGCGGGTAAAGACGAACTTGCCATATTCGCGGCCGGCGATGGCCGCCGAGCAGTAAGCAAGGAGACTGTCGGCGTCGACGCCATCAAGCCGTTCGTCGCGGAGCAGCCGGTCGATCGCCGCGCGCTGCGCGTCGCCCGGCGCGAAGGCGGCATGCGCGAATGCGGCCGCCGCGGCGCCGCCGCGCGCAATGACATCCTGCATCTGGTCGTAGCGTGACGACAGAATATCGTAGGTGCCGGGCCGCAGATGGCCGTAACGCGCCATGAAATCCGCCTGCGGCAGACGCCCGGCCTGCAGGTCGCGCATGGCGTCAACCAGATCGCCGGCGACCGTGCGCACGCCGGCCTGCAGCCTCGCCACGTCGTCGGTGCCGAGCACGCCGCGCGCCACCAGCGACAACAGCAATGTGCGGGCGATGAAGCCGTGGCGGGCCAGCATCGCGAACGGCACGGTGCCGTCGCTAATGCAGTCCGCGATCATCGGAGCGAGGCAGGCGAGCCCTTCCTCAGCATCGGGCAGCGCCTGACCGGCAAGCCGCTTGACACGCGCCAGCGCCGCGGCGATCGAGCCCTCGCCCTCCCCGCGCAGCAGCGGCAGCGTGAGCTGCCGCAGAGCCTCCCGGAAAACGCCGCGCTCGGCGGGGGTCAAAGCATCGCCGACCAGGCGATCGAGCTTGTCGTCGAGATCGAAACTGAACGTGGTGATCGCCACGTCGAATTCGATCTTGTCGTGCAGCTCGGGATGTTTCGCGAGACGCTCGACCCATCTGTTGACGAGCTTCTCGGCGATGGTCTCGGGCAGGCCTGCGGGCAGATAGGAGTTGAAACTCAGGCGGGTGTCGATGAAAGGCTGCCCGGCGAGCGACACCATCAGCGCCTCGTCCGCCGGCACCGCGTAGTTCATCCGCTCCCGCGCGTCCCGCCAGGCGCGGTCGGTGATCAAGGCGCTGTAGAGCGACATCGCCAGCGCGCGCGGCGCGCGGCCGATCATCTCCGCCGGGTTCCAGTCCGGCATTTGCCCCAGCACGGTGGTGCGGCCATGGACACCCGGCGCCCGCCGCAGGCGGCGGCTCATGAAGCTCTGGATGCCGTGCAGTTCCGCGTCGATGCGCTGCGCCACTGCGCGGTTCCAGTTCGGCTGCGTCGTGATGGCGCGCGCCTGGAACAGATAGGGGGTCAGGTCCTCGCCGAGCGCGAATTCGACATCGAGGAACCGGCTGCCCATGGCGGCCTCAAGCTCGCCGACAGCCTCGAGCAACACCTGAAAGCGTTCGGACCGCACCGCCTGAGCCGCGCCGCGATGGATATAGAGCGTGCGGTTGGCATATTGCCCCTCGCCCGACGTGACGGTGTTCGTCAGGCCGGACTCATCGTCGTAATTGATGACGTAATAGGGCGCGCCGGTATTGAGATCGTGCGTGAACAGCACGCCGCTCATGCTGACGGCGGATACCATCTCCTGTACCAGAATTTCGTCGCTGCCGGCCCGCTTTCCGTTACGGCCGTAGCTCGCGACCACGCGCCCGATCGCCGCTTCGACCGCCGCGCGGTCGTCGGCCCGCACATCGAGAACCGAGTCATAGGCGCCCGCAAGCGCCGACTGCTTGCCGTCCTCGTCGGCGGCCGAGGAGCGCACCACGATCATGCGCCCGGCAAACTGCGACTGAATGCGCGACACGATGCCGTCCCGCTCCGCGGCATCCGCCGCCGCCGGAAAGACCGCAAGCTCGGGGATCCTGAACAGCGAAAGCTTCGCCCGCAGCCACACCAGCGTGCGGGCTTTTGAAGTCGGCTCGATCATTTGGCTGTCTGGGAGCACGCAGTCGGGTCCGGGCCGGAGCAGTCCGGAAGCAGCTCGATTACGACAGATGAGCGAGATTGCCCAAGTCGACGTAAGGGGTGTGCAGGACAGGATCGGTGAGCAGCTCGCGCAACTTGCCGTGCTCGGGATGTGAGGGCAGATGCACCGCTTGCCGTTCGTATTCGCCGTGCGGGAACGTTCCCCAGTCCCGGATATAGGTGAAGCTCACATTGTCGACGCCGTAGGCCTTGCCGAGCTCCACCAGCTTGACGATTTCCCGATAGTTCTGGACCTGAACGATCATGTTGAGATTGAGCGGGAAGCCGTATTTTTTCTTGTCCGGCATGGTCGCCAGATAAGAGATGTTCTTCATCAGGCTTTCGAATTTTCCGCCGAGCCGCAGCCGCTCGTAGGTCGGAGCGGTCGCGCCGTCGATCGAAATGCCGACATAGACGCAGCGGCTGCGCACGATCTCCGGCAGGCTGTTCCACTTCTTTTCGGTCAGCGCGATGCCGTTGGTCTGGAAGCCGATCTTGAGGTTCGGATAGCGCGCCCAGTCCGTCCGCCGGATCACCTGGTCGTAGAAAATGCTGGAGAAAGCATCGCCGTCGCCGGAGATATGGATGACGTCGAGCTGCGGGCCGACCGTCGCCATGATGTCTTCATAGCGGGTCCACTGATCCTTGATCTCGCCGGGGCCCATCTTGCGCATGCCGATACGGCATGACGGGCATTTGAGGTTGCAGGTGTAGTCGTTGCCGAGGCTCAGTGTCTTGAGGTTGCCCTTGAGGCTGACCTCCATGCCGTCGGTGATTTCCTTCAGGCGCGCGTCTTCGATGTCGGCCACGCGAACCAGATTGGCGTCGAAGCTCTGCATCGACCGGCACAGGGTCTTGTCGCAATAGCGGAAGCTGCCGTCGAGCATCGAGGCGCGCAGCTTGCGCGCGAAATAGGAGTTCCAAACCTTGCGGAACGGCTTGCGGTTCACGTTGCCGAGGTTCTTCGGCAGATAGCAGCAGACGCTGATCTCGCCGCTGCTGGTCAGCTCCGCATATTCGAACGGCAGGCGGCAGACATAGCCGTGGAATTCGTTGCCGTGGTCGAAGCCCTTGAAGGTGAGATGGAAGCGCGCCTCGCGCATCAGCGACAGCCCGCGCTGCACGAAGGCCTTCGTCTTCAGCTTCTGCACCAGCTTCGTCTTCCTGATGCGCTGGATCAGCGTCTCGCGCTGTTGCACGGGAACGATCGGAGTATGCTGGTTCATTGCCTCATCAAATCCAAATCTCTCTCGCGTCCCGGCATGTCAGCGATCGGCCGCACAGGCGTCGTGAAGTTCCGCCGACAGGTTGCGCATCACGCCGCGGGAGTCCTCGTCCGTCAAATGCAAGCCGTCGGCAGTCTTAATCTGCAAGCCCCGGGCCAGCACGTCGGCGCGGATCAGGGGCAGAGCCGGAAACGCCCGCCGGAACGACTCGCGAATTTGCCGGGCTCGCGGCGTATCTTCCAGATCGGCGTGTATAGGTAGCTCAATCAGGGCGACCGCCACACCCTTTTCTTGCAGTTTCGCTATTTTTAACGCGAATTCCGTCAGTTTGTTGCTCAAAAGCGCATCCGGGACCCCGGATTTGAATACCGCCCGCTGGATCGCCAGTTCGGCCTCCCGCGCCGAGGGGCCGGCGGCCGCTGCCCCTGTCGCGGCCACGGCCGGCCCGGCGCGCAGGCGCTACACAAGGCCGCCGGCCGACTGGGCGAGATAGGACACCGGCGAGAGATAAACGAAGTCCGGGAAATGACGGGCCAGATAGCTCCGCGCGCTGTTGATCAGCGCGGTATTGCTCTCCCGCTCCGGGAAGTTCACTTCCACAAAGACCTTCCGCGGCAGCGGCGTCCGGGCGGCGACGACATCGAGCCCGGTCAGCGCCGACTCCCCGATCAGGCCGAGATTGGAGATGCAGCTTTCGAAGCCGCGGAAGCTGACGGCGGCCGTCAACGAACTGCCGGCGAACACCACCGGCTTCGGCGGCGCGGTCGCATAAGCCGCGATCACGTTCCGGTTCTTCCGCCAGTAGCCCTCGGCCGCCGTTTCGGCGCCGCTGTTGGACAGGCCGATGACGGCCGCATAGGCGACGGTCAGCACGAGCGCGACGAGGATCGAGGTCTTCACGGTCAGAACTGAAAATAGATGAACGGCGTCGTGGGACCCTGATTTGTCGCAATCAGGAACAGCATCACGCCGTAACCCCAGTCGCGCACCCTCGCCGGCACCGCAGCCCTGAAGACGTGATGAAGATGATAGAGCGCGACAAGGGAGCTGTAGATCAGGAGCAAGCCCAGCGCCGTCAGCCCCGCCGTCTTGACGTTGCTGGACACGATCAGCTCGACATAGCGCATCGCCTGATCGAACTCCTGCAGGCGAAACAACAGCCAGCCGAAGCTGACGAAATTGAACACGAGAAAGATGCGCGTCATTTTGACGAGCGGCTGCTCGCTGCGGATGAATGCCGAGCCGAGCCACGGACGCTCCAGCGCCAGGCCGAGGCCATGCCAGAGCCCCCACACCGCGAAGCTCCAGGCCGCGCCGTGCCACAGTCCGCCCAGGAACATCACCATGAGCAGGTTGAGATTGGTGCGCCACCAGCCGAGACGATTGCCGCCGAGCGGAATGTAGAGATAGTCGCGCAGCCAGCTCGACAGCGACATGTGCCAGCGGCGCCAGAAATCGGCGACCGAATTCGACAGATAAGGAAAGTTGAAGTTCTGCGGCAGCCGGTAGCCGAGCAGCTTGGCGAGCCCCAACGCGATGAGAGAATAGCCGGCAAAGTTCGCGAAGATCTGCGCCGAATAGCCGTACAGCATCAGCACGAGCTCGAGCGAGGATTTCCGCTCGAAATACGGATACGACATCCAGGCCGTCTGCTCCGCGAGGTTGTCGGCCACCACGGTCTTGAGGAAATAGCCGACGATCTGGATGCGGGCCGCCAAAACGAAGTCGATGTCGACGAACCGCTTCGGCCCGACCTGCGGGAAGAAATCCCGCGCCTTGATGATCGGACCGGCGATCAACTGCGGAAAGAACACGAGATAGAGCAGCGTATTGCGCAGATGGCCGGCGGCGGCGGGCGCATCGGCGCGGCGCGCGCCCGGCAGCACATAAGCGCCGCGAAAGACGTCCACCACCAGGCTGATGCCGTGAAAAGTATAGAACGAGATGCCGATCGGCAGCGGCGCCAGCACCAGCCATTCGCCCAGCGTTTGCGGGGTCGCGGCGGCGCCCGACGCCTCGTCGAGCCAGAGGAACTTGTATTTGAAGAAGCCGAGCAAGGCGAGATTGGCTGCGACGCCAAGGGTCGCGACGATTTTCGCCTGCGTGTGTGACGCGCTGTGCGCGACGAAATAGCTCGACAGCCCGGTAGCGAGCCAGGCGCACAGAAACACGCCGAGAAAGCGCCGGCGATTCCCAGGTATAGAAGATCAGCGAGGCGACGATCAGCAGAGCGATCTGCTGGCCGCCGGTCCGCAGCAGGTAATAGCCGCCGAAGACCAGGCCGAAAAAGACAACGAATGTCAGGCTCGAGTAGCTCATGCCGTCAGCGCCGGGATGTTTCCGCCGCGGAGTCCGTCATCCCGGCGTCCGGACCGCGCCGCGATTTGACGATCCGATCGAGGCAGGACGGCTTGGGGTGCATCTCGTCGTAGAATTCGGCGGCCGAACAGCCGGTTGCGGCCGGATCATAGGAACCGAACAGCGGCAAATTCCGCGCCCGCGCGACATCGCGCACATATCGCTCGGCCTGCGCGACCATCGCATAGGGACCGTCGGCGCGCGACAGAACCTCGTACATGGCCGGATGATAGGGCGCGAGA
>Ga0182749_1002081_pt1 | contig 14978 bp, 11 predicted proteins | sample eDN3rd37CKraftMG_FD_128875 | JGI IMG/M metagenome (GOLD analysis project Ga0182749, IMG submission 128875) | Enriched Miracle-Growth compost microbial communities from Emeryville, California, USA - eDNA 3rd pass 37_C Kraft MG (version 2) (version 2) ...
ACCTGGCCGCCTACGACGCGCTCGTCGCATCCTGGCCTCGGATGCCGGGCCAGCTGATCGCCTACGCCGAGAACGCCAGAGCGGCGCTGGCGGTTCAGCGCGGGGATCTCGCCGACGCGGAGGCGGCGCTGCGCACCGCGGTGGATGCCGCCGTCGCCAGTCACGATCATCCGGTTATCGCGGCGGTCGCCCTGGGCATCGCCGGCCTGGCGCTGGGGCGGGGCGAGCTCGAGGAGGCGCTGCGCGCCCTCGAGCTCTCGAACGTCATCCGGGGCGCTGCCGACCGCAGCTCGCCGCAGGCGCTCGCCGTCGAGGCGGCCGCCCGAGCCGAGGGCCTCGAGCCGTCGGCGCGGACCGGTGACGATGTCCCGGCCCGCGCCGTGGCGATCGAGGCGATCGGCCGTCTGCTCTAGACCTTGCGGCGGTAGGCCCAGGTCGCCAGCGGGAGGAACACGGCCACCAGCACCACACAGGACAGCAGCACCCAGAGGATCTCGACGCCGAGCTGGCCGCCGGCTGCCATGAAGGACTGGCCGGAGAGGAGCCCGCGCATCGCCTCGATCACGTGGGTCACCGGATTGATCGCGACCCAGCCCTGCAACCAGTCCGGCAGCGTGTTCGCCGGCACGAAGGCCGAGGAGCCGAAGGTCAGGGGGAACACGATGAGGAACGACAGCCCCTGCACCGCGCCCGAGCTGCGCGCCAGCATGCCGATCAGCACGGAGATCCAGCACAGGCTGACCGCGAACAGGATCATCAGCAGGACCGCGCCGACCACCAGGTACCACGCGGTGTGGAACCTGAATCCGATGATCACGCCGAAGGCCAGCGTGACCAGGATCGCGATCGTGTGTCGCACCACGTCCCCGCCGACCGCGCCGACGAGGGGTGCGGAACGGGAGATCGGAAGCGACCTGAACCTGTCGAAGACGCCCTTCTGCACGTCGGTGTTGAGGTTCACCCCGATGGTGAGCGAGGTGAACATGATCGTCTGCACGATGATGCCCGGCAGCACGAAGGGCAGGTAGTCGGTGGTGTTGCCGGCGATGGCCCCGCCGAAGACGAACACGAACAGCACGGTCATGATGATCGGCTGCAGGGTCACGTCGATGAACTGCTCCGGGTTGCGGAACATCTTGGTGACGGTCCTCCTGGCGAGGATCAGCGAATCGCGCACCATCAGGCGGCCTCCTCGTCGGTCGATTCGTGCTGCACCTGGCCGGTGAGCGAGTAGAAGACCTCGTCGAGGCTGGGCAGCCTGAGCGAGAGCTCGGAGACGGCGATCCCCTCCGCGGCGAGGGCGGCGACGACGCCGGTGAGCGCCGAGTCGTCCCGCACCGGGACGGAGAGCTGGTCCGGCGCCGGCTGCTCCGGCTCGTGGGTGCCGACCCGGGCCAGCAGCGGTCGGATGCGGTCGAGGTCGGCCGTGTCCGCCGGGCGCACCTCGAGGGTCTGGCCTCCCACCTGGCGCTTGAGGCCCTGCGGGGTGTCGTGGGCGATCACCCGACCGTGGTCGATCACGGTGATCTCGTCGGCCAGGGCGTCGGCCTCCTCCAGGTACTGCGTGGTCAGCAGCACCGTGGTCCCCTTGCGGACCAGCATCCGGACCATCTCCCAGACGTCGTCGCGCTTGGCCGGGTCGAGGCCGGTGGTCGGCTCGTCCAGATAGACCACGCTCGGCCGGCCGATCAGCGACGCGGCGAGGTCGAGCCGCCGGCGCATCCCGCCCGAGTAGGTCTTGGCGAGGCGTCTGCCGGCCTCGGTGAGGTCGAACTCGGCGAGCAGCTCGTCGGCTCGCGCCTTCGCCTGGGCGCGGCTGAGGTCGAGCAGCTGCCCGATCATCACCAGGTTCTGGACGCCGGTGAGATCCTCGTCGACGCTGGCGTACTGTCCGGTGAGCCCGATCGAGCGCCGGACCTCCTTCGACTGGTGCACGACGTCGTGGCCGGCGACCAGGGCCGTGCCCTCGTCCGGTCTCAGCAGTGTCGCGAGGATGCGCACCGCGGTGGTCTTGCCCGCGCCGTTGGGTCCGAGCACCCCGAGCACGCGGCCCTCGTCGACCTCCAGGTCGACGCCGTCGAGCGCTCGGGTCGTGCCGAAGCGCTTCACGAGGCCGTGCGCCTCGATCGCTGTGGTCATGGTTCCTCCTTGGGTCCGCCCCATGGTGACCGATGACCGCTGTCGCGGCGCTGTCAGGCGCTGTCAGGCGCTCTCAGCGCGATGCGGCCCTGAAACGTGATGCGGCCCTGAGGAGGTTCCGAGGCTGGCAATCTCGCGCATTCACTGATCTCCTGTCGTGAATTTGTGGGCGACGAATCATCCTTCGGGATGTTGAGGAGCAGCTACATCTCAAGGATGATCTTGGTCGCCTCCGGCTGCCCGTGCGCCGCCCGCCGCATACGGTTGAGGGATGTTCCGCCGGCTCAGCGCATCGCAGCTCACGGCCGATCTCGTCGTCGCCCTCGTTTTCTGGCTGCTGAGCTTCGTCGGGCGGTTCCAGGGCGATCTCTGGTCCGACCTCGCGGCGCTCACCCTGGTCACCGCCGGGCTGGCCGTGCGGCGGCTTTGCCCCGGCGTGGCCCTCGGCCTGGCCTGGCTCGCCTGCGTCGTGCAGATGGTCGCGCACGGCACGGCCCCGTCCTCGGTCGACGTCGCGGTGCTCCCCGTCCTGTACGCGACGGGGCGCTACGGAGGGCGCGTCCTGCGCTGGCTCGGACTGGGCTCGGCCGTGCTGGGGGCTGTGATCGCCGCGGTCTACCTCGTCGTGCTGCCGTCGCGCGGGTTCACCGACGGAGCATCGGCATTGAGCTTCCTGATCACCCTGTTCGGGCTGCTGGCGGTCCTCTGCCTCTCCTGGACCCTCGGGCTGCTGGCACGGGTCTACCGGCGCGCGCAGGACAGCAGACAGGCCCAGCGCACGGCGGAACGGGATGCGGCGCTGGAGCACGAGCGCAATCGCATCGCCCGCGACATGCACGACGTGGTCGCCCACTCGCTGGCGGTGGTGATCGCCCAGGCCGACGGGGCGCGCTACGCCCGCCAGAACGATCCGGACGCGGTGGATGCCGCGCTCGGCACCATCGCCGGCACCGCCCGGGAGGCGCTCGCCGAGGTGCGGGTGCTCCTCGGCCAGCTCAGGCACAGCCAGGGGGAGGCGCCGCAGCCCGCCCTCGCCGACCTCGGCCGCCTGCTGGACCAGCTGACGGCCGCTGGCCTCGAGATCGACCGCAGCGAGCGCGGCACTGCCGCGCCTCTCGCCGCCGGCCAGCAGCTCGCCCTCTACCGGATCGCCCAGGAGGCGCTCACCAACGCGCTCAGGCACGGTGCGGCCGGACGGGCGCACCTCGGCTTCGACTGGGAGCCGGATCGGGTGATCCTCACCGTGAGCAACCGGGCGGCCGAGAGGGCGGGCAACCCCGATGGTCACGGCGTCGCCGGGATGACCGAGCGCGCGATGCTCGCCGGGGGATCGCTCGAGGCCGGCCGCGTGGGCACCGACTGGGTGGTCATCGCCACGCTGCCGATCGGGCCGCTCAGGACGGGGGCCGACGCGTGATCCGGGTCGGGCTGGTCGACGACCAGGGGCTGTTCCGCACCGGCATCCGGATGCTGGTCGACTCCCAGCCCGACCTCCGCGTGGTCGGGGAGGCCGGCGACGGCGTCGAGGCGGTGGCCATGGTCGTGGCCGGCTCTCCCGACATCGTGCTCATGGACATCCGCATGCCCGTCATGGACGGGATCGCGGCGACCGAGGAGATCCTGGCGGACGCGGAACGCCGGGGGAGCGCTCCGCCGAGGATCGTCGTGCTCACCACCTTCGACCTGGACGAGGCCGCGGCGCGGGCGATCCGGGCCGGGGCCAGCGGATTCCTGCTCAAGGACGCCGACCCCGAGTTCCTGCTCGCCGCGATCCGGACCGTGCACTCCGGCAGCTCGGTGACCGCGGCATCCGCCACCCTGAGGCTGTTCGAGCGCTTCGGCGATGCCGCAGCATCGCCGGTCCCCGCCGCGTACGAGTCGCTGACCACGCGCGAGCGGGAGATCTTCGTTCTCGCGGCGAAGGGGCTCAGCAACGCCGAGATCGCCACGGCCGAGTTCCTCAGCGAGGCGACGGTGAAGACCCACGTCAGCCGCATCCTCGCCAAGCTCGCCCTGCGCGACAGGGTGCAGCTGGTGGTCTTCGCCTTCGAGCACGGCCTCGCCCGGTAGTGAGCACGCACGGGATCATCCCCGAGAGGTATGCTGCAGCGACTCGCGGCCGATGGCGGTGCGGCAGCGGCTCCGTAGCGTCGATGGCATGGCATTCAACCACGCAGAAGCGGGCCTCGTGGCCCGGGTATCCCGGCTCAGCAAGTCCTACGGCAGCGGCCAGAACACGGTGATCGCCCTCGACGGGGTCTCGATCGGCATCCGCCAGGCCGAGTTCACCGCGATCATGGGCCCGAGCGGGTCGGGCAAGTCCACCCTGATGCACGTGATGGCCGGGCTCGACTCGGCGACCTCCGGCACGGCGTGGCTCGGAGACACCGAGATCACGGGGATGGCGGATGCCCAGCTCACCGTGCTGCGGCGCCGGCGGGTCGGCTTCGTCTTCCAGAGCTTCAATCTCGTCCCCACGCTCGACGTCCGCGGCAACATCCTGCTGCCCTTCGAGCTCGACGGCCGCCGCCCCGGGCCCGACGAGAGCGCATGGATCGAGCGGCTGATCGACTCACTCGGCCTGCGCGACCGGCTCGGGCACCGTCCGCACGAGCTCTCCGGCGGTCAGCAGCAGCGGGTCGCGATCGCGCGGGCGCTGGCCACCAGGCCCGACCTGGTCTTCGCCGACGAGCCGACGGGCAACCTCGACTCGCGCACCGGGCGCGAGGTGCTCGCGCTGCTCGCCACGGCCTCCCGCGAGTACGGGCAGAGCATCGCGATGGTGACCCACGATCCGGTCGCGGCCAGCCATGCCGATCGCATCCTGTTCCTCGCCGACGGCCGAGTGGTCGAGGACCGGGAGCGCTCCAGCGCCGCGGAGATCTCCCGCTTCATGCTCGAGATGGAGGCCACGGCGTGAACCGGCTGAAGGAGCAGCTGCCCAGCGTGCTGGTGGCGACCCTCAGCTCGGCCTTCGGCGTCGCCCTGCTCTCGGTCACCGGCGTGCTGTCGCAGGCGATCGCGAGCGACGACGCCGTCGGCGGCGGCACTGTCGTGCTGATGCTGTCGGCCGTCGCGATGGTCTTCCTCGCGATCGCCGTCTACGTCGGCGCGGTCGTCACCGCCAACACCTTCGCCACGATCATCGCCGGTCGCCGCCGCACCATCGCCCTGCTCAGGCTGATCGGCGCGAGCGCCGCGGGCGAGCGTCGTCGCGTCGCCAGGAGCGGCCTGCTGGTCGGCATCGCCGGAGCGGTGCTCGGCACGATCGTCGGCCTCGCGCTCTCGGCGGTCCTCACCTCGATCGCGGTCGCCGGCGGCCTCCTTCCGCGCATCGGGTACGAGATCGCCGAACCCGTGCTGCTCCTCCCGATCGCCGCGGTGGTCCTGACCACCTGGCTCGCCTCCTGGCTCGGCTCCCGCAGCGTGCTCGCCGTCTCCCCGATGGAGGCGACGGGTGCGGCTGTCGAGCCCACCCGGGACGAGGTCGACTCCCGGCGCGGCCGCACCGTCGTCGCCCTCGTCCTCGTCGTCCTCGGCGCCGCGCTCCTGGCACTCGGAGTTCTCGTCGGCCTGGTCTCCCCGCTGGGCGTGCTGATCGGGGTGGTCGGCGGACTGATCTCCTTCACCGGCATCGTGCTCGGAGCCCACCGGGTGATGCCTGTGGCGCTCCGGCTGACGGGCCGTCTGTTCGGCCGCAGCGCTCCGGCTCGGCTGGCGGCGGAGAACGCCGTCCGGTACCCCGAGCGCAGCTCCCGCACCACCGTCGGCCTGGTCATCGGGATCACCCTGATCACGATGTTCGCGGTGGCGATGGAGAGCTACCGGGCGATCCTGCACGAGGCGGCGCAGGCGGAGCCGGAGCTCTACGCCGGCGTCGACCAGCTGGTGGATGCGACGGTGACCGTGTTCACCGTGCTCATCGGCTTCAGCGCCGTGATCGCCGCGGTCGGCATGGTGAACAACCTCTCGCTGAGCATCCTCCAGCGCACCAGGGAGCTCGGACTGCTGCGGGCGCTCGGCTTCACCGGCGGGCAGGTGCGGCTGATGGTGCTGGTCGAGAGCGCCCAGCTCACCGTCGCCTCCCTGCTGGTCGGGCTCGTGCTCGGCACGGTCTACGGCTGGGCCGGTGCCCAGTCGCTGTTCGGGTCGATGAGCGGGGCACCCGGCATCGTGCTGCCGGCGGTTCCCCTCGGGCTGATCGGGCTGCTCGTCGCGGCATCGGCCGTGCTCATCGCCGTGTCGTCGATCGCCCCGGCCCGCCGAGCGACCGTGGTCAGCCCGGTCGCCGCGCTCGCGGTGGACTGAGGGGCGACCCCCGCCGCCGATGTCCGCGGCGGGACCGGTCCGGCCGCATACTGAGACGGTGCCCGCTCTGCTCGACATCGAGTTGACGGCCGGCCCGCTGCCGGTCGTCGTCGCCACCCTCGGAGCGGCGGCTCTCCTGTGCCTCCTCGTCTCGCGTCAATGGCGTCGGTGGCTGCCGTGGGCCGCGGCGGCCTTCGGGGGCGGAGTGCTGCTGGGACTGGCTCTGTGCTGGCTCCTCGGCGATGTGCTCGACCTGTTCGACGTCGTCCTCTCCTCGGCGACCCGGTTCTGGCTCGCGCTCGCGGTCGGCGGGCTCGCCCTCGCCGTGGCCCGGATCGTGTTCTCCGGGCGCCGCCTCGTCGCGGTCGGGTCGGTCGCGATCCTGCTCGTCGCGCTGATGGGCGCGGTGGGGATCAACGCGGATCTCGGCGAGTTCCCGACGGTGCGCTCAGCTCTCGGCCTCGAGCGCTATCCGGCGCTCGCCCTGCCCCATCCCGTGACCGTGCTCCCGCCGACGCGATGGGTCCCGCCCGCGGGAATGCCGAGCCGGGGAAGGGAGGGGCTCGTGACCATACCGGCCACCACGTCGGGGTTCCCGGCGCGGCAGGCGATGGTCTATCTGCCGCCGGCCGCGCTCGCGCCGGTCGCCGCGAGACTGCCGGTACTCGTTCTGCTGTCGGGCCAGCCCGGCGCGCCGCAGGACCTGTTCAGCAAGGGACGGCTGAACACGATCCTGGACGACTACGCCGTCGCGCACCGTGGGCTGGCCCCCGTGGTGGTGGTGCCCGATCAGCTCTCCGCTCCTCAGCGCAATCCGATGTGCGTCGACTCGCCCCTCGGCAACTCGGCGAGCTATCTCACGGTGGACGTGCCGCGCTGGATCCGCTCCCATCTCACCGTCGAGCACGACCCGGCGGGATGGGGGATCGGCGGTTTCTCGCAGGGAGGCACCTGCGCCATCCAGCTCGGGGCAGCCCACCCGGGCCTCTTCGGCACGATCATCGACATCTCCGGGCAGGTGGCCCCGATCAGCGGGAGCCTTCGCAACACCATCGAGACAGCCTTCGGCGGCTCGCCGGACGCCTATCGCGCGGCGACCCCGGCCGCCTTGCTGGCCGTCGGGGCCCCGTATCACGACGTGCTGGCGCTGTTCCTTGTGGGCTCCGACGATCTGCGCTACCGGCCGGGCGTCGAGGAGCTCGAACGGGATGCCGATTCCGCGGGGATGACCACCCGGCTCATCCTCTCGCCCGGCACCGCGCATGACTGGCACACCGTGCAGTACGCCGAGAGCCGTGCGATCCCGATCGTGGCGAGGGGCTGGGGGCTCGATGGTTGAGCGGGCGCTGCGCCGCCACCCGGTGACGGCGGCGCTCCTCGCCATGATGATCGTGGTCGCGGTGCTCGGACTCGGCCGCCATGGACCCCGGCGCTGGTGGCAGGACGCCCTGGCCACCGGCTACGAGCAGGTGGTCCTCGACCATCGCTGGTGGACCGTGCTCGGCTCGATGTTCCTCAGCAAGGGCTGGGGAGAGTTCCTGCTGGTGGCGGCGATTGCCGTAGTTCTGCTCGGCGTCTCCGAGCGCCTGATGGGCTCGGCCCGAACCCTGCTCGCCTTCGTCGTGAGCGCGGTGTTCGGGACCCTCCTCGGCATCGCCCTGCAGGGCCTCGGCTACCAGTTCGGCGAGCTCTGGGCGCGGAGGGTCAGCGAGCTCACCGTGCTCGATCCGATGACCGCCGTGGTGGGGACGATCATGGCCGCCAGCGCGTTCGCCGGTCCGCTCTGGCGTCGCCGGATCCGGGTGGTGGTGCTGGTCGCGGTGCTGGTCTTCCTGCTCTACTCCGGCACGCCATCCGATCTCTACCGCGCGGCGGGCGCCCTGGCGGGGTTCGTGCTCGGTCTGCTGCTGAAGCCCAGCGAGACCGGGCTGCGCTGGGTGAGGAGCTCGCACCACGAGGCCCGGATGCTCCTGGCCACGGTGGTCTCGCTGACCGCGATCGGCCCCCTGATCACCATCATCAGCCCCGTCCGCCTGGGCCCCCTGGCCCCGCTCGGCCTGCTGCTGACCGATGCCCGGCCCAGCGGACTCGCGGCGGCCGACGAGTGCCGGGCCAGTGACATCACCCGCGCCTGCCTCCACGACATGACCCTGCAGCGGCTCAGCAGCGCAGGGCCCGTGCTGCTGACCCTGCTGCCCCTGCTGATGCTGCTGGTCGCGGCGGTGGGCATCGTCCGCGGTCGGCGATTCGCGGCCGTGTTGGCGATCGCTGTCAACCTCGCGCTCGCGGCGCTCGCGGCCTACTTCTACGGCTTCCTGCCCCTGGCCACCCGGCCCGCCGTCCACCGTCATCACCTGCTGCACGCTCCGCGGTACTGGGAGGTGACGCTGGCCCTCGGGGCATCCGTGCTGGTCCCGCTCGCGGTCGCCGTCCTGCTCGCGGCCGGCATCCGGCATCTCACGGTTCGGCTGGACCGCCGAGCCGTCCTGCGCTATCTGCTCGGGAGCGGCGTCGTGCTGCTCTCGCTCTCCGCGCTCTACGTCGGTGTTGGTGCGCTGCTCGGCGGCCGGTTCCATCCCGCGGTCGACGTCGTTGACCTGCTCAGCGATCTTCCCGAGCGCTTCGTGCCGGTCGGCTTCCTCAGGCTGGAGCGCCTGGACTTCCTCCCGTCCGGCGTCCTCACCTCCATCCTCTACTTCTGGATCGGCCCGCTGTTCTGGGCCTTCGTAGCGGTCGGCGCCTTCCTGCTGATCCTCGGGCGGGAATCGGCAGCGGACGTCCAGGGCCTTGCGAGGCTGCGCGGGCTGCTGACCTCATCCGGGGGCTCGCTCGGCTACTGGGCGACCTGGACCGGGAACTCCTACTGGTTCTCGCCCGACGAGCGCGCCGCGGTCGCCTACCGGGTGATCGGCAACGTCGCCCTCACCTCATCCGAGCCGATAGGCCCGCGGCAGGCGGCCCTCGCGGCGATCGGCCAGTTCGCCCGGTTCTGCGACGACAACGGCTGGACGCCCGTCTTCTACTCGATCCACGCCCCCTACGCCGCGGAGTGCCGCCGGATGGGATGGTCGGTGACGGGCGTGGGCGACGAGACGGTCATCCGGCCGGATCAGTGGCAGACCACCGGGAAGCGGTGGCAGGACGTGCGCAGTTCGATCAACCGGGCCGAGCGCGCCGGGGTCCGTGCGGTCTGGGCCGGGTACGGGGAGCTGAGCGCCGCCCAGTCGCTGCAGATCCACGAGATGTCGGAGCAGTGGGTCGCCGACCGGGGGCTGCCCGAGATGGGATTCACCCTGGGCGGGCTCGACGAACTCCGGGATCCGGAGGTGCGGCTGATGCTCGCCGTCGATTCGCACGATCGCGTGGTCGGGGCGACCAGCTGGCTGCCCACGATGCGTCACGGGACTGTCGTCGGCTGGACTCTGGACTTCATGCGCCGGACGCCGGACGGGATGAACGGGGTGATGGAGTTCCTGCTCGCGCGGTGCGCCGAGCGCTTCCGCCTCGAGGGGATCGAGTTCATGAGCCTGTCCGCGGCGCCGCTCGCGGGCAGCTCTGACGATGACGACGTGGTCACCCGGCTGCTGCACTACCTGGGATCCCGGCTCGAGCCGCTCTACGGCTTCCGTTCGCTGTTCGCCTTCAAACGCAAGTTCCAGCCGGCGCTGCTCCCGCTCTCGATGGCTTACCCCGACCCCATCGCGCTTCCGGCGATCGGGCTCGCCCTGGCCAGGGCCTACCTGCCGTCCCTGTCGCTGGGGCAGAGCATCCGCCTGCTTCGCCGGCTCAATTGAGCGTCGGCCGATGGGCTCGGCCGATCGGGGAGCTCAGGAGATCGATTGGAAGTCCTCGGTCACCCCGTAGCCCGCCTCGGCGGGGATGCGCAGCATCCTGCCGCCATCGGGAGTGGGGACCACGATGGGCAGCACCGCGTAGAACGGCCGAAGAGCTGCCGCGGCGAGAGCCTCGGCGACCGTCGAGCTCTCCGCGAGTCGCTTGAGGTTCATGCGGGTGGGGAACAGCATCCGGTCGCCGGCCGCCGCCCGAGCGAGGGCGGCCTCGGGGCTGAGCCACTCGACCGAGACGGTCTCGCCTCCGTCGAACCGTGCCGTGACGTTCCGGTCCACCTCGGCGAGATAGAACCTGGTGTCGAATCGCTTGGGCAGCACGTCAGGCGTCAGCCAGTGTCCGAAGTGCTGGAGTCGGTCGAGCTCGAGAACGCCGCCGCCTGCACCGACCACGTCGCGGAACGGCCCGGAATCTGGCAGGGCCGAGCCCCCGCGCCGAGCGACAACGATCGACGCCTCCTCCCAGGTCTCGCGCAGGGCCGCGATGCGGTAGGCGCGTTCCTCGGCGTCGAGGTCACCGGCACCGATGAGGTGGGGCAGCCATTCCTCATCGCCGTCCGACGCCTCGACCACGCCGCCGGGGAAGACCATCGCCGAGGGGAAGGTGGCACCGGCGTGGCGTCGCAGCATGAGCACTTCGAACGGATCGTCCCTCACGACCAGGAGCGTCGCCGCCTTCCGCGGCACGCTCGGACTGACCTGCTCCATCGCATCCCTTCGACGCTGTCCAGCTTAAGTGCTACCGTTGAAGGGTGTTGTTCGGTCTGCTCCTCCTTAGCTGCCGCGACGAGTCCTAACCCAGGCCTCCCTCGTCGCGGAGACTGGCGTTCCCACCAACGCCGTTGGCTGACCACTTCGAACGAGTCAGAGAGCGTAACAACATGAAGAACACCCAGTCGGCTTCTGCAATGCCGATCCACAAGTACCGCCCGTATCACGAGACCTTCGGCGTCGACCTGCCAGACCGCACCTGGCCGTCGAAGCACATCACCCGGGCGCCGCGCTGGTGCGCCGTCGACCTCCGCGACGGCAACCAGGCGCTCATCGACCCGATGAGCCCCGAGCGCAAGCGCATCATGTTCGACCTGCTGGTGAGCATGGGATACAAGGAGATCGAGGTCGGCTTCCCCTCGGCGAGCCAGACCGACTTCGATTTCGTGCGCCAGCTCGTCGAGGAGGACCTCATCCCCGACGACGTGACGATCCAGGTGCTGACCCAGGCGCGGGGCGAGCTGATCGAGCGCACCTACGAGTCGATCAAGGGCGCCAAGCGCGCCATCGTGCACCTCTACAACTCGACCAGTGTGCTCCAGCGCAAGGTGGTGTTCCGCACCGATCGGCAGGGCATCATCGACATCGCCCTGGAGGGCGCCAGGCTGTGCAAGGCCGCGGAGCACATCGCCGATGGCACCGACATCTACTACGAGTACTCGCCGGAGAGCTACACCGGCACCGAGCTCGACTTCGCCGTCGAGATCTGCAACCGGGTGATGGAGGTGCTGAAGCCCACCCCCGACCACAAGGTGATCATCAACCTGCCCTCGACCGTGGAGATGGCCAGCCCCAACGTCTACGCCGACTCCATCGAGTGGATGTCGCGGCACCTGGACCACCGCGAGAACGTCATCCTCTCGCTGCACCCGCACAACGACCGGGGCACCGCGGTCGCGGCAGCCGAGCTCGGATACCTGGCGGGGGCCGACCGCATCGAGGGCTGTCTCTTCGGCAACGGGGAGCGGACGGGCAACGTGGACCTGGTCGCGCTCGGCATCAACCTGTTCACCCAGGGCATCGATCCGCAGATCGACTTCAGCGACCTGGACTCGGTGAAGCGCACCGCCGAGTACTGCAACCAGCTCCCGGTGCCCGAGCGCAGCCCGTGGGCCGGAGACCTGGTCTACACCGCCTTCAGCGGGTCGCACCAGGACGCGATCAAGAAGGGCTTCGAGGCCATGGAGGCCGAGGCCGCCGAGAAGGGCGTGTCGGTCGACGATCTGGAGTGGGCCGTGCCGTACCTGCCGGTCGACCCGAAGGACCTGGGCCGCAGCTACGAGGCGGTGATCAGGGTCAACTCGCAGTCCGGCAAGGGCGGCGTCGCCTACCTGATGAAGGCCAACCATTCGCTCGACCTGCCGCGCAGGCTGCAGATCGAGTTCAGCGGCGTGGTGCAGGCGCGGACGGATGCCGAGGGCGGCGAGGTCACCAGCGACGAGATCTGGTCGATCTTCACCGACGAGTACCTGCCGTCCTCCGATCCCGAGGAGAAGTGGGGCCGCTTCGAGCTGACCAAGACCCGCACCTCGAGCGACCTGTCCGGCACCGTCGAGCTGCACGCGGACCTGCGGGTGGGCGATGAGGTGATCTCGACCGAGGCGACCGGGAACGGCCCGATCTCGGCCTTCCTCAACGTGCTGTCCGAGCAGGGCATCGCCGTGAAGCTCTACGACTACGTCGAGCACGCGCTGAGCGGCACCGGCGACGCGCTCGCCGCCGCCTACGTCGAGCTGGAGGTCAACGGCAAGCGCCTGTGGGGCGTGGGAATCGACGCCGACATCTCCACGGCATCCCTCAAGGCCGTGGTCTCCGCGGTCAACCGCGCGGTGCGGCTGGAGTCGTCGGACCGCGAGCTCGCCTCGGTCTGACCCGCGTCCGCCCTCCTGATCGGCGTCTGCCCTCGTTGCCGCCGTTTCGAGCCCTCGTTGTCGCTGTTCCGGCTCGATGTGCCCGAAGCAGCTGCGACATCGAGCCGGAACGGCGACAACGGGTGGGGGGTCAGACGCGGGGCAGGCGGGCCAGCTTCGCGGGATTGAGCACCATGAGGATGCGGCGAACGCCGTCGGGCGCGGCATCCACGGTCCAGACGGTGATCGGCTCGCCGTCGCGCAGCCCGATCAGCGCCGGCTCGCCGTTGAGCGCGGCCGGCCGGACCTCGATCCCCTGACCGAACTTGTCGAGCACGCCGAGGACGAACTGGGCGACCCTGGCCCGGCCGACGACCGGCTTGCGGGCAGCGGAGACCACGCCGCCGCCGTCCGAGAGTGAGACGGCGTCCTCGACCAGGAGCGACTCGAGCCGCTCCAGGTCTCCGGCCTGGGCGGCGGCGACGAAGGCGGTGAGCAGCCGGTCCCGCTGCTCGGGCGTGGCCGTCCTGCCGCGCTCCAGCCGGAGCCGGCTCCTGGCGCGGCTGGCAAGCTGTCTGGCGTTGGCCTCCGTGGTCTCCAGCACCTCGGCGATCAGCCGGAACGGGTAGTCGAACGCCTCGTGCAGCACGTAGGCTGCGCGCTCGGCGGGGGAGAGCCGCTCCAGCAGCAGCACGACGGCGAACTGGAGGGCCTCGGCCCGCTCGGCTCCGAGCGCCGGGTCGTCGGCGGTGGACACCGGCTCGGGCAGCCAGGGTCCGGCATAGACCTCGCGCCTGACCCGCGCGGAGCCCAGCGCGTTCATGGCGAGCCTGGTGGTCACCGTCGCCAGGAAGGCCGCGGGCTGCTCGATGCGGGCGCGATCCGTGCCCTGCCAGCGCAGCCACGCGTCCTGCAGCACGTCGTCGGCCTCCGCCGCCGATCCGAGCATGCGATAGGCGATGCCGAACAGCCGGGGCCTGGCCTCCAGGAACACCGCGCTTCCGTCGTCCGTCATGACACGATCATGCAGCACTCGCCGCCTATCCTTGGAGCATGGCAGCGGCTGACCCGGCGAGCTCGACCGCGGTCGAGCACCCGAGCGACCTCGCCACCCGCGTCGTCGATCTGCCCGCGATCGCCAGGAACATCGGCAGGCTGCGCGAGCGCACCGGCAAGGGCGTGATGGCCGTGGTCAAGGCCGACGCGTTCGGCCACGGCATGATCGAGGTCGCCCGCACCGCGTTGGACGCGGGGTCCGAGTGGCTCGGCGTCGCCACCGTCGATGAGGCGCTCGCCCTGCGCTCGGCCGGCATCACCGCCCCCGTGCTCTGCTGGCTCGCTGACCCGTGGACCGACCTCGCCGGCGCCGTGCGCACCGGGGTGACGATCTCCTGCGCCAACGCCGAGACGGTGCGGGCCGTCGCGCTCGCCGCGGCGCAGGTGGGCGTCGTGGCGCTCGTGCACCTCGAGCTCGACACCGGCATGTCCCGCGGCGGCTCCAGCCAGCAGGACTGGGAGGAGCTCTGCCGCGAGTCGGTCGAGGCCGAGACCTCGGGCGCGATCCGGGTCACCGGCCTGTGGTCGCACCTCGCCCTCGCCGCCGACCCCTCGCCGGAGTCGACGGCGGGGCAGACCGAGGCGTTCGGACGGGGTGTCGAGCTCGCCAGGGTCGCGGGACTGAGGCCCGCCCTGCTGCACCTGGCCAACTCGGCCGGCGCACTGGAGCACGAGGCGACCTGGTTCGACGTGGTGCGCTGCGGAGCCTCGCTCTACGGCATCGAGACTGTGCACGAGCGCGCCCACGGCCTGGAGCCCGCGATGCGGATCGAGACCAGGGTGGTGCAGCGGCGGCGCGTCCCTGCCGGCAGCGGCGTGAGCTACGACCACGCCCATGTCACCGATCGGGAGACCACCCTGGTGCTGGTGCCGCTCGGCTACGGCGACGGCATCCCACGCGACCTCTCGCGGGGCGGGGAGGTGGTGATCGGCGGTGTCCGCCATCCCATCGTCGGCGCGATCTCGATGGATCAGCTGGTGGTGGATGTCGGCGACGCCCCGGTCG
>Ga0182749_1002083_pt1 | contig 14971 bp, 12 predicted proteins | sample eDN3rd37CKraftMG_FD_128875 | JGI IMG/M metagenome (GOLD analysis project Ga0182749, IMG submission 128875) | Enriched Miracle-Growth compost microbial communities from Emeryville, California, USA - eDNA 3rd pass 37_C Kraft MG (version 2) (version 2) ...
GAGCAGGACGACGCCCGGCCGCACGTCCTGACGGCCGAGCTCGAGGCCCTCTTCCTGGAGCCGTCCGCCGAGCCGGGCGACCCCGCGGACGGTGGCCGCCCGGCCGGCCCCCACGACGCCGAGGGCGAGCCCCGCACGGGCGGCGACCGCCCGCGCTGGGTGCCGCGCGTCGCGGTCCTCACCTCGCTCGCCGTCGCGACCATCGCCGTCCCGCTCACGGGTGCCGCGACGGGCGACAACGCGGTCGAGAACGGGGGCCGCTCCGAGGGACCGAGCCTCCTCGACGCGGTCTCGGCGTCCGGGACGACGACGAAGCTCCCCGACACGATCCGGTCGCTCGGCGACGGCGCCGAGCGCTCGCAGGCCGCGAGCCGCAGCGAGAGCCGCGACAGCATCGCCGACTGCGACCCGTCGGTCGAGCCCACGGGGACCAACGGCCAGCTCCCGGCGAGCCAGCTGTGCGAGCTGTGGCAGAAGGGCTTCTACCTCGCGAACCCCGCGGCGACGGCGATCACGGCCATGAACGACGCGTTCAAGGCCCGTTTCGGCCGGAACATGTGCCTCGTCGCTGCCTACCGGCCTCTCGCCGAGCAGTACACGCTCGCGCGCACCCGCGCCGGCTACGCGGCCGAGCCGGGCACGTCCAACCACGGCCTGGGCCTCGCCGTCGACTTCTGCTCGAGCGAGACGGGCAACGCCGAGGTCTACCAGTGGCTCCGTGCGAACGGCCCGACCTACGGCTGGGACAACCCGACCTGGGCGCGGGCGGGCGGCGGCGGCTCCTACGAGCCGTGGCACTTCAACTACATGCCGCTGACCACCAAGATGGGCGTGCTCTGACGGCTCGATGCCGATGACCGTCCGGCCCGTCCGGCGTCGCGCGCGGGCGTCGTCAGCGCTGGTCGCCCGGGAGCGCCTGGTTGCGGCCGAAGCCCTGGAGGAACCGGGGCCCCTGCTCGGCGAGCGCACGCTCGAACTGCGTCGCCCAGCGCGAGAACGGCTCGTGCACGAGCGCGTCGTTGGCGAACCGGTGGTCGTCCGTGACCTCGGTGACGCATAACGACGGGATCTGGAGGTCGACGACCGGCCCCGAGCGCTCGCACTCCGCCACGACGAGCGGGTGGTTCGCGCCGCCGAAGACGTCGATCACCCAGCCGTCGGCGCCGAGCCAGACGGCGTGCCGGTTCTTGACGATGCGCCTGCCGCCGCGCCGCACCATCTCCACGCCGACGCTCACGTCGAGCTCGCGCTCCGCCTCGTAGCGCGTGCCCCCGACCATGGGGCCCTTCGCGGTGAGGGCGCAGAAGTCGAACGCGTCGGCGTGCTCGTCGAGCACCGCGACCGCGTCCGACCGGTCGTCGAGCCGCGCCCGCGCCGTGGACGACTGCACGCGCAGGCGGAGCGCGTAGCCGTCGTCGGCGAGGTAGTAGCTCTGGACGATGAGGGTGGGCGGGCTCTCCTCGAGGAGCTCGCGCGGCACGTCGCGCGCGACGAAGCGGCGCTCGAACTCGAAGTCGCCGTAGCCGGAGTCGCTCACGACTCGACCCTAGCGCGCCCGGTCATCCCAGCGTCAGAACCTGGGTGAGCGCCCGGGCGCACCAGGTTCTGACAAGCCGGGAGCGGCGTCGCAGACTGGCCCTATGCGATCGACCGACATCCTGACCGATGCGTTCTCCCGCGTCGGGGACGGCGTGGCGCGCCTCCTCGACGGCCTCGACGGCGACGCGCTCGTGTGGCGCCCCGACCCCCGCGCCAACACGGTCGCCTGGCTCGTGTGGCACATCGGGCGCGGCGTCGACGCGCAGGTCGCCGACGTCGCCGGTGCGGACGAGGTGTGGACGTCGGGCGGCTGGGCGCCGCGGTTCGCGCTCCCGTTCGACGACGCCGCGACCGGCTACGGGCAGTCGCCCGACGAGGTGGCCAGCGTCCGGGTCACGGGCGACCTCCTGCGCGGCTACGTCGACGCGACGCAGAAGGCCGCGCTCGCGTACGTCGCGTCGCTCGCGGACGACGACCTCGACCGGGTCGTCGACGAGGGCTGGGACCCGCCGGTGACCCTCGGGGTCCGGCTCGTCAGCATCGTCGGCGACGCGACCCAGCACCTCGGCCAGGCGTCGTACGTCAAGGGACTCTGGCAGCGGGCGACCCGCTGACCTTCCGGCGCCCGCTCGCCCCCGCGGACGCGGCGGGGGCTCAGCCGTGGTGGTGGTGCGCGTGCGGGTCCACCGGGGTCGCCCCGGGGCGGGACCACTGCGCGGCGGGCCGGCCGTCCTTGCGCCACCACCAGCCCGGGTCGTGGTCCTGGGGCCAGCCCACCGGCGAGTCCTCCCAGCGCTCGCCGCGCCCGTACACGGTGCGGTCGACGAGCTGCATCGACGACATCATCGCCTCGGTGCCGCGGCCCGTGACCGCGTACGTCAGGTAGGCGCGGCCGTCGCGGCGCAGGAGGAACAGGAACTCCCCGAACCCGGTGCCGAGCACCGGGTCCTCGAGACCGTGCACCGAGTAGCACGGCACGGGGTAGCCCATGAAGTCGCGCAGCTCGCGCGCCTCCTCCCACGCACCCTCGAACAGCACGGCGAACGCGATGCCGCGCGACTCGAGGTACGGAGCGTCGTGCGTCGCGTCCCAGACGGTCAGGGTGCAGCCCTCGCACTGTCCCTCGATCGGCTGTCCGTCGTGCCACATGTGCTTGTAGAGGACGAGCTGGTCGTGGTCGCCGAACAGGTCGACCAGCCGTGCGGGGCCGTCGTCGCCCTCGACGACGACGTCCGGCAGCTCGGTCATGGGCATCCGCCGCCGGGCGGCGGCCAGCGCGTCGCCCGCATGGGTGTGCGCCTTCTCCTGGACGAGCAGCTCCGCGTGCGCGTCGCGCCATGCGCCGAGGTCGACGACCGGGGGAGCCGGGACGTCGGGGTTCGTGGGGTGGTCGGTCATGGGCGCTCCTCGGACGGGTCGGGCGGTGCGGTCACCTGGTCCGACCCCGCCGCGCCCGCGAACTCATCGCGCGAGCCGCCGCGGGTCGCCCGGCCGAGACCGGGGTCTCAGCCGAGCGGCAGCGACAGCAGGAAGAACAGCACCCCGAGCAGCGGGAGGGTGCCCTGCGTCGCGGCGGCGCGCAGGCGCTCGCGGCCCGTCGAGAGCAGCACCGCCGCGGCCGCGACCATGCTGCCCGCGCAGAAGACGGCGAGCGCGAAGCCCGCGGCCCCCGACGCGCCCCAGTACAGGACGACGCCGAGCGCCGCCCCGACCGCGAGGAAAAGGTTGTAGAAGCCCTGGTTGTAGGCGAGCGGCGCCGTCGTGTCGGCGTCGGCCTGGGACGTGAGCCCGAAGCGCCGCCAGACGACGGGGCGCCTCCACGCGACCGACTCCATCCACCAGATGTAGAGGTGCAGCAGCGCCGCGAGCGCGACGAAGACCGTGCCGACGACATCCATGTCCCGAGGCTAGGGGCACCGGGACCCGCCCGCACCGCGCGGCGGCGGGCACGACGAAGGCCCCCGACCGACATCGCTGCTGGTCAGGGGCCTTGACTGGGGTGCGCCCGATAGGATTCGAACCTACGACCTTCTGCTCCGGAGGCAGACGCTCTATCCACTGAGCTACGGGCGCGCGATGCTCGCCACCGAGCCCCGCAGGGGCACCGGGAACGGCACGGCCACGAGACTACCAGCCCGACCGTGCGTCGTCGGACACGAAAGCCTGCGGGGCGGCGATGCGCCCGCCGATAGGATGACCCCGTGACCCCCACCGAGCTCTCCGAAGCGCTGCGCGCTGCCCTGGCCGCCGCGGTGGCCGACGGCACGCTGGCCCTGCCTGCCGACGCCCTGCCCGACACCGTCCACGTCGAGCGACCCCGTCAGCGCGAGCACGGCGACTGGGCCACCAACGTCGCGCTGCAGCTCGCGAAGAAGGCCGGCACGACCCCGCGCGCTCTCGCCGAGGACCTCGCGGCGCGGCTCGGGGCCACGCCCGGCGTCGCGAAGGTCGACGTCGCGGGGCCCGGGTTCCTCAACATCACGCTCGACGCCGCGGCCGCGGGCGAGCTGGCGCGGGCCGTCGTCGAGGCGGGTCCGCTCTACGGGCGCGGCGACGCCGAGGCGGGCACCCGGATCAACCTCGAGTTCGTGTCCGCGAACCCGACGGGCCCCATCCACATCGGCGGCGTGCGCTGGGCGGCCGTCGGCGACTCGCTCGCGCGGATCCTGCAGGCCTCGGGCGCCGACGTCACCCGCGAGTACTACTTCAACGACCACGGCGTGCAGATCGACCGCTTCGCGCGCTCGCTGCTCGCGAACGCCCGGGGCCAGGAGGCGCCCGAGGACGGCTACGGCGGCCAGTACATCGAGGACATCGCGAACGCGGTCGTCGCCGACGCGGTCGCCGCAGGCGACCCGGACCCGCGCGAGCTGCCCGACGCGCAGGCCCAGGAGGTCTTCCGGTCGCGTGGCGTCGAGCGGATGTTCGGCGAGATCAAGCAGTCGCTCCACGAGTTCGGCGTCGACTTCGACGTGTACTTCCACGAGGACTCGCTGCACGAGTCGGGCGCGGTCGACAAGGCCATCGCGCGCCTGCGGGACGCCGGGCACATGTTCGAGCAGGACGGCGCGACGTGGCTGCGCACCACGGAGTTCGGCGACGACAAGGACCGCGTCGTCATCAAGTCGGACGGCGAGGCCGCCTACATCGCGGGCGACATCGCCTACTACCTCGACAAGCGTGAGCGCGGCTTCGACGACGTCATCATCATGCTCGGCGCCGACCACCACGGGTACGTGGGCCGCATGATGGCCGTCTGCGCGGCCTTCGGTGACACCCCGGGCAAGAACCTCCAGCTCCTCATCGGCCAGATGGTCAACCTGGTCAAGGACGGGCAGCCGGTCCGCATGTCGAAGCGCGCGGGCACGGTCATCACGCTCGAGGACCTCGTCGACGCCGTCGGCGTGGACGCCGCGCGCTACGCGCTCGTCCGCTCGTCGACCGACACCAACATCGACCTCGACCTCGACCTGCTCGCCCGGGCGACCAACGAGAACCCCGTGTTCTACGTGCAGTACGCGCACGCGCGCACCGCGGCGGTGGACCGGAACGCGGCCGAGCACGGCGTGACGCGCGACGCGTTCGACCCGTCGCTCCTCACGCACGAGACGGAGTCGGCGCTGCTCGGCGTGCTGACGGAGTTCCCGCGCGTCGTCGCCCAGGCGGCGGAGCTGCGCGAGCCGCACCGGGTGGCCCGCTACCTCGAGCAGCTCGCGGGCGCCTACCACTCCTGGTACGCCGCGACCCGCGTGACGCCGCTCGGCGACGAGGAGGTCTCGGACCTGCACCGCACGCGCCTGTGGCTCAACGACGCGACCCGCCAGGTCCTCGTGAACGGCCTGGGCCTGCTCGGCGTCAGCGCGCCGGAGCGGATGTGACCGCGGGCGCGTTGTCCGAGCCCTGGTCGCGCGGCGCCGCGCGCGGTGCCGACGGCGCGATGAGCGTCGGCGGTGTCGACCTGCGCGACCTCGCGGCCGAGCAGGGGACGCCGTCGTACGTGCTCGACGAGGCGGACTTCCGCGCCCGTGCCCGGGCGTACCGGACGGCGTTCGAGCAGGCCTTCGCCGCGGTCGGCAGCGGCGTCGACGTGTACTACGCGGGCAAGGCGCTGCTCACGGTCGCGGTCGCCCGCTGGGCGCGCGAGGAGGGGCTGCGCGTCGACACGGCGAGCGGCGGCGAGCTCGCGGTCGCGCTGCGCGCGGGCGTGCCCGGCGCGGAGCTGGGCCTGCACGGCAACAACAAGTCCGACGCCGAGCTCGAGCAGGCGCTCGACGCGGGCGTGGGGCGGATCATCGTCGACTCGCTCGTCGAGATCGAGCGGCTCGCCGACCTCGTCGCAGCGCGGGGCGGCGACGCCGCGCCCGTCATGGTCCGCGTGACCACGGGCGTCCACGCGGGCGGCCACGAGTACATCTCGACCGCGCACGAGGACCAGAAGTTCGGGCTCTCGGTCGCGCCCGGGGCGGACGGCTCCGAGAGCCCGGCGTTCGCGGCGCTCCGGGCCGTGCTCGCGCGCCCCGAGCTGCGCCTGCTCGGCATCCACTCCCACATCGGCTCGCAGATCCTCGACCCCGACGGTTTCGAGGTCGCGGCCCGCGTCGTCCTGCAGCTCCGCGCCGACCTCGCGGCGGCCACGGGCGTGCTGGTCGAGGAGGTCGACCTCGGCGGCGGGTACGGCATCGCCTACCTGCCCGGCGAGGTCGCGCTCGACCCGGAGCGCGTCGCCAAGGACGTCGCGGGCGCCGTCGACGGCATCGCTGCGCGCCTCGGGACGCCGCTGCCGCGGTTCTCCATCGAGCCGGGCCGCGCGATCGTCGGGCCGGCCGGGCTCACGCTCTACACGGTGGGCACGGTCAAGCCGGTCACCGTGACCGGCGCCGACGGCGCGACCTTCGTGCGCACGTACGTCTCGGTCGACGGCGGCATGAGCGACAACATCCGCCCCGCGCTCTACGGCGCGCGGTACCACGCGGAGCTCGCGAACCGGTTCTCGGACGCCGAGCCGGTGCTCGCGCGCGTCGTCGGGAAGCACTGCGAGAGCGGCGACATCGTGGTGCACGAGGTCGAGCTCCCCGGCGACGTCCGGGCCGGCGACCTGCTCGCCGTCGCGGCGACCGGCGCGTACGGGCGGTCGATGGCCTCGAACTACAACCTGCTGCCGCGGCCGCCCGTGGTCGCGGTGCTCGACGGGGGGACGCGGGTCCTGGTCCGGCGCGAGACCGTCGACGACCTGCTCGCCCTCGACCTCGGCTGACCAGCGGCGCCGCCCCCGCCGGGTGTCGGTGGCTCGCCGTAGCGTCGGCGCCGCCGCAGCGGCACCACGACGACGGAGAGGCGGGACGAGGATGCCCAGCGAGGTCATCGAGCGGACGATCGCACAGGCGCGCGAGAGCAAGCGCAACCCCCGGCCCGGCAGCGCGACGCTCGAGGAGCGGCGCGCGAGCTACGCGCCGGGCCTGCGGCCGTTCGCCCCGCCGGACGACGTGACGATCGAGCCGACCGAGCTCGGTGGGGTCCCGGCGTCGTGGGTCGTCCCGCCGGGCGTCGCGGACGAGCGCGTGCTCTTCTTCGTCCACGGCGGAGGGTTCATGCTCGGCTCGGTCGAGAGCTACGCCGAGCTCGTCGCGCGGCTGGCGCGGGCGACGGGGGTGCGCGCCGTCGTCCCCGAGTACCGCCTGGTCCCGGAGCACCCGTTCCCCGCCGGGCTCGACGACGTCCGCGCGGCGTGGGACGCGCTGCGCTCCTCGGGCGTGCCGGCGTCGTCGGTCGTCGTGGCCGGGGACTCGGCGGGCGGCAACCTGGTCCCCGCGCTGCTCGTCGCGCTGCGCGACGATGGCGAGGACCTGCCGGCGGCCGCGCTCCTGATGTCCCCGTTCGTCGACCTCACCTGCGCGGGCGCGTCGATGACCGAGCGGGAGGACCGCGACCCGTTGTTCACGCTCGCGTTCCAGCAGCGGATCGCCGCCGGCTACGCGGGCGACGCCGACCTCACGGACCCGCGCGTCTCGCCGCTCTTCGCGCGCCTCGACGGGCTGCCGCCGCTGCTCGTCCAGGTCGGCTCCGAGGAGGTCCTCTACTCCGACGCCGAGCGCCTGGTCGACGCCGCGCGCGCCGCGGGCGTGGACGCGACCCTCGACGTCGGCGACGGGATGCTCCACGACTACCAGGCGATCGCCGACGCTCCCGAGGCCGTCGCGGCCACCGACCGTGGTGGTGCCTTCCTCCGCGCTGCCCTCGGAGGCTGAGCGGGCGGGCGTGCCGGAGGCCGGTCCGGTCGGTGGACGCCGGGCGTCCGGGGGCTGGTCGCGCACGTATCCTGTGCGCGTGGCCCCGCCCGACTCTCACCCCTCTCGCCCTGCCCCTTCGCCGCTCCGCGTCGCCGTGCTGGGGTGCGGCGTCGTCGGCACGCAGGTCGTGCGGCTGCTCACGGCGCAGGCCGACGACCTCGCGGCCCGGGTCGGGGCGCCGCTCGAGCTCGTGGGGGTGGCGGTCCGGGACGTCGACGCGCCGCGCGACGCGGTCGTCGACCGCGCGCTGCTGACCGCGGACGCGGAGGAGCTCGTCACCCGCGCGGACATCGTCGTCGAGCTCATGGGCGGCGTCGAGCCGGCCCGCGGGCTCCTCCTGCGGGCGATCGAGCACGGCGCGTCCGTCGTGACCGCGAACAAGGCGCTCCTCGCGCAGGACGGGCCGACGCTCTACCGCGCGGCCGACGCCGCCGGTGTCGACGTCTACTACGAGGCGGCCGTCGCGGGCGCGATCCCGATCGTCCGGCCCTTGCGCGAGTCGCTCACGGGCGACCGGGTGCGCCGGGTCCTCGGCATCGTGAACGGCACCACCAACTACGTGCTCGACCGCATGGCCGCGGACGGTCTCGACCTCGAGGACGCCGTCAAGGAGGCCCAGGGCCTCGGCTACGCGGAGGCCGACCCGACGGCCGACGTCGAGGGCTACGACGCTGCCGCCAAGGCCGCGATCCTCGCGAGCCTCGCGTTCCACACGCGCGTCCACCTGGACGACGTCTACCGCGAGGGCATCACCGCGGTGACGGCTGCGGACGTCGCGTGGGCCGAGCGGACCGGGCACGCGGTCAAGCTGCTCGCGATCGCCGAGGCCACCGACGACGGCGTGTCCGTGCGCGTGCACCCGGCCCTGGTCCCGCTGGGGCACCCGCTCGCCGGGGTCCGCGGCGCCTACAACGCCGTGTTCGTCGAGGCCGAGGCGGCGGGCGAGCTCATGTTCTACGGCCGGGGAGCCGGGGGAGCGCCGACGGCGTCGGCCGTGCTGGGCGACGTCGTGTCGGCCGCGCGGCACCGGGTGCTGGGCGGCAAGAGCCCGGAGGAGTCGACCTACGCCGACCTTCCCGTGCTGCCGCACGCCTCCGCGCTCACGCGCTACCAGGTGCGCCTCGTCGTCGACGACCGCCCGGGCGTGCTCGCGCAGGTCGCCAGCACGTTCGCCGGCCAGGGCGTGTCGATCGAGTCGGTCCGTCAGGTGCCCGAGGGGGACCGCGACGACGCCGACGGCGAGAGCGCGACCCTCGCGGGAGTCGCCGGGGGGTCGGCCGAGCTCCTCATCACCACGCACGTCGCCCCCGAGGCGGCGCTCGCCTCGACGACGCGCGCCGCCCGTGACCTCGCGCCCGTCCGCGAGGTCACGTCCGTCCTGAGAGTCGAGGGAGTCTGATGGCCCAGCAGTGGAGGGGCGTCGTCACCGAGTACGCCGACCGCCTGCCCGAGCACGTGCGCGAGCGCGTCGTCACGCTCGGGGAGGGCGGGACGCCGCTCGTCGCCGCGCCCGCGCTGTCGCAGCGCACGGGCGCCGACGTGTATGTCAAGGTCGAGGGCATGAACCCGACCGGGTCGTTCAAGGACCGCGGCATGACGGCCGCGATCTCCGCGGCCGCAGGCCGCGGCGCGAAGGCCGTCGTGTGCGCGTCGACGGGCAACACGTCCGCGTCCGCCGCCGCGTACGCGACGCGTGCGGGCATGACCTGCGCGGTGCTGGTGCCGGACGGCAAGATCGCGATGGGCAAGCTCAGCCAGGCGATCGCGCACGGCGCGCGCCTCCTGCAGGTCGACGGCAACTTCGACGACTGCCTCGTCGCGGCCCGCAAGCTCGCCGAGGTGTACCCGGTCGAGCTCGTGAACTCCGTCAACCCGGACCGCATCGAGGGCCAGAAGACCGCGGCGTTCGAGGTCGTCGACGCGCTCGGCGACGCCCCGGACATCCACGCGCTGCCCGTCGGCAACGCCGGCAACATCACGGCGTACTGGAAGGGTTACCGCGAGTACGCGGGCTTCCTGCCGGAGGCGCCGGGCGGGACGCTGCCCGCCGTCGCCACGCGCACGCCGGCCATGTGGGGCTTCCAGGCCGCGGGCGCCGCGCCGATCGTGCTCGGCCACCCCGTCGACCAGCCCGAAACCATCGCGACCGCGATCCGCATCGGCAACCCGGCGTCGTGGGCGCAGGCCGAGGCCGCGCGCGACGACTCGGGCGGCGTCATCGAGGCCGTGTCCGACGACGAGATCCTCGCCGCGCACCGGGTCCTGTCGGCCGAGGTCGGGGTGTTCGTCGAGCCTGCGTCCGCGGCGGGCGTCGCCGGCCTGCTCCGACGCGCCGAGCAGGGCCACGTGCCCGCGGGCGCTCGCGTCGTCGTGACCGTCACGGGGCACGGGCTCAAGGACCCGCAGTGGGCCCTGCGCACGCCGGACGGCTCCGAGGTCACGCCGGTGCGCGTGGGCGCGGACGTCATGTCCGTCGCGGCCGCGCTCGGCCTCGAGTAGCGGCCCGGACGCGGGGGAGAGGGCGATGCGGCTGGGAGCCGACCACGTCCGGGTCCGGGTGCCGGCGACGAGCGCCAACCTCGGCCCGGGCTTCGACGCGCTCGGGCTCGCGCTCGCGATCCACGACGAGGTCGAGGTGCGCCTGCTGGCGTCCGCCGACGTCGTCGTCGAGGTCGAGGGCGAGGGAGCCGGTGAGGTTCCGGGCGACGCGAGCCACCTGGTGGCGCGCGCGGTCCGGGTCGGGCTCGACGCCGTCGGCGCGCCCGTGCCCGGCCTGCACCTCGTGTGCCGGAACGTCATCCCGCACGGCCGCGGGCTCGGCTCGTCGGCCGCCGCGGCCGTGGCCGGCCTCGTCGCGGCGCGCGGGCTCGTGGCCGACCCGAGCGTCCTCGACGACGCGACCGTCCTGGCGATCGCGACCGAGCTCGAGGGCCACCCGGACAATGCGGCGCCCGCGATCCTCGGCGGCGCGACCGTGGCGTGGACGCCCGACGCGACCCCGGGCGCGGCGCCCGACGACGGCCCCGCGCCCGCCCGCGCGGTCCGTCTCGACGTGCACCCGGACGTCGTGGCCACGGTCGTGATCCCGACGACGCGGCTCGCCACGAGCCACGCGCGCGGCGTCCTGCCGACGCACGTGCCCCACGCGGACGCCGCCGCCAACTCCGGCCGGGCGGCCCTCCTGGTCGAGGCGCTGACGCGGCGTCCGGACCTCCTGCTCGACGCGACCCACGACCTCCTGCACCAGCGCTACCGCGCCGACGTCATGCCGGGAACATGGCGGCTCGTCGACGCGTTACGTCGGCAGGGCTTCGCGGCGGTCGTGTCCGGCGCGGGCCCGACGGCGCTCGTCCTCACGACGCCGTCCGCGGTGCCCGACCTGGACGCCGCGCTCGAGTCCGAGGTGGACCTGCTCCGCTGGCGCGTGGAGCGTCCGGCGATCGCGCCCCAGGGTGCGACGGTCGAGCGGGTCTGACGGCGGGATCGCAGCGATGTGGCCCGGCGTGTCGCCCCCGGTGGACTGGCCTGAGGCGCATCGTTCCAGTGTTAGACTGGCGCCGATCCCTCGCACACGACGCGATCACGAGATGCGTGCAGTGATGTGGCCGTTCACGGTCACCGTGCCTTCGGATTCACCTCACCCAGCACCAGCACACGTCGTTGTACGCCTGGTTCATGGATTCACCCGTGCAGCCCGCACCGCGGCTCGCACACCGACCACCCGGTGCCCGCCCTCTGAGCGGCGGGCACGACTCAAGGGGAAGGGTCCTCAGTGACTGACACCAACGCCCGATCCGGCTCGCTGTCCGCGCTCCGCCTGCCCGAGCTGCAGGCGCTCGCGACCGAGCTCGGCGTCAAGGGCACCTCCAAGATGCGCAAGAGCGACCTCGTCGACGCGATCTCGTCGGCGCGGTCCGGCGCCCCCGCGCGGACCGACGACGCGCCCGCGCGCCGCGCCACCCGCGCCGCGGAGAAGACCACCGACCAGGCGCCCGAGGCCGCCGAGCGTGCTCCGCGCGAGCGTCGTAGCACGCAGGCCTCCGGCGCCGACAAGGCGCGCGTCGCCGTCGCGGCCGCGCTCACCGAGACCGCGAGCCGTCCGCTCGAGGTCCGCCTCGGCGAGGGCGAGAGCGCCGACGACCGCGCCGCCCGCGCCGCCTCTGCCGCCGCCGGCGTGAGCGGCGAGCGTCGTTCGCGCCGCTCGGGCCGCGACGCCGGTGCGCCGCGCAACGTCGACACCTCCGACCTGCTCGACACCCTGCCCGTGAAGCGGGACGGTTCCGAGCGCCGCGACGACGCGGGCTCCGGCCAGTCCGAGCGCCGCGACCAGGGCGACGGCTCGCAGCGCCAGCGCGACCGCCAGGGCTCCGGCCAGGGCGGCGAGAAGCGCCAGCAGGGCGGCGGCAACGCCGGCTCGAACGCCGGTCAGGGCGGTGGCTCGCAGGACGACGAGCGGCCCGGCCGCCGTCGCCGGGCGCGCGAGCGCAACCGCGACCGCAACAAGCGCGGCCGCAGCGGCCGTGGCGGCGCGCCGGCGGACCTCGCGAGCCTCGACGACGTCGAGCTCGCCGAGGACGACGTCCTGCTGCCCGTCGCGGGCGTGCTCGACATCCTCGACAACTACGCGTTCGTGCGCACGAGCGGCTACCTGCCCGGCCCGAACGACGTCTACGTCTCGCTCGGCCAGGTCAAGAAGTCCGGGCTGCGCCGCGGCGACGCGGTCACCGGCGCCGTGCGCCAGCCGCGCGAGGGCGAGCAGCAGGGCGGCGGCGCCAACCGCCAGAAGTTCAACGCCCTGGTCCGCCTCGACACGGTCAACGGCCAGACGCCCGAGGAGGCGCGCCAGCGCGCCGAGTTCTCGAAGCTCACGCCGCTGTACCCGCAGGAGCGCCTGCGCCTCGAGAACCCCGAGAACACGCGCCTCACGCCGCGCGTCATCGACATCGTCGCCCCCATCGGCAAGGGCCAGCGCGGCCTCATCGTCGCGCCGCCCAAGGCCGGCAAGACGATCATCATGCAGCAGATCGCGAACGCGATCACGACCAACAACCCTGAGGTCCACCTCATGGTCGTGCTGGTCGACGAGCGGCCCGAAGAGGTCACCGACATGGAGCGGACGGTCAAGGGCGAGGTCATCGCCTCGACGTTCGACCGCCCCGCGTCCGACCACACGATCGTCGCGGAGCTCGCGATCGAGCGCGCCAAGCGCCTCGTGGAGCTCGGCCAGGACGTCGTCGTGCTGCTCGACTCGATCACCCGCCTGTCGCGCGCCTACAACCTGGCCGCTCCGGCGTCGGGCCGCATCCTGTCCGGTGGTGTGGACGCCGCGGCGCTCTACCCGCCCAAGAAGTTCTTCGGCGCGGCGCGCAACATCGAGAACGGCGGCTCGCTGACGATCCTCGGCTCGGCGCTCGTGGAGACCGGCTCGAAGATGGACGAGATCATCTTCGAGGAGTTCAAGGGCACCGGGAACATGGAGCTCCGGCTCTCCCGCTCGCTCGCGGACAAGCGCATCTTCCCGGCCGTCGACGTCAACGGCTCGGGCACGCGGCGCGAGGAGATCCTCATGCCGCGCGAAGAGCTGCAGATCGTCTACAAGCTGCGCCGCGTGCTCGGCGCGCTCGACCAGCAGCAGGCCATCGAGCTCCTCCTCGGCAAGCTCAAGGACACCAAGTCCAACGTGGAGTTCCTGCTCCAGGTGCAGAAGACGACGCCGGGCGCGCTCGGCGACGAGAACGCCGGACGCACCATCTGACGTCCCCGCGCACGACGACGGCCGCCCCGGTTTTCGACCGGGGCGGCCGTCGTGGTGCTGGGGCCGGCGGCGCCGGGCCGGTCGCCGCGGAGGGGCGCTCGGGTCAGCGGGCGGCCGCGTCGACCGCGGCGCGGTAGGTCTCCTCGACCTCGGCCCCGATGACGTCGACGTCGAACCGGGCGGCCGCGGCGCGCTGGCGGGCGATCGTCTGCTCGCGCGTCACGTCGTCGTCGAGGTCGGTGAGCCAGGTCGCGAGGGCCCCGGCGAGCTCGGCGGTGTCGCGCGGGACGACGAGCTGGTCCTCAAGCCCCCGCATCACCGTCCGGTAGCCGGGGTTGTCGCCGGCGAGCACGACACCGCGCGACGCGGCGAGCGCCTCGACGACCGAGATGCCGAAGCTCTCGCCGCCCGTCGACGGCAGCGCGACCACGTCGGCGTCCTGGAGGAACGCGGCCTTGTCCTCCTCGGCGAGGAAGCCCGGGAAGGCGACGCGGTCGGCGATGCCGCCGCGCCGGGCTGCGGTGCGGAGGTCGTCGAGGAGCGGCCCGCGCCCCGCGATCGTCGCGCGCCACGCGAGGGCCGGGACGTCGTCGTGCAGCCGGACGAGCGCCTCGACCAGCTCGCGCGGGCCCTTGCGGTCGACCAGGCGGCCGAGGAACGCGACGTGCGGGACGGCGTCGGCCGGCCGGTGCGGCACGAGCGGCACGTCCGGTGCGGGCACGAACCGCGCGGTGTCGACGGGGTTGCCCACGACGCGCGGGTTGAGGCCGAACGCCTCGTGCGCGAACTCCTGCGCCGCCTCCGACACCGCGAGGACGGCGTCGAACCGGCCGAGCCGCTTGCGCTCGAGCGCCCCCAGCACCCGGGTGCCCGCCGAGACGAGGCGCGACTGCGGGTAGATGTGGAACGTCCCGACGACCGCGGTACGCCCCCCGTCCGCCGGGGTCGCGGCGTCGACGAAGCGGCCCGCGAGGAACGGGCTGTACGGCATCTGCACGTGCAGGACGTCGAGGTCGAGGCGCCCCACGAGCGCGCGCGCCTCCGCCCGGGGCACCGGCCGGGGCGTCCCCAGCCGGTTGCCGTTGAACCGCACGTTCACGGTCCGCCCGACGACGTGGAGGTTCGCCAGGTCGGTGCGCTCGCTCGACGCCGTGAGGTAGTGCACCGTGTGCCCGCGCGCCGAGAGCCACGCGCCCAGCGTCAGCACGTACTGCTGCACGCCGTCGGGGCGGTCGAGCGAGTCGTCGATCAGCAGCCCGACCGTCAGCGGCGGAGCGTCTCCCGCGGCCGCGACGCCTGCTGCGGAGGCGTCGCCGGTCCCGGGGGAGCGGGCGTCGTCGTGGGCGCGGGTGCGGGGCGTGGTGCTCATCGCCTCCATCCTACGAACGCC
>Ga0182749_1002085_pt1 | contig 14959 bp, 14 predicted proteins | sample eDN3rd37CKraftMG_FD_128875 | JGI IMG/M metagenome (GOLD analysis project Ga0182749, IMG submission 128875) | Enriched Miracle-Growth compost microbial communities from Emeryville, California, USA - eDNA 3rd pass 37_C Kraft MG (version 2) (version 2) ...
CATGCCCTCAAGATCGAGCTGATCTCCGTCGAGTTTCAGCATCAGGGACGGACGCTCATCCGGCGGGCTCTGGCGATCTATGGCCCCGCGAAAGCGTGCATCGCCAAGGATGAGCTCCAGATTGTCGAAGCGCTGCCGCTCTCTGCTGAGTTCCACATCCGCGCTGAAGCCGGCCGCGGGTAGCCGCCGGATTGCTTCGTCCACGTCGCGCGCCACCCAGGCGGCGAAACCCGACGGCTGGCTCACCGCCAGGACTATATTACCGTTGAAGGAGAGTGCTTCCCCGGTGGACAGCATGCCTGCGCCTTCAAAGCGGGTGCGGCCAGGCAAGGTCGCGGCGATCGACTCGACATTCCAGCCCTCCTCTGCGGGCTGCGCCTGGACATGGATGTCTCTGATGGTCGTGTCGCCGGCAACGATCGCCGGCAGGTTCAAGGCGACCGTGCCCGGAATTGCCGGCTTTGGCAGGTTTGTGATGAATGCCCTCAGCGCCGCAAAGCGCTGGTCGGCCGAGAGCCCGGAGATCACGCCGGCTTCCGCTTCGGGTCCATCCAGCCGGATCTGCGCCCCGTCTGCCGTGATCGAAAAGGAAGGATTAGCGCCAAGCTCGACCATGGCCTTCCCGTCCGCCGTATAAGGAGCCTCCTCGGGTCCGGTCTGGAAGCGGAATTCCTCGATCGCCAGCCGTTCATGATTGAGGGTAAACCGGCCCGCCAAACGGTTGCCGGGATTTCCATTTTCCGCCGCAGCCTGCTGCGCACCGCTTTGATCTTCTGCCTGCACGGGCAAGGTACGAAAGGTTCCGGAATAAACGCCCTGCTCCTGCTCGAAACGCGCCTCGCCATCCGTTTCGATCACGACCGGATAGTCCCGCGGCTGCGCCGATATGCGCACGCGCATGCCGCCGTCCGTTGCCGTTCCGGTGGAGGCGTTGAGCGTGACGGGCAGCCCGTCCATCCGCAGCGAACCTGCCACGCGCCAGGGGCCGGCCAGGCTTCGCGCGGAGATTTCGCTGTCGATATGGCTCAGTGTGACGGTGCGTCCGCTCGCCTGCTGATGGATGGTGATATTGCCGTCTGAGACGGTCACCCTCTCCAGCGTGATCTGTCTCGGGTCGAAGGGAGACGAGGGCCGCACGGCCCAATCGATCTGTCCGGAGGGAGCGATCTCGATGCTCGCGCTCGGCCGCACGAGCCGCATGTCGAAGATGAGAAGCTCTCCCCGCAGGAAGGGAGCGAGCTCCGCATCCATGGAAAATTCGTCGACCGTCATTGCCGGGTCGCCCGGCTCCGCCCCGGCCACCACCACATCAGTGAAGGTAACGGACGGGAACGGGAGAAGGCGCGCCCTCGCGGTGCCCTCCACGCGCACGTCGCGGCCCAGGATACGGCCGGCCTCCCGCTCGAACGCGGTGCGGTAGTTCGCCCAGTCGATGAAATAGGGCGCCACCAGCGCTGCCGTCAGCACCAGCACAACCAGTCCACCGACAATCACGAACAGCCGCGCCAGTCCTACCTCCCCTTCCCTGCCTTCGGCCTCGCCGAGAGCGTCACGCCCATATTGTCACCTGGCTTATAGTTATGCGCCACTCAAGGCCATGATCTTTCCAGGATTCATGATTCCCTGCGGGTCAAGGGCTCGCTTGATGGTTCGCATGACATCAACCCCGTCCCCGTGTTCCTGTTCCAGATAGCGCATCTTGCCCTGGCCGACACCATGTTCTCCGGTGCAGGTGCCGTCCATCGCCAGCGCCCGCGCGTTGAGCCGCGCGACGAATGCCTCCGCGCGCTCGATTTCAACCGGGTTTTCCGTGTCCATTATAACCGATACGTGAAAATTGCCGTCACCCACGTGGCCCACAATGGGTGCGACCAATCCGCTCTGCGCAATATCGGCCTCGGTTTCGACAATGCACTCCGCGAGGCGGGAAATCGGCACGCACACGTCGGTGGAGAGCGCCTTCTTGCCTGGCCTCAGCGCCATGCTGGCCCAGTAAAAGTCGTGCCTTGCCTTCCAAAGCTTTTGCCGTTCCTCGGCGGCCGATGTCCAGACGAACGGACCGCCGGAAAACTCCGTGGCGATTTCACCGAACATCTCCGCCTGCTCCTCGACGCCGGCCTGGGTGCCGTGGAATTCCACGAAGAGGCATGGCCCCTCGGGATAGGCAAGCTGGGAATAGCCGTTGATGGCGCGCATGCCCAGTGTATTGACCAGTTCGATCCGTGCCACCGGAATTCCCATCTGGATCGTCATGATCACGGCATTGCATGCCGCCTCGACGGTCGGAAAGGGGCAGACGCCGCCGGAGATCGCGGGCGGGATGCCATAGAGCTTCACCGTGAGCGAGGTGATGACCCCGAGCGTGCCTTCGGACCCCACCAGAAGCCGCGTGAGGTCATAGCCGGCGGAGGATTTGCGTGCCCGCCGTGCCGTCCTGATGGCCCGCCCGTCGGCCAGCACCGCGGTCAGCGACAGCACGTTCTCCCGCATCGTGCCGTAGCGCACGGCATTCGTGCCGGAAGCCCGCGTGGCGGCCATGCCGCCAAGGCTCGCATTGGCGCCCGGGTCGATGGGAAAGAAAAGCCCGGTATCGCGTAGGTAATGATTGAGCTCCTCCCGCGTCAGCCCCGCCTCTACCGTGCAGTCGAGGTCCTCCTCGTTCACGGCGAGCACGCGCTTCATGCGTGACATGTCGAAAGATATGCCGCCCGCAGGCGCGTTGACGTGTCCTTCCAGCGACGAGCCGGTTCCGAAGGGGACGATCGGCACCCGAAAATCGGCGCACATCCGGACCGCCTCCTGCACCTCCTCGACGCTTTCCGGATAGAACACGCCGTCCGGCGCCTGGTTGGGAATGTAGGTGGTCGTATGCCCGTGCTGCTCGCGGATCGCCTGTCCCGTCTGCAATCTGGATCCGAAGCGTGCACCGAGCCTTTCCAGCACGGCTGCAATTCCGGCTTCGTTGCGCAGCGCCGTAGCTGTGTCCATGTCCACCTCCGGCCGTGAGGCCTTTGCTTCAGTGTCCAACAATTCGCCGCCTTGTCCATTATCATGCTGGACAGTGCGCATTAACCCTTCGATTACCATAAGCTTCTTTGCACAGGTTACGCTTTCCCCGTTCCTTGAAGCCCGCCGGGGCAGCCGCACAATCTGCCTGTCTCCACGGACGATTCGCCGGCAGGGTCGCCGGCCGCTCAGGAGGGCTGTTGTTGAGGGTGGATATCAACCAGATGTCGGATCAGCTGGCTCGCGACCCGAGCATTAGCGATTACGAATTCTGGCGTGCGCTCAAGTCGCTTGAAGATGAGCTGTTTCGCGTCAGGAATTCCGGCGATCCGATCCCGATGGACCTCATCTTCGCGCGCGCCATCCTTCGGCGCGCGCGGCAGGAAAGAGAACGGGCTTGACCCGCTCCCTCGCTTCGTCAGGCAAGCTTTTCCTTGAAGAAAGCCACTGTACGGCCCCAGGCCAGATCAGCCGCCTCCTTGTTGTACCGCGCTTCGGAAGTGTCGTTGTTGAAGGCGTGGTTCGCGCCTTCATACATATGGATGGTGTATTCCTTTCCGGCCGCATCGAGCGCGTTGCGGAAGCCGTCGATGCCCGCATTGATGCGCTCGTCCAACCCCGCATAGTGCAGAAGCAGCGGCGCCTTGATGTCCGCCACCCGCTCGGGATCCGGCTGCGAGCCATAATAGGCCACCGCCGCATCCAGGGATGGCGCGTTCACGGCGAGCGCGTTCACCGTTCCGCCGCCCCAGCAGAAGCCGACCGCGCCCACCTTTCCATTCGCGCCCTCGTAATTTTCCAGGAACGTGATCGTCGCTACGCCGTTTGCGACCGTCTGGGCCGCATCGAGCTGGCTGAACATCTGCCGCGCCGCGTCCTCGTTTTCCGGGGTGCCGCCCTGCGGCGACAGAAAGTCCGGCGCGAGCGCGATGAATCCTTCGAGCGCCATCCGCCGGGCCACGTCACGGATATGCGGGTTGAGCCCGCGATTTTCATGGATGACGATGACTGCGCCGAGAGGGCCCTGCGCGTTGGCGGGCCGCACGAGATAACCCTTCATCTCGCCTTCCGCTCCGGGATAGGTGACATCCTCGGCGTTGAGCCTCTCGTCGTCTTCCGGCACGATCGCCGCCCGTGCCGCATTGGCGGCGAGCAGCGGCGCGATCGCCACCGCAGCCGCGCTCGACCCGGCAAGCTTGGTGAGCTTTTCCATGAAGCCACGGCGGTCGAGCGTGAGGTGCGTGTATTCGTCATAGGCCTTGATCATGGCCTGCGTGATCTGCGGTCTGGACATCGGCTCACTCCCTGTTGGATTTACTCCCTTTTCCCGAAGGAAAAGATGACGAAAGCGACGGGTCTGGTCCAATCAACCCCGTGTGAGCGGCAAAGGCCTTATTTCCCCAGGCTGGCCTTGGCCCACGCGCCGCAAACCGGTACAAAAAGAAAACGCTTGGGGCTCAGGCCTCGAATCACCATATGCGAAGGCAATGCCAGGCTTTCCAGACGATCTGCCATTCTTCGGCGATGATGAAGCACCCCGTCCCGCTCCGCGCGAGGGCGGCATCGCCGCGCGCGCCATGGCCGCGCGCCAGGGCCAGGCGCCCCGCTATCTCGAGGGGCTGAACCCCGAACAGCGGCTTGCCGTGGAGACGACGGAGGGGCCGGTTCTCGTGCTCGCCGGCGCGGGCACTGGCAAGACCCGCGTGCTCACCACGCGCATCGCCCACATTCTCGCCACCGGCCGTGCCTATCCCTCGCAGATCCTCGCCGTCACCTTCACCAACAAGGCCGCGCGCGAGATGAAGACGCGCATCGGCGTTCTTGTCGGCCAGGCGATCGAAGGCATGCCGTGGCTCGGCACGTTCCACTCGATCGGGGTGAAGCTTCTGCGCCGCCACGCCGAGCTTGCGGGCCTCACCTCCTCCTTCACCATTCTCGACACCGACGATCAGGTCCGGCTCTTGAAGCAGCTCATCCAGGCCGAGGGGCTGGACGACAAGCGCTGGCCGGCCCGGCAGCTCGCCATGATGATCGACGGCTGGAAGAACAAGGGGCTCGGCCCCGCCGATATACCGGAGGGCGATGCCCGCGCCTTCGGCAACGGCAAGGGCCGCACGCTTTACGTAGCCTATCAGGAGCGGCTGAAGACGCTCAACGCCAGCGACTTCGGCGACCTGCTGCTCCACCCGATCCGCATCTTCCGCGAGCACCCCGACGTGCTCAGCGAATACCACCGCAAATTCAGGTACATCCTGGTCGACGAGTATCAGGACACGAACACCGCGCAATATATGTGGCTGCGTTTTCTCGCCCAGCGGCCCGAGCAGAAGCCGAGACATGGCGGCCTTCCGGCCGAAGGCCGAGCGCGCGACCGCGCGCCGGGCGACGTTTCGCCCGCCTCCTCCCGCGGCGCCGAAGGCGCGCAACGACTAGACTCGGCCAGCGACCCCGGATTTGGTCCGGGGGAGCGCTCGGCCGCGAGCGCAAACAGAGTCAACATCTGCTGCGTGGGCGACGACGACCAGTCCATCTATGGCTGGCGCGGCGCCGAGGTGGACAACATCCTTCGCTTCGAAAAGGATTTCCCGGGTGCGAAGGTCATCCGGCTCGAGCGCAACTATCGCTCGACGGCGCACATCCTCGGCGCGGCATCCCACCTCATCGCCCACAATGAAGGCCGGCTCGGCAAGACGCTCTTCACCGACCATGCCGATCCCGATGCGCCGAAGGTCAAGGTGCACGCCGCCTGGGACTCCGAGGAAGAGGCCCGCGCCGTCGGCGAGGAGATCGAGGCGCTGCAGGCCAAGGGCCATGCCCTGAACGATATGGCGATCCTCGTCCGCGCGTCCTTCCAGATGCGCGAGTTCGAGGACCGCTTCGTTACCCTCGGCCTGAGCTACCGGGTCATCGGCGGCCCGCGCTTTTATGAGCGGCAGGAGATCCGTGACGCGCTCGCCTATTTCCGCGTCGTGGCGCAAGGGGCTGACGACCTCGCCTTCGAGCGCATCGTCAACGTGCCGAAGCGAGGCCTCGGCGAATCCGCCGTGCGTCAGATCCACGACGTGGCGCGCATGCGCAGCGTCCCCCTCCTCCAGGCCGCGCGCGATCTGGTGGGCACGGAGGAGATGAAACCGAAACCCCGCGCTGCTCTCCGCACCCTCGTGGAAAATTTCGAGCGCTGGCAGGGCCTTCTCGACCGCACCAAGCATACCGAGCTGGCCGAGCTCATGCTGGAGGAGTCGGGCTATACCGACATGTGGAAGAACGACCGCTCGGCCGAAGCGCCGGGGCGGCTTGAGAACCTCAAGGAGCTGATCCGCTCCATGGAGGAATATGAGAGCCTGCGCGCGTTCCTGGAACACGTGGCGCTGGTGATGGATGCCGAGCGCGACGAGGAGACCGACGCCGTCAGCCTCATGACGCTTCACTCGGCCAAGGGGCTGGAATTCGATACCGTTTTCCTGCCGGGCTGGGAGGAAGGCCTCTTCCCGCATCAAAGATCCCTGGATGAAGGCGGGCGAGCGGGACTCGAGGAAGAACGCCGCCTCGCCTATGTCGGCGTCACCCGCGCGAAGAAGAACCTGCATCTCTGGTTCACCTCCAACCGCCGCATTCATGGGCTTTGGCAGTCCACGATCCCCTCGCGCTTCCTGGATGAGTTGCCGGAAGCACATGTGGAGGTGGTGGATGATGGCGGGGGCTATGGAGGTTACGGACGCCCCATAGCGGACCGGCAGCCCGGCCGGCCGAATCCATACGGCGCCTCCCGTTTCGACAATATGGGCGAGGTGTTTTCCAGCAGCTACGCCACGCCCGGCTGGCAGCGCGCGCAGAAGAACCGCACGGAAGCGACCGCGCGCAACTGGGGCACGCGCTCAGGCCATCAGGTCGAACGTATTGGTTACGGAGAGCCGGATTCGGGCTACGGCGTCGGCCGGGGCTCGGTCAAGGGCCGCACCATCGAGGGCGAGCTGGTGGCAAAATCCGTCTCGGATGCTCCCTCGCCGTTCAAGGTGGGCGATCGGGTCTTCCACCTGAAGTTCGGCAACGGCAATGTCGCCGCCGTCGATGGCAACAAGCTCACGGTCGATTTCGATAAGGCGGGGCAGAAACGCGTCCTCGACGGCTTCGTGGAGCGGTTGCCGCATTAGCCCGAACATTTTAGGCCTTGGATCCAACCCTATAGGGCCGCGCAAATCCGCCGGCGCGCATCGTCGAATACACTCTTGCCCTGCGCGGATTGCCCGCGCCGGACCGGTGGTGGGGTTCGATGTGGCCAGGGGCGGCTCTGGGCCACCATGGGTTAAAACACACCCATAGTGGCGGTCTCCACTACGCTACTTGAAGTAAACGTAGTTGCCTTCGCTGCTTTTCTCGCGCTTCAGCGCGCCTTTTTTCGCGAGCCGTGAAAGCGGGCCGGAAAAGGCGTTCGACTTGTATTGCACGCCGTATTCCTGCTGGCACTGCTTGACGATATCGCCGATCGTACGCTTCTTGTTGAAATAGTCGCTGTCCACGAGCTTGGCGAGCGCAGCCACCGCGCCACTCGCGCTCGGCAGGCTATCGCCGCCGCCGCTGCTGCTGCGCGGCTGCTGCTGCTTTCTGGCTCGGGCTGCTGCGGGCCGCGGCTTCTCCGCGCTCTCGCTGCGCCTGCTCCGGCTGGGGCCTGGCTCGTAGGCCTCTGCGCTCTCTTCGAATACCGATTTCGCGCCGCCGGTCTGGTTGAACAGGAGCTCGACGATCCGAAGCTGCACCGCCTCGGATTCGAACCTATTGATCGTCTCCGAGAGTTCGGCCAGTTGCCGCTTCAGTTCCTGGAAATTCTTTTGCATGTAGTCGCCCCATCTGCACCGCGCCACGGCACGGTAAAACTCATCTGTATATGGCAATATAAATCCTATAAAAGTCAATACTGTACGAGCAATATTCGTTAGAATGAGTTCACGCTGCGTGAAGCTTAAACATCTTGGAACGCTGCAACCGTGACGATTAGGTGCTTTCGACTTGGGGTAGCCTACAGCTTCGCACGTCCTTTCAGGACACACTAGGAACGCCGCAGATTATTGATTCTGCGCTTCGTGCTTTGCAAAATCCGATTTCGGTTCCGGCGCTCAACGTGCTGGAGCATGGTCCCCAAAGGTTGCAGACTTTTTGGACAAGATCGTGCGGCTAAATCAAATTGCTGGAGCGCGCGTTCCGATTCCATCGGAACGCATCGCGTCTAGCGCACATAGACGACGAACTGTCCGCCCGTTTCCGTGGCCGTCACCACCTCGTCTGCCTGCACGTCTTCCTGTTGCAGGCGCCGGGATAGCGCGGCATTTTCCTTTACCGCCGAACGCAGTTCCTCGACCGCCTCCCGGTTCTGCCGGAGCGCGTTTTCGAGCGCCTGGACGCTATCCGTATTCGCGATGTCACTGACGCGGACGACTCGCAAATTGGACACGTCGCCGAGGTTCCTGACTTTCTGCGCCGTGTCGCCGCTGGCCTGGATCGCCGAGATCACCGTGCCGAAATCGGCCGCATCACCAGTGGCTGCGGTCGTTCCTTGATCGGTCCCTGCGCCGGTGTCGCGCTGTATATTCGAGCCTGGATTCTGGTTAACGGTGCCGCCTACGGATGGAGCGAAGACAATCGCCGAAGCCGCTACAAGCGCGGCGCGTGCAAGAAGGCGTATCATAGCCTGCTCCTTGCTTCAGTCTGATTCCGCCGAACATCCGAGAGTGCCGCCGTGTTCCGGTCCGCGGAATCACCCTGCGGCGCCCTCCCATTTTCTCAGGAAATCCTCGACCGGCAGCGCCTGCATATCCGGCACCGCATCGAACAGGCGGTCGAGAGGCCAGTCCCACCATCCAAGCGCTTGAAGTCTCTCGGCCACGTCGGGCGCAAACCGCCTCCGGACCACCTTTGCCGGCACGCCTGCGACGATTGTGTAAGGCTCCACGTCGCGGGTCACGACCGCATTGGCGCCGACAACCGCGCCGTTCCCGATGCGGACTCCCGGCAGGATTACCGCCCCATGGCCGATCCAGACGTCATTGCCGACGGTTACATGTCCTGCGCGCCGCCGCTCGCGAAAACCGGTGTCGATGCCGCGATAGCGGAAATACTCGTTCGGCCGGTAGCTGAGCTTATGCGTCGTGATCCGCTCGATGGGATGCTCGAGCGCATTGATGCGCGTGTTTGCGGCGATGGAGCAGAATTTACCGAAGGTGGCGTAGATGCCCTCCGCATGCCGTTCGAAATAGGTGAAGTCTCCCACGACGACCTCGCGCAGGATCACGCGCTCCGCTATGGCCGTATAGCGGCCCAGCCGGCAGGATTTCAGCTCCGCCGTCGGGTGGATGCGCGGCTCGGGGTCTGTGAAGCGCAGATCGTCCATAACCTTCTCTAGCGCATCGGCCCGAAAACCGGAATCGGTTTTCGGAAGGCACGATGCGCAGATTCAATAACTTACAGCGTCCTGTGTAGCGTCCTAAAGGACACACGGCGCTATAGGGAAGACTTGGCTCTTCACGCAAGTCGGACACGATTTGCGACAGTTTGCATCTTTGCTGCGAGCGCAGGCGGGACTATGTTCTGTCCATGAGGTCAGCGCCCGAAAATTACTCGCTTCTTGTCAAATTTGCCGCCGCAGGCATGCTGCTGGCCGGCCTCGGCGGACTTGGGCTTGCCATGTGGGTGGAGAATGGGGCTGCGCTCTTCCTCTCCCTCGCCGAAGCGGGCCTTGCCTGGTGCCTCTAACCTCCTCCTTGTTCCGGTGATCCCATGATGCGCTACATTCTGATCGGCATTCTTGCGCTTATGGCCGTTGCCGTTGGTCTTCTCTCCTTCGAATGGTATCGCGGTCAGAACCAGGCGGCGGCCTTCGGCGCCCCGTTCGAGCTCATCGACCAGAATGGGCAGCCGATCACGGAGAAAGCCCTCCAGGGTCGCCCGACCGCCCTCTTCTTCGGCTTCACGCATTGCCCCGATGTCTGCCCGACCACGCTCTTCGAAATGCAGGGGTGGCTGGACCAGCTCGGCGAAGAAGGCAAGGACCTGCAGGCCTTCTTCGTCACCGTCGATCCGGAGCGGGACACGCCGGAGGTGATGAAGGCCTATCTCAGCAATTTCTCCGACCGGGTGACGGGTATCACCGGCGATCCGGAAAAGGTGGCCGCCATGGCCAAGGCCTTCCGGATCTATTTTAAGAAGGTCGAGACGGAAGGCGGCGATTATACGATGGATCACACCGCCTCGGTGATGCTCCTCGACCGGGACGGTGATTTTTTCGGCACGATTTCCTATGAGGAGAACCCTGAGACGGCTGTCGCGAAGCTGCGCCGGCTGATACAGGAAGGCTGATCCCGCTCCACCCCTGATCTCCTCCATGCTCCAGACACGCCTCTATTTTCGCTCGAACGGTACGCGCGCCAGGCAGGCCTACGCCCGCCTTGAAACGGAGTTCGAGGAGGATGGCCTTCCACTCGCCATTCTCGAGCTGGACGAAGAGCGGGATATTCACGAGATCTCGGTCTATACGTCCGAGAATTGGCAGGATGTGGCCGAGCGCATGCGCTCAAGCCTTTCCTCGATTGAAGGCCTGGGCGAGATCGAGACGGAAGAGCTGCCGGAGATCGACTGGGTGGCTCATTCCCTCTCCGGCCTCAAAGCCGTTCGTGCCGGCCGCTTCTTCGTCCATGGCTCCCATGAAAGGGGCCAGCAACGGGCCGGCGAGATCCCCATCGAGATCGAGGCAAGCCTTGCTTTCGGCACCGGCCATCATGGAACCACGTCCGGCTGCCTGGAAATGATCAGCCATGTGGTCACGCGCGAACATCCGCGAAATGCGCTCGACCTCGGCACTGGCAGCGCCGTCCTGGCCATTGCCATTGCGCGCTTGGCGCACATCCCGGTGCTCGCAACCGATATCGATCCCGTCGCCATACGCGTCGCCCGTGAAAATGTACGGCTGAACCGGGCGGCGGAATGGGTTGAGACCGTCACGGCGCCGGGCTTCCATCATCCGGCCTTCGCCCATCGCAGGCCGTTCGACCTCATCGTCGCGAATATCCTCGCCCGCCCGCTGATCAAGCTCGCGCCGGCAATGGCCCATCACCTGTCCCCGGGCGGCTCGCTGATCCTTTCGGGCATACTGGATCGTCAGCGCAATCAGGTGATCGCCGGATATGTGGGCCAGGGTTTCAGGCATGTCACCACGCTTCACCGGGAAGAATGGGTCACCATTCATATGAAGCGCTGACCATGAAAAAGGCGGCCGCATCCGGCCGCCTGTCATCCAATTCGGGCAGAACTCAGTACATGTAGGCGGCGCTCTTGCGCCGCAATTCCTCGCGGTCGTAACCGTAGGCTTTCAATGTCGCATCATCGAGCATCAAAAGCGTGCTGTTGACATAGCGGGCAGCCTGCCGTTCGCGCGCCGCTATCAGGGCGTCAACCGCGCTGCGAAAATATCCCCGTCGTCCAACCTGTGCCACGTGAAGTCTCCTATGCGCCGTGCAACCGTCCTCCACACCGCATAGGTATGCATTGTCGGCGTTTCCAACCAGCGCTCTCTGCGCATGACTGCCATCGGATTTTGCATATGCGAAGGAATATAGTGCGGTGCAGCATACTCCCTTCTGCATTGAGCCTCTCGTTTGTTGCCTGCGTCATCGGCGCCGTTTAGGGTTGGCCGAATTCCGCAGATAGAAAGCTTTCCATGTTCCAATCCTTCGACAGCAAGTCCGACCCCGCCCAGGCGAAACCGAGGCTCGAGCGCCTGCGGGCGCTGATCGCCGAGGCCGGGCTTGACGCTCTCCTTGTCCCTCATAGCGACGAATACCAGAGCGAATATCTGCCTCCGAGCGCGGAGCGGCTGGCATGGCTGACCGGATTTACCGGCTCGGCGGGTGCCGCGCTGATCCTGAAGGACCGGGCCGTTCTGTTCGTGGACGGCCGTTATACGCTCCAGGCGCGGGAGCAGACCGACCCTGATCTTTTCGAGATCGATAGCCTGATCGACAATCCGCCGCGTGAGTGGCTGAAGGCAAATGCCTCGCGCCGCGCCCGAATTGGCTTCGATCCCTGGCTGCACACGGTCGACGATATCAAGGGCCTGAAAAAGGCCGTGGAGAAGCTCGGTATCGAGTTGGTGCCGCTGGAGCGCAATTTCATCGATGCCATTTGGGATGACCGTCCCGCGCCGCCGGCTGAACCCGTACGCATCCATCCCCTCGCATTCGCAGGCGAGCCGGCGGAGGAAAAACTCAAGCGGCTGGCGGGCAAGCTCGCCGACGACGGCGTCGCCCACACCGTCCTGACCAATGCGGCGTCGCTCGCCTGGGTCTTCAACATCCGCGGCGGCGACGTGGCGCACACGCCCCTGTCCCTCGGTTTCGCCCTGGTCTCCGCCGAGGGCAAGCCAAAACTCTTCCTCGACCCCAGGAAGATCCAGGGCGAGGCCAAAGCCTATCTCGCGGGCCTTGCCGATCTCCATGCCCCGGCGGAGCTCGAGCCGGTGCTCTCGTCGCTGGCCAGGGACAAGGCCAAGATCGGTCTCGACTTCAGCCTCGCAGCCGAGCGCCTGCGCCTGCTCATCGAGGAAAACGGCGGCGCGGTGGTCGACTGCGCCGATCCGGCCACCCTTCCCCGCGCCACAAAGAACGAAACCGAATTGAAGGGCGCGCGCGCGGCGCATCTGCGGGACGGCGCGGCGCTGGCGCGGTTCCTTGCCTGGGTGGACGCGCAGAAGCCGGAAAGCCTGGACGAGATCACGGTGGTGAAGCAGCTGGAGGAATTCCGCCGCCGCGCCGGCGAGGAAGCGCAGATGCCGCTCCGCGACATCTCCTTCGACACCATCTCCGGTTCCGGGCCGAACGGCGCCATCGTGCATTACCGCGTGACCGAAAAGACCAACCGCCGGCTCTCGACCGGCGAACTTCTCCTGGTCGATTCGGGAGCCCAGTTCGAGGACGGAACCACCGACGTGACGCGCACGGTCGCCCTCGGCTCTCCCAGCGACGAGATGCGCAACCGCTTCACGCTGGTGCTGAAAGGCATGATCGCCATCTCCATGCTGCGTTTCCCTCCCGGTACGCGCGGCATGGACATCGACGCCTTCGCGCGCATGAACCTCTGGAAGGCCGGGCTCGACTACGGCCATGGCACCGGCCACGGCGTCGGCTCCTATCTCGGCGTGCATGAAGGGCCGCAGCGTATCGCCAAGACCGGCAAGGAAAAGCTGCTCACGGGCATGATCCTCTCCAACGAGCCGGGTTACTACCGCCAGGGCCACTACGGCATCCGCATCGAGAACCTGATCGTCGTCCTACCGCCGGAGCCAATCCCGGGCGGCGAGATCGACATGCACGGCTTCGAGACGCTGACGCTGGTTCCCATCGACCGCCGGCTGATCGACCCGGCTCTCCTTTCGCCGGAAGAGCGGGATTGGCTCGATGGCTACCACCGGCGCGTACTGGAGGAGATCCGGCCGCTGGTCGACGGCGAGACGGCCGCCTGGCTGGAGCGGGCGACCGCGCCGCTCTAAAGCATGATCCCAAAAAGTTGCAGACTTTTTGGACAAGATCATGCGGCTAAATCAAACCGCTAGAGCGCGCGTTCCGATTTCATCGGGAACGCTCACGCTCTAGCCGAGGAAGTGCCGCAGGGCGATCAGCACGGCGGCACCGGTGAAGAAGATCGTCATCATGCCGCCGCCGAGGAGCGAGATGACGGCACCGGTGACGAGCGCCGCGATCTCCGCCGGCCCGCCCTCCATGGCGGCGGGTGCGACGAGGGTCGTCAGCACCGCCGCGGGGACCGCGTTCAGCCCGGCTTCCACGCGTGGGTGGACGCGGTCGAAGCGGGAAAGCACCAGGTGCCCGCCTGCCCGCGTCAGATAGGTGAAGACCGCGCCGGCGATGATGACCCAGAATATTGTGGCAGCGCTCAATGTCTGTCCTCCTGAGGGGCCGCGGGCGCCACGGCAGCGCCCAGCACCACGCCGGCGAGCGCGCCGATCGAGACATGCCAGGGCGAGCCGATCGTCCGATAGGCGATGACGGACGCGATGGCGCTGACGCCGACCACCGGCAGCCACAGCGGCCGCTTGCGGAAGCTCATCACCATCGAGAGAAAATAGATGGGCAGGATGAAATCGAGCCCGAAGGTGTGGGCATCCGGAATGAACTGGCCGAAGAGCGCACCGAGCCAGGACTCCGCGACCCAGCAGACATAGACCGGAAGGGCGAGCCCCATATACCAGGCGAAACTCACCTGCCGCCCGCTTTCCCTCCGGCTTTCGGCTTCCGCGAATTGGGGGTCGACAAGAAAGAAGAAGCCGAAGGCGCGCTGCAGCGGCGTCCAGTGGTCGAGGTAGCGGCCCATGGTGGCCGAATAGAGCACGTGCCGGAAATTGACCGCGACGATCGACAGCACGACCACCCAGGGCGCGATGTTGGCATCGAACAGCTCGATGCCCACCATCTGGCTGGCGCCCGCGTAAATGGTGGCGCTCATCAATATGATATCGAAGAGCGAAAGCCCGTGCTCCGTCGCGAGCGCGCCGAACAGCAGGCCGAAGGGCAGCACAGCCAGGACGATGGGAATGCTCTCCCGCACGCCGGTAATAAAATCGCTCGACGGCTGCGGCTCGGCCAAGCTCTCTGCACTCATGGAAACCTCCGGCGCGGGAAGATAGGTCGGCGAAGCTGACCCGTCACATCAATTCGGTTGAGGGATGGATGAACGGCGATGATGGATGCCGGCTCGTTAGATCACTCGGTGAGGAAAGAGCCCCTTCGCGCCCCCCTCTGCCCTGCCGGGCATCTCCCCCACAAGGGGGGAGATCAGCCGGCCGCTCGCTACCGCGCCTCTTCTGCAGGGTTGACGACTGGCGAAGGCGCTTGTGACAGCCGATCTCCCCCCTTGAGGGGGAGATGGCCGGCAGGCCAGAGGGGGTGTGACAAGG
>Ga0182749_1002086_pt1 | contig 14955 bp, 21 predicted proteins | sample eDN3rd37CKraftMG_FD_128875 | JGI IMG/M metagenome (GOLD analysis project Ga0182749, IMG submission 128875) | Enriched Miracle-Growth compost microbial communities from Emeryville, California, USA - eDNA 3rd pass 37_C Kraft MG (version 2) (version 2) ...
CAGACGCCCAGGAAAAATTGGAGGATTGGCGCAAGTACTACAACGAGGAACGCCCGCATGGGGCAATCGGCCAGATGACGCCGATTATGTTGCTGAATCGCGATGGCGCAGCCAGCCCGCCATGGCGAACGAGCCGGAAAACTCTACCCGCCGGCGATCCAAAGTTCGGCCTCACTGCACGAGCCGGAAAACTCTACCCGCCGGCGATCCAAAGTTCGGCCTCACTGCACATGCCCACGGCCTCGAGCGTGGAGCGGGCCGAGTGATGAGTAGCACCGTCGAGTTGCGAGTGCGGCCAGGAAGGAATACAGAGCGTGACTCTATGAATTAATCCCGTCGAACGGCAGTGGGTGGCGTCCGAGAGGCGGGCCGGCGATCCTCCGCTCATTCGAATTTGAAACCTGCGACGCTCGCTGAGGAAGGGAGGAAACAAAGCCGAAGCTCGAAATATGATATGAGGCGTACCATAGCGAGGTGTACTGTTGGCTCGGAATCAAGGAAGAGCGATTGATTTCGACTGGGCGGCGTGCCGCCTCTGGAGCGGCGGTTTCATGTCCGGCCTCCTGCTACAAACAGATCTTGTTGATGGCGAGGAGCGTTGGCCACCGGGGATCGAGATGAGCGTAGAGAACGTGTGGGAAATAAGAAACGACGAGGTTGCTACCAGGCTGCTGGGTCACAATGCCGCGGTGGGGACGGTGCGTCTTTTGCTGCTGACGCTCATTTACATTGTGGCTTCTGTTCTGATTGTGAGCTGGATCCTGCGTTAAATTCGATATTTGTCCGGCCGCGAGCCAGCTCGTAGCAATTAAGATGATCGACGGTCGTGCGCAGAGGCGGGTGCCACGGAGTCGCGGATCGAAGCCGCTTTCGGCCACCATGAGTAGGGGCGCATCTTTGTGACTCCAATTCGCGCTTTGGAGCCCTTGTGCATCCCGCATCGCACCTATTCCAAGCATTGTTTCAGGGCGAAGGGTCGCTTGCACGTTTTCGGCCAGTGAACATCGCCTTCACGAGGTTTTCGCGATGTTCGAAGCTTGCCACCAGAACTCCGAGGACATGGATGAGCACGAGTGCGACGGTCATATTTGCCAGCGCACCATGGACGTTCTCCATTGCCTCCGAGCCCCAATAGGCATCGGTCGTCATCAGATATCCAGTGATGCAGGTGGCCGTCAGCATGGTGATCAGCGCGACGACCATAAGACCTCCGGCCGGATTATGGCCAATGTAGCGCCGCGCCCGGAACACGAGCACGTCCCGAAAATAGGCCAGTGCCTCTCGCGGTGATCGGACGAAGTCGGTGAACCGCGCGTGCTTCGGGCCGACGAAGCCCCACAGGATGCGCGCCGTGAGCAGGCCGGCGATCGCGTAGCCCGCAGCCTCGTGAACGCGCTGGACCTCGTCTCCAGTAGCGTAGGCGACGACAAACAGCGTGACGAGGGACCAGTGGAATATCCTGACAAAGGGGTCCCACACCTTGATCGTCGCCGGCGGCGTCTCGCCGCCGGCTGTGATCGCCAATTGATGATGGCCCATCTGGGTCACTGGCGCGCGACAATGGCGCCAGTCGCGGGATCGACGAAGAGTTCTGCCCGCTCACCGGCCTTGCCGGTCACGTAAAACTCGCCGCAGGCGTTCTTGAGCTTGGCCTTCTGCACCTTGAAGCCGGCTTCCTCCACCTTCTGCTGGAGGGCGTCCATGGACAGCCACTGGGCTTCGGGCGTGCTGGTGCACGCGCGGCCGAGGCTGCCGGCGTGGGCCAACGATGCGGTGCCGAGGACCGCGGCGACAGTAGTGAGAGCGACAATCTTGCGCATGAGCATCTCCTGATCGAGCCCGTGGCGGGATGCCTCGAGCGTGGGGTGGAGACTGCGCCAAGGCCCCTGACGGCGGCCTGTTGATCTATGTCAGCGTTCTGTCAGCCGGGGTCGGGCATGGTGCTTCGCAAACCATGCGATTTCGTTCTTACATCGCCGGCCTGTCGGTCGTCCTCGCTTTGCCGGTGCTCGGCATGGCTGAGGAGGGCCGCCGCGAACACGGACAGAATGAACTCCGCCGCGACGTCGAGCGGGGTGTGGCCAAACCGCTGTCGGAGATTCTGGCCGCGGTTCGCCAGCAGCTTCCGGGAGAGGTCGTAAAGGTCCATGCCGAGAACGAGGGCGGCCGTTGGATGTACGAGCTTCGAATTCTCGACGAAAAAGGCCGCATCTTCGAAGTGCACGTGGACGCTCGGACGGCCACCATCGAGCGCATGCGAGAGAAGTGATGCGCATTCTGCTGGCCGAGGACGACCGCCGTATAGCCGCCGATATTGCCAAGGCCCTGCGCGCCAATGGATACGTTGTCGAGACCGTGTCCGATGGCGAGGAAGCGTGGTTCCGTGGCGACACCGAGGACTACACCGCGGTCGTTCTTGACCTCGGGCTGCCGAAAATCGATGGTCTGTCCGTATTGAAGCGTTGGCGATCCGGAGGCCGACGAACCCCGGTTCTCATCCTGACGGCGCGCGGCAGTTGGGCCGAGCGCGTGGACGGCATCGACGCCGGCGCCGACGATTATCTGCCAAAACCGTTCCAGATGGAGGAGTTGCTGTCGCGGCTTCGCGCCATCATCCGGCGCGCCTCGGGGCAGGCGAGTTCAGTGCTTTCGGCCGGCGATGTGACGTTAGACGAACGGCAGATGAAGGTTAGCGTGCGCGGCGTACCGATCGCCCTATCGCCCCTTGAGTACCGGGTCGTCGCCTATCTGATGATGCATCGTGGCCGCATTGTGCCGCCATCGGAGCTCGACGAGAATGTTTATGGTCATGGGGAGGACCACGGTTCGAACGCGCTGGAGGTTCTCGTTGGCCGGGTCCGCCGAAAACTCGGGGCGGACTTGATCGAAACCCGCCGCGGATTCGGCTATACCGTTGGCGACGCGTCATCGTGATCTGGCGATCTCTCCGCTTCCGTCTCATTGCTGGCGGTCTGGCGGCGATCCTGATCGCGCTCACGCTGTCGGGCGCCGGGCTGGTTTACCTGTTCGAACGACACGTTACACGAACGATCGCTGACGATCTGAACGTTGTCGTCAAACAAGTCATCGCGGGCCTTGAAATCGACGCGGATGGGCGCCTCGCGATTACCAGTCCGCCAGGCGATCCGCGGTTTACAGAGCCGCTCTCAGGCCTCTACTGGCAGATATCCAGTCCTGACGCAGAGGCACTACGCTCGCGATCGCTGTGGGACACTGAGTTAAAGCTCCCCCAGGACGCGCCGCCGCCCGGTGAAGCTCATCAGCACGAAATGGCCGGGCCTGTGGGCCAGCGTGTTCTGGCTGTCGAGCGGGTCATCCTGCTGACGGCCGCTCGCGGGCCGGTTCCGGTGCGGGTGGCGGTCGCCGCCGATCTTGCACGCGTCAGCCGGGCGACAAAGGCGTTTTCCTTTGATCTCGCGGCTGCTTTGACGGTGCTTGGTCTTGTGCTGACGGCAGCCACGGTGGTTCAGGTGCTACTCGGCCTCCGACCGCTCGTGGTTCTACGGCGCGGGATTATCGATATCCGGTCAGGACATAGCAGGCACCTTCCGGCGGGGGCGCCTGCCGAGGTGCAGCCCCTGGTGATGGAGCTGAACTCGCTGATCGACGAGCAGGAGCGAGAGATCGAACGCTCCAGGGGCCGCGCCGCCGATCTGGCTCACGGTTTCAAAACGCCACTCGCCGCATTGGCCGGCGATGTCGAGCGTCTGCGGCATGATGGCCAGGCGAAGATTGCAGATGATGTTCAAAGCGTCGCAGAGCAGATGCGCCGGCATGTCGATCGCGAACTGGCGCGGGCGCGGGTGAAGGGCGCAAAGCGGTATGCGAGCGGCGTCCGGACCGACCTCGCCCCGCTGACACGCTCAATCATTGACACGGTCGCTCGGACGAAAGAGGGCGAGAAGCTCCGTTTCGAGAATGCCGTGCCGCGCAGTCTGTCCGTTCCGATCGAGCGCACGGATCTGGCAGAGGTGCTCGGCAACCTAATCGAAAACGCAAGCCGCTTCGCGAGGCAGACCGTTCGGATCTCTGCCGCTCATGGGAAAATTTTGATCGAGGACGATGGCCGGGGCATTGCGGTCGAAGATTGGTCCAAGGTCCTGGAGCGTGGTGGTCGTCTCGACGAGCGCGGCGGCGGCGCCGGATTGGGGCTGGGCATCGCCCAGGATGTGCTCGATGCCTATGGCTGGGACCTTTCCTTGGGGCAGTCGGAGAGCCTGGGAGGCCTGCTGGTTGTTCTTCGACCTCGCCACGTAACTTCCTTGGCCCCCTGACAAAGCGCTGACATCGCGCGTCAGGCGGCCGACGAACGCTGCCTGCTATCAGAGCCTGAGGACGACGATGGGCCGTCATTGGCTTGCAGGGGAGATTACACATGCGAAAGATCGTCGGATTTGGGTTGCTGGCTGGACTTGCTCTGGTGACGCCAGCCCTCGCCGACTCCTCAACGGAGAAAGCCCCAACGGGGGCTCCGGTGACGTTAGTCGCCACTAATGTCGACAGAATGGGCTACGACGTGCAGTCCGTGCGCAAGCGCAATGGCCTGTATCACGCCAATCTTCTCGACCGAGACACCGGGAAAGTTGTCCATGCGGAATTCGGGGTGGCCGATGGCGAGCTGATATCAGCTCAGCTTCGCGCGAAGGACAATGAACGACGCGATCACGAACGCGAAAGTGCTGCCGAACGTTCGAGAGATCACAACGGCAAATGATGATCCTGACTGACTCCACTTTGGCTCGAGGCCGGACCTTCTTCTGCCTTGAGTTGTGATCGGAGCCGACAGCTAGCCGCGGCGCGAAGAGAGTGTGTTCCGGTGCCAGCCAATGCAAGCACGCCGTTGGTTTCGATATGTGGTGCGGTTCACTTATTCACTCGCCAGCGCCAATTTTACATAACGACCAATCAGAAGCGCGGTGGGATAGGCGACCTGCTCCTCAGTTTCGGCGTGGAGCTTGAGCTTTTCCGCAAAGCGAACGATGTCGTGCTTGCTTTCTGCGCGTGCGGCGTCGCTGAGCTTCGTCAGTGCCGCGACGATGCCCTTGTGCTCCGCAAGCATGGTCGGCAGTTCGGCTTCGAGCTTGTCGGTAAGCTTGAGCACGTCGGCCATGGCCGAATCGACCTTGCCCTGCGACAATGCGATGAGTAGACCGAGCGGGGGTAGCGCGTACTCTTCCTCCTTCACGAAGTGGTTGTGCAGCACCTTGGCTACCGCTTTGGCTGCTTCGCCTGTATCACCACCGGCCTTTGTCGCCTTGACGAGGTCAGCGTGCAGTTCGTCGTGCTCGATTTTCATGGATTTCGGAATCTCGAAGTTCATCGTGCCCTCCGTAAGGAGGCCGGCGCCCGCGGCGCCAGCCCCGCATGCCCTATTCCGTGTGGCCAACTGCGCCATCCGCGGCCTGACGTAGCCCTTCTACATAAGTCACAAAACCGAGTTCGGCGCTGACGCGGGCGCGCGCAGCGGCTACCTCGGCCTCGATCTTCGGCTCCCTGGTCGCGGTCTGCGACTCGACGACATGGACGAAATGCGATTGCAAGCCATGCTCCAATGCCTCGTCGAGCAGCGCCTTGACTTGGGTCAGATTGCCGGTCTCGATTGCGCGCTCTGCTGCCGCAATCGCCGGGCCATAATCGATGCCGGCCGGCTTGAGTCCGGTGTAGGTCGCGCCTTCCCCGGCACGATGCAGCCGGACGGCCGTTTCGATGAAGGTGCGGTCGGCGAGCGCTTTCGCCTCGGGCCCGAGCGCACGAACCTTTGCCGACTGCGCAAACGACCCTTTAAGTTCGGCTGCGGCCGTCACCGGCGCATACGGCAGTACAAGGTGGACATTGCCGGTGTCGAGTGCCGCCAGGGCCGCTTTGGCGACGGGCCCCTCAACGGAATCGCAGTGGGCGTAGGCCGTCGGCGTGCCGAGCAGCAGACCAGCCGTCAACACCAAGGCGGCGAGCAGTTTGATCTTGATCATGTGTGATCTCCTCCAACCATGAAACATTGATTGCTCAAAAGGTGGGCGGCTCGGCCGCAATTCTCAGCGACTTAAGTCACTAACTGACAAAAGGTCGCAGCTCGGACGAGGTCGGCATTGATGGTGCACGCGGGAAAGCCGTCGTCCTGGGGTGATCTGCTGTCCCGCGTTCCCTATTTTAGCGGATTGGGCAACGTGACCCTGTCTGAGGTTGCCCGGTTGGTGCGCCATCGCAGATATGCGGACGGCGAGGTCATTCTGGTCGAGGGCAGGCCGTGTGAGGGCCTCTATTTCGTGATCACCGGACAAGTCCGTCTGATCCGGACGACGGAGACAGGGAGAGAGCACGTGCTCGCTGTCCTTGGTCCGGGCACCACATTCAATGATGTGGCGGTGTTAGATGGCGGACCCAACCCGGACGGAGCCATCGCTGTGGGCGCCACAACCGTCGGGCTCATCCCGAAAGCCAACATGACGGTGCTGATTGACAGCTATCCAGAGCTCGCCCGGGCGGCGTTAAAGCTTCTGTCGTCGCGGCAACGGACGCTCGCAGCAATCGTCGAAGATCTGGCACTGCGTGACGTCATAACTCGCGTAGCGCGTCTCCTTCTCGGCTGTATGGGACGACACGCACACATCGTGGAGAAGGCTCCCGACGCGTGCGCGCACATCACGCATCAGGAGATCGCGTCGATGGTCGGCTCCGTGCGTGAGGTCGTGCAGCGGGCGCTAAAGGAGCTCGAACGTGACGGGGCAATCTCGCTCGAGCGAGGTCGTATCCGTCTCCGGGATCAAGATAAGCTCGAACGATACGCGCACTTAGGTACATAGCCAGTTTATGGCCGAATGGCCGGCCATCCAAATCCTGTTGGACGGTAACCCCATTGGCAGGCTCAGCGTATGGCGACTCGGGTGCACGCGGACGTTCGCTCAGCGCTATCGTTCCAATATCATTCCTACCATGTCCGATCTGGCCACGCGGTAGGGGCCAGGTGAAGACACTCGAAAGCTCGTCTGAAATGCAGACCTAGGTAAAACTTAGACAAGAAATCCGAGTCATTTTGCGCTTGTTCGAATAGGCTGCGTGCCGATCACCTTACCGGTTCGCGGACTTACGAAGTGCACGCGCTGACATGCCGTGCATTGTACTGCTTCATAATAGTCAGTCGCGGTCTTCGGCGGCTCGGCCCAACTCTGCACGAGCAGCCCCGAATTCGGGCACTGGAACGTGAACGATGTCATGGCCGGCACGATGCGCCGGAACATGATGCAAGCACTTATGATTAGTCAAAACTAGGTATTTTCCCGCCGTCATCCGCCGGCCCTTCACCGCGCTCCTCTTCGGCCAGAAGCAGCTCGATGCGCCGCCGTTCGGCGGGGTCGCTCGTCCGCTCCAGTAAATTGCGATGGTGTCGGATGGTCGCTTGCTTGATGAATTCTTTCATTCTCTGCGATCCGAAACGCTCGACAATACTTAATACGGGAAAGTATTGGAGAATGCGAGATCGTCAAAATGTCGCAGAACCCGCCGTGACCCGTATCTCACCAGGCCTCTGCCTTCCTTCGATAGCCGCTATCCGGCGAGGGGCGTCTAGCTTTTTTGTGCAATCCGCTCCCCTCTATCACTGCGAGGGTTGTCTTGTGTTCGGGCTGGTAGCCCGAGCTGCCAACTGCCGGCATTCCTCTGCCCACAGTAGTTTCTTTTTTGAATCACGCACGCTTGCTTCGGGCGACCATGTTCGGCGCATCCTGGCCGCGACGGGATTGCGATCGTCCTCGGACATACAGTGCGCTGAACTCTAAAGGGGTGTCCGCTCCCGTAAAGGATCCAGCGGGCGCCGCATGGGGCTTCATCGTATCGACCCCTGTTCGGGTGCGAGAAGGCCCAAAACAATCATGCCGCCGAGGCGTGCCAGCGATAGGTCGGAACGGCAGCTAATTGCGCTGGTTTGATCCCGAAAGGCGCTCGGTGGCTAACGGCGCTCCAACGTCGGGGAATTGTGAGGACAGATGAATATGCGTTTGGTTCTGGTGCCGCCAAGTACCGCAGTGGTATTGGCTGCTTGCGGCTTCGCAAGCGCCGCCGATATCAACACGGGGCGCGCCTTGGCCGAGCGCTGGTGTTCGGAGTGCCATCTGATCTCCGAGCAACAGCGGCAAGGAAGCACCGAGGCGCCGCCGTTCTCAGAAATTGCCGAGAGGCCCGGGTTCGATGCGGGAAAGGTCGCAATCTCGCTACTTGCTCCTCATCCGCCAATGTCGGGACTGGCCTTATCGCGCAACGAAGCCGCCAATCTGGCAGCCTACATCGAAAGCCAAGAACAAAAATAACCTTCCTCTGGAGATGCAGGGAGAGCGCCACGAAGAAATATTGGCTCGATGCACCGTACGCGGGTTGTACTCAACGTGGCTCTGGCGGTGCGAGCGGCGTCGCGGTCCTGGAGGATGCGCGCTACTGCCCGAGCGCAACAGGCGGCAACGGCCCGCCGATATCCAGCACCGAGTAAGAGATGGCACCAAAGGCGCCAGCACCGGCATTCGTGGCGACCGTCGCCTCCGTCCGCCGCCTAGGGATCGGCACGCTGTCCGTCTGGTGTCGGCGCAAGCGGAGTGGCAACTACCCGTGCAGCCACGGCAGCACGGTCCCGGTCAAGCCCTTTCCCGACGACACGCCGCTCGCGGCCATGGCGCGCCGCCTGCGTTGCGTCGAATGCGGTGCGCGCCGGCAGGTGGACCCTGATTGGCGCGAGCTCGCCCCGCCCGCGCCGCTAACGAATTTTGTCGGTGAGGCGCTCCCGACGAGAAACAACCAGGGGCGCTAAGCCGTGTGCAACCCGTCAGACCGCTAGTATCGCCCCGACGCACATGATGCGCGACATGACCGACAGCCTGCTGCCGCTAGCCCCATATAACCATAGCTTCCTTAGGGCGCTTTGCAGGGCGATTTAGCCCTGCGGCGAGGCGACGCCACGCAGCTCATCATCCTTCGCGATCGCAAACACGCCCTTCTGCGCGATTCACGACGTCCGCTCGCCTCCGCCACCCAGCGAAACAGGCTGGACGCGATCAAGGATCGCACGTAGCCTAATAGCGGCTATAGACGGCACCAACGGAGTGCGCCGTCATGGATCAATTCACAAGGCGCGAGAACATCCATTGCTACCGGCGGCTTCTAGAAGAGACCATCGACCAAGCCGAACGATGGCGCCTTCAGCTGCTCCTCGCGGAGGAAGAGGCGCGAGACAAGTCGTCAAGGCGCGACTGTCCTGCATGTAGAGACCGTCAAGCAGTAATCGCCGATATAGCGTTAAACAGGGACGCACACCGGCAGGATGGGCCACGCGTGCTATACCTCCGATGTACCAAGTGCGCCCAGGTACAGGTCGTCGAGGAATAGAGGGTCGGATTACGGCGCTCTGCGTCACGCTGGAGAACCCCACTGCGATGATCACCTACCTGAGCAATTCGAACCGTCGCGGGAATCGTCCTCATCCTCATGATCGCCTGGTCGAGGCAAGGCCCTGGTCAAGAAAGAGCGAATAATTACGAGTGGGCGGCGTGCCGCCCCCGGGCGCGACGGATTCGTGCTCGCACTCCTGTGACGAAAGAAGTCGGAATGAGCATACAGAATGCGTGGGAGCTAAGAAACGATAATGTCGCGTGCGCGGTACTCGGTGACAATGCCGCGTCCTGAACGGCGAGTCTTTTGTTGCTGACGCTCGCTTACATTGTGGTTTCCATTCTGATCTTGAGATGGCTCTTGCCCTGAAATCCATATGGTCCGATCCGGCCTAGCCGCTGACGAAGCGAGGTCCGCTTTCCGAACTAGGGCGGAGCAGCGCGTTCAAATCGCCAACAGCATCCTCTGGCCCATTGCGGACCACTTGGATCGTCAGCGCGCCTATTCGACCAGCGACAAAAACTCCTGCCGCGTCTCCGGATTGTGGCGGAAGCAGCCGAGCGTACGGCTGGTTACTAGTTCGGTATCGTGTTTGTGAATGCTGCGGGTCGACATGCAGTGGTGGTTTGCCTTCAGCACCACACCCACGCCCTGCGGCTGCATTACATCCTGAATGGTATTGGCGATCTGCAACGTCATCTTTTCCTGGATCTGGAGCCGTTTGGCGTAGTCCTCGACGACACGGGCCAGCTTGGAGATTCCGACGACCCGTCCGCTCGGCACATAGGCCACCCAAGCACGGCCGATGATGCGGGCGACATGGTGCTCGCAATGACTCTCGAACGGAGTGCCCCGCAGAACGATCATTTCGTCGTAGCCGTCGGTCTCCTCGAATGTGGTCGAGAGCATTTGCGCGGGGTCGAGCGCGTATCTGGAAAAGTATTCCTCGTAGGCACGCGCCAGCCGCGCCGTGTCTTGGTGAGACCATCGCGGTCCGGGTCGTCGCCGGCCCACCGAAGAATGATCCGGAAGGCTTCCTCCGCTTCTTCGCGGGTCCGGGTATTCGAAGCGTTGACGAGTTCCGGATCAAACCGCGTGATCATGTTCATGGCGGCGTTCCCTTCCGTACACAGCGGCACCTTGTTGCAGGTGCCGGCCCGCTTCCCGGGGACGGAAGCGGACCGGCGTTGATCGGCTAGGGGAGATGGGGCCGATCATTCCATGGGCGGTAGCATGACCTTGTCGATGACGTGGATGACGCCGTTCGAGGCCGGGATGTCGGCCTTAACCACGGTGGCGCCGTTGATCATCACCTTGCCGTCGTGGGTTGCGACCTTCACCATCGCGCCGTTGACGGTCTTGGCCTCGGTGAGCTTGGTCACCTGCTCGGCTTTCACCACGCCCGGCACCACGTGGTAGGTGAGGATCGCCGTCAGCTTCGCCTTGTTCTCCGGCTTCAGCAGGCTCTCGACCGTGCCGGCCGGCAGTTTGGCGAACGCTTCATCGGTCGGCGCGAACACGGTGAACGGTCCGGGGCCTTTCAGGGTCTCGACCAGATCGGCCGCGCTGAGCGCCGCCACCAGGGTCTTGAACTGGCCGGCGCCGACTGCCGTGTCGACGATGTCCTGATTACTGGCGCGCGCAAAGGTGCTGCCGACCGCCAGCCCGACCAGGACCAGGACGACCGCAGCCATCGACGCAATACCTGTAACTCGGTTCTTCATCTCTAGCTCCTGACTTGACGCGTTGACCTTGGGACCGGCTTTGCCGACGGCCCGGTTTGGGAAAGCGGAGCAAAGGTGTTCAGCCTTGCGTCCGCCGCCTGGGTATTGAATAAGAATAAAATTGAATTTCTTGAAGCTCATATTCGCGTGAAATGAAAAGTAATTTTCGTTATGATAAAAGGTCAGGATCGACCTTTGAATGGCAGTGAAATGGAACCCAGATCATGCTGTCGGAGACGCTGACCACCGCCCTTGAGGGCTACGCCGTTGGCCCGAAAATCCGCCGCCTGCGGCTGCGCAAGAAGCTCGGCCTCGTCCAACTCGGCGAGCACAGCGGGTTGTCGCCGGCGATGCTGTCAAAGATCGAACGCGGACAGCTATTTCCGACCCTGCCCACCTTGCTCCGGATCGCGCTCGTCTTCGGCGTCGGCCTCGACCATTTCTTCAAGGAGGACAGCGACCGGCCGATCCACGCCGTCGTGCGCAAGGCGGACCGAATCCGCTTGCCCGACAAGCTGGGGCGCAAGGTGCCGGCCTACTTTTTCGAGTCGCTCGACTATCCGGTGAGCGACCGCAAGCTGAACGGCTATTACGTTGAGATCGAAGCGGAAGACGAGCCGTCAGAGCCACACGAGCATCCCGGCGCGGAAATCATCTACGTACTGCGCGGTGAGATGGTGGTGAACTTGGAGGGGGAGGATTTCACGATCGGTGAGGGTGACTCGATGTATTTCGATTGCGGCCATCCTCATAGCTACCGTCGCCGAGGTCAGGAACCCTGTGCTGCCATTGTCGTTGTGACGGCATAATGGGCTAATCATGCCGCGCCGTCGAAAGCGCGTAACAAATGACATATCTGGCACCAATTTGAACGGATGAATTGACCGCATGGATGCGATCATTCGATCAATTCTCAGCTTTGCAGCATCGGCGAAGTTTTTGGTGCTTTCAACTTTTGGCGTTAACACCGGAACTGAGCAGCCGAAGTATGAAGTAATCGAAAGGGTCGGCAGCTCTGTCGAAATTCGCCGGTATGCGCCGCGCATTGCCGCGGAAGCCACGATAGATGTGACCAATTCAGCGAATCCTCGCGGCGACGCCTTCCGTATTGTGGCGGCCTACATATTAGGTGCGAATAAAGGCAAAAGGAAAATAGACATGACGTCTCCTGTTGAGGTCAAAGCGGCAGGCGAAACGATTGCAATGACAGCTCCCGTCGAGGTCGATAAGTCCGAAAGAAGTCTGGCAATGCGATTTCTCATGCCGGAACAATATTCAAGAGAAGGGTTGCCGGAGCCGACCGACAGCCGCGTCAAATTGGTAGACATGCCATCAGGGATCGTTGCAGTTCTTCGGTTCTCGGGCACAACTGGCGACGCTGCTGTATCGGCAAGGACGGCAGAATTGTTAGATCAGCTAGGCCAAACGAATTGGAAGATTGAGGGGGCACCAACATAGTATTTCTATAATCCACCATGGACGATACCATTTTTGCGGCGAAATGAAATTGCGGTAGCGGTCTCAAAGTGAGACGCAGTTTCACTGCGGACAATTACAGATATTGGCCCGACTCGACGGTTGAAGCATGTAACAGAAGAAGCGCTCCGAGCGCTTGATACCGAAGATCGGCAGGGCATTCAGTGCGTCGAGGACGGTACGGCGATGCGAGATGATCGCGCCCTTGGGCCGCCCATCGCCATCATATGCACGAAAGTGACGACGCTCTCCTGAGCCGGTCCGCGCAACACGGGTGCTGACATAGGTGAAGTCCGACAGCCAGAGCATGTTCGGCGCCGGGGCGGCGAACACCCGGTTCACATGATCCAATGGGCAGGGCCCAGCCTTGTCGCTGATGGTTGTCCTGACCGGTTTGCCGCGGACCGCGCCCTGCAGGCCCTTATCCCGCATCAGTCGCTCCACGGTGCAACGCGCAACGGTGAATCCCTCGCGCAGCATCTGCTGCCAGACCTTGCGTGCACCATAGATTTCGAAAGGCTCGGCAAAAACGCGAGCAATCTCAGGCTTTAGAGCCATGTCCTGCTGTGTCCGCGCCGCCAGCTTGCCGGAATCGGCTCGCCTGGCGGCGTGATCGTGGTAAGTCGATGGGGCGATCCGCAGAACCCTGCAGAGCGGCTCGACCCCGTAGGCATCGCGATGATCGTCGATGAACGCGATCATGTCTTTGACCGGCGGTCGAGCTCCGCCTGAGCAAAATACGCCGACGCCTTGCGCAGAATCTCGTTTGCCTGCTGTAGCTCGCGATTCTCCCGCTCCAGGGCTCTCAGCTTCCCGACCACCTCCGTCGGGACACCAGCTCGCTTGCCGCTGTCGATCTCGACCTTCTTGACCCACTCGTTCAGGGTCTGTGCTCAGCAGCCGATCTTCGCTGCCACGGGTTCAATTGCCGCCCAGCGCGACGGATGCTCGTGTCCGCGATCGAGGACCAGCCGAACCGCGCGGCTGCGGATCTCAGGCGAAAACTTGTTCGTCGTCTTGCTCATGATGGCTTCCACCTTCTCAGGAGTTGGAGCCTCCGGCAAATCCGGGTGCAGTTCCGCCACGCTATCAAAGCCCTGCTGACCAGCCGTGCGTTGTTCGTCAAAATCAAGCGCGATCTTGAGAACCAGATTCGCGGTCTCCTCAAGAATCTCGGCCTCGTGATCCGCCGGGCCAAGTTCAATGTTTTTGCCGTGAGAGCAGGTGGATCCCGATCGTCTCGAGGAGATCGAATCGTTTCTCACCAATATCGACGGGTGGGGCGGTCGTCGCGTTTGCCGCCAGCGTCGTCGCCCAATGGTTTAGGTTGCGCGGCCATATAGACAGGGTCAGACGCAAACTGGCCGTAGTGGAGCCCGGGCAGCAATCGGCGGGCGGTTGGCGGGCCCGCTGCATCGGTGCGTTCGGAACACCCGCCGTCGAAATGTCCTCCGGACCGGGATGCGACGCGTTGGATCCGGCCCGGCGCCAGCGCATGGCGGCATTGTGCGCCTGGCTGTGGGCCGGTCTTCCGAACCTCGGGCGCCTCCGACACCCGGCCCGGTGACCGGTCGCCGCCGTCGCCCCGCGTCACGGCGTCGCTGTGACGCACTCGACCGGCGCGGCGCCGACGCCGGATTCGTAGCGGACTGTGCGCGCAGTCGCCATCGTCAGCCCTGGCAGTTCTCGGGCCGAGCGTCCGGGGGCGACCTGCGTCATTTGGCTGCTGCTACGGAAAAGACATGGCAAGTCGCGCTGCTGCTCGCCGGAGAAGGTGGCGTTCGGGTCTCCGGTGCCCGTTTCGGGTGGCGTCAGAAGCGAGACCGCGGCGGCGCAGGCTGGCCGCGATGCAGGATCGCGCGCGGTCAAGTCCGTAGTTTTCCGGAGATCGCCGGGTCCGGGGGCCTATCGCAAAGATGTATTTACAATGCAGCTTATAATGGCTAACTCGGCGTCAATTCCCCTGCACCGGCGGCAGGACGGAGGCCGCGTGTTCGGGGGAGAGGAACGAACGGTGTCGCGAGGCAAGCGCGATGATAGCTCAGTTCACCCGAACCGAACGCCAGATCGCCCTTGCCTTGCTGGTGATACTCTCGGCCGTCGGACTCTTGATGGCGGCGAGCGGCCGCCACGATCCATTGGGAATTCACGGAGCTCTGGTCGCGACACTGGCGGTGCTCGGTAGCTTCGCGGTTATCGCAGGCTACTATCGTCCGCTGCCCTCCGCGGAACGGCGGCGGCAGTATTACGACGATCCAAGCAAGTTCGGAATCGTGGCCGCGATGATCTGGGTCGCCTTCGGCCTTTTCATTGGCGACTGGGTCGCATGGCTGCTCGTCAATCCCGATCTCACGTTCGATGCCGG
>Ga0182749_1002088_pt1 | contig 14949 bp, 14 predicted proteins | sample eDN3rd37CKraftMG_FD_128875 | JGI IMG/M metagenome (GOLD analysis project Ga0182749, IMG submission 128875) | Enriched Miracle-Growth compost microbial communities from Emeryville, California, USA - eDNA 3rd pass 37_C Kraft MG (version 2) (version 2) ...
GAAGCGTGCCCGCGAGCGGGCCGAGGCCGTGCGCCGCGCCCGCAAGATGCTGCGCAAGCGGCTCGAGCGCGAAGGCTTCTGACGACCACCGGCCGCGGCCCCGCCGCGGACGACAGGATGCACCGACCATACCGCCGGAGGCGTCGCCTTGCGGCGGTTTTGTCGTGGCCAATCGAGGCGTTACGGCACCGGGACCAGCTTGAAGTCCACCGGCTTCCCGACCGCGACCTTCCTGGCGTCGGGATCGAGCTTGCCTGTCGCGGGGTCGCGGCGGAACACGAAGAAATCATCGCTGTCCTGGTTGCCGACGATCAGCCACCTGCCGCTCGGATCGATCAGGAATTCGCGCGGCGTTCTGCCCAGGCTCGACTGCCGGCCGACGAGCGTCAGCCGCCCGCTGCCGGCATCCACCGCATAGATCACGATCTCGTTCGCGTCGCCGCGGTTGCTGGCATAGAGGAACCGGCCGTCCGGCGACAGGTGCAGCGCGGCGCCTCCCACCTTGCCCTTGAAGCCGGGGTCGGACATCGGCACGGTCTCGATCGGCGTAAGGCGCCCGTCATGATAGCCGTACACGCCGACCGACGCGTTCAGCTCGGTCGTCACATAGGCGAAGCGGCCATCCACGCTGAACACCAGGTGACGCGGGCCGGACCCCGCCTGCACCGGCACGTCATGCGCAGCCACATGGGTGAAGATCCGGTGGCCGCCTTCCGGCGCGTAGCGGTAGGCGAAGATCCGGTCGGCGCCGAGATCCTGCACGAACAGCTCCTTGCCGTCGGGCGAGAACACGGTCGAATGAACATGCGCGCCGTCCTGCCGCCCCTTCACCGGGCCCCTGCCCTCGTGATGGACGGTCTGCACCGCGGCGCCGACCCGGCCGTCGGCCGCGAGCGGGAACACCGCGAAGCTGCCGCCGGGGTCCGAGGCGACCGAGTAGTTCGCGGCGACGAGATACCGGCCGTCGGGCGAGAGGCTCAGATAGCAGGGGTCGTTCCCCTCCGACGACACGCGGTTCAGGAAGGTCAGCGCGCCCGTCTTCGCGTCGAAGCCGAAGGCGCTGATGCCGCCGCGCCGGCTCGCGGGGCCCTTGTCGCCCGGCAGCTCGTTGACGGCGTAGACGGTGCGGCCGTCCTGGCTCGGCACGAGATAGGACGGGTTCTCCGTCTTCGCCGAGGCGACCGGGGTGACGCTGCCGGCGCCGCTATCGAAGCGGTACACGTAGAGGCCGTCGCTGCCGCCATCCGTGTAGGTGCCGACGAGCAGGTTGTAGACGCCGCCCGCAGGGGCGGCGGTGTCCTGGGCATGTGCGTTCACGGCGGCAACCGACAGTATGAGGGCGAATCCCTTGATCCAGCGTGACAGTCCAGGCGGAAACCGCCGCGGGTCGCCTGCCGATCGTGGACGACGGTCCGGGTCGGACGTCATGCGCGTTGCCTCCTCTTCGGTTGGCGTGACACCATCGAGCAAGATAGGGGCCGCCGGCGTTTCGGCCTCCGCCAGCGGCAGGATGTCATTCTCCGCACGGCTGATGTAGGAATCGGGTAGGGCCGTCCGCAGGGCGGCCGCCGGCAACAAACCCGAGGGAAACATGCTCATCGGCGTGCCCAAGGAAATCAAAACCCACGAATATCGTGTCGGCCTGACCCCGAGCTCCGTCCGCGAGCTGGTCCATCACGGTCACAGCGTCATCGTCGAGACCCAGGCCGGCGCCGGGATCGATTTCGGCGACGATCGCTACCGCGCCGCCGGGGCGGAGATCGTGTCCTCCGCCCAGGAGATCTTCGAGCGCGCGGACATGGTGGTGAAGGTCAAGGAGCCGCAGCCCGACGAATGCCGCATGCTGCGCCGCGGCCAGGTGCTGTTCACCTATCTCCACCTGGCGCCGGACCCGCGCCAGACCGAGCTGCTGATGAAGTCCGGCGCGGTCGCCATCGCCTACGAGACCGTCACCGATTCCCGCGGCGGCCTGCCGCTGCTGGCGCCGATGAGCGAGGTCGCCGGCCGGATGTCGATCCAGTGCGGCGCCCATTGCCTGGAGAAGATCCAGGGCGGCCGCGGCATGCTGCTGGGCGGCGTGCCGGGCGTGCCGGCGGCCAAGGTCGTCGTGCTGGGCGGCGGCGTGGTCGGCACCAACGCCGCGCGGATGGCGATGGGCCTGGAGGCCAGCGTCACCGTGATCGACAAGTCGCTGCAGCGGCTGAAGGAGCTGGACCTGCAGTTCGGCGCCGAGCTGAACACGGTCTATTCCACCGTCGACGCGATCGAGGAATACGTGACCCAGGCCGACCTCGTGATCGGCGCGGTGCTGGTGCCGGGCGCCGCGGCGCCGAAGCTGGTGACCCGGGCGATGATCGCGAAGATGAAGCCCGGCTCGGTCGTGGTCGACGTCGCCATCGACCAGGGCGGCTGCTTCGAGACCTCGCGCCCGACCACGCACGACAACCCGACCTATGTGGTCGACGGGGTGGTGCATTACTGCGTCGCCAACATGCCGGGCGGCGTGGCGCGGACCTCGACCGTCGCGCTCAACAACGCCACCCTGCCCTTCGCCCTGGCGCTGGCGGACAAGGGCTATCGCCGCGCCTGCCTGGACGACCCGCATCTGCGCGAGGGGCTGAACGTCCATTCCGGCCAGGTCACCAACAAGCCGGTGGCCGAGGCCCTGGGCCTGAACTACGTCCCGACCGAGGTGGTGCTCCGCGCCGCCTGATCCTGTTGGGTTCGCCCCTCGGCGAACCCAACAGCTTCGCCTCACAGCCGCTGCAGCGCCCGGTAGATCAGCTCGAAGAAGCCGTCGGCGTCGATCTCGCGCAGCACGCGGCAGTTCTTCGGCCGGATTTCACCGCGGCCCCATTTCGCGGCCATGCCCCACCAGTCGACCACCGTCATGCCCAGCGTGTGCTCGCCCGCCAGCTCGACCGCGACATGGCAATCGCGCCCGCCGAACAGCTCCGGCTGCAGCAGATAGGCGATGACGCAGGGGTCGTGCAGCGGGCCGCCGGCGGTGCCGTAGCGGTCCATGTCGAAGCGCTCGTAGAAGTCCAGCATGCCGGCCACGCTCCTGGCCACCGGCGTGCCCAGCGCCGCCACCTTGTCGAGCCAGGGCCGGGTGATCAGCGCCTTGTGGGTGACGTCGAGCGGCACCATGGTCAGCTTGATGCCGCTGGTCAGCACCACATGGGCGGCGTGCGGGTCGACATAGATGTTGAACTCGGCCGCCGGGGTGGTGTTGCCGCCCTCGAAGAAGCCGCCGCCCATAAACACGATCTCGCGGATCCGCGGCGCGATCCGCGGCTCGCGGACCAGGGCGGAGGCGATGTTGGTCAGCGGCCCCAGCGGGCAGAGCGTATAGGTGCCCTCGGGCGCCGCCATGATGGTGTCGATGATCCAGTCGACCGCATGGCCTGGGCGCGGCTCGGTCACCGGGTCGGGCAGGCCCGAGCCGTCGAGGCCGGTCTTGCCGTGCACCGCCTCGGCGGTCACCAGCGGCCGCACCAGGGGCCGGATCGAGCCCGCGACCACCGGGATGTCGGTGCGCCCGGCCAGCTCGCATAGCTTCAGGGCGTTGGCGGTGGTGAGGTTGAGCGGCACGTTGCCGGCGACGGTGGTGAGGCCGGCGATCTCCAGCTCCGGCGACCCCATCGCCAGCAGGATCGCGATCGCGTCGTCCTGCCCCGGATCGGTGTCGATGATGATGCGCCTGGTCTCCGCCATCGCGGCCTCCCGTCTGATCTGTCGGGAGGCTGCTAGCACTGCGGCGCAGCGGCGTACAGGGGCTTACTCGGCGGCGAGGAGAACCGGCGCGTCGTCCTGCTCGCGCTTGGCGTCGTCGACCATCCGGCGGATCGCGACGACGCATTTGCCGCAGCGCGGGGCGCAGCCCAGCCCGGCATAGACTTGGCCCGCGCTCTTCGCCCCGGATTCGACCGCACACCGGATCTGGGTGTCGTTCAGGGCGTTGCAGATGCAGATATACATGCGTCGGCGGCTCCGGTGTATCGCCGACGGATGTAGATGAAGTTGCGAATGAGTGTCAATAGGCGCTCTATCCTGCCCGCGCCCGCAGCCGTGCGGCGCGGAGGCGCAGGCCGGTCAGCACGGCGAAGACCGGGCCGCCGACCGCGGCGCCGATCAGGAGATAGGGGAACAGCCCGACCCAGGCCGCCGGCGCGAACAGGTAGAGCGTGTCGTCGAAGTCGAAGCCGAGGATGCCGACATAGGCCTTGGTCTCGACCGCGCCCGCCGCCTCCAGCCGCTCGGAGAACAGCGAGGCCAGCAGCACCCCGGCGCTGGCCAGGATCCCGAGCAGCGGCCCGGCCGAGCCGAGCCAGCCGGTGCGCTGCCCGATCCCGATCGCCAGGAACAGGAGCGCGTTGACCACGATGTCGCAGTAGAAGTCGTAGATGTGGCCGAAGCGCGAGGAGCTGTTGCCGAGCCGCGCCAGCTCCCCGTCCGCCCGGTCGAGCAGGCAGGACACCAGCCAGATCACCCCGCCCCAGACCGTCCAGCGCGCATCGCCGACGGCGAAGGCGGCGCAGCTGGCGAGGCCGGTCAGCAGCCTGCCGGTGGTCAGGTGGTTCGGCGTCACCGCGGTGCCGACCAGGGGCCGGACCATGACCCGGGTCAGGCGGTGGGTCCAGGAGGTGTGGGGCTGGGTGTAGATCGACTTCATGCCGACTCGCTGTGCACGGGCTCCGGCGTCCGCAGCAGGCGCCGGCCTTCGATGACGTACCAGATCAGGAGCGCCGGCGCATGCAGCACCAGCTCGCGGATGCGCTTCACCAGGGCCACCGAGAGGGCGAATTCCGGCGGCAGGCCCAGCATCACGCCGAGCGCCAGGAAGCTGCCGTCCTGGATGCCCAGCGCGCCGGGCACCAGGAAGGCGGCGGTGCGCACCGCCTGGCCGATGCTCTCCATCACCAGCGCCTCGGCGAAGCCGACATCCGCGCCCAGCACATGCAGGGTCAGCCAGACCTCGCCGGCCCCCAGCATCCACGACGCGAGGTGCAGGGCCGCCGCCTCGGCCATGGCGCGGCGGTCGCGGTAGATCGCGATCACCTTGTCGTGCAGCCCGGCGAGGGAGGCGAGCGCCGGCCAGTCGAATTGCTGCGCGATGCGGCCCAGCAGCGTCTCGAACAGCCGGAACATGCCCCAGCGCTGGGCCAGCACGAAGGTGGCGCCCAGCAGGATCGCGACCACGAGGCCGAGCCCGGCCCAGCGCAGCGCGTCGCCGCCGCCGATCACCAGCAGCACCGCGAGGCCGATGGCGAAGAACAGGATCTGGGTCAGGAACTCGACCGTCAGGTCGACCAGCATCGACGCCCCGGCCTGGACGGTGCGGGCGCCGTGCAGCACCAGCACCCGGGCGCCGAGCACGTCGCCGCCGACCTGGGCGACGGGCAGCACCGCATTGGCCGATTCCCGCACCAGCCGCGCCCACAGGAAGACCCCCGGCCCGGCCTGCCACAGCGGCCGTATCGCGGCCCGCCAGGCCAGCGCGGAGGCGGTCATGGCCAGGACATGGGAAGCGACCACCAGCAGGATGCCGGCGCCGGCGCCGAGCAGCAGGTCCAGCACCGTCCCGATGTTCTGCGAGGCGAGCAGGCCGATCATGCCGCACAGCGCGGCCAGCCCGAGCGCCGCGGTGGTCAGCTTGACCACGCGCCGGCTCATGCCTCACCTCCGGGCGGCGAAAGATGGAAGCTCACGATGCGGCGCCGATCCGGGCGGTCGGAGGGATGGGGCGGATCGGCATGGTGCGGCGGCTCCTCTGGCGCGGGCGGATTAAGGGGGCGAGCCGGGCCGGTGTCAATCGGCCGCGAGCCGGCGGCCGGGCGCCCGGATGATCAGAATCGTTCAAACATCAGACCATTTGACATTTGGCGTTCCAAAATGCTGGCCTCAGCCGCCCGTGCTGGATATGGTGCGGACAAAGTTTGCGCAGTGGAGGAAACATGGCTGGCGTAACGCTCCGTGGCATTCGCAAGTCGTTCGGCGATCTCGAGATCATCAAGGGCGTCGATCTCGACATCCGCGACCGTGAATTCGTCGTCTTCGTCGGCCCGTCGGGCTGCGGCAAGTCGACCCTGCTGCGGCTGATCGCCGGTCTCGAGGACATCACCTCCGGCGACCTCGCCATCGACGGCCAGCGGGTCAACGACCTGCCCCCGGCCGAGCGCGGCATCGCCATGGTGTTCCAGAGCTACGCGCTGTACCCGCACATGACGGTCTACGAGAACATGGCCTTCGGCCTGAAGCTCGCCAAGACCAGCAAGGCCGAGATCGAGCGCAAGGTCGGCGACGCCGCCCGCATCCTGCAGCTCGAGCACCTCCTCAAGCGCAAGCCGAAGGAGCTGTCGGGCGGCCAGCGCCAGCGCGTCGCCATCGGCCGCGCCATCGTGCGCAACCCGAAGGTGTTCCTGTTCGACGAGCCGCTGTCGAACCTGGACGCGGCGCTGCGCGTGCAGATGCGGATCGAGATCGCCCGCCTGCACAACGACCTGAACGCGACCATGGTCTATGTCACCCACGACCAGGTCGAGGCGATGACGCTGGCCGACAAGATCGTGGTGCTGAGCGCCGGCCGGATCGAGCAGGTGGGCTCGCCGCTCGAGCTGTACCACCACCCGGACAATCTGTTCGTCGCGGGCTTCATCGGCAGCCCGAAGATGAACTTCATCGAGACCGAGATCACCGCCGCCAACGGCGCGACCGCCACGGTCAAGCTGCCGGGCGGCAGCTCGCTGACCGTCCCGGTCCAGCCGGGCCGGGCCAAGGTCGGCGACAAGGTGACGCTCGGCGTCCGGCCGGAGCACATGAACGAGGCCGGCACCGGCTCCGCCTCCATCCCCGGCCAGGTGCTGGTGGTCGAGCGCCTCGGCGGCGAGACCTATCTCTACGTCAAGACCGAGGTCGGCATGCTGACGGTCCAGGCCGACGGCGACAGCCGGGTCAAGACCAACGACCAGATCCGGATCGGCTTCGACGCCGCCACTTGCCACCTGTTCGACGCCCAGGGCCAGGCCCTGCAGCGGGCGGAGCGGCACCCGATGGCGGATATCGGCCGCGAACCGGCGATGGCCGGCCATTGATGCTAACGGCCAGGGTCCTCAAGATCCTGGCCACCGCCGGCGTGGCGTTGCTGTTCACGCTGGTCGCGCTCGGCAATCTGTCCGATTACGGATCCAACTTCGCCTTCGTCCGGCACGTGCTGGCGATGGACACCACCTTCCGGTCGCCCGCCCTGATGTGGCGGGCGATCGACGTTTCATGGGCCCATCATCTCGCCTATGGCCTGATCATCGTCTGGCAGGTGGCGACGGCGGCGGTGTGCTGGGCCGGCGCCATCCGCATGGTGCTGCGCTGGGATGCGCCCGCCGCCGTCTTCGCCCGCGCCAAGTCGCCGGCCTTGGCCGGGGTCGGCATGGGCTTCCTGCTCTACGCCTTCGGCTTCGTCGCGATCGGCGGCGAATGGTTCGCCATGTGGCAGTCGCATGAGTGGAACGGCCAGCCGGCGGCGCATCTGTTCCTGACCCTGACCGGCCTCGTCCTGCTGTTCCTGAACCAGCGGGACGAGGAACTGCCCTACGATATTTGAGCGGGCGGCGTTTCGGGGTTCGATCCACGGAAAAGGCGGCACTCATCCTCTGGCACTGGCCGGCCATGGTGATGCAGGCGGCATCGTCCAAGGCCCGGCCCTGTTCGAGCTTCCGATCAACCGCAGCTCGAAGTTTCGCGCACTGCCCCTTTGACCGCCCGCCGCGATCGGGTACAGGTTCCTGACCCGTTCGCAGCACCGATGCCGTCCATGCCCTCTTTTCTTTGCCGCGGCGATACCGCAGCCTGTCGCGCGGCATGAGCGACGATCATCCCCCTCCCCCGGCCGGGCCCGGCCCCGTCACGCTGAAGCTGGCGGACCAGCGGATCGCCGATGCGGTCGACCCGTCGATCGGGCTGACCGCGCTGGCGATCGAGGACCTGCCGATCATCGCCCGCTGGCTGGAGCGGCCGCATGTCATGCGCTGGTGGGGCGACCCCGAGACCGAGCTGAACGCCATCGCCGCGCATCTGGTCGAGCCGAACATCGCCCCGTTCCTGGCGCGCGAGGGCAGCCGGCCGATCGGCTACATGCATGTCTACCACGCCAATCCGGACCCGTACTGGGCGGCCCACCAGCTGCCGGTCCAGACCTTCGGCATCGACCTGTTCCTCGGCGAGACCGACGTGATCGGCCGCGGGATGGGCACCCGGCTGATCAAGCTGCTGCTGCGCCGGCTGCTGACCCTGCCGGAGACGGCGCGGGTGCAGGTCGACCCCGCCCCGGCCAATGCCGCGGCGATCCGCGCCTATGAGAAGGCGGGGTTCCAGCGCCGCGGGCCGATCGACACGCCGGACGGCGCGGCGCTGTACATGACGATCGACCGCACCAGCTGACCCAGGAGCGCGAGGCCGCATGCCGGACCTGACCGAAGTCGTCGGCGAGATCGCCCATGCCATGGCGGCGGAGGAGCGGCGCGGCGAGGTCGCGACCTATATCCCGGAGCTGGCGAAGGTCGATCCCGGCCAGTTCGGCATCGCGGTCGCCACCCTGGACGGTGGCTTCCATGTCGCCGGCGACGCCGACGTGCCCTTCTCGATCCAGAGCATCTCCAAGGTCTTCACCCTGACGCTCGCCCTCGGCGCGATCGGCGACGCGCTGTGGCGGCGGGTCGGGCGGGAGCCGTCGGGCAACGCCTTCAACTCGATCGTCCAGCTCGAGCACGAGCACGGCGTGCCGCGGAACCCGTTCATCAACGCCGGGGCGCTGGTGGTGACCGATGTCGTCCTGGCCGGGCACCAGCCGCGTGAGGCGATCGGGTCGATCCTGCGCTTCGTCCGCTGGCTGGCCGATGACGAGAGCATCGCCATCGACGAGAAGGTGGCGCGGTCCGAGGCCGGCACCGCCTACCGCAACATGGCGCTGGCCGCCTATATGAAGTCCTTCGGCAACCTGCTGCATCCGGTGGAGCTGACGCTCGGCGTCTATGTCCATCAATGCGCCATCGCCATGAGCTGCCGGCAGCTGGCCACCGCCGGGCGCTTCCTGGCCGATGGCGGCGGCCGGTCCTCGACCGGGCATCGCGTGGTGTCGCCGGAGCGGGCGCGGCGGATCAACGCCCTGATGCTGACCTGCGGCCATTACGACGGCTCGGGCGACTTCGCCTTCCGCGTCGGCCTGCCGGGCAAGAGCGGCGTCGGCGGCGGCATCCTGGCGATCGTGCCGGGCCGCGCCTCGGTCGCCGTCTGGTCGCCGGGGCTGAACCAGCACGGCAACTCGCTGCTCGGCACCCTGGCGCTGGAGCGGCTGGCCAAGGCGATGGGCTGGTCCGTGTTCGGGCCGTGAGGCGACGGCGGCGGAGCCCCCTCGCCGCTACCGCCCGTGCCGTCTCGGCTTGGCCTTGATCTGCAGCTCCGCCTGCTTCTCGGCCTGGCGCGAGATCTCACGGAACGCCTGGTCGCGGCCGGGCCAGTATTGCTGCGGCCAGGACCGGCCGCGCACGCCGTACCAGGCCTCGGCCTGGCGGACGAAGGTCGGGTTCCACAGATGCGGCCGGCCGAGCGCCACCAGGTCGGCGCGGCGGGTGTGCAGGATGGTGTTGATCTGCCCCGGCTCGGTGATCGCGCCCACCGCCATGGTCGCCATCTTCGGCACGTTGCGGATCGCCTCGGCGAACTGCACCTGGAACATGCGGCCATAGACCGGCTTCTGGTCCGGCACGGTCTGGCCGGCGGAGACGTCGATCAGGTCGCAGCCGGCGTCGCGGAAGGCCTCGGCGATGGCGAAGGTATCGGCTTCGCTGATCCCGCCCTCGGCCCAGTCGGTGGCGGAGATGCGCACCGACATCGGCCGGTCCTCGGGCCAGACCGCACGCATCGCCCGGAACACCTCCAGCGGATAGCGCAGCCGGTTCTCCACCGCCCCGCCATAATCGTCCGTCCGCCGGTTGGTCAGCGGCGACAGGAAGGACGCCAGCAGATAGCCATGGGCGCAGTGCAGCTCGAGATGGTCGAAGCCGGCCCGGGCGGCGCGCTCGGTCGCCTGCACGAAATCGACCTTGATCCGGTCCATCTCCGCCCGGTCGATCTCCCGCGGCACCGGGCTGACGCCCTCGATCCAGGGCACCGGCGAGGCCGAGAGCACCGGCCAGTTGTCCGCCGGCTCGGCGATCGGGTGGTCGGGGTTCTCCCAGCCCAGCTGGGTCGACCCCTTGCGCCCGGAATGGCCGAGCTGCATGGCGATCTTCGTGTCGCTGTGTGCATGCACGAAATCCACCACCCGCTTCCACTGCGCCTCATGCGCGTCGGTCCACAGGCCGGGGCAGCCGAGGGTGATGCGGGCGTCCGGCGACGGGCAGGTCATCTCGACGAACATCAGCCCCATGCCGCCGAGGGCATGCGAGGCGTAGTGCACGAAGTGCCAGTCGGTCAGGTTGCCGTCGCGGTCGGCGGAATACTGCGCCATCGGCGACATCACCACGCGGTTGGCCAGCTCCATGCCGCGCAGCCGGAAGCGGGTGAACATCGGCGTCGGCCGGGTGGTCCGGTAGTCGTCCCCGGTCTCGCGGAACAGCCGCTCGTAGAAGGCGTCGTCGGCGCGGCGCACGAAGTCCGGGTCGCGGATGCGCAGGTTGTCGTAGGTGATCGACTTGGCCCGGCACATCACCACCATGGCGAACTGCATCGGGTCCATGTCGAAGGATCGGTTCATGTGCTCGAACCAGGCCAGCGACACGTCGGCATTGTGCTGGGTCACCTGGCAGGGCGTGCGGCGGGCCTTGTCATAGGCGGCGAAGGCGGTCTCGACGCTGGTCTCGCCATGCGCCACGACGGCGTCGGCCAGGGCGATGGCGCATTCCATCGCCAGCTTGGTGCCGGAGCCGATCGAGAAATGGGCCGAGGCCTTGGCGTCGCCCAGCAGCACGATGTTCCTGTGCCACCAGCGCTCGCAGAAGATCCGCGGGAAGCGCCGCCACATCGACCGGTTCAGCAGCAGCGGATGGCCCTGCAGCTCCTCGGCGAAGATCGCCGCCAGCTTGGCGCGCGAGCCCTCCTCGTCCGCCTCGGTGAAGCCGTGGCCCCGCCAGCAGGCCTCGTCCATCTCGAACACCCAGGTCGACCGGCCCCCGCCCTCCCCGCCGGCCTCGTACTGGCCCCCTTCGTACTGATAAGTGTGGGCGCAGATCACGCCGTGCTCGGTCTGGCGGAAGAAGTAGTTGAACTCGCCCATCGGCCGGGTCGAGCCCATCCAGCAGAAGCGGTTCGCCTTGACCGAGACCTCGGGCCGGAACTCGTCGCGGTAATGCTCGCGGATCGCGGAGTTGATGCCGTCCGCCGCGACGATGATGTCGGAATCCGCGAAGCGTTCCTCCAGCGCCGCCGGGTCGATGCGCTCGGAGAAGGACAGCTCGACCCCGACCTCGCGGCAGCGGCCCTGCAGGATCTGCAGCAGCCCGACCCGCGAGGTGCCGCAGAAGCCGTTGCCGGCGCAGCGGATGGTCTCGCCCTTGTAGTGGATGGCGACGTCGTCCCAATAGGCGAAGCGGTCGCGGATGCGCTCGTAGGATTCGGGGTCGCGCGACAGGAACTCGTCCAGCGTGTCGTCGGAGAAGACGACGCCGAAGCCGAAGGTGTCGTCGGCCCGGTTCTGCTCATGGACCGCGATGTGCCAGTCCGGCCGCGCCTTCTTGGCCAGCAGCGCGAAATACAGGCCGCCCGGACCGCCGCCGATGACCGTGATCCGCATCCCGTCCGTCTCCCGTCCCGGGCCGGACACGCCCTCGGCCCCGTCCCGGAAGAATACGGCGGATTGTTTTAGGCTTAAAGCATTTTCTGGCGGCGGTTGCCAGGGCCGCGGGGATCGCCTTCACTCCCGACGGACCATCGGGGAGGACCGCACGATGCCCGTCACCGGCCGCTGCTTCTGCGGCGCCGTCCGCTTCCGCTTCGACCGGCCGCCGGTCCTGGTGCGCGCCTGCTGGTGCCGCGACTGCCAGTACCTGTCCTCCGGCAACGCCTCGATCAGCGCGATCTTCCGCACCGCGGGCTTCACCGTGACCGGCGAGACCGGCGAATATCTCAGCCGGGCGGACAGCGGCGCGATGATGCGCCGGCGCTTCTGCCCGGCCTGCGGCACGCCCCTGTTCAGCGAGGCGCTGGGCGAGCCCGATTACATCGCGGTGCGGGCCGGCGCCCTGGACGACCGGGAGATCGCCCGCCCGGAAAGCGTGATCTGGACCGCCTCGGCCCCGAGCTGGGGCCATGTCGACCCGGCCCTGCCGAGCTGGCCGGGGCAGCCGGGGCCGGTGGCGGGCTGACCGGCGCTCACCCCGCCAGCCAGCCGAGCACCACCCCGGCCGCCGCGCAGGCGGCCAGCGTCGGGATCATCCCGGCCTTGAACCGCAGCATCGCGACCACGGCCGCGGCGGCGAGCCCGGCCGCCCGCCAGTCGATGCTCGCCGGCACCGGCACCGCGGGGCCGGCGCCGAACAGCAGGTCCAGGGTCCGCACCTCGCGGAACACGACGTGCAGCGCGAACCACAGCGCCAGGTTCAACACCACCCCGACCACGGCGGCGGTGATCGCCGACAGCGCCGCCGAGACCGCCCGGTTGCCGCGCAGCGCCTCGACATAGGGCGCGCCGAGGAAGATCCACAGGAAGCAGGGCGCGAAGGTGACCCAGGTCGTCAGCAGCGCCCCGAGCGCGCCGGCCAGGAGCGGATCGAGCCCGCCGGGGGCGCGGTGGGCGGCGAGGAAGCCGACGAATTGCAGCACCAGGATCAGCGGCCCGGGCGTGGTCTCGGCCAGGCCGAGGCCGTCGACCATCTGGCCCGGCGCCAGCCAGCCGAAGGCGTCGACCGCGGCCTGGGCGACATAGGCCAGCACCGCATAGGCGCCGCCGAAGGTGACGACGGCCATCAGGCTGAAGAAGCCGCCGATCTGCGTCCAGACCGCCGCGGGGCCGGCCGCGAGCCGGAGCAGGAGGACCGGCCCGAGCCACACCGGCAGCCACAGCGCCAGGACCCGCGCGGCCCGCCGCCGGGACGGGTCGGCATGGGCCAGCTCGCCGCGCTCGAACATCCGGTCGACCACGCCGCCGGCATCGGGCGCCGGGCCGCCGGCCCCGTGCCCGCCGGCGGCGAACAGCCCCGGCCGGCGGCTGCCGGCCCAGCCGAAGAGGCCGGCGGCGAGCACGATCAGCGGAAACGGGACCTGGAAGACATAGATGCCGATGAAGGCCGCGGCGGCGACCGCGACCATCGCCCGGGTCTTCAGCGCCCGCCGGCCGATCCGCAGCACCGCCTCGACCACCACGGCCAGCACCGCCGCCTTGACGCCGAAGAACACGGCCTCGACCGGCCCGACATGGCGGTAGAGGGCGTAGAGGATGCTGAGGCCCAGCATGACCACGGCGCCGGGCAGCACGAACAGGATTCCGGCGACCAGGCCGCCGGGCGTCCGGTGCAGCAGCCAGCCGATATAGACGGCCAGCTGCTGGGCCTCCGGTCCCGGCAGCAGCATGCAGTAGTTGAGCGCGTGCAGGAACCGCTGCTCGCCGATCCAGCGGCGCTGCTCGACCAGCTCGCGGTGCATCAGCGCGATCTGGCCGGCCGGTCCGCCGAAGCTGAGCAGCCCGATCTTCGCCCAGACCCTGGCCGCCTCGGCGAAGCTCGGGGCGGCCGGCACGGCGGGCGCCGCCTCGCCGGCCGCGGTGACGGTCGACATCGCCGCCCTCACGCCGGCTTCGAGGGCCAGTTGTGCGTCTCCTCGGTCGCGTCGCGGCACCAGCGGTAGAAGGCGTCGTAGAGCGCCAGCCCGGCCGCGAGCTGCTCCAGGTCGTCGCGATACATGCGCGACAGGCCGAGCGAGGCGGCCAGCAGGCCGGCCGCCTGCGGCGCCAGGTCGGGCCGCGCCATATCCGCCCCGCGCACGATGGTGGCGAGCCGGTCGAGCGGTTCGGAGGCCAGGCCGAACTCCTCGATCATGGTGTCGAAGGTGCAGCGCCCGCCGCGATGGCTCCAGAACACGCCGTCGATGTCGAAAGGCGTGGCCTGGAAGCGGTCGGCGACCGCCGTCACCTCGGACGCGGCGACGAACAGGACCACGGCGTCCGGATCGACGAAGCGGCGGATCAGCCAGGGGCAGGCGATGCGGTCGACCTTCGGCCGGGCGCGGGTGACCCAGACGGTCCGCCCGGACGGGTCGCGCGGCGGCAGCCGGCCGGTCTCGACCAGCAGCCCGCCGGCGTCGCGCCAGGCCTCGAAGCCGCCCTCCAGGGTCTCGGCCCGGATCCCCTCGTGCAGCAGCCAGGCGGTGACGCCCTGGCCGAGCTTCTGCCCTTTCTGGCAGACAACGACGACATGGCGGCCGGCGAGCTCGCTCGCCCAGGTTGCGACCGCGCGGAAATCGCGGCGCTGCGCCGCCGGCAGCAGGCGGGGATCGGCCTCGACATCCTCCGGCGTGCGGACATCGACGATCGTCGGCGCATGGGGCAGGCCGACGAGGCGGGACAGTTGCGGAACGGTGATCTCGGTGTTCGACGGCATGGCGTCCATCCTCCGATGAGGACCTTGGACGCGAACTTTGGGCTGCCGCCTCACGGGGTAGTCGCGGGAAACCCCATGCCGCGATCATACGCGCGGTACCACGGCAGGAGCAAGGAAGGCGATCCCGCCTCGCCCGGCCCGCGCTGACGGATGCGATACCGCTTGCTTAACTGTTCCTGATATGTTCTCATCGGGACATGGTCCATGCCGCTCCAGGTCCCGAGACATCAGCTGCCGCCCGGACGGCCACGGGGCCGGATGCCCGCGATGTCGAGATGCTGTCCCACCTGGCGGAGCTGAGCCTGGAGCTGGCCCGCGCCGTCCAGGCCCAGGGGGTGAAGGCGGCGAAGGCCGGCGACCTCGA
>Ga0182749_1002089_pt1 | contig 14946 bp, 12 predicted proteins | sample eDN3rd37CKraftMG_FD_128875 | JGI IMG/M metagenome (GOLD analysis project Ga0182749, IMG submission 128875) | Enriched Miracle-Growth compost microbial communities from Emeryville, California, USA - eDNA 3rd pass 37_C Kraft MG (version 2) (version 2) ...
TCGCCGCGGCCAAGGCCTCCGGCAAGCCGTCGATCATCCATCTCAAGATCGACCCCGAGGCGCTCACCCTCGGCGCCACGCTGTCTGCGATCCGCGAGAAGTCGCTCGCCGGCGGCGGCGGCAAAGGGGCATGACCGGAACCGCGTCGATGGCCCATATTTGAGCAATGACCAAGTTGCCCCAGGACGTCATCGAGCGCGTTCGCCGATGACCTGACGAACGTCAGGATGAGGCGGCGCAGGTGCTTCTCGAACTCGAGGCGCAGCGGACAGGACGTCTCCGGTTGTCGCCAGAGCAGATCGAGGAGGTGGGGCGTATCCAGCGCAAGGTCGCGGATGGCTCCGTCGAATTCGCGACTGACGAGCAGATGGCGGCGTTCTGGAAATCTTGCGGCCTATGAGGCTGCGCTATACCGCTGACGCCTTCGCACACCTGCAATCGATGCACGCTTATATCGCCGAGCGAAATCCTGCCGCAGCCCGGCGTGTGATGGCGGACATCCGGCTGGCTGCGGTTCGGCTTTGCGACTTCCCGCAATTGGGCCGGACGGGGCAGTGGCCGGGTACACGCGAGCGGGTCGTGCAGGGATCGCCCTATATCGCCGTCCGCGGCGCGCAGGAGCGGCCCGACCGCTCCGCATGACCGGTCCGCTCCCGGCTTCGCTTGCGTCCGGCGCGTGAATCACCATTCACTCGTTCCATGCCCTACCGTCGCACGGAGAACGTCGTTCGCCGGCTCGCCGCACGCGAGCAGGCCATTCTGACCGCGGCGCTGGCGCTGGCCGGCGAGGGGGGCATGCAGGCGGTGCAGATCGCCGCCGTCGCGAAGCGCGCCGGCATCGCCGCCGGCACCGTCTACCGCTATTTCCCCGCCAAGACCGACCTCATCGGCGAGGTGATCGCCACCGTCTCGGAGCGCGAGATGACCGCGATGCGCCGCGCCGCCGATGCCGCGCCGGGGCCGCTGTCCGCGCTCGCCTCCTGCATCGCCAGCTTCGCCGCGCGGGCGCTCGCCGAGCGCAAGCTCGCCTGGGCGGCGCTCGCCGAGCCGGTCGACCCGGAGGTCGACGTGCTGCGGCTCGATTTCCGCCAGTCGATCGCCGCCGAGATCGAGGCCCGCATTCGTGCCGCACGGGCCCGCCAGCTTCTGCCCGAGCAGGACGCGCGCGCCGCCGCGCCGGCGATCATCGGCGCCGTGGTCGAAGGGCTGATCGGGCCGTTGGCGCCGGATGCGGCCGAGCCGGCCGCGGCGCGCGAGGCGGTGCAGGAGATGACGTTGATGGCGCTGCGCGCGCTCGGCGTCGTCGATGCGCGCGCCCGCGGCCTGGTGGCGCAGGTGCCGCTGCCTTAGGCCATCGCCTCCGCCGGCACCTCGGCGAGCGGCAGGGTGACGACCTTCACGGCGCGCTCGACCGGATCGTCGGTGACGTGGAAGCCGAGCTCCTCGCACATCTGCAGCATCGTGACGTTCTCGGCGAGTACCTGGCCGCGGATCGTCGCGAGGCCCTTGGCCTTCGCGTTGGCGATCATGTGCTTCATCATCAGCCAGCCGAGGCCGCGGCCCTTGAGCCGCGTGCGCAGCAGGATGGCGAACTCGGCCGCCTTGCCGTCCGGGTCGTCGTGCAGGCGCACGACGCCGAGCATGCGCCCGGTCGCCTCGGCGATGGCGATGAAGGCCATCGCTCTGTTCGGATCGTAGTGGATGAGCTTGTCGATCAGCTCGGGCGAGACCTGACGCATTGGCGCAAAGAAGCGCAGGCGCAGGTCGTCGCGCGAGACCTCGGCGAGGAAATCGGGATACAGGCCCGCGTCCGCCACGGCGAGGGGGCGGATCAACACCTTCTCGCCATCGAGCAAGGTGACGTGGCGTTCGCGCATCTCGGTCGTCCCGGGCGAGCGTCAGCGAGGCCCGGGACCCATGCGCCGCGGCCTGTCGATAGACTGCGGCGTATGGGCCCCGCTTTCGCGGGGACGACAGTAAACGAAGCCGTCGTCCCCCTGGCGGTATCAGTGCGACATCAGCACCGGCACGGTCATCGACTCGAGGATGCCGCGCGTGGCGCCGCCGAGCACGAATTCGCGCAGGCGCGAGTGGCCGTAGCCGCCCATGACGATCATGTCGGCCGAGGAATCGGCGGCGTAGGAGAGGATGGTCGAGGCCACGTCGATGTCGGGCGAGGTGATGCGCTTGACCTCGATCTTGAGGCCGTGGCGGGCGAGGTGCTGGCCGAGATCGACGCCCGGCACTTCGTCGCCCTTGGCGCGGCCGCTGGCGACGATCACCACCTCGACCTGCTTGGCCTTCTTCAGCAGCGGCAGCGCGTCGGCGATGGCGCGCGCGGCGGCGCGGCTGCCGTCCCAGCACACCATGATGCGGTCGAGCTTGGCCTCGCCTTTATGGATGTACGGCACGAAGATCACCGGCCGGCCGGATTCGAACAGCGCGCTCTCGTCGACGACCTCTTCCGGCATGGTCTCTTCGCGCTGCGGCTGGCCGAGCACGATGAGATCGAAGCGGCGGCCGAGGCGGCCGAGCTGGTCGGCGGCGGCCGACAGGCTGGCGGTGAGGATGCGATGCTCGTAGGAGAGGCCGGAGCGGCGCGCGCGCTCTTCGAAACGGGCGGCGGCGGCCTTGGCCCTGGCGTTGGCCTCGGTCCGCTGCGCTTCGATGAATTCCGGAGGAATGCCGCCCATCACGGCCCCGGGAATGACCGGTTCGTAGGCGAAAGCGAGCCCGAGCACATGGGCCTCGAACTTCTCGGCGAGCGATACAGCGAATTCGGTGGCCGGGTCGTTGTCGCCCAGCGCTAAATTGACAATGAGATCCTTGATCATGGCAGTTCTCCTGAACGAGCAAGCGCGCTCACGTCGTCACCATGCAGGCTCCGTCATGCCCCGGCCTTGACGGAAGTCAAAAGGCAAGGGAGCGGTGCACGCCCCTCGCGGCCGGTGACCGTCAGGGCGTGCCGATGCGAGGTTACTTCTTCTTCCCGTCCGGGCCGAACTGGCTGACATAGGCCCAGAGGTTGTCGACTTCCTTCGGGTTCTTGATGCCGGGAAAGATCATCTTGGTGCCGGGGATCATGCCGCGCGGATCGTTGATGTATTTCTCGAAATTGGCCTTGTCCCAGACGATGCCGGACTTCTTGTTGGCTTCGGAGTAGCTGTAGCCGGGCGCGCTGCCGGAATGACGGCCGTCGAGACCGTTGAGCTCGGGACCGACCTTGTTCTTGGCGCCTTCGCCGATCGAATGACACGGCAGGCACTTCTTGAAGGCCTGCTCTCCGGCGGCAACGTCCTGGGCGCGCGCCGTTCCGGCGGCGGTCAGGGTGATCAGTGACAGTGCCGCCACGGCGATTCCAGCTTTCATCGCTTGCTCCTTCGCAGTCGAAAGACCCGGCCGATGTGGCCCGCGACGGGGCCGGCCCGGTTTCTGATACGTTTTGCCAGCCCTATGTGTTCCGCGTCAAACGCTGCTAGTGTCTCGGCCGCACAGGGACTTGGGCGGGAGACGGGACGATGTCGGTACGCATGCCGGAGCCGGATCAGGCGGTGCTGGCCCGCCGGGCCCGCATCGTCTCGACCTTGCGCCAGCTCGTCCCCGGCGAGGGCGTGATCGCCGGCGAGCGCGAAATGCGCCCGTTCGAGAGCGACGGGCTCACCGCCTATCGTCAATTGCCCATGGTCGTCGTGCTGCCGGACACGACCCGGCAGGTGTCGGAGGTTCTCAAATACTGTCACGAGGAGGGCATCAGGGTCGTGCCGCGCGGGGCCGGCACCTCGCTCTCGGGCGGCGCGCTGCCGCTCGCCGACGGCGTGCTGCTCGGCATGGCCAAGTTCAACCGGGTCCGCGAGATCGATTTCGACAACCGCATCGCCGTGGTCGAGCCGGGCGTCACCAATCTCGGCATTTCCACCGCGGTCGCGCATGCCGGCTTCTACTACGCGCCCGACCCGTCCTCGCAGATCGCCTGCACCATCGGCGGCAACATCGCCGAGAACTCCGGCGGCGTGCACTGTCTGAAATACGGCATGACCACCAACAACGTGCTCGGCTGCGAGATCGTGCTGATGGACGGCGAGATCCTGCGCATCGGCGGCAAGCACGTCGACAGCGCCGGCTACGACCTGCTCGGCCTCATCACCGGTTCGGAGGGCCTGCTCGGCGTCGTCACCGAGGTGACTGTGCGCATCCTGAAAAAGCCGGAGACGGCGCGCGCGGTCCTCGTCGGCTTCCCGACCTCGGAGGACGCCGGCGAGTGCGTGTCGCGTATCATCGGCGCCGGCATCATCCCCGGCGGCATGGAGATGATGGACCGCCCCGCGATCCACGCCGCGGAAGAGTTCGTGCACGCCGGCTACCCGCTCGACGTCGAGGCGCTGCTGATCGTCGAGCTCGACGGCCCGTCGGCCGAGGTCGACCACCTGATCGGCCGCGTCGAGGCGATCGCGCGCGAATGCCGCGCCGTCTCGGTCAAGGCATCGCGATCGGAGGAGGAGCGGCTGCTGTTCTGGGCCGGGCGCAAGGCGGCGTTCCCGGCCGCCGGCCGCATCTCGCCCGACTATTACTGCATGGACGGCACCATCCCCCGCGCCAAGCTGCCGCTGGTGCTCGGCCGCATGAAGGAGATGTCGGCGAAATACGGCTTGCGCGTCGCCAACGTGTTCCATGCCGGCGACGGCAACCTGCATCCGCTCATCCTCTACGACGCCAACAAGGAGGGTGAGCTCGCCCGCGCCGAGGAGTTCGGCGCCGACATCCTCAGGCTCTGCGTCGAGGTCGGCGGCGTCTTGACCGGCGAGCACGGCGTCGGCGTCGAGAAGCGCGATCTGATGCCGTCGATGTTTTCCGAGGTCGATCTGGCGGCGCAGCAGCGCGTCAAATGCGCCTTCGATCCCAAGGGCCTGCTCAATCCCGGCAAGGTGTTTCCGCAACTGCACCGCTGCGCCGAATTGGGCCGCATGCATATTTCCGGCGGCAAGCTGCCGTTCCCGGACATTCCGAGGTTCTGATTTGTGATGTTGCTTGCTTTTGACGCGGAGCGTTGTGCTCCCGATTGTCATCGCCGGGCCTGCCCCGGGCCGTCCGGTTCACGCGGCAAGGCCGGGCCCGCCTCGTCGAACGGCGATGCCCGGCCATGACGGACGTGATGAAACCCCGCGACGCGCGCGACGTCGAAGAGGTGCTGCGCTGGGTCGTGGCCGAGGACAAGCCGCTCGAGCTCGTCGGCCAGGGCTCCAAGCGCAATATCGGCCGGCCGAGCCAGACCGATCTCACCCTCGACCTCTCCGGCCTCACGGGCGTCACGCTCTACGAGCCGGAAGAATTGGTGCTGTCGGCGAAGGCCGGCACGCCGATCGCCGAGATCGAGGCGCTGCTCGACAGGCACGGCCAGCAGCTCGCCTTCGAGCCGGCCGACTATGGCGGGCTGTTCGGCCAGCCGGCGGGGCAGGGCACGCTCGGCGGCGTCGTCGCCGCCAATCTCTCCGGCCCGCGCCGCATCAAGGCGGGCGCGGCGCGCGACCATGTGCTCGGCATCACCGCCGTCACCGGCCGCGCCGAGACCATCAAGACCGGCGGCCGCGTCGTGAAGAACGTCACCGGCTACGATCTGTGCAAGGTGCTGTCGGGCTCATGGGGCACGTTGGCGGCGATGACCGAGATCACCGTCAAGGTGCTGCCAAAGCCCGAGACCGAGGCGACCGTGCTGGTCGCGGGCCTCACCGATGCGAAGGCCGGCGCCGCGATGGCCGCGGCCATGGGCACGTCCGCGGACGTCTCCGGCGCCGCGCATCTGCCCGACCATGTCGCCTCCTGGTTCGCCGGCCTGCCGAAGGCGGAAGCCGCGACCGTGCTGCGGCTCGAAGGCGTGGCGCCCTCGGTGCGGCACCGGCAGACGCAGCTTGCCGCCGCGCTCGCGCGCTTCGGCGCCGTGAGCGTGCTCGATGAGACGGCCTCGCGCGCGCTCTGGCGCGACATCCGCGACCTCAAGGTCTTCGCCATGCCGTCGGCGCGGCACCGGCCGCTGTGGCGCATCTCGACGGCGCCGGCCGGGGGCCATCGCCTCGTCGACCTCGTCACGCCGGCGGCGCAGATGGTCTACGACTGGGCCGGCGGCCTCGTCTGGGTCGGCATGCCCTACGAGGACGAGCCGGACGCCGGCTCGGTGCGGGCCGCGGTGGCCGCGCTCGGCGGCCACGCGACGCTGATCCGCGCGCCGGCGGCGGTGCGGGCCGCGGTCGACGTGTTCCAGCCGGAGGCGCCGGGCGTGCGCGCCTTGAGCCGGCGGGTGAAGGAGGGCTTCGACCCGAAGGGTCTGCTCAATCCCGGGCGCATGTGGGCGGGGGTGTGATGCTCATCCAAGAAAATCCCGGTGTCCCGGGCGCGACGCAACACGCAGTGTTGCGGCGCAGACCCGGGACCGCCACAAAGGCTGAGTTCGAGACGGTCCCGGATCTGCGGTGCGCGCTTGCGCGCTGCACCGCGTCCGGGACACGAGGTCGGTAATGCAAACCTCATTCACCCTGGCGCAACTCGCCGATCCGCAAACCGCCGAGGCGGAGAAGATCCTGCGCGCCTGCGTGCATTGCGGCTTCTGCACCGCCACCTGCCCGACCTATGTGCTGCTCGGCGACGAGCTCGACTCCCCGCGCGGCCGCATCTACCTCATCAAGGAGATGCTGGAGCAGGACCGGCCGGCGACGCCGGAGGTGGTCAAGCACATCGACCGCTGCCTCTCCTGCCTGTCATGCATGACCACCTGCCCCTCGGGCGTGCATTACATGCACCTCGTCGACCACGCCCGCGACCACATCGAGAAGACCTACAAGCGCCCGCTCGGCGACCGGCTGATCCGCGGCCTGCTCGCCCGCGTGCTGCCCGACCCGGCGCTGTTCCGCTGGGCCGCGGTCGCCGGACTCGTCGGCAAGCCGTTCGCGCCGGCGCTCAGGGTGCTGGGCTTCAGGCGGCTCGCCGCCATGCTGTCACTGGCGCCGGCGCGCGCGCTGGCACCGCCGTCCGACCGCAGCCGCAAGGTCTATCCGGCGGCCGGCGAACGGCGCGGCCGCGTGGCGCTGCTCGCCGGTTGCATCAACCCGGTGCTGGCGCCGTCGACCAACGAAGCGGCGATCCGCGTGCTCAACCGCCACGGCATCGAGGTCGTCATCGCCGAGGGCGACGCCTGCTGCGGCTCGCTCGTCCACCACATGGGCCGCGAGGAGCAGGCGCTCGCCCAGGCGCGGAGCCTGATCGACGCCTGGACGGTCGAGATCGAGGGCGAGGGGCTCGACGCCATCCTCATGACCGTCTCCGGCTGCGGCACGGTCGTGAAGGACTACGGCTTCCTGCTGCGCACCGATTCGGCCTATGCGGCGAAAGCCGAGCGCGTCTCGCGCCTCGCCAGGGACGTCAGCGAGTACTTGTGCACACTCGGATTGAATGCTGCCGGCGCGCAGAAGCCGCTCACAGTCGCGTATCATTCCGCATGTTCGCTGCAGCACGGGCAGCGGATCGTCGCCGCTCCGAAAGAATTGCTTTCCAAACTAAATTTCATCGTCAAAGATGTGCCTGAGGGACATTTGTGTTGCGGCTCGGCGGGCACTTACAACATCCTCCAGCCCTCTCTGGCTGACAGGCTGCGTGACCGCAAGGTCGCCAACATCGAAGGGCTCCAGCCGGACGTGGTCGCAGCCGGCAATATCGGCTGCATCACCCAGATCGCCGCTGGCACCACCATCCCGGTCGTCCACACGGTCGAGCTCATCGATTGGGCGACCGGCGGCCCGGTGCCGGAGGGGCTCGGCGATCTGGCCGCAGGCAAGCTCCCCGGTGCCGCGGCCGGCTAGGGAAGCGAGACCTCGGAGCGCCTCGCGCGCCCGCGGTCCCGCCTGACGTCAGCGTGGGCAGAGTGCTGAACCATTCCGGAGGACATGATCATGGCGAAGAAGCGTAAGAAGGCGAAAGCGAAGAAAGCGAAGAAGGCGGTCAGGCGCGCCGCCCCGGCCAGACGGAAGAAGGCGGTCAAGGCCAAGGCAAGGACCAAGGCAAAGACCAAGACAAGGACCAAGGCCAAGGCGAAGAAGGCGGTGAAGAGGAAGGCCGCGCGCAGGCCGGCGAAGAAGCCCGCGCCGGCTCCGGCGCCCGCGCCGATGCCGATCCTCGCGACGCTGGGCGGCATGCTCGGCGGCGGCAAGGAAGGCCAGTAAGCAACAAGCGCCCGGCGGCCGCCCACCGGGGACGGCCGCCGGTGCCGCGCGCCTTCGATACCGCCCCGCCTGTGACGGTCGCACAACGCGACGCGGCTGCCCGCCGTGGTCGGTTCCCGACCTCGAACCCCACGCCCGATTGCATCGCCCTGATGCGGCGCTTAGCATGCGTGACAGCGAATGGTCCCGCTGCGCGGGCGTCGTTTTTCGTGTGATTTTCAAAGACCGAAAGAAAAGGAGCCCGAGTATGGCAGCGCACAAAATTCTGATCATGGGAGCGTCATACGGGTCGCTGCTCGCCTCCAAGATCCTGTTCGGCGGTCACTCCGTGCATCTCGTCTGCCTGCCGGCCGAGGCCGATCTCATCAACGCCGAGGGCTTCCGCGTCTTCCTGCCGGTCAAGGGCCGGCAGGACCGCGTGACGATCGACTCGCGCAAGCTGCCCGGCAAGGTGACGGCCGGCGGCGCCGCCGGCATCAATCCGGGCGACTACGATCTCGTCGGCCTGGCGATGCAGGAGCCCCAATACCGCTCGCCCGGCGTGCGCGACCTGCTCGACGCGGTCGCCAGGTCCAAGGTGCCGTGCATGTCGATCATGAACATGCCGCCCTTGCCCTATGTGAAGCGCATTCCCGGCCTCGACTACGAGGCGCTGAAGCCCGCCTTCACCGACCCGACGGTGTGGGACAATTTCGACCCCGGCCTCGTCACCCTGTGCAGCCCCGACCCGCAGGCGATCCGTCCGCCGGACGGCAAGGCCAACGAGCTCCTCGTGACGCTGCCGACCAACTTCAAGGTGGCGAAGTTCGAGAACGAGAAGAACACGCAGATCCTGCGCGACCTCGAGAAGGACATCGACGCGGTACGCTTCGATCCGGGCGACGGCAGCAAGATCGAGCTGCCGGTCAAGCTGCGCGTGCACGAGTCGATCTTCACGCCGCTGGCCAAGTGGTCGATGCTGCTCGCCGGCAACTACCGCTGCATCACCAAGGACGGCATGCGCACGGCGCAGGAGGCAGTGCACTCCAACATCGACGAGGCGCGCGAGGTCTACAACTTCGTGTTCGACCTCTGCGTCAAGCTCGGCGCCCGGGCCGAGGACCTCGTGCCGTTCGAGAAATACGCGGCGGCAGCGCAGAGCCTGTCGCGTCCGGCCTCGGCGGCCCGCGCGCTGCAGAACGGCGCGCCCAATATCGAGCGCGCCGACAAGCTGGTGCAGCTCATCGCACGGCAGAAGGGCATGCAGAACGACAAGGTCGACGCGATCGTCGCGCTGGTCGACTCGCGGCTCGAGGCCAACCGCAAGAAAGTGGCGGCCTGAGTCCGATCTGAGCGCCGCATTCGAGGCGCCGCATTCGAGCGCCCCGCCGCATCGCGCGGCGGGGCGTTTTTTATTTTGTGTTTATCCCGTGCCGCACGACGCCGCGGCGTCTGACCCTTTTGTGCGTCGGCAAGGGGAATGTGACTTCGGCGCCACAGCGCGATTGATTCCTGTCAACAGTGGTAGCAAACGCCCAAAAAGGCAGCACTTGCCGAAGTTTTCGCCTTGCCGCTCCGGAACTGCAAATGCGTAATTCATCTCACGCACGTCCTGTTGCGTACGGGTCGATCGCAGCCGGGTTGAAATCCGCACGCAGGAGTTACGGGCACTTGTATCGGCTGACATCCGATCGAACCGATAGGGGCAGGCTAAAATGAAGACAGTTGCTTTGTCTGTGGTGGCGGCGCTTGCGGTGGCTGCGGCCGCACCCGCGTTCGCGGCCGACATGGCGGTGAAGGCGCCGAAAGTCGCGGCGGTGGAGACGCCGTCGCCGTGGGATCTCGCCTTCGGCGCGGCGATCATGAACGACTATGTGTGGCGCGGCATCACGCAATCCGCGCACAAGCCGTCGGTCGCGGCCTATTTCGAGCCGCGCTACAACATCAACCCGAACCTGCAGCTCTATGCCGGCGTTTCGGGCGAGAGCATCAAATTCCCGAACAACGCCGCGGCCGAGATCGACTTCTACGGCGGCATAAGGCCGACCGTCGGTCCGGTCGCCTTCGATTTCGGAGTCTGGTATTACTATTATCCCGGCGGCAACAGCAGCTACACGTCCGACAATTTCGGCGTCATCCAGGCCATCGCCGATGCCAGCTTCTACGAAGTCTATGGCAAGGCGACCTGGACGATTAACGACTACGCCGCCATTGGCGGCTACGTGCAGTACACGCCGAGCTATCTGAACACGGGCGCCCCCGGCACCTACTATGCCGGCACGGCGAAGTTCACCGCGCCCGGCACCTGGTTCCCGGCCGGCGTCGGCGCCTATGCGTCCGGCGAAGTCGGCCGCCAGATGCTCGGCGACGTCGATGTCGACGGCCGCGTCTATGTCGCGCCGCTCAATCTGCCCGACTACACCACCTGGAACGTCGGCATCGGCTTCACCTGGAAGGTGTTCACGCTCGACCTGCGCTACTCCGACACGGACCTGTCGAAGGCGGACTGCTACACCATCACCGGCGACCCGCACGCCAATGCGCTCGGCGAATCGAACTGGTGCGGCGCCACCTTCATCGCCAAGCTCTCGGCCGACCTGACGCTCGCCAGCCTGAAATAGCCGGCGGCTTCTCGAGATCGCGTGGGGCGGCGGCCGGCAACGGCCGCCGCTCGTCGTTTGCGCGCGGGCTGCGGCTACTGCGCCGCCGTCAGGCTCGCCTCGTGCACGGCGTGATGATCGCCTTCGCGCTCGAGGACGAGACGGCGGCGGTGGAACGCCGCGAGCGTGCTGCGGTGGCCGATCGAGACGATGGTGGCCTGCGGCAGCCGCTGCTGCAGCAGGCGATAGAGCGCCGCCTCCGCCGCCTCGTCGAGCGAGGCCGTCGCCTCGTCGAGGAACAGGAAGTCGGGGACCAGCAGCAGCGCCCGCGCGATGCCGAGCCGCTGCTGCTCGCCGAGCGACAGCATGCGGTTCCAGTGCGCCTCCTCCTCGACACGCTCGGCGAGAGCCGGCAGGCCGACCGCGGCGACGGCGTCGGCGATCGTCTTGGCGTCGTAGGCTTCGGCCGGGGCCGGGTAGGCGACCGCGGCGGCGAGCGTCGCGATCGGGAAATAGGGCCGCTGCGGCAGGATCATCATGCGCGCGTCTTTGGGGACGCTGATGTGCCCCTCGCCGAACGGCCACACGCCGGCGAGCGCGCGGAACAAAGTCGACTTGCCGACGCCGGACGGGCCGCTCAGCAAAACGTGCTCGCCGAGCCCGATCGAGACGTCGTGCGCGTTGACGAGCGGCACGCCGTTCGGCAGCCGCACGGCGAGGTCCTTGAAGGCGACCGCCTCGTCGTCGCCGCGCGCGACCGCGATGCCGCTGGTGGCGGCGAGCCGGCGCGCCGCGGCGACGGACTGCTCGAAGCCGCCGAGACGCTCGATCACCGCGCTCCACTCGGCGAGGCTGCGATAGAGCGTCACGAACACCGACAGGGCGCTCTGCACCTGGCCGAAGGCGTTGGCGGTCTGCATCAGGCCGCCGAGCTGCACCTTGCCGGCGAAATAGGCGGGGCTGACCATGATGAAGGGAAACACCACCGCGGCCTGCGAATAGCCGGCGGTGAAGAAGGTGAGCTTCTTCTGCCGCGTCATCAGCGCGTACCAGTTGGCGACGACGTTGCCGAAGCGCATCAGCAGCCGCTCGCGCTCGGCGACGTCGCCGTCGAGCAGCGCGATCTGCTCGGAGTTCTCGCGCACGCGCACGAGGTTGAAGCGGAAGTCGGCTTCGTAGCGCTGCTGCTGGAAGTTCAGCGCGACCAGCGGGCGGCCGATGAGGTGCGTCAGCGCCGTGCCGAAGACGGCATAGATGAAGGCCGCCCACACCAGGTAGCCGGGGATGTCGATGCCGAACAAGGTCAGCGGCGCGGTCTGCGACAGGCCCCACAGGATGATCAGGAACGAGATCAGCGTCACCGTCGAATTGAGGATCTGCAGGCCGATGGTCAGCGTCAGGTCGATGAACTGCCGGATGTCGTCGGCGATGCGCTGGTCGGGGTTGTCGGCGGCGTCGCCCTGGAGCTGCATGCGGTAATGCACCGAATCGGCGAGCCAGTCGCCGAGATAGGTGCGCGTCATCCAGCGCCGCCAGCGGATCTGCAGCCACTGGTTCAGGTAGAGCTGATAGACGGCGAGCAGGATGAACGCGGCCGCCAGCACGCAGAAATAGCCGAGCTGGTAGACGAAGCCGTTCCAGTCGCGCTCCTGCAGCGCGTTGTAGAAGACCGCGTTCCACGAATTGAACAGCACGTTGATCCCGACGATCGACAGCTCGATGGCGACGACGGCCGCGAGCAGGATGAGGCCGGGCCAGCGGTCCTCCGAGCCGAAATAGGGAGCGGCGATCCGCCAGACGGTGGCGAGCATCGAAATCATGCCTCTCACGGGAGGGCTCCTGTCGAAAACGGGTGACGACTATTCGCGCGCATTCAATAGCGACCGTGGGCAGCGGTCGATGCCCATTCTGTTGCGCCATCTGAAAGCCAACGCCTTCGAATATGCGCGTACGGCGAAAAAAGGGCGCGGGAAAAATTGTGGCGACAAACAGGCAATATTGCGCTCGACCCTAGGCTGTGCCTACGATGCCGTCCAAAGGACGGGGTCGGGTGCGCAAGCCCCACGACTCTCAGAAGAAGCCCGAAACGAGACAACGGATCGACAAGCGTCCTAAGGGAGGGCGATAGGATGAAACAAGGCGAAATCTCAAGACCTGCGACCCGCCGCAAGTTTCTCGGCGGGGCGGCGATCGCCGGAGCGGCGGTCGCGGCGCCCTATGTCCGCAACGCCGAGGCCGCGACGACGACGACCTGGAAGGTGCAGACCTCCTGGCCGGCGGGCGTCGGCCTCAACACCTTCAAGACCTGGTGCAACAGCATCAAGGAGAAGACCGGCGGCGAGCTCGAGTTCAAGCCGTTCGCGGCGAAGGAGATCGTCGGCGACTTCGAACTGCTCGACGGCGTCAAGAACGGCGTGCTCGAGGCGATGAACTCGTTCTGCGTCTACTGGGTGGGCAAGATCCCGGCGACAGCATTCATGTCGTCGTACCTGATGGGGCTGCGCTATCCGCACGAGTGGGACATCTTCTTCTACGGCAAAGACGGCGTGAAGATGGTGCGCGAGATCTACGCCAAGCAGGGCCTGTTCTGGGTCGGCCGCGTGCATCACGGGCCCAACATCATCCACTCCAAGAAGCCGATCCGCTCGATCGAGGACTTCAAGGGGCTGAAGCTGCGCGTGCCGGGCGGCATGATCGCCGAAGGCTTCGCGGCTGCCGGCGCCCGCACGACGCTTCTGCCGGGCGGCGAAGTGTTCTCGGCGCTGGAGAAGGGCACCATCGACGCCGCGGACTACACCGGTCCGGCGGTGAACTGGGACCTCGGATTCCAGCAGGTCACCAAGTACATCTGGACCGGCCCTCCGGGCCTGGAGTCGATCTATCAGCCGGTCGACCTCATGGACCTCGTGGTCAACATGAACGTCTGGAACAAGCTCTCGCCGCAGATGAAGCTGTGGCTGGAGAACGAGGTTGAGGCCTATTCGGCGGTCCACTTCGGCGCCATCCAGAAGGCGGACATGGAGACCTGGCCGAAGTTCGAGAAGGCCGGCACGCAGGTGTTCCGCATGCCGTCGGAAGACCTCGACAAGTGGCAGCGCATCGCCACGCCGATCTGGTTCAAGTGGGCGAACAAGGACAAGGACGCCGCCCGCCTGTTCAAGGCCCAGCTCGAGATCATGGAGTCGCCGACGGTCGGCTACGTGACGCCCGATATGTACCAGGGCCAGAAGCTCGATCTCTGACGTCTGACAACGCGAGCACGCTGCGACAGGGGAGGTGCCGGTCACGGCACCTCCTTCCGCCGTGCCCGGCGGCAAGTCTTCCGAGGACGCGATGCCAAATCTGAATTTCGTGCTGCCCCACTGGCTCTATTGGGGCACGCTGATCGTCTTCCCATTGATCGCGATGTATCTGGTGAAACGGCAGACCCGCCTCGGCGTGCCGCGCGGGCCGTCGCTGTTCATCGCCTATCTGTTCTGGCTGTTCTCGGGCTTCGTCGGCCTGCACCGCTTCTACCTGCGAAGCTTGTGGGGCTTCGCCTTCATCCCGGTGTTCCTGCTGATCCTGTACGGCAACGGGGTCATCCGCGATCTGCGCGAGGATGTCTCGCGCACGCATGCGGACTACGAGGTGACCGTCGTCCAGGCCAATCGCGCCAAGGTGCCGCCCGGCCTGACCGTCACGCCGGAAATGCAAGCGCGCATCGATAAGGCGCAGGCCGCGGAAGCCAAGGCCAAGGCCGAGGCCGACGTCGCCGCCGGCAATCTCGATCGCTGGCGCGGCTATTCGCACTGGCTGGCCATCCTCCTGGCGGCGATGCTGCTGGCCGACGCCGCGCTGTTGCCCGGCGCGGTGCGTCGCGCGCAGGCCGCCGAGGCGCTCGCGCGCCCGGCCGAGGTCGTCGCGGCGCCCGAGGTGCCGCCGATCGGCACGCAGGAGGACCCGACCATCCATGTGCACACGCGCGTCACCGACGCGCTCGAATGGGTGAACATCCGCGCCGGCGAATTCGTCGCCTACTGGGCGCTGATCTCCGTGTTCGCCTACTACTACGAGGTCGTCGCGCGCTACGTGTTCAACTCGCCCACCAACTGGGTGCACGAGAGCATGTTCCTGATGTACGGCATGCAATACATGCTGTGCGGCGCCTACGCCTATCGCGA
>Ga0182749_1002092_pt1 | contig 14939 bp, 12 predicted proteins | sample eDN3rd37CKraftMG_FD_128875 | JGI IMG/M metagenome (GOLD analysis project Ga0182749, IMG submission 128875) | Enriched Miracle-Growth compost microbial communities from Emeryville, California, USA - eDNA 3rd pass 37_C Kraft MG (version 2) (version 2) ...
ACCCTTACCGGTCACTTGGCAAACTCTCGACATGGCTCAGCCCTCTATAAACCACATGCCAAACCCGGCATGGGTTGGCTGCTTGAACTCGTTGATACTTGGTTTCCACCCGGGTCTTACCTGCCCGACCGCCACTCGATTCCGAGTCGACGGGGCAGGGCCCCAGAAAAGAGCGCAGCTTTATATCAGAAAGCCGCTTAGTGCCGCAAGGGAGCAAGCGGCTTATCCACATGCCGGCGCAGCGCGGCCGCGGCCCGGCGCCCTTGCCGTTCGTCGACTTTCACCGTTGTCGCCCGCCGCGGCTTGGTCTAGGGTAGCCGGTTCAAGGCCGACAACGGCCTTGCATGACTGCGCCCAGCCCACGGGACGGGCATTTTCCCACCATTTCCGGAGTCCGTCATGCGTCTGCTTCCACTCGCCCTGCTGCTGGCCCCCGCCCTGGCCGGCGCCAGCACCCTCAGTGTCTGCACCGAGGCCAGCCCCGACGGCTTCGACGTCGTGCAGTTCAATGCCCTGACCACCACCAACGCCTCGGCTGACGTGCTGATGAACCGCCTGGTGGAGTTCGACGCGGCGCAGGGCAAGGTGGTGCCGAGCCTGGCCGAGAGCTGGACGGTCTCCGCCGACGGCCTGACCTACGACTTCAAGCTGCGCGGCGGGGTGAAGTTCCACCACACCGACTATTTCAGCCCCAGCCGCGAACTGGGCGCCGACGACGTGCTGTTCAGCTTCCGGCGCATGCTCGACCCCGCCAACCCCTGGCACAAGGTGGCGCAGAGCGGCTTCCCCCACGCCCAGTCGCTGCAGCTGCCGGCCCTGATAAAAGCCGTGGAGAAGGTCGACGAGCACCAGGTGCGCTTCACCCTGAGCCACCCCGACGCCACCTTCCTGCCCATGCTCAGCATGGGCTTCGCCTCCATCTATTCCGCCGAGTACGCCGACCAGCTGATGAAGGCCGGCACCCCGGAGAAGCTCAACGCCCAGCCCATCGGCAGCGGCCCCTTCGTCTTCAAGCGCTTCCAGAAGGACGCGCAGATCCGCTACACCGCCAACCCGGACTACTTCGCCGGCAAGCCGGCGGTGGACAACCTGCTGTTCGCCATCACCCCAGACGCCAACGTGCGCCTGCAGCGCCTCAAGCGCGGCGAATGCCAGATCGCCCTGTCGCCCAAGCCGCTGGACGTCGAGGCCGCGGCCAGGGACCCGGCCCTGCGCATCGAGCAGACGCCGGCGTTCATGACCGCCTTCGTCGCCCTGAACAGCCAGCACCCGCCGCTGGACAAGCCCGAGGTGCGCCAGGCGATCAACCTCGCCTTCGACCGCCAGACCTACCTGAAGTCGGTGTTCGAAGGCAGCGCCACTGCCGCCGAGGGCGTCTACCCGCCGAACACCTGGAGCTATGCCAAGGACATCCCCGGCTACCCCCACGACCCCGCCCAGGCCAAGGCACTGCTGGAAAAGGCCGGCCTGAAGGACGGCTTCAAGACCACCATCTGGACGCGCCCCAGCGGCAGCCTGCTCAACCCCAACCCGAGCCTGGGCGCGCAGCTGCTGCAGGCCGACCTGGCCAAGGTCGGCATCCAGGCCGGGATCCGCGTGATCGAGTGGGGCGAACTGATCCGCCGCGCCAAGGCCGGCGAGCACGACCTGCTGTTCATGGGCTGGGCCGGCGACAACGGCGACCCGGACAACTTCCTTACCCCGCAATTCTCCTGCGCCAGCGTGAAGTCCGGGCTGAACTTCGCGCGCTTCTGCGACCCGAAGCTGGACGGCCTGATCAGCCAGGGCAAGGCGCTGAGCGAGCAGGACAAGCGCAGCGCGCTCTACCACGACGCCCAGCAGCTGATCCACGACCAGGCCCTGTGGCTGCCGCTGGCGCACCCCACGGCCTCGGTGCTGCTGCGCAAGGAGGTCAAGGGCTACGCCGTGAACCCGTTCGGCCGCCAGGATTTCTCCAAGGTCAGCCTCTGAGGCGCCGTTCAACGTGGGGCCGGCGCGATACCGGCCCCACGGCGAGCCTCACACCCAACCCATCTCCGCCATCGACAGCGGCTCGCCGTCGCCGACGATGAAGTGGTCGAGCACGCGCACGTCCACCAGCGCCAGGGCGTCCTTCAGGCGCTGCGTCAGCCTGCGGTCGGCCTGGCTCGGCTCGGTGATGCCCGAGGGATGGTTGTGACTGAGGATCAGCGCCGCGGCGTTGTGCGCCAGGGCGCGCTTGACCAAACGCCGCTATCATTGGAAAAACACACACAGGAAGCCAGCCAATGCCCAAGGCTTACCCCTACATACGTTTTTCCAGCGACAAGCAAAAAGACGGCCTCAGCATCCAACGGCAGACAGAAGCCATAGAGGCTTATCTTGCTGCTAATCCACACCTTGAGGTCGATAAGAGCCTAAACCTCGAAGACCTCGGGAAATCAGGCTATGCAGGCCGTCACCTTCAAAAAGGTGGTGCTCTTTACTTGTTCCTTGAAAAAATCAAGAGCGGGGAAATTGAAAAGGGTTCTGTTCTAATTATCGAGCATTTTAATCGTCTCTCTCGCTTGAAACTCCATAAAGCAATGGACTTATTCAATGAGATATTAAGGCACGGTATAGATATAGCCGTGCTTGATGAAAAGCAGATATTTACCGCCGAAAGCATTTCATCTATTGACTACATTAAAGCAGTGCTTAAATTTGACCTTGCTCACGAAGAAAGTAAGGACAAATCAAAGAAAGGCAAAGACAATTGGAAATTCAAAAAAGAAGCATTGCGGAACTCTCAAAACCCGCAAATTGAACGATTGAACTTCACTAAAACCTTGCCGTTATGGCTTGAAAAAACAGATGCAGAGATAGTAGTCAATGAACAGAAAGCCGAAACAATACGGCTAATTTTTCGACTTTGCATAGAAAACAATGGCTACATGAGAATAGCCACGCACTTAAATCAGAGCAAAACACCAAGGCTCGACGCATCTAACGGCCCTTGGACATTAGACATAGTTAAACGGCTACTCCACAACCGTGCCCTACTAGGAGAATATCAGCCTAGGAAGACGGTAGAAATTGAAGGCCGTGCTCGGCCTATCTATGTGCCCAATGAAGAAGATCCAATTAAAGGGGTATACCCTGCCGTTATTGATGAAGATACCTTCAACGCCGCACATAACGGCTTAACGAGCCGTAAGAGCACAGGCGGGGGCAGACGGGCCGATATGCCTAACCTCTTTGTCAAATTGCTTAAATGCGATGAATGCGGCGGTTCTATAAAATTTCAAAGACACAATAACAAATACAAAGACTATTACTATTTGAAGTGCTTCAATAGTCTATATGGCCATTGTGTAAGCCTTGGCACTCGCTCTTGGCGTTACGACCACTTTGAAGAAATGTTCTTCAAGTTCTCGGGAAAACTTAACCTTGACGAGATATTCAAGAAAAACGAACAATCAAAGATAATTCAAAAAGAAATCACAGCACTAACAGCCAAGCACAACAAGAAAAAAGAGAAAATAGCCGAAGTTTTAGAGCAGATTGAAGCAATGGAATTTTCCAAGTCGCTTTATGCTTTGATATCTAAGCTAGAGAGCGAAACGGAAGAACTTGAAACCAAAATAAAACAAAAATACCAAGAATTGAGTTCAGTCAAGCAAGAAGAACTTGACCGACGAATAAATGACTTCAAAGACATTAACAGCCTTCTACTTCAATCAACCGAGGTAGAGACAAGGGAAAAGATAAATAACCACCTTCGCGGACTAATAGAAAACATTGCGTTAGATTTTAAATCAAAGACCTGCACCATACGATTTAAAAATGGGATAGAGCGACATATTCACACCGATGGAATGTTTGCCAGCATCCCACCAAAAGCCGAAGGCGAGCAGCGAGAAAAAGACCTTGATGCTATATTGAGTTGGCACAACAAAACAGAAGCAGAACGGCAATCAATATATGACGATGCAGACTTCAAAATAAACCCCTTACCAGTCTCCGCCGAATGATTTCGAGGCCGCTTTTTAGTGGCCTTTTTTGTGCCAACTTGAAAGCACAATAATATATGGTAACTTGTAATTAGCTAAAACTACGAAGTTTTATCAACCCGTTGATGAAATTCTCACACTTTCCTGCGGAAAGACGCTTCGCTTGAGAGTATTTCACGGGTTCCTGCCGGAAGGGCAGAAGCGAAATCAAAAGATAACAACCAACTGAGGACTAAATGAATGAACTAAAAAATACCACTATGCTATGGAAACGAATGAACTACTCAGCCCAAAAGGGCAGAGTAAAAAAGACCGCTGGATTATCTCAATTAAAGAGTTCACTTAATCACAGCCTTCGCACTGTAATGAAAAAAGAACTGGAGTTCAACCAAGAACTATCTAACCGCAACTTCATCATACACAACAACAAAATGATTAGGCTGGACAGTCTAACACTTGAAGACAGACAGAACCTTGTCAATGAGATAATGTCATCGGTTCAGAGCGATATAGGAACACATGAAGACCTATCCAAACTCAAAGATGACCGCTCGAAATACGCCTATAAACTCAAGAAATTGTTAGCCAAGGCTGACGAACCGGAAGCCCTTAAAACGCTTATAACGGGCGTTCTGGAAGCCCAGGACAGCACCCTTTCCCCTTCCCTGGTGGATCAAGTCGATTCGATAGGCGTTAAGCGTGCAAACGACAAAAAGAAGGCCATAGGCACCTATATAGAACTACACAACGAGATTATTGCGGCGGGCAATAACTCATTGCACAAGAGCAAAACCGTAGCTCAGGAGTGTTTTTTTAAATTCCCTACAAGAAACAATATCAACGAAGTCAAGCCAGTTGACTACCTCCGTATAATTCACGACTTTCACAAAAAGCACCTGCCTGAATACGAGATAAAAACCTGCGTATTTCACGGCGATGAAGTATTAAGCAAAGACCAGATAAATAACGGCGTGCATCCTCACATCTTTATATCTGGAAAGAACTCAAAGACCGGTCAATATGATTTAGTTCAAGCCCAGCTTAATTTGGTTAATAGATACCTTAAAAGCAAAGGTGAACCAGAGATAAAAAACAGCTCTTTCAAGGCATCACAAAAAATAGGTGAGACCTACCAACGCCTTGTTTATGAATACGTCAACAAGAGACTAAAAGAATTTGGCTATAACATCGAAGCATCTGTGCATGAGAAAACGAAGGAGCATAAAGAAAAACTTGAAGCAATAGCAAAGGACGCTAACAAAGCCAAAATAATGAGAAACTTCAATCTACTTTCTCAAACTCAATCGGCCATTGCTGATGCTCAAAAACAGATGCAAGAAATAAAGCCAATACTTGAAGAAAAAAGAACAGACAACAAACGACTTCAAGAACAAAACGAGAGCCTTAAAACTGAAATTAAGGACAATACCAAGACAATAAAAAAGCAAACCCAGCAGATTGACAATGGAACCAAGGAACTAAAAACGCTTGATGATAGATACAGAAAAACACTAAACAACTACCAAAAACTTGAAGACGCAATAAATAAGAGCAATGAAACATATCAAGCAATTCAAGATGTTGACATAGCGATTGATGCCATTGCATTTCGACACAGCGAACGCAGAGATATAAGACTGGCATTTAATGCCTACAAAGAAAAGAATATGGAGGCACTAAAAAAGATGACAAGAAAGGAAAGAATTGACTTTCTTGAAGCAAATTCGGAGCGTTTAAAGCGTGAGCATTTAAGCGATTTAGTGTCTACAAATTTAAGCCTTGGAGAGAAAACAAGTCTAATTATTCACGACGCTACGCAAGCAGTAAAATCGACAGTCAGCACAGTTAGAAGAAGAATGTCCGGGCCTTAATTTGACTTTGCCTTTTAAAATGGTACAACTTAAATAAGTGAAGCCCAAACAGCATAACTATTTGGGCCTCGAAGTTGATACAAAGGTTTTGACGAGCCAATCAACTTGTAATTAAGTTATAGCATATAAATTACCTAATTCAAGTCCTTTCCCGTTAAATCCCAATAAAAAATATCAACTTCTTTGAAATCAAGGTGGGATAGTGTCGCGGGGATTTCAAAACTTTAAGCTGCTACCGTGAACCTGACAAAGCAGCATTCTTAGGAAGTCGGCCGTTATTCAATGTTGGGGACATTGATTTTTATAGGTGAGTTGAATCCGTTACCATTAACAACGTGTGGCTATATCGCAGAAGGTATAGAGAAATATAAAAAGAATGGCTGGTGAGGTGGGAAGTTAGGGCTTTATAAGAAAGCACACCTCAAAGTTTTAACCTTATAGTTGAAAACTGCCAATTGCAGGGGGATTAGAAATAATCACCGAGATACCCAAAAAAATGCAACTGCCAAAACTTAGGCGAAGTCTTTTAAGACCTTCCTATAGGGAAGTTATGCCTTCAGGCAGGGGGTTAAAGGGGGAACCCAGAATCCCCCCCCAAAAATCATTCTTTACTTGGCCGCCTGTGAAAAACACCCTTTTGTTTCAAAACCTCATCTAAACGCTGCTGGGCATAATCTGCTTTTGCCCGTTCTTTCCTTTGAATGCCATTAGGGTCATATCGCCCACTTTCATCATAATTAGCCGGATTTTCCTCTGGGAAATCCTCAAAATAATCAGACCACTCGCCCATTTTTGATCTCCTTTTTCACGGACTACCGAACTAAAAATATTGGCAGATTTTTCAAAAACTGCAATGGTGAAAAACTCAAAAAATCCACCCGAAAAACCTTACAACTCAAAAATTAGCAGCCTAACTTTTAAGCAAATCTTTCAAAAAAACCACTCTATTTTTTCAAAAATTTATATCAATAAAGTGATATTTCCATTTTTTGATATGCCACGTTTTGGCTTGAAATCAACACAAACCCTTGTCAATAGGTAAGTGAAAATATTTTTTACCATTCAACTCTAAACGACCAATAGAGTCCGACGCTAAATTTTCAAAATCCGATTTTTTACCCGACCGTTTCGCGTTTCTCGAACGAGGCGAAAATGATTAGGGTCGAACCCTAATTTTCTTTTTACACTCTTTCAAGCGTAGCGACCACCAGCCTATGGCGGGCCACTGCACGCCTGCTTTTTTCTCCCCCTATTTGGCACCCAAAGCCACGGGTAGCAAGTCCCCGCACCTTTGGCCGCCCCGATCTCAAATCTATTTATCCAATAGTTGCACCGTTTGACCACCTGGCGCGGGTAGACGCTGGCGCTGTCGATGGAGCCGTGGAACAGCACCTCGAAGGCCAGGACACGGTGGCGGCCGTCGAGGAACAGGCAGGCGAACACCTCGTGGGCCTCGTGGCGCAGCCGCGCCTTGAGGAAGTCGCGCACCGCCTGCGGGCTCTCCAGGGCGGAATCGCGGCGCAGCTGCTCGGCCAGGTGGCGGCGGGCCATCTCCAGCACCGCCTGCAGCTGGGCGTACTTGGCGCGGCCCAGGCCCAGGTGGCTGCTGAAGCTGGCCTGGTCCGCCTCCAGCAGCGCGCGCAGGCTGCCGAACTCATGGAGCAGACGCCGCGCCAGCTCCACCGCGCTGCAGCCGACCACGCCGGTGCGCAGGAAGATGGCCAGCAGCTCGGCGTCGCTGAGGCTCGCCGCGCCGCGCTCGAGGAGTTTTTCCCGCGGGCGTTCTGCCGCGGGCCAGTGACGAATGCTCATGCAACCTCCCTGTCGAGCCGCCCGCTGTGCCGGGGCGGGCGCTGTGCTATCTTAGCCCGTCCCTTTCGCGCGACCGGAGGCCTGGGGAGGCGTCTCCGGCCCTGACGCGCGTCATCCAATTCCGAAGATAAGGCGGGCCTATGCAGCGGCTCTATCGAAAACGCATCGTCCTCGGCGTGGGCGGCGGTATTGCGGCCTACAAGAGCGCCGAACTGGTCCGCCGCCTGCGCGACCAGGGCGCGGAAGTCCGCGTGGTGATGACCCAGGGCGGCCGTGAGTTCATCACCCCGCTGACGCTCCAGGCGCTGTCCGGCCACCCGGTGCACCTGGACCTGCTCGACCCCGCCGCCGAAGCGGCCATGGGCCACATCGAGCTGGCCCGCTGGGCCGACCTGGTGCTGATCGCCCCGGCCACCGCCGACGTCATGGCGCGCCTGGCCCAGGGCGTGGCCAACGACCTGCTGACCACCCTGGTGCTGGCCACCGATGCCCAGGTCGCCCTGGCCCCGGCGATGAACCAGTCCATGTGGCGCGACCCGGCCACCCAGGCCAATGCCGAACTGCTGCGCGGCCGCGGCCTGCACTTCTTCGGCCCGGCCGCCGGCAGCCAGGCCTGCGGCGACGTCGGACCCGGGCGCATGCTCGAGGCCGAGGAGCTGGCCCAGCGCGCCGCCGACTGCTTCCAGTTCCTCTCGCTGACCGGCCAGCACGTGCTGATCACCGCCGGCCCGACCCAGGAAAACATCGACCCGGTGCGCTACATCACCAACCACAGCTCCGGGAGGATGGGCTTCGCCCTGGCCGAGGCCGCCGCCGAAGCCGGCGCGCGGGTGACCCTGGTGACCGGCCCGGTGCACCTGCCGACGCCCGACCGGGTGAGCCGCGTCGACGTGGTCAGCGCCCGCGACATGCTCGCCGCCTGCGAAGCCGCGATGCCGGCCGACCTGCTGATCGCCGCCGCCGCGGTGGCCGACTACCGCCCCGAGCTGGTCGCCACGCAGAAACTGAAGAAGGACCCGACCACGGGCGACGGCCTGCTGCTGCAGCTGGTGCGCAACCCGGATATCCTCGCCACCCTCGCCCAGCGCGCCGACCGGCCGTTCAGCGTGGGCTTCGCCGCGGAGACCGAGAACCTGCTGGAGTACGCCTCGCGCAAGCTCAAGGACAAGAACCTCGACCTGATCGTGGCCAACGACGTGGCCAACCCCTCGATCGGTTTCAACAGCGAAGAGAACGCGATCACCGTGATCGACCGCGAATTGCACGAAACTGCCTTCGCCCAGACCAGCAAGGGCAAGATCGCCCGCCAGCTGATCGCCTTCATCGCCGACCGCCTGAAACGACACTGAGAACCCGATGCATTCCCTGCAAGCCAAGATCCTCGACCCGCGCCTGGGCGCCGAATTCCCCCTGCCGCAGTACGCCACCCCCGGTTCCGCCGGCCTGGACCTGCGCGCCATGCTCAAGCAGGACACCGTCCTCGAACCCGGCCAGACGCTGCTGATCCCCACCGGCCTGTCCATCTACATCGCCGACCCGGGCCTGGCCGCGCTGGTGCTGCCGCGCTCGGGCCTTGGCCACAAGCACGGCGTGGTGCTGGGCAACCTGGTCGGGCTGATCGACTCGGACTACCAGGGCGAGCTGATGGTCTCCTGCTGGAACCGCGGCAACACCCCCTTCACCATCGCCATCGGCGAGCGCATCGCCCAGCTGGTGCTGGTGCCGGTGGTGCAGGCGCATTTCGAGCTGGTCGACAGCTTCGACGAAAGCCAGCGTGGCGCCGGCGGTTTCGGGCACTCGGGCAGCCACTGACACAATCCTCCAGGACGATTCGCCGAGGAGATGTTGCATGAAACTTTTCCAACGCAGTGCCAAGGGAACGGCCGACCTGCCGGAAGTCGCCCCGCCGCCGAAGGCTTCGGCAGGCCCGGCGGCCCGGCCGGAACTCAAGTCGCTGCTGCCGGCCCTGGGTGTGGCGACCCTCGGCGTGGCCGCCGCCGGCGCCCTGCTGTGGCTGACGCTGTTCGGCAGCGCCGAGCAGATGCACCGCCAGCAGTTGGCCGGCGCCTGGGGCGAAAGCCAGTCCGGCGCCCTGCGCCAGGCCCTGCTCCAGCTCGCCGCCGACACCCGTAGCGCCGCCGCCAACCCCGCGCTGCTGCCGGCGCTGGCCGACGCCAACAGCGCCCGCGCCCTGGAGGCCACCCTCGCCCACTGGCACCAGGACGGCCTGGTGGACGTCCACCTCAACGCCAGCGGCCAGGCCAGCCAGGACAACCAGCGTCCCGGCCCGCTGAACTACGCCGCCCTGGACATGCTGCGCCGCGCCGAGAGCGGGCAGAACGTCGCCCCCGAGGCCTACCGCGTCGGCCAGCGCTGGCTGCTCTACAGCGCCACGGCGCTGCGCGGCCCGGACAACGCCATCCAGGGCAGCCTGATGCTGGTCTTCGACCTGCAGCGCCTGCTCAAGGCCCTGCCGGACATGCCCGCCGACACCGGCCAGCTGCAGCTGGCCCAGCAGTTCGGCAGCTCGCCGGCGCAGGTCCTGCTGCAACGCGGCGAGGCCGGCAACGCCGCGCCGCTGAACCTGGCCAGCGGCAACCCGAACTGGAAACTCAGCTTCACCCCCGGCCCGGCCCTGACCGCCGCGCTGTATCCCCCGGCTCTGCTGGGCTGCGCCGCACTGCTGGCGCTGGCCGGCGCGCTGCTGGGCGTGTACCTCGCGCAAAGCGCCCTGCAACGGCGCCTGCGCCAGGACGCCCAGGCCATCGGTCAGTACTTGCAGGAACTCGGTGGCCAGCGCACTGCCAAAGCACCTGAAGTCGGCCTCGCCGCACTGCAACCGCTGGCCCAGGCGCTGGCGCGGCAGCCCAGGCGCAAGGCCGAGCCCCCGGCCCCCGCCAGCCCCGCACCGGCCCCCGAGCCCCGCCCGGTGGCGGCGAAGATCGACAAGCCGGCCAGCGCCGAGACGCAGCTGGTCGACCCACTGTTCCAGAACACTGACATTCTGGACATCGACATTCTTGATGAAGACCAGGACCTCCTGGGATTGGAGCAAACCCCCGCCATGAGCACGCCCAAAGCCCCGCAACTGCCCGCCAGCATCTTCCGCGCCTACGATATCCGCGGCGTGGTCGGCGACACCCTGACCGCCGAGACCGCCTACTGGGTGGGCCGCGCCATCGGTTCCGAGAGCCTGGCCCGTGGCGAGCCCTGCGTCAGCGTCGGCCGCGACGGCCGCCTGTCGGGCCCGGAGCTGGTCCAGCAACTGATCCAGGGCCTGCTCGACTGCGGCTGCCAGGTCACCGACATCGGCATGGTGCCGACCCCGGTGCTGTACTACGCGGCCAACGTCCTGGAAGGCAAGTCGGGCGTGATGCTCACCGGCAGCCACAACCCGCCGGACTACAACGGCTTCAAGATCGTCGTCGCCGGCGAGACCCTGGCCAACGAGCAGATCCAGGCCCTGCGCGAGCGCATCGAGAACAACGACCTCGCCAGCGGCGTGGGCAAGGTGCAGCAGGTGGACATCCTGCCGCGCTACTTCCAGCAGATCCGCGACGACATCGCCCTGGCCAAGCCGCTGAAAGTGGTGGTGGACTGCGGCAACGGCGTCGCCGGCGTGATCGCCCCGCAACTGATCGAGGCCCTGGGCTGCACCGTCATCCCGCTGTACTGCGACGTCGACGGCACCTTCCCCAACCACCACCCGGACCCGGGCAAGCCGGAGAACCTCGAAGACCTGATCGCCAAGGTCAGGGAAACCGGCGCCGACCTCGGCCTGGCCTTCGACGGCGACGGCGACCGCGTGGGCGTGGTGACCAACGAAGGCACCATCATCTACCCCGACCGCCTGCTGATGCTGTTCGCCAAGGACGTGGTCTCGCGCAACCCGGGCGCCGACATCATCTTCGACGTCAAGTGCACCCGCCGCCTGATCTCCCTCATCAGCGGCTACGGCGGCCGCCCGGTGATGTGGAAGACCGGCCACTCGCTGATCAAGAAGAAGATGAAGGAAACCGGCGCGCTGCTGGCCGGCGAGATGAGCGGCCACATCTTCTTCAAGGAGCGCTGGTACGGCTTCGACGACGGCATCTACAGCGCCGCCCGCCTGCTGGAGATCATCAGCCTCGACAAACGCGACAGCGAGCATGTGTTCTCGGCCTTCCCGCTGGACGTCTCAACACCGGAAATCAACATCACCGTCACCGACGAGAGCAAGTTCGCCCTGATCGAAGCGCTGCAGCGCGACGGCCAGTGGGGCGAGGCCAACCTCACCACCCTCGACGGCGTGCGTGTCGATTATCCCAAGGGCTGGGGCCTGGTACGCGCCTCCAACACCACGCCGGTGCTGGTGCTGCGCTTCGAGGCGGATTCCGAAGCCGAACTGGAACGCATCAAGGACGTGTTCCGCAACCAGCTCAAGGCGGTCGACCCCGCCCTGACCATCCCCTTCTGACCTGACCATGCCGGAGCCCAGCACCATGTCCCAGAGCCGCGATGACGCAGCCCAGGTAGCCCGCGTCCTTGCCGAAGCGCTTCCCTACATCCGCCGTTTCGTCGGCAAGACGCTGGTCATCAAGTACGGCGGCAACGCCATGGAGACCGACGAGCTGAAGAACAGCTTCGCCCGCGACGTGGTGCTGATGAAGGCGGTCGGCATCAACCCGGTGGTGGTGCACGGCGGCGGCCCGCAGATCGGCGACCTGCTCAACCGCCTGTCCATCGAGAGCCACTTCATCGACGGCATGCGCGTCACCGACGCGCAGACCATGGACGTGGTGGAGATGGTCCTCGGCGGCCAGGTGAACAAGGACATCGTCAACCTGATCAACCGCCACGGCGGCAGCGCCATCGGCCTGACCGGCAAGGACGCCGAGCTGATCCGCGCGAAGAAGCTCACCGTCACCCGCCAGACGCCGGAGATGACCAAGCCGGAAATCATCGACATCGGCCACGTCGGCGAGGTCACCGGGGTCAACACCGAGCTGCTGAACATGCTGGTCAGGGGCGACTTCATCCCGGTGATCGCGCCCATCGGCGTGGGCGCCAACGGCGAGTCGTACAACATCAACGCAGACCTGGTGGCCGGCAAGGTGGCCGAGGCGCTGAAGGCCGAGAAGCTGATGCTGCTGACCAACATCGCCGGCCTGATGGACAAGCAGGGCCAGGTGCTCACCGGCCTGACCACCGAGCAGGTGGACAGCCTGATCGCCGACGGCACCATCTACGGCGGCATGCTGCCGAAGATCCGCTGCGCCCTGGAAGCGGTGCAGGGCGGCGTGACCAGCGCGCACATCATCGATGGCCGCGTGCCCAACGCCGTGCTGCTGGAAATCTTCACCGACAGCGGTGTCGGCACCCTGATCAGCAACCGCAAGCCGCGCCACTGAGCACTACCCGCCACGGCGCCCGCCGTGGCGGTTCCCCTCTTCCTTCCGGAGGCCGCAATGCCTTCAGCCTTCCCTGAACGCCACCAGTTCCACTTCTTCCACAGCCTGCGCGTGCGCTGGTCGGAAGTCGACCCGCAGGGCATCGTCTTCAACGGCAACTACCTGACCTACGCGGACGTCGCCACCACCGAGTACTACCGCAACCTGGAGATCCGCTACCCGGCCGACCTGCTGCGCGGCGGCGGCGACCTGTTCGCGGTGAAGAGCAGCCTGGAGTACTTCGCCCCGGCGCGCTACGACGACTGGCTGGACATGGGCGTGCGCGTCGCGCGCCTGGGACGCAGCAGCCTGACCTTCCAGGTGGCGATCTGGTGCGAGGGCCAGCCGCTGACCCTCGGCGAGCTGATCTACGCCTACGCCAACGACCAGCGGCAGAGCCAGCCCCTGCCGGGCTGGCTGCGCGAGCGCATCGCGAAATTCGAGCACCTGCCCGTCGACTGACGGACTAGCGGGAGGCGCCGAGCAATTGCGCGAGGCGCGCGCGGTCCGCCTCGAAGGTGGCCTTGGCCTGGGCGCGCAGTTGCTGGTAGTGGGCGATGTCGCGCAGCAGGCGCTGCTCCTCGTCCTTCAGGTTGGCCAACTGCTCGACCAACTGCTGCGGCACCTGGCGCCCGGCGCGCTCGGCGTCGGCGGCCTGGGCCTGCAGGTTGCCCTGCTGCGTCTTCAGCGACTGCAGGTTGCCCCGGGCCACGCTGCTCAGGCCATCCAGCTCGGACAGCTTGCGCTCGCGGGCGCGGTCGACGTCCTCGACGCTGGTGTACAGGCGCAGCAGCTGGGCATCGGAACTGGCCTGGGCGGCGGCGGCCTTGCGCTGCTGGATTTCCTCCGCGGTCGGCGCCGGCGGCACCACGCGGATCACCCGCCCCTGCTCGTTAAGTACCTCGTAGCCCTTGCCGATGTACTGCGACGGCACGCCCAGACGATCGATGACGGTCACACCCTTGTCGTTGACGTAGCGGTACATCTCGACGGCGCCGCCGGACGAGGGTTTGCCGGCGGAATTCGCCGCCAGCGCCGGCCCGGCCAGCCCGAAGGCCAGCAACCCCATCAATGCACCACGGCGAAAAGCACCCTGCTTGGCCATGCCGGACACCCTGTTCTGGTTAGATTCCGTACTGCGCGCGATAGGCCTCGACCGCCGGCAGGTGACGCTTGAGCTCGGCGTCGCCGGCCAGGTATTCGAGGACCTGCTCCAGGGACACGATGCTGACCACCGGCATGCCGAAGTCGCGCTCCACTTCCTGGATCGCCGACAGCTCGCCGCGGCCGCGCTCCTGGCGGTTCAGCGCGATCAGCGTGCCGGCGGCCCTGGCGCCCTGGGCCTCGATGATCTGCATGACCTCGCGGATCGCGGTGCCGGCGGTGATCACGTCGTCGACGATCAGCACCCGGCCGGCCAGCGGCGCGCCCACCAGGGTGCCGCCTTCGCCGTGGTCCTTGGCTTCCTTGCGGTTGAAGCACCAGGGCAGGTCGCGCCCGTGCTGCTCGGCCAGCGCCACCGCTGTAGCGGCCGCCAGCGGGATTCCTTTATAGGCCGGGCCGAACAGGACATCGAAATCGATGCCGCTGTCGACGACCGCGGCGGCGTAGAAGCGCCCCAGCTTGGCCAACGCCAGGCCACTGTTGAACAGGCCGGCATTGAAGAAATAAGGGCTGGTGCGCCCGGACTTGAGCGTGAATTCGCCGAAGCGCAGTACGCCGCGCTCGATGGAGAAACGGATGAAATCGCGTTGATATGCCTGCATGGGAATAGAACCGGCCGGTATGAATTTAGCTAAACCGTTTGAGCTCGGGTATCATACACACACGTGATTTTGGGGGCCATTTATGCGGAT
>Ga0182749_1002097_pt1 | contig 14911 bp, 13 predicted proteins | sample eDN3rd37CKraftMG_FD_128875 | JGI IMG/M metagenome (GOLD analysis project Ga0182749, IMG submission 128875) | Enriched Miracle-Growth compost microbial communities from Emeryville, California, USA - eDNA 3rd pass 37_C Kraft MG (version 2) (version 2) ...
AACACCGGCCGGTCGATATTGCCGCCCGACAGGATGACCCCGGCACGCTTGCCCTTGAGGCGGTCCCTCTCCTGCATGAGCGCGGCAAAGGCAGCGGCGCCGGCGCCCTCCGCGGTGTTGTGCGTGGCGACGAACAGGGTTCGCACCGCGTCCGCGATCTCGTCCTCGCCGACCGTGACGATCCGCGCCGCGCCATTGGCGATGATGGCGAAGGGCTCGTCCTGCGGCTCGCGGCAGGCCATGCCGTCGGCGAAGGTGCGCGCGCTGTCGGTCGCGACGGGGCGGCCCGCGTCGAGCGACAGCGCGAAGGCCGCGGCATTGCCGGCGACGACGCCGACGATCTCCGTCTCGAGCCCGAGCAGGTCGCGCACGGTGATCAGGCCGCAAAGGCCCGAGCCCATGCCGATCGGCGCATAGACGACGTCGAGATCGGGAGCGCTCGTGAACAGCTCGTGCGCATAGGTCGCGACGCCCTTGACCAGCTCGCGATGGAACGACGGCACGAAATGATAGCCGCGCTCGTCGCGGATGCGGGCGGCGACGACGCGGCTCTCGTCGAAGTCGCGGCCGGCCGTGACGATCTCGCCGCCGAACGCCTCCATGGCGGCGTTCTTCTCCGCCGAATTGCCCTCGGGCACGACGATGACCGCCGGCAGGCCGAGCCGCCGCGCGGCGAGCGCGACCGACTGGCCGTGATTGCCGCGCGTGGCGGTGACGACGCCCTTCGGCAGCGCGCCGGCATGGCGTAGCGAGTCGACATAGACGAGCCCGCCGCGCGCCTTGAACGAGCCGGTCGGCGTATGGTTCTCGTGCTTGACCACCACGTCGAGGCCGGCGTGGCGCGCGAGCAGCGGCCAGGCATAGGCCGGCGTCGGCGGCACCAGGCTGCGCACGGTGGCGGTTGCGACTGCAAGCTCGTCGAGGCTGAAGAGCGGCATCCGTCCTTTTTAACGGCGCGCCGCCCGATGGCAAGCCGTTACCGCGGCGCGGGCTCGTCGTCCCGCATCGCAACGAAGATCAGCACCGCGGCGATCACCATCACGAAGCGGAAGGCACTCGGCACGCCGTTCCACTGCTGCGACTGCCACATGCCGAACCACTCGCCGCCGACGGTCATGAAGCCGACCTGCCACAGCAGGAAACCGAGCGTGAGGCCGAGGACGGCGAAGGTCTTGGCGCCGTTGAAGGCCGCCGCGCCGGCGCGCAGATTGCGCAGCAGCGCGGCGGCGCCGATCCAGCACAGCAGCGCGGCGAGCGCCTCCGCGGCAATGATCAGCGCATAGGCCGTGTGCTGCAGGGCCGGGCTGGCGATCGCGCGATAGGTGATCGCCGAGCCGGGGAAGATGGTGTCCATCGCCAGCACGTGCTGCACGAAGGCGAAGTTGGTGCCGTAGTCCGTGACATTCCCGAACGCGACCAACGTGGCGAAAAGCGCAATGGCGGCGACGGCCGCGATCTTGGCGGCGCGGATGGCAAGCACGGTGTCCCCCCGAACGGTGGCGATTCGCAAATCCGCGCGAGCATAGCGCAACCGCGCCTGCGGATCGCCGGTCAGATCGCGAGCTGATTACTGCGGCTGCGTAGATCCTGATAGCACTCGCAGACCATCTCCTCCAGGCGCTTGTGATCGACGATCTCGATCTGGCCGCGCTGGCTGCGGATGATCTGCAGCGATTCGAGCTTGCCGAGCGCCTGCGTCACGGTCGTGCGCCGCACGCCGAGCATCTGCGAAAGAAAGCTCTGCGTCAGAGGCAGAACATTGGTCTCCGCCAGATCCTGCGTCACCAGAAGCCAGCGGCACAGCCGCTGCTCCACCCCGTGCAGCGCGTTGCACGCGGCCGTCTGCTGGATTTGCACGACGATCGACTGCACGCTGCTCATGATCAACGCTCTCATGCGCTCGCTCTTGCGAAACGCCGCGCGGAAGTGCTCCGAGCGTATGCGCGATGCGGTGCCCGGCACCTGGACGACCGTTCGTGCGAAAGTCCGCCAGCGGCCCAGACCGCTGATGCCGCCGATCAAGCCGTTGCGGCCGACCGTCGCCGTTTCGATCGTCTCGCCGTGCGCCATCACGGCCAGAAGCGACACCACCGCAGTCTGCGGGAAATAGACGTGTTCGACCGGGCTGCCGGCATCGATCAGGATCTGCCCCTGCTCGAGGAAAACCGTCGTGAGATGAGGCACGATCAGTTCCAGGTCCGATTGCGGAAGCGCCCGCAGCAGGTGATTTTGCATGCCGGCGACCGTGCGATCGCGATCCGTCGTAGCCGGCCCGTTTTTATCTCTTGTGTCGTGCTGCGTCGGCATAGGCACCCGGCCTGCCTAACGCGTGTTCCACGTGCACCGCGCGCGTGCGACAGCGCGTTGGGTATCGAGAACGGCCGGCGCGCGGCTCGCGTATCCACAGTATAAAATCTCATGCGAGAGTCGGTGAGCGAACCGACTCCGTCACTGAGGCGTGGAAACATCAGTCCAGGAAAAGAGGGCTGCTATCCACAACAGTTTTCCTCTCGAAACGACAGCCTCGGACCGGCAGATTCAAAACGCCCGCCCGAAGTGGATAGTTCCGTCTCTTCCTGCGCGCGCTCAGCCCGAGCGCAACACGGGAAGTTGCGAAGAGGAGAAACTGCATGCCGGAGGATACGATCCCGCCCAGTGAACACGGCTCGATCAACCCGATGGCGCCCGCCTACGTCGCTCCGCAGGCGTTGCGCGCCCTGATCGAAAGCCAGATCGAACGTGGCAAGGAGACGTTCGAATCGCTGAGCGCTGCGGCGCACCACGTCTATGCGACGAACATGAAGAACGTCGACGAATACGGCAAGAAGCTCATCGAGGTCGGACAGCGGGACAGCGACGATGTGTTCGATTGCTGGCGCAGGCTCCTCGTCGCGAAGTCGCCGGCGGAGATGGTCGAAGTCTGGACCAGCCACGCGCCGCGCCAGTTGCAGTCGATCTCGGATCGGACCGGCGAACTCTGGGCCCTGCTATCCAGGATGGCCACCGAGGCCGCCAGGCCGGTCGCGAATGGAGCGGCCAATCCGGCCTTGAAGTGACGTCGACACGCACAAGCGCCGACGCCTCGCGCGAAAGCGGCGTCTCATAAGCAGGAAACGCTCGGACGTACGAAACGCTCAGGGAGTGCAGCAAGTGGGCGCGTTAATGATCAAATGCCCGGCGACCGGACAGGCGGTTTCGACTGGCATGAGCGCGGACCGATCGAGCTTCTACGCCATGCCGGTCTTCTTCAGCCGCACCTTCTGTCCGCATTGCCGGACCGTTCACCAGTGGTTCGCCAAAGAGGCCTGGGTGTGCGAGGACCGGCAGATTGCCATCGAGCGGCGCGCACGACGACGCAGCGGCGCGCCCGCCGGGTCCTGAGCCCGTCGATAACTCCCGTCGAGGATCGGCTTTTCCGATACCAAGCCCGGAAGCCGGGAGGCCGGACTTACGGATTGACGACCCACGGCACCAGGAATTCGACGCCGACCTTGCCGCTTTCGGCGTCGCGGCGGACGACCCGGCAACGGCGCGACACGGTCAGCGTGAAGTCCTGCAGGCCGTCGACGTCGTCGACCTGGATCAGCGCGCCGCTCTGCGAAATGTCGTGGATCATGCAGTGCCGCTCGGCGCCCACATCGTCGGTGGTGATCAGCGCCTTGACCTGGACGTCGTAGCGGCGCGCGCGCCGGCGTTCGCGGGCGGCGAGCACGGTCTGAAACCTTCCCATGGGGTTCTCCGGATGCAGTTGGTACGATGCGCCGCATCCTCGACCTGAATTTGCAAGGAAGGCGTTCCGCAAAACCGTCGAAATTGTCTCAATCACACCGACGAATTGCCGGCGAACTGCGGGCGTTTCCTCGTGGCGGGGCTCAGCGCCAGCTGCGACCGTCGTCGTACCGATAGTGCGGCGCGAAGATGTCACGGAACGTGTCGTCGTCCTCGCGGCGGACGGGACGGCGCTTGCGCACGGCGGCGCCTTCCTGCCGCGCCGCCGGCGGCCCTTCGCCGGCGACCACGATGCGCGTGTCCTTCATGTGCCGCTGCACGAGCTCGAACAGGATTTTGGCATTGTTCGGATGCAGGCGGATGCAGCCATGCGAGGCCGGACGGCCGAGGCGCGAAATCTCGTAGGAGCCGTGGATGGCATATCCGCCGTTGAAGAAGATCGACCAGGGCATCGGCGACCAGTCGTATTTGCGCGAGTACCATTTGCGCGCCAGCCATTGCGGGCGATAGGCGCCGTTCGGCGTTCGGTAGCCCCAGCGCGCCGTCGACACCGGCCAGTCGTAGCGGTGCACGCCATCGACCTCGACGCTCAGGCGCTGCGCCGTCTTGTCGACGGTGACGACGATCCCAGCGTGCGCCGGCGATGACGCGGCCAGGAGCGCCCAGGCAACGGCGATCGCGGTCAGGATGCGCGGCATAAGACCCCTCCGGCGCCGACAATGCCACTGTCGGGGAGAGGTTTTCTTAGTTTAGATCAATTCGGTTAATCTGTACGATCTCTTAGCGGACGATACCGTATTTGCGGTCGATGCTGCGCAGCCAGGCTTCGCGTTCGCGCAGGATCCGCGCCTCGTCGCTGCTCCGCGATACGCTGTAGCGCACGGTCTCGCGGGCCGCGGGCTCCGCCGCCGCGAGCGCCGGGCGCGCACGCGCGCTCAGGTGCTCGGCCGTGCGGGCCGGCGCCTCGCCTGGTTGAGCCTTGGCCATCGGCACGTCGCGCGGTGCCGGATGGAGGCGCGGCAGCGGCCCGTCGAACACGGCGATCTTCGTGTTGCGGTAGCCGGCGCGCTTGATCAGCGCGAACAAGGTGCGCGCGTGGTCGGGCCGCAGCCGCACGCAACCGTGCGAGGCGGCGCGGCCGAGATTGGAGGCTTCCATGGTGCCGTGCACGGCATAGCCGCGATAGAAGAAGACCGACCACGGCATCGGCGAATTGTAATATTTGCGCGAGTACCAGTGCCGCTCGAGGCGCACCGGATGGAACACGCCGGAGGGCGTCGTGTAGCCGCGGCGGCCGGTCGAGACCGGCCAGCGATAGGCCTCGCTGCCGTCGACGGAGACGGCGAGACGCTGCTGCGATTTGCTGATGCTGACGACGACCTCGGCCCGTGCCGCACCGCAGGCGACAGCCGAGACGACCGACGCAGCCACGACAACCGCGAGAAGACCTCCACGCATTGGACCACCCCGAAATTGCGGCGCTGGTTCCAAGCTTCTCCCGGGCGATGGAACTTGTAAAGTTTTAATTAACCATGAAGAGCATTGATCTCCTTCGCTTTTCCGTGAAGCCGGGCCGGCAACGGGGCAGCCACGACCGGCTAAACCATGCTGCGCATTTAACCTGACACCGCGTCGGCCAGACGCTAGTGATTCAAGATGCGCGTGCGCCTTGTCGTCCTCTCCGGCCTGTCGGCGCTGGCGATTGCCGGCGTGGTCGGCGTTGCGCAGCGTGTATCTGTTGCGCAGTCGCAGACGCCGCAGGAGCAGGCGCCGGCGGCGCCGCCGCCCGTAACCGCAATCGCGCCGATCGCGCCCACGGCTGCGCCGCCAAGCGCGCCTGCGGCCGCGGCCCCCACGCCTGCCGCTCCACCCGCGGCCGTCGCCGCACCGGCACCGAGCTCGCCGGTCGTCAGCACGCCCCCCACCGCAACGCCGGCTCCCGTCGTGACGGCCCCAACGGCAGAACCGCCGGCGCCCGTGGTCGCAGCGCCGCCCGCCGAAGCACCGGCACCGGCTCCGGTCGTCACCGCCCCGGCCGCCGAACCCGCGCCTGCGCCCGCGCCAACCGTTTCCACGCCGCTGCCTGCGCCGAAACCGGCCATCGCCGACGGCAAGAAGGACGAGCGCAAGGAGCCGGCGAAGCTGCTGTTCGCCGAAAAGAAGCTGCCGTCGATCGGCAAGGCGATGGCGATCGGCTATTACCCGCGCGGCTGCCTGCAGGGCGGCGTGCCGCTGCCGGTGACCGGCAAGACCTGGCAGGTGATGCGCCTGTCACGCAATCGCAACTGGGGCCATCCCGAGCTCGTCAAATTCCTCGAGCGCTTCGCGCCGCTCGCCGCGAAGGCGACCGGCTGGCACGGCATTCTCGTCGGCGACATGGCGCAGCCGCGCGGCGGCCCCCTGCCCTTCGGTCACATGAGCCACCAGATCGGCCTCGACGTCGACATCTGGTTCATGCCGATGCCCGGTCACGTCCTGAGCCAGGAGGAGCGCGAGAAGACCTCGGCGATCAATCTCGTCGCCGACGACTGGAAACACGTCAATCCGAAGACCTGGTCGCCGGCCGACGTCGCCTTCATCCGCACGGCGGCCGAGCAGCCCGAGGTCGAGCGCGTGCTGGTCAATGCGGCGATCAAGAAAGAGATATGCCGCATGCAGGGCGACAAGCATCCCGCCTGGATGGACAAGCTGCGGCCCTGGTACGGCCATCACGACCACATCCATGTGCGGCTGAAATGCCCGGCGGACTCGCCCTCGTGCCGCAAGCAGCCGTCGGTGCCGGACGGCCCCGGCTGCGGCAAGGAGCTCGATTACTGGTTCTCCGACAAGGTGCTGCACCCGAAGCCGAAGGTCGCCGGCAAGCCGGCGAAACCGCCGAAGGCCCTGACGCTTGCCGATCTGCCGCCGGCCTGCAAAACCGTGCTCGACTCGCCGGCGCGCGCGGCAAACTGATGCGATGACGCAAACCCGCGCCGCGCAACAAGCCGCGCACGCATCGCACGGCAGGCCTCAGGCCAGGCCGGAAATCCACGCTTCGTAGAGGCGGTCGCCGACACGTTCGTCGGATTGCGACGGATCGCGGCGGATCGCCGCGTTCGCCATCTCGCGCGCGTCCGACGGCGAATGCCCGAAGCGGCGGCGGAACACCTTGGCGAAATAGGCGGCGTCCCGAAATCCCCAGCCATGCGCGATCTCGGCGATCTGCCGGTAGGCGTGCCGGGAGGACAACAGATCGGCGAGGCACCGGCGCAGCCGCTGCTCGCGGATGTAGTGCGAGATGCCGCCGGCCGGCGCGAACAGACGATAGAGCTGCGCGCGCGACATGCCCAGATGGCGCGCGACGGACATCGGGCCGAGATCGTGACGCGCGAGATTGTCGCCGATGAAAACCTGCGCCCGTCTCAGCGCGGCATGCGCCGCGACGTCCGGCCGCTCGCCGATTGCCGAGGCCGAACCGTTGAAGGCGAGCGCCACAAGATCGAGCAGCGGCTCCATCGCCGCGCCGGCTTCGGCCACGCGCAGGTCCGGCGCCTCGGAGAACAGACCGCTCATGTAGCCGGCGAGGAGACGTCCGGTACCGCGCTCGCTGTCGACGACGGACTCGTGGATCGCGTCGGGCCGCCTCAACAAGGGTGCGAGGCGGCGGCGCGGGATGACCACCGACAGGACATCGAAGTCGGAATTGAAGGTGTCGAGCGCCTCGGCGAAGTCGAACGCGACCAGAGCATGGCGCGGCGTGCGGCGCGCGTCGCCCATCTCGACGTCGCCGGAGAGAAAGAGCTGGATCATGTAGTGATCGATGAAGTCGCAGGCCACGCGCTGCGGCGTCCGATCGAATTTTTGCGCGCCGGCGCGGCAGCGGGCCAGCATGACGTCGTCGAACAGATAGCTCTCGACGCGTGCATTGAACGGCGTCGTCGACCGCGAGCTCCGCTTGACGTCGAACACGACGCCGATGCTTTCCTGCCATGCGGCGAAACGCTTGTCCGGCGGCAGCAGCTCCGTCGTGAAGACGGACGCCGGGATGGTCGACTTCCGGGGTCTTGCAAGCCGGGTCTCGGGCTCCTGCATGCCGAGCGCCTCCTCGCGGCGAATAACCGCCGTCGTGCCGAACGGGCCGCGTGAGACGCAAGTACCGGAATTTGAGACGCCAGGACAGGGCAATTCGATGAATGCCTCAACCACGTCGTGCGACAAAGCGGCTCAACATACCGATTCTCCCGGCGCGGCACGCACCTCGTCGCGGGGATACGGCCGGCGCCAACAAAGGAGAGTTAATAATGCGTTCAGTCGGCTTCATCGTTGCGATCGCCGCAGCGGCGTGCGCCAGCACCGCCTTCGCAGCCGATTTCAACCCTGCCCCGGTGCGCGGCCCCGCGACCGCGGTCAACTGGGCCGGCTTCTATGTCGGCGGCCATCTCGGCTACATGCAGGCCAAGGGCAAGCTCTCCGATCAGACCAACGCGCCGGGTGAAAGCTACAGCGACACGATGAAAGGATTCATCGGCGGCGGACAGATCGGTTACAACCTCCAGAGCGGCGCGTGGGTTTACGGCGTCGAGGCCGACATCAGCGGCTCGGACGCCAGCGGCTCGTCGACGATGTTCGATCCCGTCAGCGCCAGCACCGGCGAGTCCAAGCAGCGCGTGCGCTGGACGTCGCTCCTGACCGCGCGTGTCGGCTATGCCTTCGACCGTTCGCTCCTCTACATCAAGGGCGGCGCGGCGTTCGGCGGAGCGCGCCTCGAACTGCGCGACCTGACGACCGGCGACTCGGCCAGCGCCAACTACAACAAGGCGGGCTGGACCGTCGGCGCGGGCCTCGAATACGCCCTCTCGCCGGCCTGGTCGGTGCGCGGCGAGTACGACTACATCGCGCTCGGTACCAAGACCCTGACGCTCAGCGACAACACCGGCATCACCGGGACGGTCGACGCCAAGCTCGACGCGCACCAGTTCAAGGTGGGGCTCAACTACCGCTTCGGCGGACGCTGACACCGCCCCGCTGCAAGACAAGACGAGGCGCGCGTTTCGACGCGCGCCTTTTTCTTTTCACGCCACCGGCAGCACGTTGGTGTACTTGACCTGCTCGAGCGCGAAGCTCGACTCGATCGAGGCGATGCCGTCGAGCCGCGTCAGCTTGGTCTTGAGGAAGCGCTCGTAGGCGGCGAGGTCCGGCACGACGACGCGCAGCCAGTAATCGCGCGGGCCGGTCATCAGGTAGCATTCGAGCACTTCCGGCCAGCGCGCGATCGCCTTGGCGAACCGGTCGAGCTGTCCCTCGCCCTGGCGCTCGAGCTTGACCGAGATGAACACGCTCACCGGCAGGCCGACCGCACGCTGATCGAGTACAGCGACATAGCGGGCGATGACGCCGGCCTTTTCCAGGAGCCGCACCCGGCGCAGGCAGGGCGACGGCGACAGGCCGACCTTCTCGGCGAGGTCGGCGAGGCTCATGCGCCCGTCGTCCTGCAGGTGGCGCAGGATCTTCAGGTCGACGGCATCGAGCTTGACGGGATCTGGCATATTCCGCCTTTCATTCGCTTGATATTGGCAGAATACGCTAAACATAGGCCGTGCTCTAGCGCGTTTTAGCAGGCAACGCCCGGCGCGAATCCCCATACTCAGTGGGGGTGCCGTCCCCGCGAAAGCGGGGACCTCGTACGCCGCAGCGCATCGAGAATACTCGGCGTACTGGATCCCGGGTCTCGCCATAGCGCGTCGAAGACGCGCGTAAACGCGCTAACGGCTCGCCCGGGATGACGACTTCTACTCGCTGGAGCAGCCGGGCCGATCCATGACGACACGAGACAACCTCCCCATCCTCGCCGCGCTGGAGCGCAAGGTGCTCTGGCTGGCGAGTTGGATGATCCACAACGCAAACCACCTGCGCGAGAACAGCGACGGGCTGAAGGTCGGCGGCCATCAGGCCTCGAGCGCCTCGCTCGCCACCATCATGACCGCGCTCTATTTCGACGTGCTCAAGCCCGCCGACCGCGTCGCGGTGAAGCCGCACGCCTCGCCGATCTTCCATGCCATCCAGTATCTGCTCGGCAAGCAGACGCGCGAGCGCATGGAGAACTTCCGCGGCTACAAGGGCGCGCAGAGCTATCCCTCGCGCACCAAGGATAGCGACGATGTCGACTTCTCCACCGGGTCGGTCGGCCTCGGCGTAGCGCAGACCCTGTTCTCGTCGCTGGTGCAGGACTACGTGCGCGCGCACGGCTGGGGCACGGATCGACCGGAGGGGCGCATGGTCGCGCTCGTCGGCGACGCCGAGCTCGACGAAGGCAATATCTTCGAGGCGCTGCTCGAAGGCTGGAAGCAGGGCCTGCGCAATTGCTGGTGGATCATCGATTACAACCGGCAGAGCCTCGATGCCGTCGTGCGCGAGGGCCTGTGGGAGCGTTACGAGCAGCTGTTTACGAACTTCGGCTGGAACGTCGTCATCGTGAAATACGGCTCGCTGCAGCAGGCCGCGTTCGAGGAACCCGGCGGCGAGAAGCTGAAAGCCTGGATCGACAACTGCCCCAACCCGCTCTACTCGGCGCTGGTGTTTGCCGGCGGCGCGGCCTGGCGCAAGCGCCTGCTCGACGAGATCGGCGACCAGGGCGACGTCACCCGCCTGATCGAGAAGCGCTCCGACGACGAACTCGCCGCGCTCATGAACAATCTCGGCGGCCACGATCTGCCGACCTTGCTCGAGGCCTTCCGTAACGCCACGAGCGACAAGCCGACCTGCTTCATCTGCTACACCGTCAAGGGCTTCGGCCTGCCGATGGCCGGGCACAAGGACAATCACGCCGGCCTGATGACGCCGGCGCAGATGGACGCCTATCGCAAGGCGCAGAACGTGCGCGAAGGCCACGAATGGGACAGGTTCGAGGGCCTGCCGGTCGCGCCCGACGCGCTGCAGGGCTTCCTCGATCGCGTGCCGTTCGCAAGCGGCGGCGACAGGCGCCTGCAGGCGCAGGCGATCGACGTGCCGGACACGCTCAAGGTCGGCATCCAGCCGACCATGTCGACGCAGGCCGGCTTCGGCAACATCCTCAACGAGATCGGCCGCGGCGACAGCGCCTTTGCGCAGCGCATCGTCACGACCTCGCCGGACGTCACCGTCTCCACCAATCTCGGTCCCTGGGTGAACCGCCGCGGCCTGTTCGCGCGCGAGGCGATGGCCGACACGTTCAAGAGCGAAAGCATCCCCTCCACGTTCCACTGGGAGTTCTCGCCCAAAGGCCAGCACATCGAGCTCGGCATCGCCGAAGCAAACCTGTTCATCGCGCTCTCCGCGCTCGGCCTCTCGCATTCGATCAACGGCGTGCGGCTCCTGCCGGTCGGCACGCTGTACGATCCGTTCATCGCACGCGGCCTCGATCAACTGAATTACGCCTGCTACCAGGACGCCCGTTTCATGGTGGTGGCGACGCCCTCCGGCATCACGCTCGCCGGCGAGGGCGGCGCGCACCAGTCGATCGCGCAGCCGCTGATCGGCATGTCGCAGGACGGGCTCGCCGCGTTCGAGCCCGCCTATGTCGACGAGCTCGCCGTCATCATGCGCTGGGCTTTCGACTACATGCAGAAGAGCGGCGGCGAAATCTCAGAGCGCAACTGGCTGCGCGACGAGACCGGCGGCTCGGTCTATCTGCGCCTGTCGACGCGGCCGGTCGAGCAGCCGCAGCGCACGATGTCGGAGGATCTCGCGCGCGACATCGTCGACGGCGCCTATTGGCTACGCAAGCCGGGACCGAACGCGCAGATCGTCGTCGTCTATACCGGCGCCATCGCGCCGGAGGCGATCGAGGCGGTCGGGCTGATGGCGGAAGACCGCCGCGACGTCGGCCTTCTGGCGGTGACCTCAGCCGACCGGCTCAACGCCGGCTGGACCGCGGCGCAGCGCGCCCGCGAGCGCGGCCTCGTGCACGCGCGCTCGCACATCGAGCGCTTACTCGACGAGGTGCCGCCGCATTGCGGACTGGTCACCGTGCTCGACGGCCATCCGGCGACTTTGGCCTGGCTCGGCGCGGTGCATGGCCATCGCGCCCGTTCGCTGGGCGTCGAGCATTTCGGCCAAACCGGCACGCTCGCGGAGCTGTATCGGCACTACGGCATCGACGCCAATTCGATCGTCGCCGCGGCGCAGGCGATCGCGCCGGGCCGGCCGATACGACATTTGCAGGCCTTGTGAGTCGCGCCCCGGACGCGGTGCAGCGCGCAAGCGGTGCACCGCAGATCCGGGGCCGTAACGCACTCCGTCCTTTTTGGCGGTCCCGGTTCTGCAGCGCACCGTTCCGCTTCGCTCCACGCTGCGCTGCGCCCGGGACACGCATTACTTCGCATCTTCCCGCATCATCGCCGCGGCCTTCTCGGCGATCATCATCGTCGGCGAGTTGGTGTTGCCGGAGGTGATCGACGGCATCACCGACGCGTCGGCGACGCGCAGCCCCTCGAGGCCGATGACGCGCAGGCGCGCATCGACCACCGCGCGAACGTCGTCGGTGCGCCCCATGCGCGCCGTGCCGACCGGATGGAAGATGGTGGTGCCGATCGCGCCGGCCGCTTTCTCCAGCGCCGCTTCGTCGTCGCCGACCGAGGGACCGGGCAGATACTCTTCCGGCCGATACTTCGCGAGCGCCGGCTGCGTCACGATGTTGCGCGTGACGCGGATCGAGTCCGCTGCGACCTGCCGGTCCTCCGGCGTCGACAGATAGTTCGGCCGGATCGCCGGCGCCGCCGCCGGGTCGGCCGACTTCAGGGTCAACGTGCCGCGGCTCGTTGGCCGCACATTGGTGACGCTCGCGGTGAAGGCCGGGAACGGATGCAGCGGCTCGCCGAACTTGTCGAGCGACAGCGGCTGCACGTGGTACTGGATGTTGGCGCGGTCCTGCGTCCGGTCGGAGCGCGTGAAGGCGCCGAGCTGCGACGGCGCCATGGTCATCGGTCCGCGCCGGCGCAGCGCGAAGTCGAGGCCCATCCCGAGCCGCCCGAGCATCGAGGCGTACATCGAGTTGAGCGTCTTCACGCCCGACACCTTGTAGATCGTGCGCAGTTGCAGATGGTCCTGCAGGTTCTGCCCGACGCCCGGCCGGTCGAGCACGAGCGGAATGCCGTGCTCGGCGAGATGCGCCGCCGGGCCCACACCTGACAGCATCAAAACATGCGGCGAGCCGATGGCGCCGGCGGCGAGCACGATCTCGCCGCGGCAGCGGGCGCTGCGCAGTTCGCCGTTCTGCCGCCAGCGCACGCCGCCCGCGCGGCCGTTCGCAATGTCGATGCCCTCGACCAGACAGCCGGTCTCGAGCTTCAGGTTCGGCCGGCCGAGCGCCGGCTTGAGGAAGCCGCGCGCCGCCGACCAGCGGCGCCCGCGCTTCTGATTGACGTGGAAATAGCAGATGCCCTCGTTGTCGCCGGTATTGAAGTCGGCGACGGCGGGGATGCCGTACTCAATCGCCGCCTGGCGGAACGCCTCGAGGATCTCCCACGCGAGCCTCTGTTCTTCGACCCGCCACTCGCCGCCCTGTCCGTGCTCCGCGCCGGCGATGAAATGGTCGACGTGCTTGCGGAAGAACGGCCGCACGTCGTCCCACGACCAGCCCGGCAGCCCGAACTGGCGCCAGGTGTCGTAATCGGCCGCCTGGCCGAGCATGTAGATCATGCCGTTGATCGCCGAGGAGCCGCCGATCACCTTGCCGCGCGGATAATTGAGGCTGCGGCCGTTGAGCCCCGGCTCCGGCTCGGTCCTGAACAGCCAGTCGGCGCGCGGATTGCCGATGGCGAACAGATAGCCGACCGGGATGTGGAACCAGATCCAGTTGTCGCGGCCGCCGGCCTCCAGCACCAGCACCCGCTTCGACGGGTCGGCCGACAGGCGGTTGGCCAGCACGCAGCCGGCCGAGCCGGCCCCCACCACGATGTAGTCGAATTCGCCCTCGATCGGCGTCGCTTCCGGCATCCTGATCCTCATTCCCGCCCGGGCGGACTTTACCCCGCGGCGCCCCCGTTGCTAAAGTGGCACAAGACCCGCGGCACATCGTGCATGGGCTGCGCGCGCGGAACGGCGGTTCCGACAGTCGGTCGTATCCATACAGGACAGACACCCGCAGGGCGTCCGCTCGGACGCCTGAAGGAGAACCGCCATGGCTCGACGCCTTTTCGCCCTCGCCTGTGTCATTTTCGCGCTCGCTGCCCCTGCAGCCGCGCAGGAAACGATCACCGTCTTTGCCGCCGCTTCGATGAAGAACGCGCTCGACGATGTCAACGCCGCCTTCACGAAGGCCGGCAATGCCAGGGTGACGGCGAGCTATGCCGCGAGCTCGGCGCTGGCCAAGCAGATCGAGCAGGGCGCGCCGGCCGACGTGTTCGTCTCCGCCGACCTGAAGTGGATGGACTATCTCGCCGAGCGCAAGCTGATCAAGCCCGACACGCGCGTGAACCTGCTCGGCAACCGGCTGGTGCTGATCGCGCCGAAGGACTCCCGGCTCGACCGCGTCGCCATCGGCCCGGGCTTCGACCTTGCCGGCCTCGCCGGCGACGGCCGCATCGCGGTCGCCGACGTGCGGGCGGTGCCGGCCGGGCTCTACGCCAAGGCCGCGCTCGAAAAGCTCGGCGCCTGGTCCGCGGCCGAGCCGAAGCTCGCGCAGGCGGAGAATGTGCGCGCCACACTCGCTTTCGTCGCCCGCGGCGAGACGCCGCTCGGCATCGTCTACGAGACCGACGCCAGGATCGAGCCGAAGGTGAAGATCGTCGGCATCTTCCCGGCCGACGCGTATCCGCCGGTCACCTATCCGGTGGCGGCCAGCGCAGGCACAACGAAGGCCGGCGTATCGAAATACCTCGGCTTTCTGCGCAGCAATGAGGCGCGGGACATCTTCGAACGCTACGGCTTCACCGTGCTGGCGACGCCGGCGTCGTGAGGGACGGCGTGTCCACAACCGCTCGTCCCGGGTCCGCAGCGCGCAGCGGTGCGCTGCGGACCCGGGACCGTCGCGACCTGATGACCCGTCACGGCCCCGGATCTGCGGCGCACCACGTCGCTGCGCTTCGTGGTGCACCGCGTTCGGGGCATAAAGCCGCGCATGTTTGACCTCAGCCCCGAAGACTGGACGGCGGTCGCGCTGTCGCTGCGCATCGCGGTGGTGGCGACTGCGGTCGCGCTGCCGTTCGGCATCGCCATCGCCTACGTG
>Ga0182749_1002104_pt1 | contig 14884 bp, 13 predicted proteins | sample eDN3rd37CKraftMG_FD_128875 | JGI IMG/M metagenome (GOLD analysis project Ga0182749, IMG submission 128875) | Enriched Miracle-Growth compost microbial communities from Emeryville, California, USA - eDNA 3rd pass 37_C Kraft MG (version 2) (version 2) ...
CTGGACGAACGCGGCTTCGTGGTAGTCGACGACGACTGCCGCACCGGCCTGCCCAACGTCTGGGCCGTCGGCGACGTGGTGCGTGGCCCGATGCTGGCTCACAAGGCCGAGGACGAAGGCGTCGCGGTCGCGGAAATCCTTGCTGGCCAGGCCGGGCATGTGAACTATGACGTCATTCCGGGCGTGGTCTACACCACGCCCGAAGTCGCCAGCGTCGGCAAGACCGAGGAAGACCTCAAGCAGGCAGGTGTCGCTTATACCGTCGGCAAGTTCCCGTTCACCGCCAACGGCCGCTCCAAGGTCAACCAGACCACCGACGGCTTCGTGAAGATTTTGGCCGACGCCAAGACCGACCGCGTGCTCGGCTGTCACATTATCGGCCGCGAGGCCGGCGAGATGATCCACGAGGCCTGCGTGCTGATGGAATTCGGCGGTTCCGCCGAGGATCTGGCCCGCACCTGCCACGCCCACCCGACGCGCTCGGAAGCGGTCAAGGAAGCCGCGCTTGCGGTCGGCAAGCGCGCCATCCATATGTAGCGGACATCAACATCCGGGCTCCGCCGGGTGGTGGAGCTTGCCGATGCGTCGCCTGCTGCAACCGGTCTGGTTTCTGCTTGCGCTGATCTTCCTGGTCGAGGCGTGGCTGTGGGACCATCTCCAGCCTGTCGTCGCGCGGGTGGTGGCGTGGATTCCGCTGCGCGAGATCAAGGCGTGGATCGCGGAGAAAATCGAACACCTGTCGCCACCGCTGACGCTGATCGTCTTCCTGATTCCGGCGGCGCTGCTGTTTCCGTTGAAGGTTGCAGGCCTGTGGCTGCTGGCGCATCACTACTGGTTCAGCGCGATGGGTATAGTGGTGCTCGCCAAGCTATTGGGTGTCGGCGTCGCCGCCTTCATCTTCGACGTAACGCGGCCGAAGCTGCTGCAGATGGCCTGGTTCAAGTGGCTCTATGAATTCGTGCTGATGATCCGCGCCAAGGCGCATGATCTGGTGGCGCCGGTGATGGCGCGGATCAAGGCCAAGCTGCAATGGCTGCGCGCGGGATCGTCCTCGCGCTGGGTCCGCATGATCCAACGCATCCGCCACCGGGTGCAATCGGCGCGGTAGCATTCCCTATCTGTCGTCATCCTGAGGTGCTCCGCGCGAAGCGTGGAGCCTCGAAGGATGGTCCGTCGCCCTTCGAGGCTCGCTCCGCGCACCTCAGGGTGACGGAGTTGCTACATCAAATGCACCGCATGCGGTGCGAACAGGCCGATGGCGGTGAAAGCGATGCCGGCGAGCATCAGGAGGCCTGCGCCCCAGCCCAGCACCATCATGCCGGTGATGATGGTCGCCGACGCCAGCACGATGGCGATCTGGAACGCGGCCGAGGCCACCTCGAAGTGATGATACTTCGCCATTGCCAAGTCGCGGGCGTGCTCGGCATGCTTGGCGCGCTCGGCCAGTTGCTTGCGGCCCTCGCCGGTCTCCGGCTCGTCGTCGTAGCGCGCGGCGGTCTTCTGCCAGCTTTCGATGCGCTTCATCAGCGCGGCCTTCACGGCAGGGTCGGTGGCGGCGTCCGCCTGCACCTGAAGCTGTTCGGCGGCGGTTTTCACCGTGGTCAGGCGAATGCTCTTGGCCTGAAAGAACGCCCACAGGTTCGCGGATGCGACGTTCTCGCTGATCGATTCGGTCTGCGCGCCTTTGCCGAGAGTTTCCGACAGCGCCAGGCACAGCGCGATGACGGCAATCAGCAACGCGATCTTCTTGTTCGAGCCGGACGCGTGTTCGACGTGCTCGGCATGTTCCATGCTTTCGTGGGCGCTCATTGGCGGTTTCCGTTGATGAAAGGGCGCGCACGATCCATCCGAGCGCCCCGCATCCGCAAGAGGGGCGGTGCTCACTTCGCATGAAATATTTTCGCTGTGATCGGAAATCCGCAGCCCGGTACGGCGCGGTCAGGCGCGGGGGTGCGCCGTCTTGTAGACCTCGAGCAGGCGTTCGGTATCGATGCCGGTATAGATCTGGGTCGTGGAGAGCGAGGCGTGGCCAAGCAGTTCCTGAATGGCGCGCAAGTCGCCGCCGCGGCCGAGCAGATGGGTGGCGAAAGAGTGGCGCAGCGCGTGCGGCGTGGCGCTGTCGGGCAGGCCGAGACCGCCGCGCAGCCGCGCCATCGCGAGCTGGATGATGCGCGGGCTCAGCGGTCCGCCGCGCGCGCCGACGAAGATCGGCCCGTCCGCCGGTAACGGATGCGGGCAGATCGCGACGTAGTCCTGAATCAGCGCCAGCACGTTCTGCAGCACCGGCACCATCCGGGTCTTGTTGCCTTTGCCGATCACCGTCAGGGTATCGCCGTGGCCGGGCAGCGGCACGTCACGCTTCTTCAGACCCAATGCTTCCGAGATACGCAGCCCCGAGCCGTAGAGCAGCGCCATGACGGCGGCATCCCGCGCCAGCACCCATTGTTCGCGGTCCTCGCCGGCACGGATGTCGGCATCGGCCAACAGCTTCGCCGCCGTCACCCCGATCGGCTTCGGCAGGCTTTTGCCGATCTTCGGCGCGCGGATCGCCGACAGCGCGCCGACCTTGCCGCGCCCTTCGCGCTCGAGGAATCGCCCGAATGAGCGGAGCCCTGCGAGCGCGCGCATCAGGGAGCGGCTGCCGATGTCGTCGGTGCGCCGCGCCGCCATGAAGGCACGGGTGTCGCTGGCCTCCAGACTCGCGAATCGCGTGAGCGTCACCTGTCCGCCCCAGTGCTCGGCGAGAAAGCCGAGGAACTGGCGCAGGTCGCGCGCATAGGCCTCCTGTGTCTTCGGCGACAGCCGCCGCTCGGTGCGCAGATAGGCTTGCCAGCGCACGGCTTCCGCGCGCAACTGCGGCTCAACGCAGGCGAGCTCGAACAGGGCTGGGTTGGAGGCCGGTTTCGCCATAGGGTGATGACCGTGAATCGTTTCGAGTATATCGCACTTTCTTCGTTGATCCTTCGCTAACCTCTGCCGCATGGACCAGCCACCGCCCGAAAAGCCGTCGCCAGGGCCGCGCGTCGTCGACGTGCTGGTGCCGGTGGCGCTCGACCGCGCCTATTCCTATCGCGTGCCGCGCGGGCTCGATCTCAAGCCTGGCGATGTCGTCAGCGTTCCGCTCGGCGCGCGCGAGGTGACGGCGGTGGTGTGGGCCGAGAATCGCAACCCCGATCCGCGCCTGCACAATCGTCTCAAGGACGTGGCGGAACGAATCGACGTGCCGCCGCTGCGCCCGGAACTGCGCACCCTGGTGGACTGGGTCGCGAATTACACGCTGTCGCCGCGCGGCATGGTGCTGCGCATGACGTTGCGGATGGGCGAGCATCTCGGCCCGGAGCGCGTGCGCCCCGGCGTGCGATTGGTCGGGCCGCCGCCGCAACGCATGACGCCCGCGCGCCGCCGCATCATCGAATGCCTGAGCGATGGCCTCTTGCACGGCAAGTCGGATGCGGCGCGCGAGGCCGGCGTCAGCGTCGGCGTCATCGACGGACTGGTGGATGAGGGCACCTTGGCAATCGAACCATTGCCGAAGCCGCCGCCACCGCCGGCGCCGGACGCGGCATTCGTCGAGCCGGATTTTCACCCGATCAACAGGCCGCCGCGCAGACGCTGCGCGACTTGGCGGCTGGCGAAGCTTTCGCGGTGGCGCTGCTCGACGGCGTCACCGGCTCCGGCAAGACCGAAGTCTATTTCGAGGCGGTCGCGGAAACGGTGCGGCGCGGCAGGCAGGTGCTGATCCTGATGCCGGAGATCGCGCTCACCGGACAGTTCCTCGACCGCTTCGCATCGCGCTTCGGCGTAAAGCCGATCGAATGGCACTCCGAACTGACGCCGCGCACCCGCGCGCGCAGCTGGGCGGCGATCGCGGCCGGCGAAGCGCATGTCGTGGTCGGCGCGCGCTCGGCGCTGTTCTTGCCGTATGCTAAACTCGGGCTCATCATCGTCGATGAAGAGCACGACCAGGCCTACAAGCAGGGCGACGGCGTGCACTATCACGCCCGCGACATGGCGGTGGTCCGCGCGCACATCGCGAAGATTCCCATCGTGTTGGCCTCCGCCACGCCGTCGGTCGAAACCGAGGTGAATGCGCGCAAGGGGCGCTATACGCGCGTGTCGTTGCCGTCGCGGTTCGGCGGCCAGCACATGCCGCAGATCGAGGCCATCGATCTGCGCCGCGCGCCGCCGCCGCGCGGGCGCTTCATCTCGCCGCCGCTGGCGGAGGCGATTCAATATGCCGTCGAGCGCCGCGAACAGGCGCTGCTGTTCCTCAACCGGCGCGGCTATGCGCCGCTGACCTTGTGCCGCGCCTGCGGCCATCGCTTCTCCTGCAACATCTGCGATGCATGGCTGGTGGATCACCGCTTCCGGCAGCGGCTGGTGTGCCATCACTGCGGCTTCTCGATTCCGCGCCCGCATCAGTGCCCGCATTGCGGCGCGGAGGAATCGCTCGCCGCCATCGGTCCCGGCGTCGAGCGCTTGCAGGAAGAAGCCGCTAGCCTGTTTCCCGACGCGCGGACCATGGTGCTGTCGAGCGACCTCGTCACCTCGATCGAGACCATGCGCGCGGAGTTGAACGAGATCGCGGAAGGCCGCGTCGACATCATCATCGGCACGCAGCTGGTGGCGAAGGGCCACAACTTCCCGCGGCTCAACCTGGTCGGCGTGGTCGATGCGGATCTGGGTTTGAGCAACGGCGATCCGCGCGCGGCGGAGCGCACTTTTCAATTGCTCAATCAGGTGATCGGGCGCGCCGGCCGCGAGCAGGGGCGCGGTGTCGGTTACTTGCAGACCTATCAGCCGGAGCATCCGGTGATGAAGGCCTTGGTCGCGAGCGACCGGCAGGCGTTCTACGACACCGAGATCGAATTGCGCGAGCGCACGCTGTATCCGCCGTTCGGCCGGCTCGCCAGCATGATCGTCTCGGCGGGCGATCGCCCGACCGCCGAAGGTTTCGCGCGCAAGCTCGCGTCGGCCGCGCCGCGCGACGAGGCGGTACAGGTGCTCGGCCCGGCGGAAGCGCCGCTCGCGGTGGTGAAGGGACGCTATCGTTTCCGCCTGTTGGTGAAGTCGGCGCGCGGCGTCGATCTCTCTGGCTACCTGCGCGACTGGCTCGCAGTCGCGCCGAAGACCAAGGGCAATCTCAAGCTGGAAGTCGATGTCGATCCGCAGAGCTTTTTGTAGAACAAGTTAGAACCAACAGTTCGTCATGGCCGGGCTCGTCCCGGCCATTCACGTCTGCTCTTGCGAGATTTCAGAAAGAACGTGGATGCCCTGCACAAGGCCGGGCATGACGGATAGGTGTTTCCGTCAAAACCCAATTCGCTAGAGCGTCATTGCGGATCGTCGCAACATACTCCCCGTCATCACCGGGCATAGCCGTTCAAAGAACGGCGTCGCTTCGCTCGCCTATGTCCCGCTGATCCACGTCTTGCTTTGCAAAGTGAGCGGGAAGAGCGTGGACGGCCGGGTCAAGCCCGGCCATGACGAACCGAGAGGCGCCAATCCGGGTCGCTATGAAAGAAAAAGGCCGGTGCGATCGGCACCGGCCTTTTCAACTCAACGCGACGTGAACTCGACTGAACTCAACGCGACGCTAGTCAACGCAACGCTTACGCAACTTCCTGCGCGACGTGCTTACATCACTTCCGCGACGACGCGGCCGACGCCGCGGCCGGTGAGGCCGATGGCATGCGCGGCGCCCTTGGAGAGATCGAGCACGCGGCCGCGAATGAACGGTCCGCGATCGTTGATGGTGACGACGACGCTGCGGCCGCCGTGGGTGACCTTGAGCTTGGTGCCGAAAGGCAGCGTGCGGTGCGCTGCAGTCATGGCGTGCTGGTTGAAGCGCTGGCCGGAAGCGGTCTTCGAGCCGGCTTCGTTGCCATAGTAGGAGGCGATGCCGGAGAAACTGCGCCCGCCGCCGGAGCCGAGCGAGGCGTTGGCATTCAGCCAGGAATTCTCGGCCTTATGCTTGTGGTGATGATGGTGGTGATGGCGATGCTGGCGGGTTTTCGCCGAGGCTTCTGTGATGCCGCCCCCAAGCAGGAGAGATGCGGCGACAAGGACGACCGTCGTGCGAGACCGGTCCAGGCGACGCACTACAGATGATTTGGATTGAAGCATTCTAGAGTGACCCTCAGAACAAGTATTGCCGCGAACGCGGCAAGTGGAACCCCCATACCTGTTGGCGGCGAAAGCGTTGGCTGCTTAATAAGGCGTAAAAACGGCGATACCGGCAAGCAATGTACCCTTGAAATATCTTGTGATGGCTCCGCAAGGGCCGATACGATTTAGCTGCCGCTGTGGTTAACGCATCATTAACCAATTATGACTTCGGGCCGCAGTATTTTTAATGGAGGAATACTTCGCTTCTAGAAATCACGAAGTATTGCCCCTTGGTTATTGTGGCTGCGCAGGTATTCGTCAGCGGCGCCTGTGCTGCGCGGCCATGTCTGCGCAAGCCGAGCCGGTCGCGGGGGCGCCGGCTGAATACGGGCGACCGGCGGTCCGCCCCTCGACTTGAGAAGGCATGCGACAAACCGCGCGCGGGGCGGCTGCGACATCGCTGTCATGTTTGCGGCGGTCATGTTGCGCCTGCGCGCGCGCTATGTTAGCAAAGCCGCGATTTTGACGTCGCCGGGGTGCTCCGCTCCGGTCGAAAATCAAAGTTTCGCTTGAATTCCAGGGGTTTAGATCGATTGGCGCCGCAATTTCCGGCGACGGTTTTTCCCTTGCGGATTTGACAGCTTAAAGAGCGCGCGAGTGGCAGCAGAAGATCAACCCGTTTCCGGCGTAGCCGGTCGTTATGCGATGGCTTTGTTTGACCTCGCCCGCGACCAGAAATCCGTTGATGCCGTCAAGGCGGACCTCGACAAGTTCGATGCGATGTTGGCGGAAAGCCAGGATCTCGAGCGGCTGGTTCGCAGTCCGGTCTTTTCCTCGGACATGCAGGGCAAGGCGCTGGCCGCCGTGCTGGAGAAGGCGGGCATCACCGGCATTGCCGCCAATTTCCTCAAGGTGCTGGCGGCGAACCGCCGTCTGTTTGCGATTCGCGACGCCATCACCTCGTTCCGCGCCCTGGTCGCCAAGTACAAGGGTGAAGCCACCGCTGACGTCACCGTCGCGGAGGCACTGAGCGACAAGAATCTCGACAGCCTCAAGGCCGCGCTGAAGTCGGTGACGGGCAAGGATGTCGTTCTGAACGTGAAGGTCGATCCGTCGATCATCGGTGGGCTTATCGTCAAGCTCGGCAGCCGCATGGTTGATAGTTCGCTTCGCACCAAACTCAATTCGATCAAGCACGCGATGAAAGAGGCAGGCTGATGGACATCCGCGCCGCGGAAATTTCCGCGATCCTCAAGGACCAGATCAAGAATTTCGGCCAGGAGGCGCAGGTCTCCGAGGTCGGGCAGGTGCTGTCCGTCGGTGACGGTATCGCCCGTGTTTACGGTCTCGATAACGTTCAGGCCGGTGAGATGGTCGAGTTCGAGAACGGTACGCGCGGCATGGCGCTCAATCTCGAGACCGACAACGTCGGCGTCGTGATCTTCGGTGCCGACCGTGAGATTAAGGAAGGCCAGACCGTCAAGCGCACCCGCGCCATCGTGGACGCGCCGGTCGGCAAGGGTCTGCTCGGCCGCGTCGTCGACGCGCTCGGCAATCCGATCGACGGCAAGGGCCCGATCCAGGCGACCGAGCGCAAGCGCGTCGACGTCAAGGCGCCGGGCATCATTCCGCGCAAGTCGGTGCATGAGCCGATGGCCACCGGCCTCAAGGCGGTGGACGCGCTGATCCCGATCGGCCGTGGCCAGCGCGAGCTGATCATCGGCGACCGCCAGACCGGCAAGACTGCGATCGCGCTCGACACCATCCTCAACCAGAAGCCGCTCAACGCCACCGGCGACGAGAGCATCAAGCTGTACTGTGTTTACGTCGCGGTCGGTCAGAAGCGCTCCACCGTCGCGCAGTTCGTGAAGGTGCTCGAAGAGCAGGGCGCGCTGGAGTACTCGATCGTCGTCGCGGCCACCGCCTCCGATCCGGCCCCGATGCAGTACATCGCGCCGTTCACCGGCTGCACCATGGGCGAATACTTCCGCGACAACGGCATGCATGCCGTGATCATCTATGACGACTTGTCGAAGCAGGCCGTCGCCTATCGCCAGATGTCGCTGCTGCTGCGCCGTCCGCCGGGCCGCGAAGCCTATCCGGGTGACGTGTTCTATCTGCACTCCCGCCTGCTGGAGCGTGCCGCGAAGCTGAACGATCAGCAGGGTAACGGTTCGCTGACGGCGCTGCCGGTCATCGAAACCCAGGCCAACGACGTGTCGGCCTACATCCCGACCAACGTGATTTCGATCACCGACGGTCAGATCTTCCTCGAAACCGACCTGTTCTTCCAGGGCATCCGCCCGGCGGTGAACGTCGGTCTGTCGGTCTCGCGGGTGGGCTCCTCCGCTCAAACCAAGGCGATGAAAAAGGTCGCCGGCAAGATCAAGGGTGAGCTCGCGCAGTACCGCGAAATGGCGGCCTTCGCGCAGTTCGGCTCCGACCTCGATGCCTCGACCCAGCGCCTGCTCAACCGCGGCTCGCGCCTCACCGAGCTCCTGAAGCAGCCGCAGTTCTCGCCGCTGAAGATGGAAGAGCAGGTGGTGGTGATCTGGGCCGGCACCAACGGCTATCTCGATCCGCTGCCGCTCAACAAGGTGCGCGCGTTCGAGGACGGCCTGTTGTCGCTGCTGCGTGGCAAGCACGCCGATGTGCTCAACACCATCCGCGACACCCGCGATCTCAGCGATGAGACGGCGGCGAAGCTCAAGGACATCGTCGAAGGCTACGCCAAGACGTTCGCCTAAATTTCTTAACCTCTCCCGCTTGCGGGGGAGGTCGACCGGCGCAGCCGGTCGGGTGGGGGCCTTCACGCGTAAGATGCCCCCTCCCTAACCCTCCCCCGCAAGCGGGAGAGGGGACAGGCTGTGCCCAGGGGATGAACAGAGACCGACGAAATGGCTTCTCTAAAAGACATGCGTGTCCGCATCGCCTCGACCAAGGCGACGCAGAAGATCACCAAGGCCATGCAGATGGTGGCCGCCTCCAAGCTGCGGCGCGCGCAGAGCGCCGCGGAAGCGGCGCGGCCTTACGCCGAAAAGATGGACGCGGTGATCTCCAACATCGCCAGCGCCGCGGCCGGCTCCCCCGGTTCGTCGCCGCTGCTGGTCGGCACCGGCAAGGATCACGTCCACCTGCTGCTGGTCTGCACCGGCGAGCGCGGCCTTTCCGGCGCGTTCAACTCGGCGATCGTCCGCCTCGCCCGTGAACGGGCGTATGCCCTGATGAATCAGGGCAAGGAGGTCAAGTTCTTCTGCGTCGGCCGCAAGGGCTACGAGCAGCTGCGCCGCACGTTCGAGAAGCAGATCATCGAGAACGTTGAGTTGCGCTCTGTCCGTCAGCTCGGCTTCATCAATGCTGAAGACATTGCCAAGAAGGTGCTGGCTCGTTTCGATGCCGGCGAGTTCGATGTCTGCACGCTGTTCTATTCGCGCTTCCAGTCGGTGATCTCGCAAATCCCGACCGCGCAGCAGGTGATTCCGCTGCAGGTTTCGGCCCCCGCCACCAACGCGGCGTCGGCCAAGACCTCCTACGAATACGAGCCCGAGGAGGACGAGATCCTCAGTGGCCTGCTGCCGCGCAACCTCGCGGTGCAGATTTTCCGCGCGCTGCTGGAGAACAACGCCTCGTTCTACGGCGCGCAGATGACCGCCATGGATAACGCCACCCGCAACGCCGGCGAAATGATCCGCAAGCAAACCCTGGTCTACAACCGCACCCGACAGGCGATGATCACCAAGGAACTGATCGAGATCATCTCCGGCGCCGAGGCGGTCTAAGCTTAAGGAGACGCAGCATGGCTTATGTCACCAAGGCGACGACCAAAGGCGGCCGCAACGGCCGCGCGATGCTCGATAATGGCGGTCTTGCGCTCGCCATGGGCCTGCCCAAGGAAATGGGCGGCGCGGGCGAGGGACATAATCCTGAGCAGTTGTTCGCCCTCGGCTGGTCGGCGTGCTTCGGTCAGGCGGTGCTCGCGCTCGCCAAGAAGCACGGGCTCGACGGTCAGGCCGCCGAAGTCGGCTGCAATGTCACCATCGACAAGGACGAAATCAGCTTCGCGCTGAAGGCCGAACTCACGCTGCGCATTCCCGGCGCCGACAAGGAGAAGGTCAAGGCGCTGCTCGAAGACGCTCACAAGATCTGCCCGTATTCCCGGGCCACGCGCAACAACGTGCCGGTGACGCTCAGCGTCCTCTGACACGCGTATTCGTTAAAGGAGACTCTCTATGGCTACACCAGCCAACCAGGTCGGTCGTATCACCCAGGTCATCGGCGCCGTCGTCGACGTGCAGTTTGAAGGTCATCTGCCGGCGATTCTGAACTCGCTCGAGACCAAGAACGGCAACAACCGTCTGGTGCTCGAAGTGGCGCAGCATCTGGGCGAATCCACCGTCCGCACCATCGCGATGGACACCACCGAAGGCTTGGTGCGTGGCCAGGACGTCACCGACACCGGCGCGCCGATCCGCGTGCCGGTCGGCACCGGAACGCTGGGCCGCATCATGAACGTGATCGGCGAGCCGGTCGACGAGCAGGGGCCGATCAAGGCCGACGATCTTCGTCCGATCCACGCCGAAGCGCCGTCCTACACCGACCAGTCGACCGAAGCTGAAATTCTCGTCACCGGCATCAAGGTCGTCGACCTGCTGGCGCCTTACGCGAAGGGCGGCAAGATCGGCCTGTTCGGCGGCGCCGGCGTCGGCAAGACCGTGCTGATTCAGGAACTGATCAACAACGTCGCCAAGGCGCACGGCGGTTACTCGGTGTTCGCCGGCGTCGGCGAGCGCACCCGCGAAGGTAACGACCTCTATCACGAGTTCATCGAATCCGGCGTGAACAAGAAGGGCGGCGGCGAAGGCTCCAAGTGCGCGCTCGTCTACGGCCAGATGAACGAGCCGCCGGGCGCGCGTGCCCGCGTCGCGTTGTCGGGCCTCACGGTCGCCGAACAATTCCGCGACCAGGGGCAGGACGTGCTGTTCTTCGTCGACAACATCTTCCGCTTCACCCAGGCCGGCTCGGAAGTGTCGGCGCTGCTCGGCCGTATTCCTTCGGCGGTGGGTTATCAGCCGACGCTCGCCACCGACATGGGCGCGCTGCAGGAGCGCATCACCACCACGCAGAAGGGTTCGATCACCTCGGTGCAGGCGATTTACGTGCCGGCCGACGACTTGACCGACCCGGCGCCGGCCACCTCGTTCGCCCACTTGGACGCGACCACGGTGCTCAACCGCGCCATCTCGGAAAAGGGCATCTATCCGGCGGTGGACCCGCTCGACTCCACCTCGCGCATGCTGTCGCCGCTGATCGTCGGCGAGGAGCACTATCAGACCGCGCGTATGGTCCAGCAGGTGCTGCAGCGCTACAAGTCGCTGCAGGACATCATCGCCATTCTCGGCATGGACGAACTGTCGGAAGAGGACAAGCTGACGGTGGCCCGCGCCCGCAAGGTCGAGCGCTTCCTGTCGCAGCCGTTCCACGTCGCCGAAGTGTTCACCGGCTCGCCGGGCAAGTTCGTCGATCTCGCCGACACCATCAAGGGCTTCCGCGATCTCTGCGAAGGCAAGTACGACCACCTGCCGGAAGCGGCGTTCTACATGGTCGGCACCATCGAAGAAGCCGTCGAGAAGGGCAAGAAGCTCGCGGCCGAAGCGGCCTAAGGCTGATTGAACCTCAGCGTCGCAACATTCGCGGCGCGCTCCCTCTCCCGCTTGCGGGGGAGGGCTGGGAGGGGGTTTCGTCTCCTCCGCATGAAGAAAGCCCCCACCCGACCGGCTTCGCCGGTCGACCTCCCCCGCAAGCGGGAGAGGTGAAGAAAGAGACCGCGTGTCATGGCTACCTTCCACTTTGATCTTGTCTCTCCTGAAAAGCTCGCCTTCTCCGGCGAGGTCGATCAGGTCGACGTTCCCGGCATCGAGGGCGATTTCGGCGTGCTCGCCGGCCACGCACCGGTGGTGGCGGTGATTCGCCCGGGCATCCTCACGGTGATCACCGGCTCGACGCGGCAGAAGATCATCGTGCTCGGCGGCCTCGCGGAAGTGTCGGAGGGCGGCCTCACGGTGCTCGCCGACGTCGCCACGTCGTTGGAAGAACTGGATCGGGCTGCGTTCGCCAGCCAGATCGAAGAGATGGAAGAGAAGCTCAAGAATGGCGAGCCCGGCCATGAGCTCGATCGCGAGATCGAGCGGCTCGATCACTTCCGGAGTATTCAGACCCAGCTCAACGCGACCGCGATGCACTAAGCCTTTCCGCTTTCGACGATGCCGGACGCGGACTCTATCTTTTTGGTTCAAGCCGTTTCTTGACGCGGCCGTTATCCACGTCGCGTGAAACGCTATAGTTGGATCGGCGCTGACGTTGCGCTGATGGTCCGGGCCTTCGACAGCCGGCGAGATTTCGAGGGATGCGGGCCAGTCTCCGGCCCTTGATGCGCTCTTGCAAAATCGGCGGCCGGCGGTCATGAGAGGACGTCCGGAGGGATGGCCGAGTGGCTTAAGGCGCACGCTTGGAAAGCGTGTGTGCGGGAAACCGTACCGTGGGTTCGAATCCCACTCCCTCCGCCATTTTCCCTTCGCCGGGCTGTATCAGATGACGCCCAGCGCCTCCATCGCCTCCATCGTCTCCGCGACGCGCACGAAGCCCGAAATGTTAGCCCCAGGACATAGTTCCCAGGCGCTCCATAGTCGCTGGCAGTATTCGCGCAGAGGTCGTGGATGTCCTTCATGATGGCAGCAAGTCGCGCTTCGGTTTGCTCAAAGGTCCAGCTGTCGCGCGAAGCATTTTGCTGCATTTCGAGCGCCGAGGTCGCGACGCCGCCGGCATTTGCGGCCTTGCCCGGTGCGGCGCGCCGCCGGAGTCCGTCGCGGCCCGCGCCTACCTGCTGAACTTTTCCGGATACAGGCTCTTCCAGAACGCGCAACGGTATTCTGCGGCAGGATCGAACAGGCCGATCTTGCCGGGCGCGAACCGCATCGCGGCGCCTCTCGTCCGGAAGCTCTCCCATTTCGGCATTCCGGCGGCCTTCGGGACTCCCGTTCGTACGAAACTCGCCCAGGTCGCGACCATCGTGTCGGCGAGCGCCTGCGAGGCCGGCTTCAGATCGGGGGCGGAGATCTGGCTGGTATTGGAGAAGTTCGGAAAATAATAGTTCAACTCGGAGGAGTGGACGGCCCCCAGTTCGAATCCGGGATTGGGCTCCAACGGAATCGAGACGCCCAGCGCAGGCGCATCGCGATCGGCGAAGTCCATCTGATAGACGGGGACGCGCCGCGCCATCAGTGTCGCCGTCTCGACGGAGAGGCAGTGATTGATGCCGATGTCGGGTCGGAAATCGGACGTGATCGATCCGAGCGCCGCCGCCGCCGACGAATAGCCGCTCAGCGGATACTGCTTGGCCACGGCCTCGGCCTTGTCGCCGTATAGGGCGCGCAGCGCCTCGGTGAAACTGCTCGCCGTGTAGCTCTTGCCCGCCTGCACTTCGTAGCCGACGTAGAGACGCAACTCGTCGCGCGTGCCGCCGTTCATGACGGGCGCTTGGACGAACTTTCCGCTCTCGAGAGAGTCGAGGCCTTGCCGGGGCAGCGTCTTGGTTCCGTAGATGGGCGCGAGCGCCATCAGATCGCCGCCTGCGGCTGCGTCGGCCGCGGCTATCAGGTCCTGCACGGGTTTGCCGCGCAGGCAAGCCAGAGCGGCGTTCGGATCGTTGCAGCCGACCTTGCGCGCGACCTCTTCGCCAAAGGCGTTTCGCTCGGCCGCGCTGCGCAACTGGAAGGCGCAGGCCCCGCTCTGGATGATCGCCTTGTGAAACAGGCCCGTGGTTTCCTCGGGCGTCATCATGTGCATGCAAACGGACGCTGCGCCTGCAGACTCGCCGGCCAGCGTGATATTGTCCGGATCGCCGCCGAAAGCGGCGATGTTGCGCTTCACCCAGCGCAGCGCGAGGCGCTGGTCTTCGAGCGCGTAGCCGCCATTGTGCTCCGGCTCGAAGCTCGGGTGCGGCAGGAAGCCGAAAACGCCGAGCCGGTAGTTAATCGAGACGACGACCGAATCGGTCGCACGGGCAAGCCGATCAAGCCGGTAGAGCGAACTCGCCCCCCCGACGAAACCGCCGCCGTGTATCCACACGATCACCGGTCGCCGCCGCCCGGAAAGCCGACCGTCGTGATAGGGCATCGACACATTGAGGTGGAGACAATCCTCGCTGTCGCTGCGCTCGGTGAGACCATAGCGGGCCGCCTGGGCGCAGGCCGGCTGGAAGTGCATCGCCTGCAGCACGCCTGGCCAGGGTTGCGCCGGCTCCGGCAGGGTCCAGCGGCGCTCGCCGCCGACCGGCGCTCCGAACGGGATGCCGCGAAATTCGAGGACGCCGTTGCGGATGAAGCCCTGGACCTTGCCCTTGTCGGTTTCGACGGTCGGCGCGTCGCCGGCGCGCGCTATCGCCTGCGCCGTCGCCGGAGCCAGCCACACCGCCAGACCGGCCGCGGCGACGAGCCATGCATGCGCTTTCCTGGGCATCTCAAACCTTTCTGTCGTTGCAGACGCCGCGATAGGCGAAGATGTTCAAACAAATGACTAACGCCGGGTCGCCGCTCGCGCGCGAGGGCGGATGCATCAGGGCCTGCGAGTTTGCCCCCGTAGATGTGCGCGCTCAGCGCAGCAGGAGAAGGTTTGTTTCCAGATCCTCTCCCTCCGCCAGATTCTTGTCTCACGCCAGTTCGCTTCGCTCATGGCTCCGATGGGGGGCCTATAGGACGGTCCCCGTCGCGTCCCTGGCTCC
>Ga0182749_1002106_pt1 | contig 14875 bp, 13 predicted proteins | sample eDN3rd37CKraftMG_FD_128875 | JGI IMG/M metagenome (GOLD analysis project Ga0182749, IMG submission 128875) | Enriched Miracle-Growth compost microbial communities from Emeryville, California, USA - eDNA 3rd pass 37_C Kraft MG (version 2) (version 2) ...
ATCGGAGAACAGCTCTGCGCCAACGGCGGCGTCCCGGCGGCCGGCGACACCGTCATCGGCACCGATCCGCCCGGCGGGACGCTCGCGCGCCGAGACGAGCCGCTGCAGCTGCGCTACCAGTGCGCGTCGAAGGCGACCGCTCCGCCGCGCTGATCCTCGCGAACGGGAACTGCAGCCGGGTCAGGAGGCCAGCCAGGCCGAGATGCCCGAGCGTGCGGACGCCTTGGTCGCCTCCGAGGCCCCCGAGCACTCGACCGAGGACAGCGCGCAGGCGGCCAGCTGCTCGTCGCTGAGGCCGATGCCCACGCGGGCGTTCTCGTACTCCTCGAGGATGCCCGGCCCGAACAGGATCGGGTCGTCCGCGTTGATGGAGGCGCGCACGCCGGCGGCGAGCAGCGCCGGCAGCGGATGCTCCGCCAGCGAGGGGACCACGCCGAGGATGACGTTCGAGGTCGGGCAGACATCGAGGCAGACCCCCTCGGCCACGATGCGCTCCACGAGCGCATCGTCCTCCAGAGCCCGGACGCCATGCAGCAGACGGTCCGCGTGCAGGGCGTCCAGTGCTCCCCGCACCGACTCCGGGCCGACCAGCTCGCCCGCGTGAGGCGTGGACAGCAGTCCCGCCTCCCGCGCGATCGCGAACGGCTCGGCGAAATGCTCCGGCGGATACCCGCGCTCCTCGTTGGCGAGGCCGAGCGAGACGACGCCGCGACCGGCGAAGGCCGCGGCGGCCCGGGCGAGCTCGAGCGCCTCGTCCAGCGGCTCGCTGCGGTCGACGGTCACCATCAGCCCGATCTCCACACCATGCCGCTCGCCCGCCGCGCGCGCGGCCGCCGCCGTCGCCTCGAGCGCGCCCTCCAGGGAGCCGTAGCTCTGCACGTAGAACTGCGGGCTCACCCCGAACTCGGCATACACCACGCCGTCCGCAGCGGCGTCTTCGACGGCCTCGTCGACGAGCCGCTCGTAGTTCGCGGGAACGGACAGCACCTGCAGCAGGCCGCGGTACATGCCGGAGAACGCCGCGAAGCCCTCGAAGCCCGCCACCGGCGGGATGTCCACGCCCAGCCCCGCGGCCATCTCGGCCAGGGTCGCGGGGCGGATCGCCGCCTCCAGGTGCAGGTGCAGGTGGCCCTTGGGCAGGGCGGCGAGATCGCGCATGAGCTCAACCCTAAGGGCTGCGAGCCGGGCGTTACGGGCGACGGGAGCGCGTGAGGCAGCCGCGAGACGGGCATTGCTGTGGCGTGCTCCCCCATCCGAGAATCAGGAAGCCGCGATGGCGCTGACCGTCCCGCGCTTCAAGCCTCTCTACCGCTCCCGGACGGTCGCGGGAACGGGGACCTTCCTGCTCACCGAGACGGTGCCGACCGTCCTCAGCGGCACGGTCTACGAGCTCGTCTGCCCCCTCATCGACGGACAGCGCTCGGTCGACGACATCGTGCACGCGCTGGAGGGCCGGCTGAGCTCCGCCGAGGTCCGCTTCGCCCTCACCGCGCTGGAGAGACGCGGCCTGCTCGAGCAGGCCCGCGCCGACATGCCGGACGGGGCCGCGGCCTACTGGTGGTCGGCGGGCGTCGACCCCCGCCTGGCAGGCGAGCGACTCGTCGCCCGCCCGATGCGGGTCGAGGCGGTGGGCGAGGTCCAGCCGGGACCAGTCGCCGAGGCGCTGCGCGCCGCGGGCGTCCTGGTCGACCCGTCGGCAGTCGCGGCGGTCGTCGTCACCGACGACTACCGCCGCCCCGAGCTCCGGGCGGTCGACACGGCGCAGCGCGAGTCGGCTGCCCCCTGGGTCCTCCTGCGGCCGATCGGCGTGCAGCCCTGGGTCGGACCGGTCATCGACCCGGCCGAGGGCGTGAGCTGGGGCGGCCTGGCCGATCGCATCCGCATGAACTACACGACCGATGCCTTCGTGGAGGAGCAGCTCGGCGAGCTGACCGTCACGGCCGCGGGCGCGAATCCCGCGACGCTCGCCGTCCTGGGCATCGCGGCCGCGGAGATCGCCCAGTGGATCGCCCGAGCGGGAGACACGCCTTTGACGACCTCGCTGCTGAGCGTCGAGGCGTCGAGCCTGCGCCGCGATTGGCACCATGTCAGCTACGCGCCGCGCACAGCGGACCCCGCGCAGCCGGAGTCGGTGCAGCCGGTCTCGGTGCGCACGCCGGAGCCGATCGTCTTCCGCTCCCGGCCGGTGCTGCACGAGGGCGCCGGCGGGCACCGCGCCGTCCCCGCCGAGGAGACGCTGGCCCGCTTCTCGCATCTGGTCAGCCCGATCACCGGGATCGTCAACCACCTCGAGCGCGTCTCCGTCCCCGGCAGCCCGCTTGCGCACGCCTACTCCTCGAGCCACAACTGGGCCGCCCGCCCTGACAGCCTCGCCTTCCTGCGCGCCTCGCTGCGCAGCCAGTCCGGCGGCAAGGGCACCAGCGATCTCCAGGCGAAGGTCGGCGCCATCGCCGAGGCCGTCGAACGCTACTCCGGCGTGTACCGCGGCACGGAGATCCGCCGCAGGGGGCGGCTGCGCGATCTCGGGCCCGATGGCCTGCACCCGCACGATGTGCTGCTGTTCTCCGAGCGTCAGTACGAGCGGCGCAGGGAGATCAACGCCGAGGGTAACGCCTTCCAGATGGTGCCTCAGCCCTTCGACGCCGAGCAGCCGGCGGACTGGAGCCCCCTGTGGTCCCCCACCGCGCGGGAGTTCGTCTGGGCGCCCACCGGGCTGCTCTACTACAACTATTCGAAGGCCGTGCCGGCGGACACCCCCAACCGGCTCGCCTGCTACGCGGACTCCAACGGCTGCGCGGCCGGGAACACCGTCGAGGAGGCCGCGCTGCAGGCGCTCATGGAGCTCGTCGAGCGCGATGCCGTGGCGAGCTGGTGGTACAACGAGGTGCCGCGCCCCGCCGTCCAGCTGCGCGACGTGATGACGCCGTATCTGCACGCGCTGCTGGAGTGGCTGGAGTCCGAGGATCGCGAGCTGTGGGTGCTGGACATCACGAACGACATCGGCATCCCCGCCTTCGCCGCCCTGTCGCGCAGGCGCACGCCGGATTCGAACGGGGCGGAGCAGCTGGTCGTCGGCTTCGGCGCGCACCTGGACCCCGCGGTGGGGATCATGCGCGCGATCGTCGAGGTGAACCAGTTCCTCGCCAGCCTGTCCGCGCTCGGCTCCGACGAGCTCGGGAAGGCCTTCGACCCGGGCGCGGTGCAGTGGTGGCAGACGGCCTCGCTCGAGAACAAGCGCTACGCCGCACCGGCTCCCGGTCCGCTCAGGCAGCTGGCGGACTACCCGGTGCTCACCTCCGACGACCTCGCGGAGGAGCTCGCAACCGCGATCCGGATGATCGAGGCGCGCGATCTGCGGGTGCTGCTGCTGGACCAGACCCGTCCCGAGGCCGGCCTGCCGGTGGTGAAGGCCCTCGTGCCGGGCATGCGCCACTTCTGGAGCCGCCTGGCCCCCGGCCGGCTCTACGACGTGCCGGTCCAGCTGGGCTGGCTCCCGCGCCCCTTGCAGGAGGAGGAGCTGAACCCGACGCCGGTGTTCTTCTGAGACTCGTCCCTCGCGGACGCGGGCGAGGAAGGCGCCCCCGTCACCCCCCGTGAACCCCCGCCCCTCGGAATCGCCCCCCGGCGCCCGAGGGGCGGGATGGGCGGGACCCGGCCATCCCGCCGACGTCGCCGCGGGCGATCGCCACGCGAGGAAAGCCCGATGGACGAAGATGGATCCGTGGGCAGAGCGCGGATCCGGCTGGGCATCGTCGAGGACCAGCCGCTGTACCGGCAGATGCTCACCACCCTGCTCGACTCGGTGTCCGATCTCACCGTGGTCGCCAGCGCGGGCGGGGTCGCCGAAGCGGACGCCTCCCTGGATGCATCCGGCCTCGACGTCGCGCTCCTGGACATCCAGCTCGGCGACGGGGACGGCATCGAGCTGGGAAGGCGGCTGCGCGCGGCGAACCCAGAGCTCGGCATCGTGCTGCTCTCGGCTGTCGACGCCATGCACACTCTGCTGGAGATCCCCCGCGGCGAGCTGCGCGCATGGAGCTACCTGTCGAAGAGCTCGGCACTGTCCGCTCCTGCGCTGGTCGCGGCGATACGCGCGACCGCCCAGGGGCGCACCGCACTGGACCCGGCTCTGCTGCAGACCCGGCGCCCCCGGCGCGGCTCCGTGGTGGAGACCCTCGGGGACCGTCAGCGGGAGGTGCTCGCACTGCTGGCGCAGGGACTGTCCAACACCGCGATCGCGGAGCGCATGGGCATCGCGCCCCGCACCGTGGACAACCACCTCAACGCGGTGTACGCGGCGCTCGGGCTGCGCGCGGACGGGCTGCGCAACCCCCGCGTCGAGGCGGCGATCCGCTACCTCGAGGAGACCGGTGTCATCGAACGCTGAGCAGGCCAGTCCGGCCGCGGCGGAAGAGCAAGCGGACCGCCTGTCGGACCGGAACACCGTGTTCCTCGTCACCGCCGTCGCCGGTGCCGTCTTCGGGGTGCTCGCCAGCACGCAGGCGATCATCGTCTTCGGGGTGGGCACCGCTGCGCCCGATCCGTCGGGCGAGCCGGTGGGCTCGCTCCTGCTCCGCATCGCCGTGAACCTCGCGACCGTGGCCCTGATCGCCCTGCTCGCCCGCGCGTCGGGGGCGGAACGGCGAGAGCTGCCCGGACGCATCGGGGCCATCGCCGCTCTGGCCGTGAGCGGGGGCGTGTTCCGCGCCGCCGTGCAGCTCGCCTTCGGGCTGCTGAGCCTCGGCAACCTCCCTGCGGTCATCGCGGAGGCCGGAAGCGCAGCCGTTGTCGCGTCCGTCGTGATGACGCTGGCGGTGCTCGTCACCGACGCGCGTCGCCGGCTGCGCGAGACGGAACGAGCCCGGGCCCGGCAGAGGCTCCTGGCGATCGCGGCGCTGGAGTCGCTGCGCTCCGAGGAGCTGCGCGTGCGCCGGCAGGTCGCCGACAGCCTCCACGGCAGCGTCCAGAACGCCTTCGTCGTCCTCGCGGCTCAGCTGGAGGGAATCGCGCGGCGGGTGCCCGCCCCGGAGGCCGAGGAGCTCTCCGCCGTGATCCGGCGGCTCGACGTGCTGCGGGAGCAGGAGGTCCGCTCCCTGAGCCGCGCGCTCTATCCGGCAGAGATCCGACGCGGCGTCGTCGCGGCCCTGCGTGCGCTGCTGGGCCGGCTCCCGGCGAGCATCGAGGTGGAGTTCACGGCCGACGAGGATAGGCTGCGGCAGGCGCAGGGCATCGGCGCAGCCCTCGGCCAGGAGCGCGGCATCCTGCTCGTGCGTGTGGCTGAGGAGGCGCTGTCGAATGCGCTGCGCCACGGCGGGGCGGGGCACGTGCGGCTGGTGCTCTCCCTGGCCCCGCCGCAGGGGACGGCGCAGTCCGCTCCCGCCGCCCCTGTCTACTGCCTCGTGTTCGAGGACGACGGCTCCGGCGGTGCCGTCATCGGCGAGACGGGCGGTCTCGCCCGGCTGCGCGAGCAGCTCGCGCTCTACGGCGGCGGGCTGCGCGTCCAGCCGAGCGAGCTGGGCGGATCGCGCATCGAGGCCCGGCTGCCCGCCTCCTGAACGCGAGCACCCGCGGGCTTCGCTCGCAGCCGCTTCCCGCGGTCGGAGCGCGCCCCTATCCTGAAGGTGCCGCACCGTGGCGGGAGACGTCCGGGAGCGCCGCGGACAGGGGGCTCCGAAGGGGCAGGCGGCTCCGAAGGAACAGGGGGCAGGGATGTCGAAGGTCGCGGGCATCGAGCACGGGCAGCGCCGGCTCAACGGGACGCAGACGACGGGGCGGGACTACCGGGGGCTCAGCGAGCCCGTCCACACCGTCAGCCGCACAGACGATGTGCCGATCCAGCTGCGCGACGGCACCACCCTCCTCGCCGATCTGTTCCGGCCCGAGGGGGATGGCCGCTTCCCCGCGCTGATCGCCTTCTCGCCCTACCCGCGGCAGATGCAGGACCTGGGCGCGCCGATGGGATTCATCGAGGCCGGCGCGACCGACTTCTTCGTGCCCCGCGGCTACGCCCAGCTCATCGTCAACGCGCGCGGCACCTCCGGCTCGGAGGGCACCTGGACGCTCTTCGACGAGACCGAGCGGCAGGACCTCTACGACGTCGTCGAGTGGGCTGCGGCTCAGCCGTGGTGCGACGGCAACGTCGGCATGATCGGCATCAGCTATTTCGCGATGGCGCAGCTGGAGGCGGCCGTGGAGAAGCCGCCGCACCTAAAGGCGATCTTCCCCGTGGCCACGACCAACGACGTCTACGAAGCGTGCTGGCATCACGGCCTGCTCAACATCGGCTTCATCCAGCCCTGGCTGAGCACCGTCGGCGTCCTCGCCGCCAAGAGCGAGCGACTCTGGCACGGCCCGCTGATGAACACCCTGCGCGGCATCCTGAACACCCCGCTGGTGCACAAGCGCATCGAGCACTTCAACGGCGAGGCGATCGTCGCCGTGATGCGCACCCTCGTCCGCGCTCAGCCCGCGGAGGAGCCCTACGGCCGGATATGGCGCGAGGTCAGCGAGGAGCACCCGCTGCGCGACGGCTACTGGCGCTCGCGCGAGCTGCAGTCGCGGCTGGGCGAGATCGACATTCCCGTCTACCTGGGCTGCGACTGGGACAATGTGCCCCTGCACCTGCCCAGCACCTTCACCTCCTGGCAGGCGCTGCGCGGGAACCCGAATGTGCGGATGAGCCTCATGCTGCCCGGCGGGCTGTCCTGGCCGTGGGAGAGCCTGCACTACGAGGCGCTCGCCTGGTACGACCACTGGCTCAAGGGCGTGGACACGGGAATCCTCGAGGGCGAGCCGATCCGCTACCAGATCCCCGGCCATCCGGACCAGGGCTGGTTCAGCAGCGGCCAGTGGCCGCCGGCGAACGCCGAGCTGACCGACTTCTCCCTCTGCTCGGACGGCACGCTCCTCACCGCCGGCGCGAAGGGCTTCGCCCCCGCAGAGCGCGATCCGGAGGCCGGAGGGTCGCGCTCCTACGGCTACGTTCCGGACGGCGCCGAGCCGCCGCGGGGCGAGGAGGGCCTGCCCGACCACCTGGTCTGGGACACGCCCGACGCGGTGGAGCCCGTCGACATCGTGGGCGACATCGAGCTGGAGCTCGCCGCCGCCAGCACGGCTGAGGACACCGCCTGGATCGCCGCGTTGTTCGCCGTGGACGAGCGGGGGCACGAGCAGCCGGTCACCGCCGGCTGGCTCCGCGCGAGCCACCGGAGCGTCGACGAGGCCGCCAGCAGGCCGGGAGCGCCCGTGCTGCGGGACGAGGAGGCCGTGCCCGTGCCGCCGGGCGAGACCGTCGTCTACCGGATCCCGCTGGTGCCGAACGCGCGGCACCTGGAGCCTGGCCAGCGCCTGCGGCTCGTGCTGGCCAGCGCTGATCAGGCCGAGGGCGGCGAGCCCCCGCACGAGGGCCTGGCGTTCCTCGGCTTCACGCACCGGCCCCTGCCCGAGGCGGCGGTCAACACGGTCTTCGACCGCTCCCGCCTGCGGCTGCCGATCCTGCGCTAGGAGCTGGCGTCCAGCCAGGCCAGTACCGCGAGCACCCGCCGGTGGTCGCTGCCCGAGGGGTCCAGCCCGAGCTTCGCGAAGATCGACGCGACGTTCTTCTCCACCGCGCCGACGCCCACGTGCAGAGCCGCGGCGATGGCAGCGTTCGTGCGCCCCTCGGCCATGAGCTCGAGCGTCTCGCGCTCCCGCGCGGTGAGCGAGGCGAGCGGGTCGCGTCGGCGGCCGAGGAGCTGACCGACGACCTCCGGGTCGAGGACTGTCCCCCCGGCGGCGACGCGGCGGACGGCGTCCTCCAGCTCCGTCAGGGAGGCGACCCGGTCCTTGAGCAGATAGCCCACGGCCCCGCTGCCCGCCGCGAGCAGCTCCCTGGCGTAGACGACCTCGACGTACTGCGACAGCAGCAGGATGGCGACCGAGGGCATCCGTTCGCGCAGCAGCAGCGCAACCCGCACGCCCTCATCCCGGAAGCTGGGCGGCATCCGCACGTCGAGGATCGCCAGCTCCGGTTCGAGCCCGGCGACCTCGCGCAGGAAGGACTCGCCGTCGCCGAAGGCTCCGACGACCTCGTGGCCGGCCTCCTCCAGCAGCCGGACGAGGCCCTCCCGCAGCAGGACGGAGTCGTCGACCACCACCGCCCGGACCATCTCACCAGGGTATGCGCGCCACGAGCACCGTCGGACCGCCCAGCGGACTGTCCACGCTCAGCGAGCCGCCGAGGCCCTGCACCCGCTCGCTCAGGCCGGCCAGGCCGTGCCCGGGGACGAGCAAGGCGCCGCCGCGCCCGTCGTCCCGGACCGTGAGCACGAGCCGACTCCTCGCTCGCGAGGGCGATGCGCACGCGACTCGCTCCGGAGTGCTTGACCGCGTTCGCCAGCCCCTCACTGGCGATGAAGTAGGCGTTGCGCTCCAGCTCGGCTGGCAGGGCCGCGCCCGGCGCGAGCGCGTTCTCCAGCTGCACAGGGATCGGGCTGCGGCCTGCCGCGGACTCCAGCGCGGCGATCAGCCCCCGGTCCAGCAGGATCGGCGGGGCGAAGCCGCGGGACAGCGCCCGCAGCTCATCGAGAGCCTCGCGGGCCTGGGCGGAGGCGGAGGCGAGGAGGGCGCCCACCTCGTCGGGCGCCTGCGCGCCCAGCCGGCGCTCGACGGCGGCCAGGTCCATCTGCAGGCGGATGAGGCGCTGCTGCGGCCCGTCGTGGATGTCCCTCTCCAGCTGACGCAGGGCGGTGTCCTCCGCGGCCACGGCTGCCGCGCGGGAGGCCTGGACGTCCGCGAGCTCCTCGCGCAGCGCGTCGCTGCGGAAGGCGCCGAGCATGAGGCGAGCCAGGCCCCAGTGCGCCCAGCTCAGCCCGCGGGTGAGGAAGGGCAGGAGGAACAGAACCACGAGCCCGAGGACCGTGTAGACGACCGTCTCGGAGACCGTGGCGTCCAGCCCGAGCCAGTTGTGCACGGCCCAGCCCAGACCGCCCCGGTCACGGCCCGGGATCGCCCAGCCCCACAGGGGCCAGAGCGTGCCGCCCAGGGCCACGCTCACCGCGACCACCGTGAGGGTGAAGCTCGCGACGCCGAGCGCGTAGGCGGGCAGCAGCGCGTAGGCGAGGTACAGCCAATGATGGGCAGACGCGAGGGTGCTGCGCAGCCAGTCGAGGAAGCCCGTGCTGCGCCGCCAGCTCACCCGCGGGATCGACGGCCTGCCCGTCCACTCGATGAGCACCATGCTGAGCCATCCGAACCAGCGCGCGGCGAACAGCCCCACGATGATGACCACGAAGCCGATCAACAGCAGCGGGATGAGGCCCGCGCCCGCGGAGAGCGTGGTCCAGGCGAGTGAGAAGGCGATCTGCGCGATCACGAACAGCGCGGCGATGGCCGCCAGTTCGCGAGGCACGCCGGCCCACAGGGCACCGTAGCGCCGCCAGAAGCCGTGCGCTCGGGCGGTTGCGCCGGCAGGCGGCGAGGGAGGACGTCCGGCGGGCCGGGGGTCTGCGGTCAGGGTGGCGGCGCTCATGGTCGTCTCTCCGTCGTCTCGTTCGGCCGTGCCGCTCCCGGGGCACAGCCTGGGAGCGCTTGGTGCTTCCACGCTCCCGCGACGGGGATCGGCACGCCAGGGCGGACACCGCCGGAACCGACCGGGGGTTATCCCCCGGAGCCGGCTCACGCACACCGGGCGGGAAGGCCCTGCTAGTCCAGAGGCTCCTCGTCGTCCATCACGTCGAGCTCGTCGTCGGGGACCTCGATCGACTGCTCGAGGACGTCCGCCTCGTCCGCCTCCGCCGTGAGGGGAGCGGGCACGCCGGTTCCGGCCGGAGCCTCGGGGTCGAGGTCCTCGTCGAGCTCGGGGCGCAACTGCTCCAGACGGTCCGCCTCCGGGGTCTCCTCGTCCACAGGGGCGGGTTCGCGGCGCTCGGGATCGATGTCCGCCATGGCTGCTCCTTCCTCGTGTCCGTTGCTGCCACCCTAGGACAGTGCGGACCGTGCGTCAGCGGGGGAAGAGCCGGGGCCGCAGCTCCTGAGCGAAGAAGTCCTGGAAGGCGTCCGGGTCCGGTCCGGCGTTGTGGAGCACGATGTGGTCGAAGCCCGCGTCGGTGAACTGCGCGATCACCTCGAGGTGGCGCTCCGGGTCCGGTCCGCAGGCGAACTGCGCGAGGACATCCTCCTCGCGCACGGTGGTGGTGGCGGAGGCGAAGTTCGCCGGATTGGGCAGTTCGGCCATGACCTTCCACCCGGTCGCGAACCAGCGCTCCTTCTCCAGCACCGCGGCGGCGGCCTCCTCGGCGGTGGACGCGAACGCGAGCGGCACCTCCGCGTAGCGCGGGCCGGCGCCTCCCTTCGCCCCGTATTCCTCGACCAGCTCCGGCTTCGGCTCGGTGGCGAACAGTCCGTCGCCCAGCTGCGCCGCGATGGTGACGGAGGCTGAGCCGCTCGCGGCGACGGCGATGACCGGCAGCGTCTCCGGCAGGTCGAACACCCGCGCGTCCTCGAGCTGCAGGTACTCGCCGTCGTAGCTGCGGTAGCCGCCGCTCCAGAGCAGGCGGATGATCTCCAGGGCCTCGCGGAGCATCGCGTGCCGGATCCGGGCGGCGGGCCAGCCCCGGCCCACCACATGCTCGTTGAGCTGCTCACCCGCACCGATGCCGAGGGTGAAGCGGCCGTCCGACAGCAGAGCCATCGTGGCGGCCGCCTGCGCGACGATCGCGGGGTGGTACCGGATCGTGGGGCAGGTGACCCCCGTGGCGAGCCCGATGCGCTCGGTCTTCGCCGCGATGGAGCCGAGGATGGACCAGGTGAAGCCGCTGTGGCCCTGATTGTCGAGCCAGGGGTGGTAGTGGTCGCTGATCTCCACGAAGTCGAAGCCGGCCTGCTCTGCGCGGACGGCCTGGCGGACGATCTCCTGGGGCGAGAACCCCTCCGTGGACAGCTTGTACCCGAGCTGCATGGTCTGCTCCCGCCGCGCTCAGGCGTCCTCGCGCTGCGGGTTCTCCAGGCGGAAGAAGTTCGACTGGCTCCCGTCCGAGCGCGTCTCCTGGTAGATGAAGTTCAGGCCGCGCTCGTCGAAGGTCTCGAACCACTCGTCCCAGGAGACGTGCCGCAGCCGGTCCGAGTCGTCGCCGAAGTCGAAGCGCAGCACGCCGAGATGATCGTCGTGCTCGCTGCCCTCGACGGTCGCCGGAGTGGCATCGCGCGCCTCGGCCCACTGCCTGATGACGTCATGATGGGTGGTGACGAGGCTGCGCCCGTCGCGCTCCGGCTCGTCGTCCGGGGAGGTGACCTCCTGCGAGTACTTCAGCGAATCGGACTCGTCGGGGCCGCGGCGGATGCGGCCTTCGTCCGGACCGGCGTCCTCCTGGGTGCTGTTGCGCGGTTCATCAGTCATCGTGGACCTCCTCGATAGCTGTTGCGGGGGCTACGATGCCTCTCCCCTCGCCGGACGAGGAAGGGCTTGCCCCGCAGCAGCGCATGCGCTAGGCGCCGGCAGGAGGGCTCCGACCGCGAAGCCGAGCACGAGCGCCACGCCGTGCGCGTCCCCCGCGGCGATGAGCACGACGCCGGCGGCGAGCTGCACGGCGGCGGCCATGCGGACCCGGCCCCCGGCTCCGAGGCCGCGCCCGGGGGCCGCGCCGGGGCGCGCGCGAGCGCCGTCGAGGGCGAGCCGCGCGCTGCTCGCCATGAGCAGCCCGTCGCTGGCGAAGGAGGTCCCGCCACCCGGCTGCCAGGCGAGCGCGGCGAGGTTGAGCACGACGGAGATGCCGAGGAACAGGAGTGCCGCACGCCACCATCCCCACACCGCGTTGCCCGCGAGCATGACGATCGCGACCACGAGGAGGTTGAACACGGCCGCGGCGATCCCGCCGTCCTGCGCGAGCAACGCCGTGAGCACGCGCCACCACTCGCCGTGGCGGAGCGTCTCGCCCGGCTCTCGCATGAGTGCCGAGCCGAGAGCGGGCCAGGCGAACTGCAGCAGCGAGGGCACTCCGACCACGACGACCGCCGCGACGGCGGGCCAGGGCCGCCGCAGGGCCCGGCTCCACAGCGGCCGCGTGCTGACGCCCACGAACAGGGCGAGCACGACGATGTCCAGGACGATGCTGAGAGCGCTCTCGCCGGAGGTGTCCATCCGGCCAGGATAGGAGAGCGCCGCGCGCGAAGACCGCGTCGAGTCGGGGTGACAGGATTTGAACCTGCGGCCTCTTCGTCCCGAACGAAGCGCGCTACCAAGCTGCGCCACACCCCGATAGGCCCCGAAAGGCCTCCCCTACTGTAGCCCATCGGCTCGGGGCGTGCTGTCAGGGCCGGCCCATCCCCCGGTACACCCAGCCGGCGGCGCGCCACGCCGCCGGCTCGAGGACATTGCGGCCGTCGATGATGATCCGCTCGGCCACCAGCTGCCCGGCGACGACGGGGTCGAGCGCACGGAACTCAGGCCATTCGGTGACGAGCACCACGATCTCCGCCTCGCGCAGCGCCCCCTCGAGCCCCCGGTACTTCAACTGCGGGTGCCTCGCTCGCGCGTTCGCCATGCCCTGCGGGTCGGTGACGGCGACCTTCGCGCCCAGGCCGCGCAGCTGCACGGCGACGTCGAGTGCCGGGGAGTCCCGGACGTCGTCGGAGTAGGGCTTGAACGTCACCCCCAGCACGGCCACGCGCCTGCGGTGGACGGAGCCGCCCAGGTGCTCCACGACGAGATCGACGATGCGCTGGCGGCGGCGGAGGTTGATCGCGTCGACCTCCTTGAGGAACGCGACGGACTCGCCCCTGCCGAGCTCCTCGGCCCGGGCGACGAAGGCGCGGATGTCCTTGGGCAGGCATCCGCCGCCGAAGCCGGCGCCGGCGTTGAGGAAGCGCCGACCGATGCGACTGTCATGGCCGATGGCGTCCGCGAGCTGGGTGACGTCGGCGCCCACCTCTTCCGCGATCTCCGCCATGGCGTTGATGAAGCTGATCTTCGTCGCGAGGAAGGCGTTCGCAGACACCTTGACCAGCTCAGCCGTCTGGTAGTCGGTCACCACTCGCGGCACCCCTGCGCCCACCGCGCGGGCGTAGACCTCGTCGAGCAGGCCGACCGCTCGCGCGTCCAGCGCATCCCCCACGCGGCGCACGCCGTAGACGAGCCGGTCGGGCTCGATCGTGTCCTTCACGGCGTATCCCTCGCGCAGGAACTCCGGATTCCAGGCGAGCGTCGCACCGGACGCGGCCTCGATCCGCTCGGCCAGCCGCGCCGCCGTGCCCACCGGGACCGTGCTCTTGCCGACGACGAGGTCGCCCTCGGCCAGGTGGGGCAGGAGGTCCTCGACGGCAGCGTCCACGAAGGAGAGATCGGCCGCATAGCTGCCGCGCAGCTGCGGCGTGCCGACGGCGATGAAGTGCAGCGCGCAGCCGGCGGCCGCGCCGATGTCGGTGCTGAAGCTCAGGCGCCCGGTGGCTCCCGCCGCGGCGAGGATCTCCGGCAGGCCTGGCTCGAAGAAGGGCGGCTCCCCCGCGGAGAGCTGCGCGATGCGCGCCGCGTCCACGTCGATGCCGACGACCTCGTGCCCGAGCTCTGCCATGGCTGCCGCGTGGACCGCTCCGAGATACCCGCAGCCGATGACCGAGATCTTCAACGGACTCCATTCCCCGTGCCGGGCGTTGCGGGGAATCTACGAAGACGGGTTGAACGGGCGGTGTCCGTCCGTTGACGTGTCGGCGACGGACGGGATGCTCGGGCGGGCGCGAGGCGCGCCCGCTCAGCCGCAGCTGACCTGGGTGACGGTGTTCTCGCTCGCGTTCACCAGCGGCGTGACCTGCAGCACGGTGTTCGGCGAGGTGTCCGGAGGGGCCGTGAAGGTGACCTTCACCTCGGCAGGCTGCTCGCGGTTCATGTTGAACGTCACCTTGACGGCCGGGCGGCCCAGATCGTCCACCTGAGGCCCCATCGTGGCCGAGAGCGCCCTGTCCACCACCTCGACGTCCGAGGTCTGCGCGCCGACGGGCCCGTAGAGGAAGGTCTCGTACCGGAAGTAGCTGTAGAGGTTGCTGTCGATGTACGACGGCACCGAGGCGCTGACGGGAAGGTCGACCCAGAACCGCGCGTCGACGGTGTACACGCTCACCGAGGGGTCGCAGCGGTTGACCTCGACGGAGACCTGGCTGCGCAGATAGTAGGAGCTCTTCGAGGCGGAGCGGTCGCGGTAGTACACCCCGACGAGGGTCTTCTCCGCGTTGCTCGTGGGCAGCACCCCGCCGAAGGGCGTGCTCGCCAGGTAGCTCTCGGTCTGCTCGTTGGCGCTCCAGGCGTACAGGGCGCCGCTGTTGGCTGCGCTGATCAGCGCGTCCGCCATCTTCCACACGTCGTAGTCTGCCGACATCAGGCGGTCGAAGATCGCGGAGGACGCCTCCTGGAAGAAGCGGTCGGCGTCGGCGCCGTTGTTCGCCGGGTACATGAAGTACACCTTGTTGAGCAGCGTCTCGACGACGTTGTCCGCGTTCAGCACGTCCCCGGTGGACAGCGTGATGGGCCCGGTCACCTTGAGGATCGGCCCGAGCGCCAGCGGGCTGATGGCGACGACGGTGTCCAGCGGCGTGTCCTCGTACTCGGACCAGTAGGCGGAGAGGATGCGTGCGCCTGTGGGGAAGTCGGGGCTGCTGATCGAGCCGTTGATGTGGTCCAGCAGCGGCGGGTGGTAGAGCTCGGCGGTGCTGTCGTCCACGTCCACGTCGACGCGCGTGCCCGGCGGGAACTCGGAGACCGAGCTGATCTGGTCGACGATCTGCACCTCGCCGTCGTCCACGTGCATGAGGGTCTGCGCGGCCGGGCCGCCGCCGAGGGGTGCCGTCTCCGCGTTGTTGAGGAAGGCGAGCAGGACGTTCTGCGGCCCGTCCAGCCCGAACAGGCCGGTGA
>Ga0182749_1002108_pt1 | contig 14873 bp, 13 predicted proteins | sample eDN3rd37CKraftMG_FD_128875 | JGI IMG/M metagenome (GOLD analysis project Ga0182749, IMG submission 128875) | Enriched Miracle-Growth compost microbial communities from Emeryville, California, USA - eDNA 3rd pass 37_C Kraft MG (version 2) (version 2) ...
AGCGCATGACCGGCAGCGCCTATTCGCTGGGCGCGATGGTTCCGGCCGAGGCGTTGACGGTGCTGGCGGGAGAGCCCGTAATCGGCGGCCTGCATGGCGCGACGCGGCATCTGTTCTGCCCGCATTGCATGAGCTGGCTGTTCACGCGGATGCCGGGCCTGGAGTTCTTCGTCAACATCCGGCCGACCATGCTGGACGACCCGGCCTGGACAATCCCGTTCATCGAGACCTGGACCAGCGAGAAGCTGCCCTGGGCGACCACGCCCGCTGTGCACAGCTACGAGGGCTTCCCGCCGGCCGAGGACTACGACCGGCTGATCGCGGAATACGCGGCGCGGCCCTGAGCCGGGCTACTCCGCCGCGCCGCCGGTGCGGGCGTCTTCGGCTTCGGCCTCCGCCTCGCGCTTGGCACGGTCGCGCTCGATCAGGCTGCCGACGAAGATCGCCATCTCGTAGAGCAGCAGCATCGGCACCGCGAGCGCCACCTGGCTGATCGCGTCCGGCGGGGTCAGCACCGCGGCGACGATGAAGACGATGACGATGGCGTAGCGCCGCTTGCTCTTCAGCGTGGCGACGCTGAGGATGCCGACGCGGACCAGGAGCGTCAGCAGCACCGGCAACTGGAAGGCGACGCCGAAGGCGAGCAGGAGCCGCATCACCAGGTCGAGATAGTCCGACACCTTGGCGTCGAGCTTGATCTCGAGGCCGCTGCCGACATCCGGTCCCAGCACCTGGAAGGACAGGAAGAACTTCCAGGCCAGCGGGAACACGAAGTAGTAGACGAAGGCCGCGCCCAGGATGAACATCACCGGGCTGAACACCAGGAACGGCAGGAAGGCCTTGCGCTCGTTCCTGTAGAGGCCGGGGGCGACGAACATCCACAGCTGGCTCGCCACCACCGGGAAGGCCAGGCAGAAGCCGCCCCAGAAGCCGATCTTGATGTAGGTGAAGAACACCTCGGTCAGCGCCGTGTAGATCATCGACTTGGGCTGGCCGGGCGGCAGCGCGTTGGCGAGCGGCTGCGTCAGGAACAGGTAGATCGATTCCGCGAAGTGGTAGCAGATGAAGAATCCGACCAGGATCGCGACCACGGAGTAGATCAGCCGGGTGCGCAGCTCCAGCAGATGGTCCATCAAGGGCATCTGCTTGTCGTCGATCTCCTTGTCGGAGGGCGCCATGGATCAGCTCGCGCGGTCGGTCGGGATCGGGGCGGCGGCCGGTGCGGGCTCGGGCTCGGCGGCGGCGGCCGGCGCCTCCGGCTTCGGCCCCTCGACCGGCTGCGGCCCGGGCGCCGCCTGGCCGTTGGTCGCGGCCTTGTCCGGCTCGGCCAGCGGCGTCGCGCCGGGCGCGGCCTTGTCGGAGGCCTGCTTGATGTCCTTGACCGGGTCCAGCACGGTGTTCACGTGCTCCGCCACCTGGCCGCGGACGTCGAGCGACTTGGTCGCGTCCTGGACGGTCTTGCGGACCTCCTCCAGCTCCGCCTGGCGCACGATGTCGTCGACATGGCGCTGGAACTCGCTGGTGATGCGGCGGGCATGCCGCATCCACTTGCCCACCTGGTAGAGGGCGCGCGGCAGATCCTTCGGGCCGAGCACGACGAGTGCCACGACCACGATGATCATCAACTCCGACCAGTCGAAACCGAACATCTACATTCGTCCATCACGCCCCGCCGCCGCGGACGGGGCGCGGTTCCGGTTCCCCCGAGGGGATTATTGGCGGTCGACGGTCGTCCGGTTCGGACTGCCGGCTTCGGTGCCCGCGGGCGGCGGCACGGCCGGACGGTCGTCCGACCCGTCGCTCTTGGGGTCGTCCGCCAGGCCGGACTTGAAGTTCTTGATCCCCTTGGCAAGGTCGCCCATCGCCCGCGGCAGCCGGTTCCCGAAGATCAGCAGGACGACCACCAGGACGATCAACCAGTGCCAAATACTCAAACCACCCATAAACTTTTCCTCCAGCCCCAAGGCGGCCGGATCATCGCAGAAAGCCCCCGCGACCGCAATGCCGGCGGGCGGGGCGAATCCGCGCGGAAATCCTGGGTTCCGGGGCCGGTCCGGCCGGTTCCGCTACTCCCTCTCCTCGTCCTCCGGCGGCTCCGGCCCGTCCTCGCCGGACAGGGTGCCGCCGGGCAGCACGGCCATCGCCGGACGGGTGTCGAGCAGGCCCGACGCCTTCAGCTCCTCGACGCTCGGCAGGTCCTCGAGCCCGCCGAGGCCGAAATGGTCGAGGAAGGCCGCGGTGGTGATCCAGGTCAGCGGCCGGCCGGGCGCCTGCCGCCGCCGGCCCGGCGCGATCCAGCCGGCCTCGAGCAGCGTGTCGAGCGTGCCCTTGGCCACGGCGACGCCGCGCACCGCCTCGATCTCCGGCCGGGTCACCGGCTGGTGGTAGGCGATGATCGCCAGCGTCTCCAGCGCCGCCCGCGACAGCCGGCGCACCACATGGCCGGCATTGCGCAGGAGCGGCGCCAGGTCGAGCGCGGTGCGGAAGGCCCAGCCGCCGGCCACCGGCATCAGGGTGACGCCGCGGCCGCGGTACTGCTCGACCAGCGTGTCGATCAGCTCCGGCACGTCGGCGCCCTCGGGCAGGCGCTCGGCGATCGCCGCCTCGGTCAGAGGCGTGGGCGAGGCGAACAGCATCGCTTCGACGAGGCGCAGGGCTTGCGACGGTTCGGTCATTCTTCGGCGGTCTGAGGGGCTTGCACCTTGAGCCAGATCGGGCCGAACGGCCCATCCTGGCGGATCGCGAGCCGGCCGGACTTGGCCAGCTCGAGCGTGGCGACGAAGGTCGAGGCGATGGCGGAGCGCCGCACCAGCGGGCTGCCGGTCATCGGCGGCAGGAAGGCGGCGAGCGTGGTCCAGCTCGGGAACCGGCCGAGCATGGCCTCGAGCCGCTCCAGCGCCTGCTCCGGCGAGAACAGCACCGAGGCCTCGATGCGCAGGCCGCCCTCGGCCGCGGCCTTGGCGCGCCAGTGCTCGGCATAGGCCTTCAGCAGGTCGTAGAGCGAGACCGCCCAGACCGGGGTCGGCGCCGCCTCGTGCTCCTCCGCCGCGCCGCGGGCGAACAGGTCGTGGCCGAGCTGCGGCCGGGCCATCAGCGCCTGCCCGGCCTCGCGCATCGCGTTCAGCCGGCGCAGCTGGAAGGCCAGCGCCTCGGCCAGCTCGGCGCCGCTCGGCTCGTCGTCGCCCGGCGGCACCGGCAGCAGCAGGCGCGACTTGAGATAGGCCAGCCAGGCGGCCATCACCAGGTAGTGCGCCGCCAGCTCGAGCGACAGGCGCCGTGCCCGTTCGACGAAGGCGAGGTACTGGTCGGCCAGCGCCAGGATCGAGATCTGGGTCAGGTCGACCTTCTGCTCGCGCGCCTGTTCGAGCAGCAGGTCGATCGGCCCTTCATAGGATTCGAATTTGAGGATGAAGGCGGCGTCGTCCCGGCTCGTCACCGGCGGGGCGTCGTCCTTCGACCAGTCTTCCAGCATGCGCGGAGTTTCGCCGCCCAAACGCGACGAAGCAACCTCGATCACACCAAGGGCACGCGGGCGAGCAGTTCCCTCACCCGTTCGAGATGGTCCTCGACCGGACGATCGCTCGGCGGACGGCGCCAGGCGTCCGCACGAGCCAGGCGGGCCGCGGCCTCGGGGCCGATGGCCGGCACCGCCGCCGCGATCGCCCGCATCTCGGCGAGGTCGCCGTTGCAGTGCAGGGCCAGGTCGCAGCCGGCGGCGAGCGCCCGCGACGCCCGGTCCGGCAGGGAGCCGGAGAGCGCGCCCATCGACAGGTCGTCGCTGCACAGCACCCCGTCGAAGCCGATGCGGCCGCGCACCGCGTCGCGGATCGCGGTCGGCGACTGGGTGACCGGGTGGTCGGGGTCGAGCGCGGCGAAGACGAGGTGCCCGGTCATGCCCCAGGGCAGGTCGGCGAGCGCCCGGAACGGCGCGAAATCGGTGCGCTCCAGCGTGTCGAGATCGGTGTCGACCAGCGGCAGGGCGAAATGGCTGTCGACGCGGGAGCGGCCATGGCCGGGCAGATGCTTGATCACCGGCATCGCGCCGCCGTCGAGCAGCCCCTCGGCCATGGCGCGGCCGAGCCGGGCCACGACCGCCGGATCGCCGGAGAAGGCGCGGTCGCCGACCACGGTGCGGTCGGCGCCGGGCAGGTCGAGGTCGAGCACCGGCGCCGCCACCACGTCGATGCCGGCGGCGCCGACGGTCAGGGCGATCGCGGCGGCGTTGGCCCGAACCGCCTCCTCGGCCGCATCCGGGTCGATCACGGCCAGGGCGCCGAAGCGGCCGGCGGCCGGGAAGGCCGGCCAGTGCGGCGGCCGGAGGCGGGCGACGCGCCCGCCCTCCTGGTCGATCATCACCGGCGCTTTGCGGCCGACCGCGTCGCGCAGATCGGCGATCAGCGCCCGCAGCTGGTCCGGCGCCTCGCAGTTGCGGCGGAACAGGATGAAGCCGAGCGGGTCGGCGTCGCGGAAGAAGGACCGCTCCTCCGCCGCCAGGACGGGGCCGGCGCAGCCGAACAGGATCGCCTGTGACATGGATCTCGGGATCAGCGGGGAACGACGAGGCAGCCGGTCTTCTCGCTGGCCAGCGCGTCGCACAGCCGCGTCGCCGTCGCCTGGTCGAGCGGCACGGCCTGGACGCGGTAGCCGAGCCGGGCGGAGGCGGAGACCTGCTGCACGGCGAGCTGCAGCCCGCCGAACAGCTCCGGGAAGCGGCGCTGGAACCGCGCCCATTCGGCCTGCGCCTCCTCGGGCGAGGTCACGGCGGCGATCTGGGCGGCGAAGCGGCCGCTCGGCACCGCCGCGATCACCGGCAGCGGCGCGGCCGGGGCGACGGCGCCCTGCAGGCCGGCGACGCGCACCGGCGCGCCGGCATCCGGGTCGATCCAGCCGTCGGCGGCGGCCGGGTTGGCGAGCAGCGCCGCGATCGGGTCGGCCGCCTGGGAGGCCTGGGCGACCGGGTCCGCGGCCGGGGCGGCGGACGCGTCGGCGACGGCCGGCGGACTGGCAGGCTCGGGAGCCGCGGCGGGAGCCGGAGCCGCATCGGCCGCCACCGGCGGCGCGACGGCGGGCGCTGCGGGTTCGGCCGGCGCGGCCGCTTCGGCCGGGGCCGGCGGCGTCGCCTGGCCCGGTCGCGGCAACAGGATCTCGACCACCCCGGCTCCGGGCGAAGCGGCCGGCAGCGGCAGGCGCCAGCCGCGCTGGTCGGTCCCCGCCGGCACCGGCCGGGGCAGCGGCTGCTCCGGCGGCGGCAGCAGGGTCGCCCCGGCCACAGGCGCCTGCTTGCGCCCGAGATCCTGCAGCACCAGCCGGTCCTGGTTCGGGATGTCGAGGCCGCCCGGCTGCTCCGGCCGGGTGCGGAACTCGGTGTGGTCGGCCCGGATGACCGGCACCCCGCCTTCCATGGTCACGGAGCCGCTGGTGCGATAGGTCGAGATCAGGATGCCGGCGAAGGCGACGACCACGATCAGGATGACCGTGGCGGTGACGATGATCCGCCAGGGCGGCGAGGTGGGAACCGGGCGGAGCTGGACCGTGGCGGGGGCCGTGATCGGCAGGGCGCTCGGCGCCTCCGCCCATTGTCCGTCCGGCCCGAGTCGCAGTTGCGTCGTGGTGTCGACCATTCCCAATCCCCCGACTGATTCGGAATCGTAACCCGAATTGGAGAATCGGGCGATAAGAAATTGATTCAGCGATGAATCAATCTCATTGAGCGGATTTTAGCCGTCTGCCCGGGCTCGACCCTGGCATCCAGAGAGCATCGACACCGTCTGGACTGCCGGGTCAAGCCCGGCAATGACAGGCAACAGGAAGCCGTCTTCCCTCACACCGGCCGGTCCAGGACGAACAGGCGCTGGTGCTCGAGCAGGGCGTAGCGGTCGGTCATGCCGGCGATGTAGTCGGCCACCAGCCGCGGCAGGCCGGCGGCCCCCACCGCTTCGGCCTGGCGGCGCCAGTCGGTCGGCAGGGTGTTCGGCTCGGCCGTGAACAGGTCGAACAGGTCGCGCACCACCCGCCGCGCCTTGCTGGTCTCGCGGTTGACCAGATAGTGCCGGTAGACCTCGCGGAACATGAAGCGGCGGACCACGGCGAGATCGGCGGCGACCGCGTCGGAGAAGGCGATCACCGGCTCCGGCGCCGCCCGGATCGCCTCGACCGAGCCGGGCGCCAGCGCCGCCAGGCGGCGCCGCGATTCCGCCAGCAGGTCGGTGACCATCTGGTCGATCACCCGGCGCACGGTCTCATGGATCAGCCGGCGCCGCGGCAGGCCGGGATGGCGGCCCTCGACCTCCGACAGGACCGGCCCGACCAGCGGCAGCCCGCGCAGGGCGTCGAGGTCGAGCAGCCCGGCCCGGACGGCATCGTCGATGTCGTGGTTGGTGTAGGCGATGTCGTCGGCCAGCGCCGCCACCTGCGCCTCGGGCCCCGGCTGCGAGGCGAGGTCGAGGTCCCAGGCCGCGCGGAAGGCGTCGATCGTCGCCGGCAGCGCCCCGCCGGCCGGCAGCGGCAGCAGCGGGCCGTTGTGCTTGACCACGCCCTCCAGCGTCTCCCAGGTCAGGTTCAGCCCGTCGAAATCGGCGTAGCGCTGCTCCAGCGCCGTCAGGATCCGCAGCGTCTGGTCGTTGTGGTGGAAGCCGCCATGGCCGGCCATGGCGGCGTGCAGCGCATCCTCGCCGGCATGGCCGAAGGGGGTGTGGCCGAGGTCGTGCGCCAGCGCCACCGCCTCCCCCAGATCCTCGTCGAGGCCGAGCGCCCGGCAGGCGGTGCGGGCGATCTGCGCCACCTCCAGCGTGTGGGTCAGCCGCGTCCGGTAATAGTCGCCCTCGTGATAGATGAAGACCTGGGTCTTGTACTGCAGCTTGCGGAAGGCCGAGGAGTGGACGATGCGGTCGCGGTCGCGCTGGAACGGCGAGCGCATGCCGCCGTCCGGCTCGGCATGCAGCCGGCCGCGGCTGCGGTCCGGGGCGGTGGCGTAGACGGCGGTCATCGCGGGCAAGCTAACCATGTGCCGCGGGGCTGGCAATCGCGGCCGGCGCTTTGCAGACGCCGTGCGGCTCCCTACATTGGAGGAGACCCGTTCCGACGTCCTGCGATTGATCGAGCCATGCCCGACGACGGCCGCATCCTGAGCCTCACCGAAAGCGCCGCCCGGCGGATCGCCGAGCTGCGGCGCGCCGAGCGCAACGACGCCCTGATGCTGCGCATCTCCGTCTCCGGCGGCGGCTGCTCCGGCTTCCAGTACGGCTTCAGCTTCGACGACAAGGTCAACAGCGACGACCTGACCTTCCGGCGCGACGACGTGACCGTGGTGGTCGACGACGTCTCGCTCGACCTCCTGGCCGGAGCCGAGATCGACTATGTCGAGGAGCTGATCGGCGCGTCCTTCCAGGTGAAGAACCCGAACGCCACCTCCTCTTGCGGCTGCGGCACTTCCTTCGCAATCTGAGCGGCCGCGCGCGCCGGAGTCGCGACGCGATCCCGGCACCCGCCCCGGCCTGCGAAGGAGGTCCCATGCGCCCGTCCCTGCCCGCCCCGTCCCCGGCGCCGCACTCGCGGGCGGAGGGCTGAGCCGTGCGCGTCGCCACCTGGAACGTCAATTCGGTCAAGGCCCGGCTGGGCAATGTGCTGGACTGGCTGCGCGCCGCCGACCCCGACGTCGCGGTGCTGCAGGAGATCAAATGCGAGACCGAGGCGTTCCCGCGCTTCGAGTTCGAGGCGCTGGGCTACAGGCTGCTGGTCCACGGCCAGAAGAGCTATAACGGCGTCGCCCTGCTGTCGAAGGACCCGATCGAGGATCCGAAGACCGGCCTCGACGGCGACGACGGCGACACCCAGGCCCGCTATGTCGAAGGCACGGTCCGCGGCGTCCGGATCTGCGGCCTGTACCTGCCGAACGGCAACCCGGCGGGCACCGAGAAATACGACTACAAGCTGGCCTGGATGGACCGGCTGCGCCGGCGGGCGGAGACTTTGCTGGCGGCCGGGACGCCCTTCCTGATGGGCGGCGACTTCAACGTCATCCCGGAAGCCCGCGACGCGGCCGACCCGCATGCCTGGGTGGACGATGCGCTGTTCCTGCTGGAGACGCGGCGGCGTTTCCGGGCGCTGGTGAATCTGGGCCTGACCGATGCCTGGCGGGCGCTGAACCCGACCGCGACCGGCTACAGCTTCTGGGATTACCAGAACCAGGCCTGGCAGGCCGACAACGGCATCCGCATCGACCATATCCTGGTCAGCCCGGAGGTTGCGGACCGGCTCGACGCCTGCATCATCGACCGCGAGCCGCGCGGCCGCGACAAGGCGTCCGATCACACCCCGGTGGTCGCCACCCTGTCCGAATAGGCAGCCGGGCGACGGACGCCGATCATACGATCGTACGAATTCCCTCATAATAAGGCGAAAAGCCCGCCTATAGTGGTGGGCATACCACCGGCCGGCCGCACAGGGAGCCTTAAGCGGGAATGTCGCTCGTCGTCATCTTGGATGACCGGCCCACCAACCGGAATATCTTCTCCAGGCTGGCAGCCTCGCTGGAAAGCCAGGTGACGGTGCAGGCGTTCGGCGACCCGATGGAGGCGCTCGACTGGGTGGCCGACCATTCGCCCGACCTGGTGATCGCCGACTACAAGATGCCGCAGCTGGACGGCGCCGAATTCACCCGCCGCCTGCGCGGCAACCCGCATGTCGCCGATGTCCCGGTGATCGTCATCACCGCCTATGACGACCGCAGCTTCCGGCTGCAGGCGCTGGAGGCCGGCGCCACCGACTTCCTGCAGAGCCCGGTCGACCACAACGAATTCGTGACCCGGGCCCGCAACCTGCTGCGGCTGCGCCGGCAGCAGCAGCGCATCAAGCGCCGCGCCGCGACCCTGGAACGCGAGCTGGAGCGCACCCGGCGCAGCCAGGAGGAGGTGCTGCGCAACAGCCGCGACGCGCTGGCCCAGGTGATCGACACGCTGCCGGCGATGATCAGCGCCGCCGACCGGGACGGCCGTTGCGTCTTCGTCAACGCCTATCAGGCGGCGATCAGCGGCTCCAGCCCCGCGGCCCTGGTCGGCGAGGATATCATCGCGGTGTTCGGCGCCGAGCGCGGCGAGCGCAGCCGGCAGCTGGACCGGATGGTCTTCGCCTCCGGCGAGCCCCTGCCGAGCTACGAGGAGGTGGTGGAGCGCGGCGGGGTCCGGCAGGTGTTCCTGACCAGCAAGGCGCCGCTGCGCGACGGCGCCAACGGCGTGGTGAGCGTCCTCACCACCTCGCTCGACATCACCGACCGCAAACTGGCCGAGGAGCATCTGCACCACCTCGCCAACCACGACGCGCTGACCGACCTGCCGAACCGCGGGCATCTCCTGGCCCGGATCCGCCGGATCCTGAGCCGCGACGCCGACGCCCCCTTCGCCCTGCACTTCCTGGACCTGGACCGGTTCAAATCGATCAACGACGCGCTGGGCCACCACTTCGGCGACCAGATCCTGCAGGAGGTGGCGCGGCGGCTGAGCCTGGCGCTGCGGCCCGAAGACATCGTCGCGAGGCTGGGCGGCGACGAATTCGCCGTGCTGGAGATCGGCGTGACGCGGGCCGAGGATGCGGCCGCGACCGCGGCGCGGCTGCTGCAGGAGATCGCCCGGCCGCATATCCGCAACGACAGCACCGTGTCGCTGACCGCCAGCGTCGGGATCACGCTGCATCCGCGCGACGGCACCGACCCGGACCAGCTGTTCCGCAACGCCGATCTGGCGATGTACCGCGCCAAGGCGGACGGGCCGGGCGAGTACCGGTTCTTCGCCACCGAGCTGAACACCGGGGTGCAGGATGCCGTCGCGCTGGAGACCGAGCTCCGGGCCGCGGTCGAGGCCGAGCAGTTCGTGCTGCACTACCAGCCGCAGATCGACCTGCGCAGCGGCCGGGTGGTCGGGGCCGAGGCGCTGATGCGCTGGCAGCATCCGACCCGCGGGCTGCTGCTGCCGTCGCAGTTCCTGCCGGCGGCCGAGGAGAGCGGCCTGATCATCGCGATGAACACCTGGGTCCTGCGCGAAGCCTGCGTGCAGGCCGCCGCCTGGGCCCGCGACGCCCTGTCGCTGCGCGTCGGCGTCAACCTGACCTCGCTGCAGTTCCGCAAGCAGGACATCTCCGGGCTGATCCGGCAGACGCTGAAGGACAGCGGCCTCGCCGCCGCCGCGCTGGAGCTGGAGCTGACCGAGGGTGTGCTGATGCAGAACGCCGAGTCGGCGGCGGGCAAGATCCGGGAGCTGCGCGACCTCGGCGTCCGCTTCGCGATCGACGATTTCGGCACCGGCTACTCCTCGCTCAGCTATCTCAAGATCTTCCCGGTCGACCGCCTGAAGATCGACCGCAGCTTCGTCCGCAATCTCGAGACCAGCCCCGGGGACGCGGCGATCGTCCGGGCCATCACCAATCTCGGCCACGACCTCGGCCTAAACGTCACGGCGGAAGGGGTGGAGACCGCCGCGCAGCTGGAGACGATCCGCGCGCTGGGGTGCGACGAGGTCCAGGGCTTCCTCTTCGCCAGGCCCATGCCGGACGATCAGCTGCGGGTCTTCGTTCGAAGCTGGCCAGCCGAGGGACGGGTCCTGTAAGTTTTCCTAGCCTCTGGGTGCGGCATGCCCATGCGCGGCAGGGCCGCGAAGGCTTGGGATTTCGAGATGACCGAAGAACGACTCCCGGCGGGACCGCCGTCCCTGTTCAAGCGCCTGATGCAGCGCCTCCGCGCCCGCCCCGACAGCGAGCACGAGATGCGGTTCAACGGCATGGGATTCGCGACCGCAATCCTGATCTATCTGCTGGCGTCGGGCAGCCATCAACCCGTCGCGATTGACGTTCTTTTTATCTATATTTTTCTGAATATCTGCGTTCTTACCCATATCCTGCTACATCCCGACGTCTGCCATCCGCGGCGGATCTTTTCCATCTTCAATGATTTCATCTCGCTGTTCTGGGTCATGCATCTCGGTGACGAGATCACCGCGATCCTGTTCCCGATCTACCTCTGGGTGATTCTCGGCAACGGCTTCCGCTTCGGCATTCGCTTCCTGGCGCTGGCCACGACCATAGGCCTCGCTTCGTTCGGCGTCCTGGCGGCGACGACGCCGTTTTGGCAGTCGCAGGTGGCTGTCTCGGCAGGGCTGGCCGGCAGCATGCTGGTGGTCTCGCTCTGCTCCGTGCCGCTGATCCGAAAGCTGTCCCGGGCCAAGCGCCGGGCGGAAGACACGGATCGGGCGACGGCAGTCCTACTTGCGAGCTTCAGCCACGAGCTGCGGACGCCGTTGAGCGCCATCATCGGCTCGGGCTCCGTGCTGCGGGACTCGAGGCTCGATCCCTTGCAGCAGGAAATGGCGCAGACGGTGGTGTCCGCGGGCGAGCGACTGATCGCGCTGGTCAATGGTATCTCCGCCGCGTCGCGGAACGATCCCGCCGGAAGGGATCGGCAGCCGCCGGCGACCAGCCATCCGGCATCCGACCTTCCGGCAGACGGGCGGCCCCGCAGGTGACGGCGCCGGACCACCGGCTTCGGATGTTCCTCGACCACGCGGCGGGAACGGCCCAGCAGCGGTGCCGGTCGGATTTGCGACGTTCAGCCTCGGGCGGCGGGGCCGCCGGCGTCGAGAGTGTATGTAACGATGACAGACAGCAGCCAGCCATCGGAACCGAGATCCGCCGTCGGGCGCATCCTTCGGCGTCTCCGCACGAGGCCGGACAGCGAGCATGAGATGCGGTTCAATGGCGTCGCCCTGTCGACGGCGACCCTGATCTACCTGGTTGCGGCGAAGGACCTCGGCTACGCCGAGCTCGCTCTCTACCTCGCGTATATCGGCCTCTGCGTCCTGCTTTTCGTCCACATCCTCTGGCGGCAGGCCTGCATCACGCGCCGGGTCATCGCCATGATCGGCGACTTCGGCGTCCTCTTCTGTGAGATGCACCTGCGGGGCGAAACAGCCGCCTTCCTCTTCCCGCTCTTCATCTGGGTGATTCTCGGCAACGGCTTTCGCTTCGGCATACCGTTCCTGGTCATGGCGACGGCCGGCGGGCTGGCCTCATTCGGAGCGGTCGTGGCGACGACGCCGTTCTGGCGTGCCCAGACGGCCCTCTCGGCCGGGCTGCTCGCCGGCCTGTTGCTGGTATCGCTCTGTGCCGCGCCGATGATCCGCAAGCTGTCCAGCGCCAAGCGCCAGGCCGAGGCGGCGGACCAGGCGAAGAGCTTCGTGCTGGCCAGCGTCAGCCGCGAGCTGCGGCCACCGCTGACCGCCATCGTCGGGACGGGAACGGTGCTGCAGGACACCAAGCTCGATCCCGCCCAAAGGGAGATGACGCAGCGGGTCGTTTCCGCCGGGGAACGTCTGGCGTCGCTGATCAACGACATCTCCGCCGCCTCCCGCGGCGAAAGGACCGGTCCAGGCGACCGGGAACGGGAACGTCCGCCGCAGGATCGGCGGCCGCCCGGGAAGGCCGGTCATGGAGCCTGAGATGCCCGTTCTCTGCCGACCTGGACACGACCTCCAAGCCGGCAGACACTGCAGGATAGGTCGATGCGGGCCGACGCCGGGCTGCGATGAAGTCGAAGAATCCGTTCCGCCGTCTCGGCATCGCGGGAGCGGCGGGCAGGCCCTCGGCAGCAGATGGGGGCCTCTGCGATGCCCGGTTTCGGCTTGATGCTCGGCGGGATGACGTCATACGGCATTGGCCGGCCGACAGTGGGAGGCTTCAAGAGTGACGATCGACGGCAGACGGAACCGATATCCTTGATCCAGCGCCTCCTACAGCGCTACCGGAACCGCCCGGACAGCGAGCACGAGATGGGCTACAACCGGGTGGCCTTCTGCCTGCTGATCTTCGCCTATGTGCTGGTGACGGGTGGCGGCTGGCGCGACCTGGTCCTGCCGACGGTGTATCTGGCGGCGGGTTTCGGCTTTCTCGCGCATATCGCCCTGCATCCGAAGCCCCTGGCCGCCCGCCGGGTGCTGGCCCTGGTGGGTGATCTCGGGGTTCTGTCGCTGCAGCTGCATTTCGGCGGCAGGGCGTCGTCGATTTTCTTTCCGATCTACCTCTGGGCGATTCTGGGCAACGGCTTTCGGTTCGGCATCCGCTATCTCTACCTGGCGATGGCGGTCGCCCTGGCCGGCTTCGGCCTGGTCATCGCCACCACTCCCTTCTGGCACGACAATCTCAGCCTGTCCTTCGGCCTGCTGGTGGGGATCGTCATCCTGCCGCTCTACGCCGGCATCCTGATCCGCAAACTGTCGAACGCGAAGCAGCAGGCCGAACAGGCGAGCCAGGCGAAGAGCCTGTTCCTGGCCAGCGTCAGCCACGAACTGCGCACACCGCTCACCGCCATCATCGGCATGGGGTCAGTGCTGCACGACACCCGGCTCGACCCGTCGCAGCGGGAAATGACCCGGACCGTCGTCTCGGCCGGCCAGCAGCTTCTGACCTTGATCAACGACATTCTCGACTTCTCCCGGATCGAGGCCGGGCAGATGACGGTGCAGGCCGCCGATTTCGACCTGCCGTCCCTGCTGTCGGACATGCGGGCAATGGTCCAGCCCCAGGCCCGGGACAAGGGATTGTATCTCGCCCTTCACATCGACCGTCGCGTCCCCCTGCGGCTGCGGGGAAGCGAACGCCATTTGCGGGAGATCGTCCTCAACCTCCTCGGCAACGCCGTCAAATTCACCGAAACCGGCGGCGTGCTCGTCGCCGTCCGGCCCGAGCCGGCGTCCGGCGATCGGCCGCGGCTGCGCTTCGAGGTTGCCGACACCGGGATCGGCATCGCGCCCGAAGCCTCCGGCCACATCTTCGAAAGCTTCCGCCAGGCCGATGCCTCGATCATGGATCGCTTCGGCGGCACCGGTCTCGGCCTCGCCATCTGCAAGCGGCTGATCATCCTGCTCGGCGGTGACATCGGCGTCGACAGCACCCCCGGTGCCGGCAGCACCTTCTGGTTCACCCTGGATTTCGACCATGCCGGCGACGTGGACGCCCAGCCGGCTCTCGCACGCATTCCCGAGCTCGGTCTCGCGGCCGACGCGGCGCTGATCGGTCGGCTGATGCCGCTGCTGATGCCGGCGGCCGGCACGATCGAGACCTTCGGCACGGCCGACGCCGTCCTGGCCTGGCCGTCCTTGCGCAGAGCCGACGGCGCCGCCGTCCTGATCATGGACCGGCGCCTGGTGCCGACAGATCCCCAGCGACGGACGCAAATCCTGGCAGCGCTGCGCTCAGCCTCTGCTCTCCGCTGCGTCCTGCTCGACGATTCCGCCGCCGAGCCCCTGCCCCGGGACCTGATGGAGGTCTTCTCCACGACACTGCCGGCAGATGCCGACAGCCCGGCGATCGGGGTCGCCCTCCGGATCGCTCAGGCCGGGCGCTCATACGGCACGGAAGCCACGGTCGTCCGCCGCCGTTCCGGACCGGGGCGCCGCCTGTCGATCCTCGTCGCGGACGACAACCGCATGAACCAGAAGGTGCTGCGGGAGATGCTGACGCGGGCGGGCCATCAGGTCGAGCTGGCCGCCAATGGCGAGGAGGCCCTGGACGCGCTGGACGCCCGGCCGTTCGATCTCGTCCTGATGGACATCAACATGCCGGTGATGAACGGGATCGAGGCGGCGAAGCTGTTCCGCTTCACGGCGCTCGACCGGCCCCGCGTCCCGATCATCGCGCTGACCGCCGACGCCAGCCCGGGGGTCGCGGCCCGCTGCGCCGAGGCCGGCATGGATGCGTGCCTGACCAAACCGATCGAGCCCGAGGATCTGTTTGCCGCGATCGAGGATCTCTTGGGCCGCGACCCCCCGACCGCCGAGCCGCCGCAGGATCTGCCCGACAACGTGACCGCACTGCCTCAGGCCGGACCGGCCGCG
>Ga0182749_1002112_pt1 | contig 14861 bp, 9 predicted proteins | sample eDN3rd37CKraftMG_FD_128875 | JGI IMG/M metagenome (GOLD analysis project Ga0182749, IMG submission 128875) | Enriched Miracle-Growth compost microbial communities from Emeryville, California, USA - eDNA 3rd pass 37_C Kraft MG (version 2) (version 2) ...
CTGGCGCTCGTTCATGAAAGGCTCGTCCTCCGACGGGCGATAATCTGGAGGCAGCACTATCGACGAAGACTTGGCGCGTGCCGTCATTTTTCTCCCCGCAACTTTCTGCTTTACGACAACCTTCTTGTCGCCCGACCTCTTATCACTCGCTTTTTTTTCGCTGGCTTTGGCGATGCCGGCATTTTTGGGCGCGGACTTCGTCTCGCTGGCCTTCTTGGCGGCCACCTTACTACCGCTCGATGCCTTCACTTTGGCCAGCGCGGCATTATTGCGCTTTGCCACAGCGGAGGGTGCAGCGCGGCCCACGGGGGAGCCCTTCGCCTTCACGGGCTTCTTGGCGCTTCGCTTGCTCATCGGGCCTCCAGGAGGCTTGCAGAGACGGCCGGCCCCTCAACCGGCGGGCAACAAGCTATTTTAGGGGCCTCCTATTGGCGGCCCTGCGTCCATCTGTCAAGACGTTCCGCTGCCGGAGCTAAAGGGCGGCAGGGACAACGAAAAGGTGCCCGATACAATTCATGGCCCGCAGGCGCTTCCCGGAGATGCGCCGGGCAGCCTTCGCGCCCGCCCTCGTCCTTGCCGGACGGCCTGTTGCGGCATCGCCCCGCGCCGGCCCCGGCTTGCCGGTAGCGCCTGCCCGTCCTTAATGTCGGATCAGCCAAACGGCGCCCCGGTGCGCCGGTACGAAAGGATCTCTTCCCCCCGATGAAGTTCGATGGAACGCGCCGCTACGTGGCGACGGACGATCTCAAGGTAGCCGTCAACGCCGCCATCACCCTCTCGCGCCCGCTGCTGATCAAGGGCGAGCCCGGCACCGGCAAGACCGCCCTCGCCATCGAGGTGGCCGAAGCCCTCGGCGTGCCGATCATCGAGTGGCACATAAAATCCACCACCAAGGCGCAACAGGGCCTTTACGAATACGACGCCGTCTCCCGTCTGCGCGACAGCCAGCTCGGCGACGAGCGCGTGCATGACATCAAGAACTACATCAAGCGCGGCAAGCTCTGGGAAGCCTTCGAGCACGAGGGCCGCCCCGTGCTGCTCATCGACGAGATCGACAAGGCCGACATCGAGTTCCCCAACGACCTGTTGCAGGAGCTCGATCGCATGGAGTTTTTCGTCTACGAGACCGGCGAGACGGTGAAGGCGAAGAACCGCCCCATCGTCATCATCACCTCGAACAACGAGAAGGAGCTGCCCGACGCGTTCCTGCGCCGCTGCTTCTTCCACTACATCAAGTTCCCCGATGCCGAGACGATGCAGAGAATCGTCGACGTGCACTTCCCCAACCTGAAGGGGCGGCTCGTCTCGGAGGCGATGCGCATCTTCTACGAGTTGCGTGAGCTACCCGGCATCAAGAAGAAGCCCTCCACGTCGGAGCTGCTCGACTGGCTGAAGCTGCTCCTGAACGAGGACATCGCGCCCGAGGCGCTGCGCGAAGCGGACAACCGCAAGGCCATTCCACCGCTCGCGGGCGCGCTGCTGAAGAACGAGCAGGATGTTCACCTGTTCGAGCGCATCGCCTTCATGGCGCGCCGGCGCGGAGAATAGCACGCGCCGCCAGCGCGCCTTTCGCGCCCGTTGAGAGTCGAGACCCTGTCAGCCCTCAGATGCGGTGGATGACGACAAGCTCCCGGAAGGCATGCCACGTGGCGTAGCCGAGCAGTGGCACGACCACGACCAGCCCTACGAAGAGCGTCATCAGACCGATCGCCATGTGGCCGGCGATCAGTGCCGCCCAAAGGAGCATGGGTGCGAGGTTGACGCCCACGGCCCGCACGCTCGTCGCCATTGCCGTCACGGCATCGACGTCCTTCGCCAGCAGGAGCGGCGCGGCGATGCTCGACAGGGTGAACACCATCGCCGCCAGGATACCCCCGCAGATCGTGCCGGCGAACAGCAGCGCAACGCCAGTATTCGTGAAGAGCAAGGTATGCACGAACTGGGTCGGATCCGGCACCGCCCGCTCTCCGAGAAAGAGGGAAAGCAGCAGGAAAGCCATCTCGATCCAGGCGAAGAACCCCAGAAATAGTGCCACGCCGAACAACCCGAGCCGTCCGGTTGCGGGCACGACCCCTGAAAGCACCGCCCCGGCGGTGACGCGCTGCCCCTTCTCCAGAAGACGGCTTACCTCATAAAGGCCCGCGGCGAGCAGCGGCGCAATCAACACGAAACCCCCGGCGAAAATGGGGATCAACGAGATCATCTCGAGCCCGTTGAGCGCCGTGACCAGCAGCCAGCCCACGAGGGTGAAAACCACCCCATACCCGAGGCTGATGAGGGGCACCGCCCGCAGATCGCGCCAGCCGGCGGCCAACCATTCCCATGGAGAATCGAGCGTCACCCGCCGCACCGCAAAACCGACCTGGCGAGCGGTCGCGAGCCCACTATCGGGCGCCTGCGAGTGGTCGTGCCCGTGCATGGCTGAGGCCCCCTTCTATGTGTTTTCCTCGACAGCGCCTTGGCTGCTGCGTTGTAACGTACCCTGATCTATGCCGTTACATAGCTTGATCTGCGTCGCCCCGCAGCTGCCGAAATTGGCTGCATGGATCGCCGCGCCGGGAACGCGGCTGGCAGGCGGAGAAACTGCGAATGAAATCGGCGGGCGAAGCACAAGGCGATGAGCGCGTCCGGGCCAATCTGGCTGCGGCGATGGGCTATGGCGGCTGGCCGGCAACGATCCTTTCGGAGCTCGCCCTCGTGATCTCCGCGCCTATTCCCTTTACGAACCTACGTTCAAGACGGCGGACATCGAGGTCTACATCCCGCTGACGCTCGTCACCGTGCCCAGGCAGCCCGTGTGATCGACCGCGTGCTCGGCGACGAGCCCGCCCCCGGCGTCTTCGAGCGCATGCTGCCGTGGCTCTCCGACCAGCAGCTCGACGACCGCCGGGTCGCGATCTCCGCCGCGAACGAATTTAGGGGCGAAGCCGCAGCAGGTGTCGGCAGTAGACCGGCGGCTCGATGAAAGCCGATTAGCAGCGCCCCGCAACGTTACACATTCGCAAGCTGTCTTCGCGCTGGCGCGGCCAACATGAACGCAACCTGTCATTCGGCTTCAGTGATCGTTCAACGACACTGGCTATTCTTGAGGGAAATCACCACGAAAGAGGTGGAGGCTCCATGTCCGAGTTCATTCGCAGCGGCCTGATCGTCCTCATGGGCATGACGGTGATGGTCGCCGGCATACTCGTCATTTTTTACGGCTGACCCGGCCACGGCGTTCCGGCGACTTGCCGGCACGACCGCTTCGCACTAGCTAAGGGGGCTCTGTGAGGTCCCCTTTGCCGACGTCCGAGCCACCTTCCGCGTCCGATACCGCGTCTTCGCCGGCTTGGCACCATGCCGCCGGCGCCATGTTCACCGACATGATGACGCCGACGCTGCGGCTCGGCGTGACCGGCCTTTCCCGCGCCGGCAAGACGATCTTCATCACCGCGCTGATCCGCAGCCTCGTCTCCGGAGGGCGCCTTCCGTTCTTTCTGCCCGAAGCGGAGGGGCGCATCGAACGCGCCTACCTCGAGCCGCAGCCCGACGATGCGGTGCCGCGCTTCGACTATGAAGGCCACCTTGCCGCACTCTCGCGCGACCCGCCCGGCTGGCCGGAGAGCACGCGCCGGCTCAGCCAGCTCCGCGTCACCATCGAATACCGCTCGGAAAGCGCACTGCGCCGCGCGTTCGGCATCTCGCGGCTGCACCTCGACGTGGTCGACTATCCCGGCGAGTGGCTCATCGATCTGCCGCTCCTCAATATGAGCTATGACGCCTGGTGTGCGGAGGCCGTCGCGCAGGCTAATGCGCCGCGCCGGCAGGCGCACTCGGCGGCGTGGCGCACGTTCCTCGAAACCGCCAGCCCAAGTGCGCCGCAGAACGAGCAGATCGCCCTCAGGGGGGCACAGCTCTTCGGCGACTATCTCCGCGCCGCCCGCGCCGACGACCACGTGCTGCACACGACAGGTCCCGGCCGTTTTCTGCTCCCTGGCGATCTCGAAGGCTCACCCCTGCTCACCTTCTGCCCGCTCGCCCTCGGCGATGGCGGTCATGGTCGCGGGTCACTCGCCGCGATGATGGCGAGGCGCTTCGAGAGCTATAAGACCCATGTCGTGAAGCCGTTCTTCCGCGATCACTTCAGCCGGCTTGACCGCCAGATCGTCCTCGTCGACGTGCTGGGTCCGCTGAACGAAGGCGGTGATGCCGTCGTCGACCTGGAACGCGCCCTCGAAGCGGTGCTGAGCGTCTTCCGCACCGGGTCCGGTAATTGGTTCAGCGCACTCTTTACCCGCCGCATCGATAAGCTCCTCTTCGCCGCCACCAAGGCCGACCATATCCACTCCTCGAGCCATGACCGCCTGGAGGCGATCCTGCGCGTTATCACCGACCGCGCCATGGGGCGCGCAACGGAAACCGGCGCCGAAGTCGGCGTACAGGCCCTTGCTGCCCTGCGGGCGACGCGCGAAGCGGAGGCGAAAGTCGATGGCGAGCTGTTGCCGTGCATCGTCGGCGTTCCGATGCCGGGCGAGCGCATCGGCGGCAAGGTCTTCGACGGGCGCGCGGAAGCCGCGGTGTTCCCCGGAGACCTCCCCGCAAATCCGCGCGATGCCTTGAAGCGCGACGCCGCCCCCGCCGGATTGCACTTCGTGCGCTTCCGCCCGCCGCGGCTGCTTCCGCCGGGCATCGACGGCGAGTCCCCGCCGCTGCCCAACATTCGGCTCGACCGCGCCCTCGACTTCCTGCTTTCGGACTGGCTCGCATGACGTCAGGCACCGACAACCGGCGCCCCCGCGCCTTCGACCCGGCCGACCCTGCGCTGCGTACCGCCCCGGAAGCGGAGCCGCCGGCCACTGAAACCGCATCTTCGCGCGCGCGGCCCGGGCGGCAGGCGCCGCGACCCACGACCGTGCGGCCCACCGCCGACCACATCAAGCGCGGTATTCGCTGGGGCTCGATGCTGCTCTCCGGCGTTGCCGGCCTCATCGCGCTGGCAACGACGCTGTGGTTCGCGCGCTACGTGGAAATCGCCCTCGCGCGCCAGGATTGGGTCGGCTGGATCGCGTTCGCGCTTCTTTGCCTCGTCGGCCTTTCGGCGCTCGTGCTCATCCTGCGCGAGATCATCGGCATGTTCCGCCTCGCGCGCCTCGGCGCCCTGCGCCAGGAGGTGACGCACGCCCTGCACGACAAAGACCTCGCCGCGGAGCGTCGCGCGATTGGCCACCTGAAACGCATCCTCTCAGGCCGCGCAGACATGAAATGGCCGCTCGCCCGCTTCTCCGAGCACGAGCGCGCGGTGATGACCGCCGGCGATCTTCTCTCCCTCGCCGATCGCGAGCTGATAATGCCCCTCGATCAGGAAGCGCGGCGCACGGTGCTGGCGGCCGCCAAACGCATCGGCATGGTGACGGCGATCAGCCCGATGCCGTGGATCGCTATGCTCTACGTGATGATCGAAAACTTGCGCATGCTGCGCGCCATCGCCGGGTTGTATGGCGGCCGTCCCGGTCCGCTCGGTGCATTGCGGCTTGCGCGCCTCGTCGTCGGACACATCATCGCCACGGGCGGCGTGGCGTTCACCGACGACCTTCTCGGACAATTCCTAGGTCAGGATCTCTTGCGCCGGCTCTCACGGCGGCTGGGCGAAGGCGCGTTCAACGGTGCGCTCACCGCCCGTGTCGGCGCCGCGGCGGTCGAAGTCTGCCGTCCGCTGCCGTTTATTTCCGCGCCGCCGGTGCGGGCGCGGGACATGCTGGCGGAAGCTTTCCGGCGCAACGCGACCTCGGTCCGCGAAGCGGGCTAGCGGCAATGCCGTAGACGACGAACCAATCACCGAGCCTTGACCTGCTCAGGGCCCATCCTTCACTTCGCCCGCGAAGCGGGCATTGGCGCAACGCGCTCCGGCGCGAGCGCCGGCCCTCTACTCGCACCTCAAGGGCCGCAGTCAAAGCTTCTCTCAGCTCGTGTCAGCCAGCTCCAACAGCGCCCGCGAAGCGGGCAAGGGCGCAACGCGCCCCGCCTTAGGCGCGGCCATCAGCTCGCACCACGCACGCCGCAGACAAAGCTTCTCTCAGCTCGTGTCAGCCAGCTCCAACAGCGCCCGCGAAGCGGGCAAGGGCCCAAGGGGCCCCGCGCCTTAGGCGCGGCCCTCAGCCCGCGCCACGCACGCCGCAGACAAAGCTTCTCTTCGCTCGTGTGCACAAGCGCGACCCTCACTTCGCCCGCGAAGCGGGCAAGGGCGCAACGCGCCCCGCGCCGTTGGCGCGGCCATCAACTCGCGCCACGCACGCCGCAGACAAAGCATGTCTTCGCTCGTGTCACTATGAAGATAAATCAAGCCGCCCGCGTAATCTCGACCACGTTCGAAGCTCCGAGGGAGCGGCCCGCGATGTGATCGGCCCATTCGCCGCTGGCCCGGCGCGCACTCTCCACGATAGCGGGCTCGTTGCGGCAATCCCGGGTCGAAAGCAGCGCACGGAAAGGCTGCGCGGCCCGGCGCGACGTGAGCCAACTCGTCGGTGCGGAGAGCACGAGCCCGAGGATCACCGGCGACATCCACGCGAGCACGAGCGCCGACGCCTCGTAGCAGGCGATGCCCGTCACCACGCCGATTAGCATATGCCAGCGGTGATAGCGGACGGCTTCGGAGAACGGAATGCCTTCGCCGTCGCGGCTCTGCGAGCGCCAGCCGGAATCGAGACCCAGCAGCACCTGGAACACCGCGACTGTCTGCGTCACCATCAGGATCGGGGACAGCAGGATAGAGAAGAGTGTCTCGGTCAGTACACCGAACACTGCGCGCGTAACGCCGAGATGCTCGCGAGCCTGGCGCACCCGTTTGATTTCGAGCGCCAAGCCGAGAAACTTCGGCATCAGCACGATCGCCATAGTGGCGAAGAAGAGCCGCAAGGCGGCGCCCGGATCGGTTACCGGCCAGACGGGGAAGAGAGTTTTCTCGTCGATGAAGTAGCTCGGGATCATCTGCTGGCCCTGCAGGGCGAGCACGATACCGACCAGCAGCGACGACGCCCATACCAGCGACATGAGATAGGACGTTGCGCCCATCAGCAGGTGCAAACGGCCCATCGTGGTGATGTTGGACGTGAAGACGATGCCGAGGTGCTGCAGGTTGCCCTGGGCCCAGCGCCGGTCACGGGCGACGACGTCGGGCAGCGTCGGTGGCTGGCCCTCGTAGCTGCCTTCGACCGTCGGCACCATGTGCACGCCCCAGTCAGCCTTGGCGAGCAAAACCGCCTCGACGAAGTCGTGGCTCTGAATGTCGCCGCCGAAGGGCGCGCGCCCGGGCAGCGTCGGCAGGCCGGCCGCCGAGGCGAACGCCACCGTGCGGATGATGGCGTTATGTCCCCAGTAGTTGCCCTGGTCGCGGTGCCAGAAGGCGAGACCCGCGGCAACGAGCGGCCCGTAGACGTTCGAAGCGAACTGCGTGAGGTACTGGAGCAGCGTCGTCGCGCCCGTGAGACGCGGCACCGTCTGAATGAGGCCCGCCGTCTCGTCCCGCTGCATGGCAAGCGCGAGACGGACAAGCGTCGTTCCCGACATGACGCTGTCGCCATCGAGGATGACGAAGTGCTCGTACGCACCGCCGAAGCGGCGCACCCAGTCCTTGATGTTCCCGGCCTTGCGTCCGCGGTTCTCGCGGCGGCGCCGGTAGTTCACCGCAATGATGTCCTTCAGCCGATGGCGCAATGCGCGGTAGGCGCTTTCCTCCGCCGCCCCCACGCCGCTTCCGGTCTCGTCGCGCGTATCGGAGAGAATAAAGACATCGAAGGCGCCGGCGTTGCCCATCGATTCCAGTTCCAGGGCGATCGCCTGCACCGTGCCCGCAATGCGCGCCGGATCCTCGTGATAGACGGGGAACAGCAATGCCGTGCGCGTTGTCAGCACGGAGCCTGGAGGCGGCAGGTCGATCGTATCGGCCTTCTCTCCTCCGAAGAGCGGGATGAAGCCCAGCGCCGCGTTGAGCGAGCCGAGGGCGATCCAGCCGAACGCGATCGTCGACAGGATAAGGAAGAGAAACTGCAGCGGCGTTGCCTGCTGCACCGCCAGAACGCCATAGAGCTCATGCGCGAAGGCGGCCGTCAGCAGCAGCGCGCCGGTGAAGACCGCAGCCCGCGGAATCCAGTAGCCCTTGCGGCGGCGGGGCTTGGCTCCGCGCACCTTGAAATCGTGATCGGGCATATCGAGCGGGGATTCCGTCGGCAGCAGATCCGCGCTGCTTGCATCCGGTATGCGGCCGATCTTGTCTCCGGCCACAGGGACGTCGCTCATGATTTGGTCCATCGATAGAGCCAAGTCTCGGAAATCTGTTGATCCCCAAGCCTCAAGGCCAAACGAAGCTCACACAATTCGGTTCCACCCGGATCGAGCTCGAAGCTCACGCGCACGCCATTTACTTCCGGGTTATCGTGCACGGAAATGTCAAAGATAGTGCCGGGGTTGGCAGTGACCACCGCAACCGGCACCTGCTGCTTGCCGCTCACGGCCGGCCCCGCGAAGTCGACGACGAACTTCGTCGTCTCCTCCCGCTTGCCCCGGCCCACCCGGGTCGCAACCGTCGAGGCGCCGCTCCATGCGATCGGCAGCGCGTTCGTCCAGAACATGCGATAGCCGAACGAGAACGGCACGCCCGCCTCGATGCCCTTCGCCGGCTTCCAGTAGGCGACGATGTTGTCGTGGATCTCTTCCCCCGTCGGGATCTCGATCAACTCGACGTAGCCGGCGCCCCACGTGCCCTTGGGCTCGATCCAGACCGTCGGACGCTTCTCGTACCGTGCCTCGAGATCTTCGAACGAATGGAACGAGCGCGCGCGCTGGCACAGCCCAAAACCTTTCACGTTCTTGTCGAGGAAAGCGCTCGTCTGCAGCGTCCGCGGATTGGTGAGCGGCCTCCAGATGCACTCGTTGTTGCCGTTGAGAATGGCAAGCCCGTCGCTATCGTGAACGGCGGGACGGAAATCGTCATCGATTCGGTGGTGGCCGGGACCGTGGAGATACATGCTCGTGAGCGGCCCCAGCCCGACATGCTTCAGCGGCCGGCGCGGGAAGATCGTTGCCTCGACATCGATCACCGTCGCCTCGCCCGGCTCCGCCTTGAAACGATAGGCGCCGGTGACGGATTCGCTGTCGAGCAGCGCATGTACCGTAATCGCCCGCTCGCCGGGTGCGGGCTTCTCCACCCAGAAGGCGCGGAACAGCGGAAATTCTTCTCCGCCCGGGCGGGCGGTATTGACCGCCAGGCCCCGCGCCGAGAGGCCATAGAGATGCCCGCGGCCCACGGCGCGGAAATAGCTCGCGCCCTGGAACACCACATACTCGTCGAAGTAATCGGGGCGATTGATCGGCCCGTGCACGCGGAAGCCTGAGAAGCCGTAAGGCGCAGCCGGATCCGCATCCTTGATCAGCGGACCGATGGAGAACAGGTTGCCGTCGGCCTTGAGACGCCGCGCCATGCCGCCATCGACGAGCCAGATCTCGACCGGCGTCGTATAGAGCCAGCCCATCGGTAGAAGTTGCAGCTCGAAATCGATCGCATCGCCGCGCCAGATGGCCTGGTCGGTCCGGAACCGCACATCGCGGAACTGATCGTATGAGAGTTGGCTGAACGCCTTGGGCAGGGTCAGCGACGGGCTATCGAAGTCGCTCTGGGCAAGATCGCGCGCGAGGTTCTTGACGAGATCGCCGGTGAAAGCAGCCGTCGCGTCGATCGCCGGCTCGGCAACCGCTGGGGAGATCCCATCCACACGCATGCCGAGACCGAGCACCGCTGCCAGTGCACTCGCCGACATTAGGACCGATCGCCGGTCCACCCGCGTCGCTTCCATCTATTCCGTCTGCTTTCCGTGCTCTGTGGCGCCCTTGCCGGCCGTAACGCACACCGCATCCTTAGCGTTCATTCCTGCCGAAGCGTCACGCCAAGAATATGTCCTGGCGCGAGCATACTTTGCGGCGGCTTAACAGCCCGGTGTGGTGTTTCCTTCCGGCGGGTCTTCGCCTTGCTCTCCGCACCGCATGGGATCTTTCCCCAGCGCGAATACGCATCGTTCGGCGCTGCTTTATGCGCTGTCGTACGTTAGTGTAGCCACAGTATTTCGGCAAGCGAGTGACAGGCCGGAGAAACGCTCCACGCCCCGGTGCGACGCCGCAGCGCAGCCCTGCCGACAGGCGAAGATCGCCTGCCGCTGCATATGCCATCGGTCAGGGGTGAAGCGGCTTAAGTCACGGCGATCAGCGCCGGAAGGGAGAGAGACTCGGACGCATGCGCAATGAGATCATGGCGCGCGATGCACCGAGTGAACCCACGACGGCAGGGGCAATGGTTGCGAGCTTTCGATGTGGGACTGTCGGGCCGATTTCCCGGCTAAGCCCTATCGTCGGTCAGTTCGCCATCCGGCGACCGCAAGTGCCTCCAGCGGGTGAAGCCCCGCACCCCACGACATTGGCTCGTAGTTCCGGGCTATCGACCTATATGCGGAGCGCTGTCGAGCCAACCGGAGCTGTCTTCCAGCACCCCCGCCGGTCAGGGTAGGCATGCCGATGGATGACAGTAGCCCGCCGCACACCTCGACCGGCGCAGTAATCGAGGGAATTTTTCCCGTTCACTGGAAGCCGGCCGCGGAAAGTCTGGTTAAGAACGGCACACCTTGCGCCGCCGTGAGCACCGTGGCGAAACGAACATAGAGCAATTCCCTCTGGGGGTAACTTGGCTGACACGATGCCGCCGCAATCAAAAAAACCATCATCTTTTCAAAGAACTAAGGCGCGTTTTGCTCACGTTGCTTTCGAGACACAAGGGTGGTGGATTCCGCGGCTTCCGGCGCTCAGGCCGTTCCCACAGCCGTCAATCTCTGCTTAATGTTTCACCCCGAGCGGTGATTCGGCTGGTTGGCCGCCGCCGTGCAAGTGAACAAAGGTTGCGTTGGGTTTCGTAGGGAGTAGGCGGCACTTGTGCGTGGCGTCGCCATCAAAAAGTAAGCAGACGGGAGTAGGTCAATGAGAAAGTATAGTCTAGGCGCCCTGGTGGCAGCAGGCCTGCTGGCTGGCGGTCTTTCCGCCGGTAGCGCCTCCGCCGCCGACTTGGGGGGCAACTGCTGCGCCGATCTCGAGGAGCGCATTGCCGAGCTCGAGGCCACCACCGCCCGCAAGGGCAACCGCAAAGTCTCGCTCACGGTCTCCGGCTGGGTTGGCGAGCAGGTCATGTGGTGGGACGATGGCCGTGAGTCCAACACTTACGTCGTTGGCCTTGGTTCCACGCTGTCTTCGCACTTCAAGTTCACCGGCCAGGCCACGATCTCTCCTGGCTGGTACGCCGGTTACGTGGTCCACGTCGAGGCGATCTCCAGCGACTCGCTGACGATCAACCAGAACAGGTCGGTCGGCCCGGCGGCTCTCTCTAACGGCGCCTTCGGTGGCTACCAGACGCAGCTTCTGCAGTCGTTCTGGTTCATCAAGAGCGATCACCTCGGTAAGGTGTCGGTCGGTCTGCAGTCGCAGGCTTCGGACAACACTGCCATCCTCGTCGACGGTTCGGGCTCGCTCGTTCCCGCCAACTGGGTGGCGTTCGAATACGGCGGCTTCTTCCTGCGCGACAAGAACACGGGCGTCCTCTTCGATGGCACGGGCGGCAACGCGCGCGCTACCTATGGCATGAACAGCCGCTGCGTCGGCGGCGGCGCGGTCGGCGACTGCAACGGCGCTACGCAGCACGTTGTCCGCTACGACTCGCCCACGTTCGGCGGCTTCTCCGTCTCGGCCTCTTGGGGCGAGGACGACATGTGGGACGTTGCCGCTCGCTATGCGGGTGAGCACGCCGGCTTCAAGGTTGCCGTTGCCGCTGCCTATAACGAGATCAGCGGCGGCAATCTCGGCGTTGCCGGTGACACCTATCAGTACTTCCAGATCGGTGGCTACATCGAGCACGTCCCGACGGGCCTGTTCGCCTACGGCGCCTATGGTCACAACCAGTCTGACCTGCTCTCCGGCGACAGCGACACCTACTACGTCAAGGCCGGTCTGCGTGAGCGCTGGACCCCGCTCGGCCACACCGTTCTCTACGGTGAGTACGAGCAGTCCAAGGGCGACGGCGGCTTCTCGCTTGCCAGCACGGCCCTCGGCGGCGACTTCGTCGGCAACCAGTCCAAGATGCAGCTCTGGGGCCTCGGTGTTGTCCAGGAGATCGACGCAGCTGCGATGTCGCTCTGGGTGTCCTACCGTCACATCAGCCAGGATGACGGCTTGGCCAGCTCTCAGAACATCGACTTCGAAGACTTCCAGTACGTGAAGGCCGGCGCGCTCATCAACTTCTGAGCCACACCGACTATTCATCTGAAAATAGCGGAAGCCGCCCACCCGGGCGGCTTCTTGCTTTTTTGGTCAACCCCGCGCGTGAAGCGCAAGACCGGCCGGCGCGCGGCGACGGACCTGCTCGCGCCGATCTCCGTGACGCGCTCCGGCGGGCCGCGCCGCGCAACGCCAGCCCGCAAAGCCCTTTGCATGCAGGCCGATCACGTCCAGCCGCTTCCACGGCAGACGCGCTAACGCCCTTTCAGGCACGCTTTGAGAAGCGCCGCCGACGTTCCAATGCCGTCGCAACGGCGCAGCCCACCTCGCCGACCACGAAACGACACGGCCCAACAGCACCCACGCGGCCCGCGCGCACCAGCTCGACGGCAACGGCGCAGCGCACACCCGACCACCCGCCAGATCTCCTGCGTACTCGAATGTCGCCGTGGGTGCCCGGATCGCCATGTCGCCACAGCGTTTTTGTCATGAACTGTCACAATGGTCTTTCCGATTTATTGTGACAGAGCACTCCCCTAACTCTCCCTCTCAGCGAGGCCCCGCTCCGGTGTTCCGGCGGCGCGGCTGAGCGTGGTGGTCGCGTAGGTGTGCGTTTGTAAGTGTGCAGTTGCGTCGATCGAAGGCCGGGTTTGAGGCGTACCTTCGTGGGAGTTGCGTATATGTTCGGGGGAGTAAGTAAGGCGGGGTGGGCAACCATCCTCGCAGCGGGCGGGATGGTGCTGGGCTCCAGCATCTCGGCCCAGTCGGCAGATCTCGGCGGCGATTGCTGCGCGGATCTGGAAGAGCGGGTTGCCGAGCTCGAGGCGACCACGGCCCGCAAGGGCAATACAAAGGTCAAGCTGACCATCTACGGCAAGGTCAACGAAGCCGTGATGTTCTGGGACGACGGCAATGAGCAGAACGCCTACGTCGTCACCAACGACGCCTCGCGTTCGCGCTTCGGCTTCAAGGGCGGCGCCAAGATCAACGACGATCTGTCGGCCAACTTCCAGATCGAGATCGGCGTGCGCTCGGCCAATTCCAAGCGCAACAACCAGTTCGATACGCTGGGCGAGAATGGCTTCGATCTCCGCCACGCCTGGTGGAACCTGAAGAGCAAGAGGTTCGGCAAGATCCAGGTCGGCCACACGCCCACCGCCTCGCAGGACATCACCGAGATCAATCTCGCCGGCACCAGCGACGTCGGTAAGTTCTCGGACGTCGAGGATAGTGGCGGCGGTTTCTTCCTTGTACGCGAGGGCACCGGTGCCTCTTCCAACGGTCTGCAGTGGCGTCGCCTGATCGCCCGCACCGGCGCACAGCCGGGTGAAGGCGATCGCCGTAAGGCCGTCCTGTACGAAACGCCGGAGTTCGCCGGCTTCTCCGCCAGCGCGGCGTGGGGCGGCGACGACTTCTGGGATGTCGGCCTGCGGTTCGAGCGGGAATTCGCAGACTTCAAGGTCGAGGCAGGTATCGCCTACTCGTCCATCACCGATAGCGTCGACGACAGTGCGACGCACGGCTGTCCGGTCCGCAACGCCCCGACGTCGGATGCCAAGTGCCAGGGTCTGGGCGGCTCGATCAGCGTCATGCACAAATCCGGTGTCTACGGTAACTTCGCCGCGGGCCAGATGTGGGACGACAACGCCAAGGTCGTATTCGGTCCCAGCGTCGAAGACACCTACAGGTTCTGGTCGACGGAAGTCGGCATCCAGAAGAAGTGGAACGACCTCGGCAAGACGACGATCTTCGGCCAGTACTATGACTACAACGGCGGCGCGATCCGTCAGACGGTCAATGGCACTGACGCGATCAACTCCTTCGGCGCCAACGCCAATATCGCCAGCAGCGAAGTCCGCAGCTGGGGTCTCGGCGTGATGCAGAAGATCGATGCAGCCGATATGAAGCTCTACGCCCTTTATCGCCACTACGAGTTTGATGTGGAACTGATCAGCGGCAACGTTGTCCAGGACTCCCGTCCGCTGGAGGACTTCCAGGTGCTGATGACGGGCGCCGTGATCAACTTCTGATCAACCGCAGCGATAGACCAAAGCGCTATAGGATAGAGGAGGCCGCCCCACGGGCGGCTTCCTTCTTGGTCTCGTCCCGCCCGTCCGGCGCGAACACGCCCGCGGGCAATTCTCCGCGCTACCCCTGCGCGTGGCGGACAAGACGGGAGCCAACCTCCCGCTGTCGGCATAATGGCCGCCACGCCACGCGACATGACCGTGGCAAATCCCCGGTGCGCCTCTCCCCGTGGTTATCCACAGCACATCCCCACTGCCTCGCCGCCCGGGTTCGGTGCCGGATCGCGGCACGGCGGCTGTTACTTCCATCAACACCCGCCCGCGCCAGCACGCAAGGCGTGGATAGCGGTGATTTCCGCCGCAATCCGTTGACCGCAACGCACTTTCGACCTACCCGGGGATAGAGGGCCATTCATCCCGAAGGGTCCCGACGGGAGCGGTTTCATGCCGGAGCGCACCACTCCACGTTGCCCCACCGCCACACTCGTGGATTCGTCACCACGATTTCGGCACTGGCTAATTGTTGCACTCCGGCGAATCACAGCAGTGTCC
>Ga0182749_1002118_pt1 | contig 14836 bp, 12 predicted proteins | sample eDN3rd37CKraftMG_FD_128875 | JGI IMG/M metagenome (GOLD analysis project Ga0182749, IMG submission 128875) | Enriched Miracle-Growth compost microbial communities from Emeryville, California, USA - eDNA 3rd pass 37_C Kraft MG (version 2) (version 2) ...
AGACCTGGAAGCGCCGACCGCTCGCCGTTGTCATTTCGCCGACCCACTCTCCCGTGAGCGTCGGCGCTCCTGTCAACGAGCGCGCCCAGGGAGTGAACAGCGCCTCGAGCAGGAGATACGCCGCGGCCACGAGGGCGGCCATTGCCAGAAGAAGGATTGCGCGCGTCCGGTTGTTCTTTTTTTCAGGCACTGTGGATCTGTTCCCGAGCACGGACGATGACGCATGGCCGCCGATAGCTCGCAGCTTACGGCTGGCGGGCACACGCGACGACCGCCGGTTCAATCACACCGCGCCGTGACGGAACGGCCTCGGCGGTCACGCCACCTGCCCCCTGCCGCGGGCGCCGGCGGCCTGCCGCCGCTCCGATCCGGTAGATTTGCGGGAACAAAGGGGGGTCCCATGGCGAAAGCGCCCACTCATCACGGTCTCGCGCTCACAGTGTCGATCCTCGCCGCCGCGATTGCGGGCACGACGCCCGCTCGCGTGCACGGGGCAGAAGCGCAAGTCACGCCGGTGTCGGATGCCACGCTCGCAAGCCCGCCACCCGAGGACTGGCCGATGTGGCGCCGGACGCTGGATTCCTGGGGATACAGCCCGCTTCGGCAGATCGATACGAGCAATGTGCATCAGCTGCAGCTCGTGTGGGCGCGCGGGCTCGAGCCGGGGCAACAGGAAGGCACACCGCTCGTCCACGACGGCGTGCTGTACTTCCCGAATCCGCGGGACATCATTCAGGCGTTCGATGCAGCCACCGGCGACCTGCTCTGGGAGCACCGGCGAGCGCTGCCCGAGGACATCGAAAAGTACATCAATGCGCCGTTCATCAATCGCAATCTCGCGATTCACGGCAACCTGATCATCGATACCTCCGCGGACGGCTTCGTGTATGCGCTCGATGCCCGCACCGGCAAGGAGGTCTGGAGCACGCAGGTGCTCGACTACAAGACCGGCGTCCACCAGACCTCCGGACCGATCGTGGCGGACGGAAAGGTCTTCACCGGGCGCGGCTGCGAGCCGCTGCCCACCGCGAAACCCGATTACTGCGTCATCGTGGCTCACGATGCCGCCACGGGCCGCGAAATATGGCGCACGCGCACGATACCGGGACCGGGCGAGCGCGGGAACGAGACCTGGGGTGATGTGCCATTCGCCGAGCGCAAGCACGTCGGCACGTGGATGCCGCCGAGCTACGACCCGGAGCTGAAGCTGCTGTACATCGGCACCTCCGTCACCTCACCCGCGCCGAAATTCCTGCTCTCGGGCAACGACAAGAAATACCTGTATCACAACTCCACTCTGGCGCTGAACGCCGAGACCGGCGAGATCGTCTGGTACTACCAGCACGTCGTCGATCACTGGGACCTCGACCACACGTTCGAGCGCATCCTCATCGATACGGAAGTCACGCCCGCCAGAGACGCCGTTGCCTGGATCAACCCGCGCATCAAGCCCGGGCAGCAGCACAAGGTGATCACGGGAATTCCGGGCAAGACCGGCATCGTCTACACGCTGGACCGGCGCACCGGAGAGTTTCTGTGGGCCACGCCCACCATCCATCAGAACGTGGTGGCGCACATCGACGGCCGCACCGGCGAAGCCAAGGTCAATCCCGATACAACATTCGCCGCGCGCGGGGATGAGGCCACCGTGTGCCCGAGCATGATGGGCGGCAAGAACTGGCCGGCCGGAGCGTACAGTCCGCTCACGCGCATGATGTACTTCCCGTTGCAGAACACGTGCGCCGAATACGCCGTCACCATCGCCTCGCGCCAGGAGCTTTCGTCATACGGTGTTCGCGCCAATACGCGCCTTGCACCTGGGGCTCAGGGCGTCGGCGCGATCTACGCGATCTCGGCCAGCACGGGCCGCATCGAATGGAAATACGAGCAGCGCGCTGCCCTGCTGTCGCTCCTGACCACCGGCGGCGATCTGCTGTTCGGCGGAGATGTCGCGGGTCGCTTCCGCGCATTCGATCAGCGCACCGGCAAGGTGCTCTGGCAGACGAACCTCGGGTCGCAGGTGACCGGCTTTCCCGTTTCGTACGCCGTGCAGGGCCGGCAATACGTGGCGGTGAGCGTGGGGCAAGCGGTGAACACGGCTGCCTACCTGTTGCTCACGCCGGAAATTCGCCCGAGCAGCACGAACATCCTTTATGTCTTCGCGCTGCCGGAAGGCTGGCAATCGGCCACGACCACATCCAGGCCACCGCAACCATCACCTGAACGCACGCAAACCGTCGCGTCGGCAGCGGTCGGCACGGTGGCCACTCAATGCCGCCGATCGGATCGGCCGCCCTCCGGCGCCACTCGCAGCCCGAACGGCCTCTTTTCGGCCGCGCAAAGCGCACAAGGCAAGAAGACGTATATCGAGCAGCAATGCGCGTCCTGCCACGGCGAGAACATGCGCGGTTCAGCAAGCGCCCCCTCACTCGCCGACCCCGGCTTCCGTGTCGCGTGGGCCAACCGGTCTCTGCGCGAGCTCGTGGATTGCATGAAGGGCACCATGCCACCCGGCCGCGCAGGCGCGCTGAGCGATGCGGATTACGTGCAGCTGCTGGCCGCCATTCTGGAAGCGAACGGATTCGAGCCAGGGGCGACGGGCGCCGCGCTGTCCACCGATTCCACCACGCTCGATGGAATCGTCTTCAGCGCTCCGCAGTAGCCGTACACAGCAGCGCGCTCACTTTTGCGGGTGCTCGAAAAGCTGCACGAACCCGCCCACGTCCGGATCGCGCACCATGATCACCCGGGTGCCACTGCGCATCGTGGCGATGCCGTCGGACACGATCCGGGCGCCGGCGGCCTTCACCCGCTCCACGAAGGCCTCGAGCCCTTCGACCTCGAACCCCACGTACGAGGTGCCGATGTCTCCGATGCGATACGGCTCGACGGGCTTCTTGCGATTCTGGAACTCCACGAGCTCGAAGTTCATCCGCGAGCGGCGATCCGCCGCCTCGACGAAGGACTCATTGAAGAATCGCAGCACGTTGCCGTGGCCGCCCACCACGGAGTCGTAGAAATCGCCCTTCATCCAGGGCTGCTCGCGATTCACGAGTTGCCCGCCGAAGAGCGTCTCGTAGAACGCGCGCGCCTTGCCCGAATCCAGCACGATGAGCCCCACGTGATTGATGCCAGGCGTCAGCGCGGGCCGGCCCGGCTGACCTGCCGCGGCGGGCGTGGCCGGGCGCTCGTTGATGATCTCGATATCGAGACCATCCGGATCGGTCAGATACGCCAGGGCGCCGCGTGTCTGCCCGGGAAACGGGATCAGCTCGCCCTCCCACGAGCGCGCGCGAAGCATGCCGTCCTTCTCGAGCTGTGCCCACAAGGCCGGCGCATCCGGCACCACGAGCCCGAAATGCGGCGCGCCCGGCTCCCACGGCGGATAACCACTCACCGTCTTGCGCGCGATGCCGCGGATCTCGCGCAGGTACACGGCAAACGGCTTTCCGGACGCGCTGCTGTTCATGATCATCTTCGCCATGCGCGTCTCGATGCCCTTCAGCCCGTACAGCCGCTCGGTGACTTCATCCTTCCGCCAGGCCGGGTTGGCCGCGGGATCACGCCGGAACCCGAGCGCCTCATAGAACGGAACGGACTTGTCGAGATCGGCCACGAGGCGGCCCACGAACGCGATCCCCACCACGCGGCCCGTGTCACTCGCCGGTGGAGCAGACTGCGAAAAAGCAGAACCGGCGAAGGCCAGCAACCCCACCCAGGCCAGCGCAAGGCGAACCGGAAACCGGGCACGCGTGCTCATGCGATCCCCCCCTTTGTTGTGCGCCCGGATTGTAGCCAAAGGTGAGTGCGCCGTGCCGACCGCTTGCGCAGCGAACACGTGCGCGATGCCGGCAAGAGCAGCCACTCCTGCCGGCTCGACTGCGCACGCGATTTGCCGGCGCGTGGCGACCGCGCCGGTTCACTTCATGCCGGAAACGATATTGCGGAACTCGTTCTCGGGGAACGCGAGATAGGTTTCGGTTCGAACGTTGCCACGCGAGGCGAGGGACAACGCCGCCTTCGCCGCGCTGGCATCGTCCGGCGCTTCACTGATCACGACCGCATCGTATCGTCCGCAGACGAGGTAAAACGCCTTCAGCTGGCCGCCGAAGCTCTCGAAGACCTGACGTGCGGCATCGAGGCGAGCCGGACTGTCCTTCACGCTTTCGATTCCCTTCTGGGTGTACTGAAGCAACGAGATGTAAGTGGACATGAGCGTGCCTCCTGTCCAACGGAAGTGATCGGGTCACCCGAGGCGCGCTAGTGCACCTCTTCGAGCTCCCGCTCCGGCTTTTTCTCTCGTGCCGGTTGCGGGTGCACCGTTTCACGGACGTGCGGCGTGGCAGGTTCGGTGCGCTCCGCCGCGGGTTCGCTTTCGTTGCGCTTTTGCGCTCTCCTGCTCCACCAGGCCCGGAAAACTCTCTGTTCGTAGCACATGGTGTTCTCCTTCGCAGGGGAAGTTCGCCCTGCTCCGGGGAGCATAGCTCCGGTGCACGAGAATGCACCTGAAACACGCGAGATACAGCTCGGCCGCGATCCTGACACGAGCGCGATGCCGGTGGAGAATATCCCCTCGTGAACACAGCGCCGCACACACCGACCCGCTCGGTTCAGTTCACCCTGAAGGCGCAGGGCGGGGCACGCGCATCCCGATGACTCAGCAAATCACGCGGCGGGACTTTCTGGATGGCGTGGCGCTCGCGGTGGTGGCAGGCGCCACACCCGCCACACTGCTTGCGCAGGCGAAACGGAATCCTCCTTATCCGCCTGCCCTCACCGGCTGGCGCGGCAGCACGCCGGACTCATATGCAGTCGCGCATGCCATCCGCGATGGGCGACGGTACTCCGTGAATCGAACGCCCGTCGAGGAGCGCTACGACCTGATCATCATCGGCGCGGGGATCGGCGGGCTGGCCGCGGCTCACTTTTATCGAAAGGAGCAGCCTGACGCGCGCATCCTGCTGCTCGAGAACCATGACGACTTCGGCGGCCACGCCCGGCGCAACGAGTTCACCGCCAACGGCCGCTTGCTGCTCAGCTATGGCGGCAGCGAGTCCATTCAATCACCGAAATCCGAGTGGAGCCGCGAGGCGCTCGGGCTCCTGAGCGATCTGGACGTCGATGTGGACCGGTTCGAGCAGGCGTTCGACCGCACGCTCTATCCGGGCCTGGGGCTCTCGCGCGGCGTGTTCTTCACCCGCGAAGCCTTCGGTGAGGACCGCCTCGTTCGCGGAGACCCGATGCGCATGGTGGCGGACGACATTCCGCCCGATCGCATGAACGCGCGGTCCATTCCCGACTTCATCGCGGACTTCCCGCTCGCAGCGGTGCAGAAGAAGCGGCTCGTCAGCCTCTTCACGGAATCGCGGGACGTGCTTCCCGGAAGAAACGCCGAGCAAAAGTCGGCCGCGCTCGCGAGCATCAGCTATCGAGACTTCATCAGGCGCCACTGGCAACTCGACGACTCCGCCGCGAACACCTTTCAGGGTCGGAGCCACGATTTCTTCGCCGTCGGCATCGATGCCCTGCCCGCCTACGACGCCATGCAGGCGGGTTACCCGGGATTTCAGGGGCTCGGGCTGACGCGCGGGTCGAACCCCGAGCTGGACGACCCTTACATCTATCACTTCCCCGACGGTAATGCGTCCATCGCGCGGCTGCTGGTGCGAAGGCTGATCCCGGGCGTGGCTCCGGGCAACAACATGGACGACATCGTCACGGCTCGTTTCGATTATGAGCGGCTGGATCGGCCCGGCACTGCGGTGCGCATTCGTGTCGGCAGCACGGTCGTGAGCGTGGCGAACCGCAATGGTGGAAAGGTCGATATCGGCTACGTCCGGCGCGGCACGCTGCATCGGGTGCAGGCACCGCGCGTCATCTACGCGGGATACGCCGCCATGCTGCCGTACATCTGCCCGGATGTGAGTCGTGCACAGCGCGCGGCACTCCGCGGCGCGGTTCGGGCGCCGTTCGTGTATGTGAAGGTGCTCGTTCGCCAGTGGGAACCCTGGGTGAAACAGGGCGTGCACGAGATCACCAATCCCATGGGCTTCTTCTCGCGGCTGAAGCTCGATTACCCGGTAAGCCTCGGCGATTACCGTTTTCCGTCGCGGCCGGATGAGCCGATGGTGCTTCATCTGGTACACGTGCCGACGGTGCCGATGACGGCAGACCTGGATCAGCGCTCGGCCTGGAAAGCCGCACGCGCGCAGCTCTACACCCGCGACTTCGCGTTTTTCGAGCGTCACGCGCGGAACGAGCTGACGCGCATGCTGGGTGCCGGCGGATTCGACGCGGCGAAAGACATTCTCGCGATTACCGTGAACCGCTGGGGGCACGCGTATGCCTACGGGTTCAATTCCCTGTACGACCCGGAGCATGAGTTCGGCAATCAGCTCATCGCGCGTCAGCCGGTAGGCCGCATCGCCATCGCAGGAACAGATGCGGCACGCAGCGCGTATGCGCATGCCGCCATCGACCACGCCTACCGTGCCGTATCGGAATCGGTGATCAGCCGCAAGTGATATAGCGCCCGCCGCCGTCAGATTTGAGCAGCTCGCGCCCCGAGCGCCACCGTTGGATGAGCGCAGGGCTCTTGATCAGGGCAGCCACCGCGATATGCAACTCGATGCGGGCCTTGCTCAAGCCGAGTGCCGAGAGGCCCTGTTCCATGCCATCGTCCAGCGCCGCGGCGACGTAGCGCAGTGCTTTCAGAACAGGCACGCCGTCAGGCGCATTCGCCGCGCTCTGGTACTCCGCCTCACACCGCTCTCTGCTCAGAGAGTGATATCCGGAGCACGCACCGGGGCGCACTTCGTACGCACTGCATTTGCCGTCCACCAGAAACGCGCATGCCAGCGCCGCGGGCGCGCGCCCTTCTCTGATGAGCGCAGCGTTTTGCACAACGCGTTCGCGAACGACAGTTGTCTGCTCCCGAGGCATGCGTGAGCCGAGATACCGGAACAGCGCAATCGCCTCGTGTGGGTAGACCATGACCCGAAGATGGCAGCAGAAGCTGCAGCCGGCGCGACACGCCAGCGCGGCGCCGTCCTGCTGAAAGTGCTGGAATGCCTCATCCAGCAGGCCATTGATGCGCCTCGTGAGCGCCGCGCAGGAATCCACATCCGTGCGCTGGCCGAGAGTGTGGTGCACGGCTTGCACTGCGAACTGTTGCGCGGCTCCGGAATTCACCTGCTCGCTGTCGCTCACTATCGACGGTGCAGAGAAGCCTCGCACGATATCTGTGTGTCAGCAAACCTCACTCGAGCACGCCGCGCAGCAGCTCAGGGTCCACAGGCTTCACGAGATGCTTGCGAAACCCAGCGCGCGCGGACCGCTCACGATCCTCAATCCGCGCGTACGCGCTCACGGCGATGAGTGGAATGCCGGCCGTTTCCGGCAGCGCCTTGAGGGCCTCGGCCAGGCGATAGCCGTCGAACGTGGGCAAGCCGATATCCACCAGCAGGAGATCCGGCCGAAGCGAGACGGCTTTGGCAACGGCCGTCGAGCCATCCCCCGCAATCGCCACATCGTGACCCCACATGCGAAGCAGTGCGGCCATGCTTTCGGCCGTGTCCGCATCGTCTTCCACGATGAGCACGCGCCGATGCAAAGCGCTGCTCCAGCGCTGCGTCTGCGTGGCTCCGGCTTCGACCGGGACGCCCGCGGTCGCCCGGGGTAGCACAAGCGTGAACTCGCTGCCTCGACCCGGCCCCTCACTGTACGCGGTGAGCGCACCACCGTGCCGTTCGGCGAGCTGTCTCGCGAGCGCGAGGCCGACGCCAAGCCCGCCCATCGATCTGCGCGACGAAGGCTCCGCCTGCGCGAACAGCTCGAAGATACGGGGCAGCTGATCACTGCTGATGCCAATCCCGGTATCCCGCACACGCAGGGCCACGACATCCCGCACACACGCGGCGGCAATCACGATCCTGCCGCCGGGATCCGTGTACTTCGCGGCGTTGTTGAGCAGGTTGACGATGGCCTGGGCCAATCGTGAGGCATCGCCGATCACCGGCAGAGGCGTCTTGCGGATGTGGACCTCGAGCGTGTGTCGGGACTGCTCGATGACAGGCCGCGCCGTCTCGATTGCCGTGCAGATCACCGAGCGGAGATCGAGCAGCTCGCTGCGCAGCTCCACTTCGCCGCGCACGATGCGCGAGATGTCGAGCAGATCGTCCACGAGCCGCGTGAGGATGCGCAGCTGCCTGCGGATCACGTCGCAGGCACGGGAGACCGTCTGCGGGTCCGACGCACCGAGCGAGAGCACTTCCACGGCGCTGCGAATGGGTGCGAGCGGATTGCGCAGCTCATGCGCCAACGTAGCGATGAACTCGTCCTTGAGTCGCTCCCGCTCGCGAAATTTCGCACCGCCGCGTTTGCGCACGTGCATCGATACCTTCTGGTTGATGAGTTACGCGCGTCATCGCTCGCCCACGATGGTGATCGATGTTCCGGAACAGCCGAGGCACTGCCTATTGGCCTTTGATCCAACGCGGCCGAGCAGCCGCGTCACGCAGCCGTCACTGATCGTTTTTCGAGACCGTGTTAGTCTTTTGCGACCAGAGCGCGCGCGAGGATGGCAATGCGAGCGCGGCACATTTTGGAAGTGGCGGCATGGAGCCTGGGGCTCGGGCTGATGCTCACGTTCGCAACGCTGCGCGCGTGGTCGGAAAGGCAGCACCAGCTCGGCATCGAAGCCTTCGCTGAAGCGCGCGAGCTGCACACGCAAGCAGCGCTATCACCATCCGCGAGCGTCGATCAGTCGTTGTGGTCCCCGCAACGTATCGCCGCGTTCGCCGCAAGCACACCGCGTTCGGATACACCCATCGCCCTGCTGCGAATCCCGGCGCTTCACCTGGAGGTGCCCGTCTTCGAGGGCACCGGCGAGGTAAACCTGAACCGCGGCGCGGGGCGCATCGAGGGAACGGCCCTGCCCGGCACGCGCGGCAACATCGGCATCGCGGCTCACCGCGACGGCTTCTTTCGCGCATTGAAGGACGTTGCCGTGGGCCAGAGCCTTCTGCTGGACACACCGGCACGCTCGATGAGCTACCGCATCGTCGAGGCTCGCGTGGTGGAGCCCACGGACGTTTCCGTGCTGGCCCCTGCGTCACGCCCGACGGTAACCCTCGTGACCTGCTACCCCTTCTATTTCGTTGGTGCCGCCCCGCATCGCTTCGTGGTCCGCGCGGAGGCGCAGAACGCCTGGACCATGACGAGCGCCGACGCGTCCGGCTCACCTGTTCACCCGAACAGTCCCGCAAGGAGGTAATGGCGATGTACAAGCTTCACGCATTGATTGCCACACTCGTGGCGGTGTCGTTCAGCGCCGCGGCATCCGGACAACAAGGTCGCGTGGATCGCGCCTTCACCGCCACGGGCGAGAGCTGCGATCAGGTCACGTGGTCCGAGGAAGCGCTTCAGAAATATCCGAATATCGCCAGTGCCTGCCAGGAAGTGATGGAACGCGACGGCAAGTACTACGTGAAGTTCACCGGCAACGTGCGCCGCGTGCAGGATCGCGGCCGGAGCATCACGGTCGATTTCAAGGGCGGCGATCAGCTCGCGCTCACTCCGCCGGAGAACATGACACTGTACGTGGATGGCCAGCGCCGTCAGCCGAGCGCGTTACGCCGTGGCGACGAGCTCACTTTCTACGTGCCGCAGGAGATGCTCGCGGAGGAACCGTCGGCGGCCACGGCTCAGGTGGTGGGCGTCACGGTCATTCCGCTTACACGCATTCGCGTCGCGGAGGCAACTGAAACGCAGACTTCGGAAGAAGACACCGCCGCGGGCGCGGAGCTGCCGCAGACGGCGGGGTTGCTGCCACTCATCGGGCTTTCCGGCCTGCTGCTCACGGCATTCGGTGCAGGACTGACGCTGTATCGACGTTCGCGCTGAAGTGCGCGGGCCGGCGATTGCGCGCCGGACAGCCTGCACACTCATGCCCGGGAGCGCGCCGAGACTCTTGTAACCACAGGAGGTTACATGCTACACCGTGCACCCGAAAATGAGACATAATCTGTTCGATAATCAAGAAGAACGTTTCGGCCGGGGGGAAGGATGCCCATGCGCACAACCCGTTTCCGCCGGAGGTTGGAATGGACACACCGCCCGCAACCATTTATGTCGTCGACGACGATGCAGACGTACGCAAGGCGCTCGCACGTCTGCTGCGCTCGGCAGGCTACGAGTCCCGAGCCTTTGCGACCGGCGCCGAGTTTCTGGCCGCACACGACCCCTGCGTCCCCGGCTGCATCATTCTCGATCTCGCCATGCCCGATTGCGGAGGCCTGGAGGTTCAGGCCTGCCTCGCCGCCTCGGGATGCCGCCGCCCCATCATTTTCCTCACCGCGAACGGCAGCATCGGCACGACCGTGCGTGCGCTCAAGGCCGGCGCGGTCAACTTCCTCATGAAGCCCGTGGAGCAGAGCGAGCTGTTCACCGCCGTGGAGGAAGCGCTGCGCGTCGATGCCGCCGAGCGCACGAAGGAGTCGCTCCAGAAGGTTGTAGCGCAGCGTTTCGCGAGCCTTACGCCGCGTGAGCGTCAGGTGCTGGAGCATGTCGTCGCCGGCCGGCTGAACAAGCAGATCGCGGCCGATCTCGGCACGGTCGAGAAAACCGTGAAGGTCCACCGTGCGCGGGTGATGCACAAGATGGGTGCACGCTCGCTGGCGGAGCTCGTTCATCTGGCGGCCTCCCTCGGCATTCCGACGGGTCTGCCACCGCGGCGACTCGGGGCCCCGGAGATCGTGCCGATGCGTCCCTCCGGTCAGCCGTTCACCTTCCCGGCGGATCGCTGATACCGCGCGTGCGCGCATCGGATTGTGTTCATCGAATGCGGCGCAGGCTGCCCGTTGCATGCTGCGATGCGACGCGCGCGGCCGTACGCCGCGTTCCGCGCCGACCGGCTCGAAATCGAGACTGCAGCGCTTGTCTATTGGACCTTGGGCCATTGTTGAGCGCAAAGCGTCGGGGCGACCCTCTCCGATCCCTCTGAAGTGTTGGCAGGATGTACACGGTCGCCCGACATCCCTTTTCACGCGCAGCGGCGGCGACCGTGAAAGCCTGGTCGATGCTGCTACCGAGCGACGATTCACCCCATGCGCTCGCCATGCGCGATGCACCGCTCTGCTCGCCGCGCATGCTGCTGGCGGCCGCTGCACTGGCCGTTGCGTATCTCGGCGGCGTGTATCTGGGTTTCGCGCTGACTTTCAAAGTCGCACCGGTCTCCACGCTCTGGCCGCCGAACGCCATCCTGCTGGCGGCGCTCCTGCTGTCCCGGCCGCGCCGCTGGCCGCTTCTCATCGGCGCCATCATTCCGGCGCATTTCGTCGCCGAGCTCTCTCTGGGTGTGCCGTGGACCATGACCGCCTGCTGGCTCGTCAGCAACACGGCCGAAGCGGTGCTCGGCGCGGCGCTCATCCTGCGCTACCTCGGGCGGCCGCTACGCTTCGACCGGATGCGCGACGTATCGGTGTTCATCGCGGTGGCCGGCGCGGCTGTCCCCGCGATCACCTCGTTCCTCGACGTGGCGTTCGTCGCGCTCGTCGGCTGGCGCTACGGTGATTTCTGGCAGATCTGGGGAACGCGAACATTCTCGAACTCGCTCGCCGCGCTCACCGTCGCGCCGATCATCGTCATTGCCGTCCGCGGAGGATTCCGGGCCCTGCGCCAGATCAGCGTCGCACAAGGCATCGAGATGACGCTGCTCTTCCTCGGGCTGTGCATCGCCTCGGTGATCGTGTTTCAGCGTGAGCATCCGCAGGAGCACGCGCTCGTTCTGCTGAATCTGCCGCTGCCCTTTCTGCTCTGGGCCGCCATGCGCTGGGGAGTCGCCGGCGCGAGCCTCAGCGTCGCGATTGTCGCCACGTGCGCCATTCTCGGCGTACTGAACGGCACGGGCCCGTTCCACGCACAAACGCCGGACGCGGCCGCGCGCGCCATGCAGATCTTCCTCATCATCGCCGCGTCCTCCTTCATGCTCCTCGCGGCATCACTCGCGGAGCTGAAGCATGCAAGGAAGGTCGCCCAATGGCAGACCGAGAACCTGAAGCTCGCGCTCGGTGCCGCTCAGATGGGCACGTGGGAGTGGGACATCGTGCGCGACCGGGTAACCTGGCGCGCCAGGGAATCGCGCTCTGCGCCCTCGCGAGGCCTCACGCGTTCACGGACCTTCGCCGCCGTGACAAAGTACGTGCACCCGGACGACCGCGGGCCGCTCGTGCACGCTGCCCAGCGTGCGGTCGAATGCGGTGGCAGTGCGGAAATCGAGTTCCGTGCACGCGGTCGCGACGGCAGCTTTCGCTGGTTCAGCATCCGCGGCAAGGTGATTTCCGATGCGAAACGCAAGCCGTTGCGGATGATGGGTGTGTATGGCGACACAACGGAGCGCAAGGCCCAGGAAGCGCAACTCACCGAGCAGCGCGAGCAGATTGCGCGGCTGTATCGGGTGTCGCTGCTCGGCGAGCTGTCTGCCGCCCTCGCCCATGAGGTCAAGCAGCCGCTCACCGCCATTCTGAGCAATGCCCAGGCCGCACGAGTCGCGCTATCCAGGCGGCGGCCCGACCTGCGACTGGTCGATGACATCCTGGCCGACATCATTTCCGAGAACCGCAGGATGACGGAGATCATCCGGCGCCTGCGTGGGCTCTTCGTGCGCGGCATGGCTCAGGTGCAACCCGTCGATGCAAACGAGTGCCTGCTCGATGTGCTCGCGCTGGAGAAGAGCCATCTGATCGCACATCGCGTGACGACGGCGCTGCGGTTCGACAAGAACCTGCCGGCCGCGTTGATCGATCGCGTGCCGCTCCAGCAGGTGATCGTGAACCTGATCGTCAACGCGTGCGATGCCATGGCCGGCAAACCGGCGCACGAGCGGCACCTCGAGATCACGACCCGGGCCCGCGACGGCAGCATCCAGATCGACATCTGCGACAACGGCACCGGACTGCCGGATACGGAAACGATCTTCGCGCCGTTCTTCACTACCAAACCGGACGGTCTGGGGCTGGGGCTCGCCATCTGCCGCACCATCATCACGGTACACGAGGGCCGTCTCTGGGCGAGCAACAACGAAACCTCCGGAGCGACGCTGCACGTCCTGTTACCTGCTGCGCCCGGCCCCGCACACAACTGGAACATGCAGCCGAACGCACACGCGGCTCACGAGGACGCGGAAGCCGACCTGGGCACCGTCGTTCTGCACCACGGTGCCCCCCTGTTCCCCGACCCCGCCACGATCCCGGCATGGCGGGAGTCCCCGCGGCGACGCCCTTTGAACTGACTGCGGCTGCACGCGCCTGAAGCGCCTTCAGAAGTACGCGTGCAGTTGTGCGAACGCTTCCGTGCGGTTCTGCATGTTGTTCTGCGGAATGCCGTCGTACAGGCGCACACCGACGCGCGTTTCGAGGAACTGCACGGGCCACCACTCGTACACGAAACTGGAGCGCGTTTGCTCGTCTTCATCGACATCCCGATCGGGGTCGAGCCATTCGTGCGTGAGCTTGAGCACGTGCCCCTTGCGGACGAACCAGTTCAGCTCGGCCAGCGCCGCAACGGAATCCCGATTGTCCAGACTGTCATCCTCGACGTAATCCACCTCGCCGAGCCACACGGTCGGCCCCAGCCGCAATCCGGCGAACAACGCACCGGCCGTGCGGTCTCCGGCATCACTGTCGTTGAAGGCGGCCGAAGCGCCGATGCGCCAGTGCGTCTGCACGTACTCCGCGCGGCCGGTGACCTGCTTGCCATTGTCGTTCTCGGGTGCGCCGCCCGAGCCGTTGCTCACGGCGAGCTGCAACGTCCAGTTCGGCCTCTCGAGCCCCACCTCGACCCCGCTGTCCGGCGTCTGCATGTTGATACCCGAGAGCTGGCGCACGAAGGCGTTGTCGTCTTCCAGACGCCACCCGAACGGCAGATACATGCGCCCGGCTTTCACGTAGAGATTGCCTTCTTGCACCCAGAATCGAATGTTCGCCTCGCGATTGTCCGCGTTGCCGGGCGCGACGAGCTCATCCACGTAGAACGACAGTCGCGACGGAATGACGCTCGCTTCGAGATACAACCGCGCCTCCTGCACATCGAAGGCGTTCGCGTCGTGCTCGTGCGGAATGCGCGTCCACGTGCCCTCGGCGCGCGCGTTGCCGCCGACCGCGAGAAAGCGGTTCACCACGCCCGTCCACAGCTCGTCTTCCGGGCCGATGCGCGTGGCCGCGAGCTGGGTTTGTGCCCAGCTGTTGCCGAACGTGTTGCGCATGCCACCGCCTGTGGGGTTCACGTGACATTGTGAGCATTTGAAGCCGGCGTACGTGGCGAGATAAGGCTCCGCCGCCGCCTGACCTGCAATGACGAGACACACGAGGCCGGCGGCCCATACTGCGATGTGCCGACTCATGGTGCGCGTTCCGGCACTGTATCGAGCGTGACGGAGAACTCTCCGCCGGCGCGTCCGTCCGCATCGCCATCCAGCACATGTGCGCCCACATCCGCGAGCGCAATGCCTGCAGAAGCGCCGAGAATGAACCGAAACCGGTCGCCCGAGAGCGGCGCGACGGGGCGGACGGTGAGCATGCGCGGATTCACTGCGGAGACACGCACGTCCGCGAGGGGCACACGGACTTCGTTGCCATTGTCGAACACTCCATCGCCGCCGCTGGCTTCGATGCGGATGCCCGCCGCTCCGACGAGCGTGGCATCCACATCCGCATTGAAGATGACGTGAAGCGCCTCGACGGGCGCGACTACCTGCGCATCGGCGGCAGGAATGGTCGTCACGACCCGGAACACGTCCGCCGTTCCGGATGCGCCGGCCGGCGCAGGAGCACCTTCCGCG
>Ga0182749_1002121_pt1 | contig 14809 bp, 14 predicted proteins | sample eDN3rd37CKraftMG_FD_128875 | JGI IMG/M metagenome (GOLD analysis project Ga0182749, IMG submission 128875) | Enriched Miracle-Growth compost microbial communities from Emeryville, California, USA - eDNA 3rd pass 37_C Kraft MG (version 2) (version 2) ...
GCGCGATTCGCAGCTCGGTGCCTGGGCGTCGGACCAGTCGCGCCCGCTCGAAAGCCGCGCGCTGTTCGAGGCGCGGTTCGAGGAGACGAAGGCGCGCTTCGCGGGCCGGGAGGTGCCGCGCCCGGAAAACTGGTCCGGCTATCGCCTGATCGCGGACCGTATCGAGTTCTGGGAGGCGCGGCCGCACCGCCTGCACGACCGGCGCCTGTTCGTCCGCGACGGCGGGCGCTGGCGCGAAAGCCTGCTCTATCCATGAGCGAGCCGTGAGCGAGCTGGCGGCGCGCGCGCCGGGCCTGCGCGGCCGATTGACCACGCGCGCGGCGCTCGCCAGCGTCGCGGTCGCGCTCGTGCTGCTGGGGGTGAAGGGGGTGGCCGCGTGGCGGACGTCGTCGGTCGCCATGCTGGGCTCGCTCGCCGATACCGGGCTCGATCTCGTCGCGTCGCTGGTGACGCTCTGGGGCGTGCGTGTCGCCGCCGTCCCGGCGGACTGGGATCATCGTTTCGGCCATGGCAAGGCGGAGGCGCTGGCCGCGCTCTTCCAGGTGATCGTCATCGCGCTCTCCGCGGCCGGCATCGCCTATGAGGCGATCGCCCGCGTCCTGCATGGCGGCGCCACCGCGCATGCCGGGGACGGCATCGCCGCCTCGCTGCTGGCGCTCGGCCTCACGCTGGCGCTGGTCGCCTATCAGCGGCGCGTCGTGGCGGCGACGGGCAGCCTCGCCATCCACACCGACAACGTCCATTACCAAAGCGATCTGCTGCTCAACGGATCGGTGATCGCGGCGCTGGTGCTCGACCAGTATCTGGGCGTGCGCGGCGCCGATCCGCTGTTCGGCGTGGGCATCGCGCTCTGGCTGCTCTGGGGGGCCTGGGGATCGGCGACGCGCGCGATCGACCAGCTTATGGACAAGGAATGGCCCGAGGAGAAGCGCCAGCGCTTTCTCGCCGTCGCCGCCCGGCATCCCGAGCTGCGCGGCATCCACGATCTGCGCACGCGATCGAGCGGGGCGCATGATTTCGTCCAGTTCCACGTCTGGGTCGCGCCCGAGATGAGCGTGGCGGAGGCGCATCGCGTGATGGACGAGGTGGAGGCGAAGCTGGCCCACGCCTTCCCCGGCGTCGAGATATTGATCCATCCCGATCCCGAGGGGCATGTCGACCCCGGGGGCGCCGGGGCCGTCGAACCATCGGAGCCGCCGCGATGACCATGCTTTCCCCCACCTCCGGGACCCTGCGCTTCGTCCAGGTCGATGCCTTCGCCGACCGTCCGTTCAGAGGCAATCCGGCGGCGGTGATGCCGCTCGCCGGCTGGCTCGACGATGCGACGCTCCAGGCGATCGCGGCGGAGAACAACCTGGCCGAGACCGCCTTCCTCGTCCCCGACGCGAGCGGCGAGGCGGATCATGAGCTGCGCTGGTTCACTCCCGCCGTGGAGGTGGCGCTCTGCGGCCATGCGACGCTGGCGAGCGGGCATGTGCTGCTGACCGACGATCCGGCGCGCGACGCGGTGCGCTTCCGGACGCGCAAGGCCGGCGTGCTGACGGTGCGGCGGCAGGAGGCGGGCTATGCGCTCGACCTGCCCGCCTGGGCGCCCGCGCCCCATGCCCTGCCCGAGGCGGCCGCCGCGATGGGCCGCGCGCCGGTGGAAACGCTATGGCGCGCCGGCGATTATTCGGTGCTGGTCTATGCGAACGAGGCGGAGGTGCGCGCGCTCACCCCCGATTTCCGGGCGCTGCGCGCGCTGGGCGACACGCTGTTCATCGCCACCGCGCCCGGCGGGGCGAGCGGCGCCGACGTCGTCAGCCGCGTCTTCGCGCCCGCCGCCGGGATCGATGAGGATCCCGTCACCGGGTCGGCGCATTCGATCCTCACGCCCTATTGGACGAAACGGCTGGCGCGCGATCGTTTCAGCGCCTTCCAGGCGTCCGCGCGCGGCGGCCGGATCGACTGCGCGCTGGCCGGCGATCGCGCGATCCTGGGCGGCGATTGCGTGACGGTGATCGAGGGGGCGATGCGGCTTTAGTTTTCAGCCCCATTCGAGCACCGGCCAGCCGCGCTGGCGCGCCAGCGTGAGCAGCCGGTCGTGCGCGTTGACCGCATAGGGCTCGTCGGCCCATTCGAGCACCGGCGCGTCGGAAACATGGTCCGAATAAAAGAGGATGTGCGCATCCTCCCGCGCGATCCCCCGCGCCGCCATCCATGCGCGGATCATGCGCAGCTTGGCGGGGCCGTAGCAATTCTCCCCGTCGATCCGCGCGAGGACGCGGCCGTCGGGGCCGGCGACGTTCCCGGTCGCGATCACATCGTCGAAGCCCAGCCGCGCGGCGATCGCGGCGGCGTAGACGTGGTAGGAGGCGGTGGCCATCACCAGCCGCCGCCCCGCCGCCTTGTCCGCCGCGATCCGCGCCAGCGCGCCGGGCAGGATGTTGCCCGCCAACGTCTTCTCGGCAAAGCTCTCGACCAGCGGGGCCAGCGCGGCGGGCGCGATCCCGCGGCCGATGAGCAGGGCCTGGTTGATCTCCTTCAGCCGCCCGCGACCGATCAGCCGCGCGGCATAAGCCAGCATCGACAGCAGCACGAGGGGCACCAGCAGCAGCCGCCACGGCGCGCGCCGCCATGCGGCGTGGAGCAGGAAGGGCGTGTAGGTCGCCGTCCGCGTGATCGTGCGGTCCATGTCGTAGATGGCAAGTTCGGTCATGCAGGCGCGATAGAGCGATTTCGGGCCGGGTGGAATCCGGCAGGACGCAATGCGGGGCGCAAGGGCGCAATATCGTCGCGCGGGCCCGCGCCGAGGGGAGGCGGAAATCGTTACGGCAGCCGCCTCGGGCGGAACATGTGCGGGATGCCAGGCGTCTCGCATCCGCAATGATCCGCGCCGCACCGCTTGCCCGCCCGCCTTTCCTGCCGCATGGTCCGGGAACATGAGCGGGCCAGCCACTTTCACCATCGACGACGCGGACGGCGGCCCGGTGCTGCACATGAGCGGCCCGCTCGTCCTGTCGCGCCTGCGCGACCTGCCCGACCGGCTGGCCGCGATCACGCCGGCGCCCGCGCGGATCGACCTTTCGGGCGTCGACAGGATGGATACCGTCGGCGCGTGGATCATACACCGCCTCGCGCGCGATCACGATGCCGCGATCAGCGGCGCGAACGACGAGGCGACGCGGCTGATCGCGCAGGTCGCCGCCGCCGACCAGCCGTTCCGCGTCCGCCCCGACACGCTGCCCGCCTTCCTGCGCGTGCTGGGCCAGATCGGGGAGGCGACGGTGCGGGCGGGCGGCACGATGCTCGGCCTCGTCGGCTTCTTCGGCGCGGTGCTGCTCGCCGCCTGGGATGTCGCGCGCCATCCGCGCCGCTTCCGCTTCAACGCGGTGACGCGCCAGTTCGAGGTGGTCGGCGTCGAGGCGCTGGGCATCATCGGGCTGATGAGCTTCCTGATCGGCATCGTCATCGCGCAGCAGGGCGCGGTGCAGCTTCGCCAGTTCGGCGCGGAGGTGTTCACGATCAACCTGGTCGGGCGGATCACGCTGCGCGAGCTGGGCGTGCTGATGACGGCGATCATGGTCGCCGGCCGCTCGGGCTCCGCCTTCGCCGCGCAGATCGGATCGATGAAGCTCGCCGAGGAGATCGACGCGATGCGCACGATCGGCGTCGCGCCGATGGAGGCGCTGGTGCTGCCGCGCATGATCGCGACGGTGACGCTGATGCCGCTGCTCGGCTTCTATTCCTCGCTGATCGGGATGGTCGGCGGCGGCATATTGTGCTGGCTCGCGCTCGACATCCCGCTGGCCACCTTCGTCCAGCGCATCCGCGAGGTGGTGCCGATCACCGACCTCTATGTGGGCCTCATCAAGGCGCCCGTGTTCGGCGCGATCATCGCGATGGCGGGCTGCTTCCAGGGGATGCAGGTCCAGGGCAACGCCGAGGAGGTGGGGCTGCGCACCACCGCCGCCGTCGTCCAGTCGATCTTCCTGGTGATCGTGCTCGACGCCTTCTTCGCGGTGTTCTTCAGCTCGATCGGATGGATGTGAGCGCGGATGTGAGCCCGAACGTGAACGACGACAGGGACGTCGTGATCCGCGTGACGGGCCTGCGCAACGTCTTCGGCGATCAGGTGGTCCATGACGGGCTCGACCTGGAGGTGCGCCGGGGCGAGATATTGGGCGTGGTCGGCGGGTCGGGCACGGGCAAGTCGGTGCTGATGCGATCGATCATCGGCCTCCAGACGCCCGAGGCGGGGGAGGTGACGGTCTTCGGCATCTCCATGATCGGCCGCGAGGAGACCGAGGCCAAGACCGTGCGCCGCCGCTGGGGGGTGCTCTTCCAGAACGGCGCGCTCTTCTCGACGCTGACGGTGGCCGAGAATGTCGAGGTGCCGCTGCGCGAATATTATCCGGCGCTTTCCGAACGGATGCTGGACGAGATCGCCGGCTACAAGATCGTGATGGCGGGGCTTTCGGGCGACGACGGGCCCAAATATCCCTCGGAGCTTTCGGGCGGAATGCGCAAGCGCGCCGGCCTCGCCCGCGCCCTCGCCCTCGATCCCGAGCTGCTGTTCCTCGACGAGCCGACCGCCGGGCTCGATCCGATCGCGGCCGCCAATTTCGACGCGCTGACCAAGGGGCTCCAGCAGACGCTGGGCCTCACCGTCTTTCTCATCACCCACGACCTCGACACGCTGCACGCGATTTGCGACAGGGTAGCGGTGTTAGCCGATCGCAAGGTCGTCGCGGTCGGAACGATCCCGGAACTATTGGCGTTGGACCATCCCTGGATTCAGGAGTATTTCAACGGCCCGCGCGGGCGGACCGCCGCCGCATCGGCGGCCGAACATGCGGAGGCGGGGGCAGAATGACGAACGGACACCGATGCCAGCCCCCGGCCGGGGCGCGGCGCTGAGATGGAGACCCGGTCAAACCATATACTGGTCGGCGGCGTGGTGCTGGTGCTGCTCGCCGCCGTGTTGATCTTCCTTGTCTGGCTGGCGCGGCTGTCGGGGCCCGACAACCGGGAATATGACATCTTCTTCAAGACGTCGGTTGACGGGCTGGCCAAGGGATCGTCCGTCACCTTCTCGGGCGTGCCCTCGGGCCAGGTGAAGGAGATCGCGCTGATGCCCGATCAGCCGGAATTCGTGCGCGTGCGAATCTCGGTCAACGCCAAGACGCCGATCCTCCAGGGCACGACGGCGACGATCGCCAGCATCGGCTTCACCGGGGTCAGCCAGATCAATCTGGACGGCGCCGTCCGGGGCGCGCCGCGCATCGCCTGCCCCCACGCCGACACCAGCGCGCAATGCCCGTTCGGCGTGCCGGTGATCCCGACCAAGCCGGGCCCGCTGGGCCAGCTCCTCAACAGCGCGCCGAGGCTGCTGGAGCAGCTCCAGACGCTCACCGAGCGGCTGGGCGAGCTGCTCGACGATCGTAACCAGAAATCGATCCGCAACATCCTCGCCAATGTCGACCGGCTTTCGGGCTCGCTCGCCGACAACGGCCCGGCGATCCGCGCGGTGCTGGGCGACACGCGGGTCGCGATCAGGCAGGCGGGCGACGCGGCGGAGAAGATCGGCCAGCTTGCCGACACCACCGCCGCCAATGTCGGCCCCGCCGCCGAGAATCTGCGCCGCGCCACCGAATCGGCGCAGCGCAGCATGGACGCGCTGGAAGGCGCGGTGAACGACGCGCGGCCGGGCATCAAGGCCTTCTCGACCCAGACGATCCCGGAGGTGAGCCAGCTCGTGCGCAACCTGAACGACATGGCCGAGGCGCTGACCCAGGTGGCCAACAAGCTCGATCGCGGCGGTGCGGGCGGGCTGATCGGCGGCAGCAAGCTCCCCGACTACAAGCCCCGGAAATGACCATGATGCCGATGCCGCGCCCTTATGTCCCCCTCGCCTTGGCCGCGCTGGCGCTTGCCGGCTGCGTTAATTTCGGCGGCAAGCCGCCGGCGAATCTGCTGACGTTGACCGCTGCCGCAGCACCGCAGGCGGGGGCGCCGCAGCCCGTGCCGGCGGGGGCCGCCGTGACCGTGCTGGCGCCGCGCATGCCCCAGACGCTGAACGCCCAGCGCGTGGCCGTGCGCAGCGGGCCCAACAGCGTCGCCTATCTGAAGGACGCGCTGTGGGTCGACACGCCCAACCGGCTGTTCCGCGACCTGCTCGCCGATACGATCGCGGCGCGGACCGGGCGGCCGGTGCTCGACATCCGCCAATATTCGTTGAGTCCCGGCATGCGCCTGAACGGCACGCTCGACCGTTTCGAGCTGGATGCCGGTTCCGATCAGGCGGTGGTGGTCTATGACGCCGTCCTCGCACGCGGCGCCGATGTCGAGATACGCCGGTTCGAGGCGCGCGCGCCCGCCGCCTCCGAGCGGCCGGCGAGCGTCGCCGCCGCCCTCAACGTCGCGGCGAACCAGGTCGCCGCGGAGGTCGCCGACTGGATCGGCAAATAGGCTTCGGTCAGGCGGCGACCGGCGCGGCCGCCACCGTTTCCTCGATCCAGCCGCCGCCGAGCACCCGGTCGCCCGCGTAGAGCACCGCCGCCTGCCCCGGCGCGACGCCATATTCTGGGCTGTCGAAATGCAGCGCGCGGCCGTCGAAGCGCGCCGGCACGGGCTTCGCCATCGATCGTATCTTGACGTTCATCGGCCCGGCGAAGTCCCGCGCCAGCCAGTTCACCTCGCCGATCCGCGCCTGCGTGACGGCCAGCGCGGCGCGCGGCCCTACCACCACGCGGCACGTCGCGGGCTCCAGCCGGACGACATAGAGCGGCTCGGGCGTGCCGCCGATCTCCAGCCCGCGCCGCTGGCCGACGGTGAAGCGCACCAGCCCGCCATGCCGGCCGAGCACGCGACCCGAAAGGTCCACGATCTCGCCGCCTTCCCCCGCCTCGGGGCGCAGCTTGCGCACGACGGCGGCATAATCGCCGTCGGGGACGAAGCAGATATCCTGGCTGTCGGGCTTGGCGGCGACGCCGAGGCCCAGCTCCGCCGCGATCTCGCGCACGCGCGGCTTGGGCAGGCCGCCCAGCGGGAAGCGCAGATAATCGAGCTGCGCGCGGGTGGTGGCGAAGAGGAAATAGCTCTGGTCGCGCGCCGGATCGGCGGCGCGGTGCAGCTCGGCGCCATGGGGCCCCGTCACGCGGCGCACATAATGGCCGGTGGCGAGGCAATCCGCGCCCAGATCGCGCGCGATGCCGAACAGATCGGTGAACTTCACCCCCTGATTGCAGCGCACGCAGGGAATGGGGGTGCGCCCCGCCATATATTCGTCGGCGAAACGTTCGATCACCGAATCGCGGAAGCGGCTTTCATAATCGAAGACATAATGCGCGATGCCCAGCCGATCGGCGACAGCGCGCGCGTCGCGTATGTCCTGCCCGGCGCAGCAGCTTCCCGTCCGTCCGACGGCGGCGCCATGATCGTAGAGCTGGAGCGTGACGCCGATCGTCTCCGCCCCGCTTCGCGCGGCGAGCGCGGCCACGACCGAGCTGTCGACCCCGCCCGACATGGCGACGACGATTCGGGCGCCTTCGAGCGGCCGGTCGAGCTGGAAATCCGCGTCCATCGCGCGGGCATTTAGGGCATCGCCCCGCCAAAACCAATGCGTGCCGCCGTAACGGACATATCGCGCGCGCTTTTACGGACCTTTCAGACCTTGCTCCTATCACGGTTGCCGGTGGGGGCGACGCAAGCGTCTGTGAAAGGGGCGTGGCCCGATGGACATGGATTTCATTCGCCTGAAGAGGGCGCGCCGGGTCGCCGTGCCCGCGCGGCTGGATTATGCGCGGCTCGTCGCGGGGATCGCCGCGATGCAGGCTGCGACGCGCACCGCCGCCGTGGAAGCGCGGCTGGCCGTCACCCCTATACCGTGCGAATCGCCCGTCGACGCGCTCGTGACCCTGTTCGCGACGCGCCCCGGCTGGGTGTCGGCGGTCGCCACGCTGGGCGGCAGCTTCCATCCCGGCGTCGCGCGCGCGCTGGGCGCGGGTGTCTGTAAAGATTGATGACCGGGGCCTTTACCTTGGCGGGTTAGCCTTCGTTCAAGCCCGCGCGATTAAGGTCGTTATCAGAAGGAATAACGGGCCGGCCGGTCGAGTCAGAGGTTTGGTAGATGATCGAGAATCAGAAAATTCGCCCAGCGCAGGTGATCGGTCCGTTGGGCGAGCCGCTCACGCTGGACACGCTGCCGCCGCCGTCCACCACGCGCTGGGTGGTGCGTCGCAAGGCGGAGGTGGTCGCCGCGGTGAACGGCGGGCTGCTGAGCGTCGATGAGGTCTGTGATCGTTACGGCCTGAGCGTCGAGGAGTTCGCGGGCTGGCAGCGCGCGATCGACCGTTCGGGAATGCCCGGCCTGCGCGTCACGCGCATCCAGCATTATAAATCGCTCTACGAGCGCCAGCAGAAATATTGATTTCTCCCCGGCGGGAAGGGACGGGCGCCTGCCTGCCCCTCCCCGCCATCGTTTCCGCTATGCCGCGAGCAGCGCGGCATTGCCGCCCGCCGCCGTCGTATCGATGCACAGGCTGCGCTCGACCGCGAAGCGCAGCAGATAATGCGGCCCGCCCGCCTTGGGCCCCGTGCCCGACAAGCCCTCCCCGCCGAACGGCTGCATGCCGACCACCGCGCCGATCTGGTTGCGGTTGACATAGACATTGCCCACCCGCGCCCGCGCGACGATGCGGTCGATCGTCTTCGATATGCGGCTGTGGATGCCCAATGTGAGCCCGAAGCCGGTGGCGTTGATCGCGTCGACCACCGCGTCCAGATCCTTTGCCCGGTAGCGCGCGATGTGCAGGATCGGCCCGAAATGCTCGCGGTCCAGCCGGGCGATGCCCTCTATCTCATAAGCCGCCGGCGCGACGAAATGGCCGTGCGCGCATGACGGCGGGAGGTCGAGCCGGCAGACGCGGCGTCCGCTTTGCTCCAGTTCGGCGATGTGCGCGTCGAGCGCGGCCCGCGCGTCCGCGTCGATCACCGGGCCGACATCGGTGTCAAGGCGCGCCGGATCGCCGATGTTCAGCGTCCGCATCGCGCCCGCGATCATCGCGATCATGTCGTCGGCCACCTCCTCCTGGAGATAGAGCATCCGAAGCGCCGAGCAGCGCTGGCCGGCGCTCTGGAAGGCGGATGCGATCACGTCGCGCGTCACCTGCTCGGGCAGCGCCGAGCTGTCGACGATCATCGCATTCTGCCCGCCCGTCTCGGCGATCAGCGGGACGATCGGCCCGTCGCGTTCCGAAAGGCTGCGGTTGATGGCGCGCGCCGTCCGGGTCGATCCGGTGAAGACGACGCCCGCGATGCGCGGATCGGCGACCGCCGCGGCACCCGTCACGCCCCCGCCCGGCAGCAGGTGGAGCACATCGGCGGGAACGCCCGCGCGGTGCAGCATCGCCACCGCGCGCGCCGCGATCAGCGGGGTCTGGCCGGCGGGCTTGGCGATCACCGCATTGCCCGCCATCAGCGCCGCCGCCACCTGGCCGGTGAAGATCGCCAGCGGGAAGTTCCACGGGCTGATCGCGACGAACAGCCCGCGCCCGGCAAGGCGCAGCCGGTTCGCTTCCCCCGTCGGCCCGGGCAGATCCTCGAACCCGCAGAACTGGCGGCGCCCGAGTGCCGCATAATAATGCAGGAAATCGACGGCCTCGCGCAGCTCGGCGATGGCGTCGGGCAGTGTCTTGCCCGCCTCGCGCACGCATAGCGAGAGCAGCGCGTCGCGATCCTCCTCGAACAGCCCGGCCGCCTTTTCGAGGGCGGCGGCGCGCGCATCGGCGCCCAGCGCATCCCAGCGGGGCTGGGCGGCGATGCCCGCCGCGACCATGCGATCCACATCGGCGATGTCGCCCTCGACCACCATGCCTACCGTCCGGCCGTCCTGGGGCGAGCGGACCGGCCGTCCGGCCCGCGCGCCTTCGAGGAGACCGGATGGTGCCGCGGCATGATCCGTCTCCGCCAGCGCATCGAGCCGCGCCAGCAGCGGCCCGCGGACCAGCGGATCGGACAGGTCGATCCCGGCCGAGTTGCGGCGTTCGGGCAGGAGCAGGTCGGCCGGAAGCGGTATCGCCGGATTGCGCCGCGCCGGCATCGCCGCAAGCTCGGCCACCGGATCGGCGATCAGGTCGGCGAGCGCCAGATGCCCGTCCGACAATTTCCTGACGAAGCTGGAATTGGAGCCGTTTTCCAGCAGGCGGCGGACGAGATAGGCGAGCAGGTCCTTGTGCCCGCCCACCGGCGCATAGATGCGCACCGGCGTCGGCGTCCGCCCCTCCGCCACGTCGTGCCGCGCCAGCGCGTCATAGAGGCTCTCGCCCATGCCGTGCAGCCGCTGGAACTCATAGCCCTCGGTCCCGTCCGCCATCGCCCGGATCGCGGCGATGCTGTAGGCATTATGGGTGGCGAAGGCGGGATGGAGCACGTCGCGCGCCTCCAGCATCCGCCGCGCGCAGGCGAGATAGGAGACATCGGTGGCCTGCTTGCGGGTGAAGACCGGATAGTCGGCATAGCCGCCGATCTGCGTCGCCTTGATCTCGCTGTCCCAATAGGCGCCTTTCACCAGCCGCACCGCAAGCCGCCGGCCATGCCGGCGGGCGAGGCCGATCACATGATCGACCAGCGGCACCGCGCGCTTCTGATAGGCCTGTATGGCGAGGCCGAAGCCGCTCCATCCGTTCGCGAACAGCGCATCGTCGGCCAGCAGCGCCTCGAATATGTCGAGCGAGAGTTCGAGCCGGTCGGCCTCCTCGGCATCGATGGTGAGGCCGATGCCCGCGCCGCCCGCCGCCGTCGCGAGATCGCGCAGCAGGGGCAGCAGCGCCGCGCGCACCTCCTCCGCCCGCGCGAACTCGTAGCGCGGATGGAGCGCGGACAATTTGATCGAGACGCCCGGGCGGACACGGCCCGGCTCCCCCGCCGCCAGCGCGCCCACCGCCGCGATCGCGTCGGCATAGGCGCGGGCATAGCGCGCGGCGTCGCTTTCGGTGCGCGCCGCCTCGCCCAGCATGTCGAAGCTCTGGCTGTTGCCCGCCTTGCGATCGGCCCGGCCGCGCGCGATCGCCTCCTCGATCGTCCGCCCGAACACGAAATGCCGGCCGAGCGACCCCATGGCCTGCGCGATCGCGCCGCGGATCACCGGCTCGCCCAGCCGCGCCACCGCATTGCCGAGCGCGGCGCCCAGCCCCCGGGACGCTTCATGCGCGCCGCCCAGCGCGAGCAGCCTGCCGGTGAGCATCAGCCCGTAGGTGGAGGCGTTGACGAACAGCGAATCCGACGCCCCCAGCCGCTTCTGCCAGTCGGCGCCGCCGATCTTGTCGGCGATCAGCCGGTCGCGCGTCGCCGCGTCGGGGATGCGCAGCAGCGCCTCCGCGACGCACATCAGCGCCACGCCTTCCTCGCTCGCGAGATCATAGCTGGCGAGGAACGCGTCGAACCCGCCTCCCGCGCCCTCCGCCCGCGCGGCCTCGGCCAGCATCGCGGCAAGCCTTGACGTCCGCGCCAGCAACGACGCCGGCAGCCGCGCCTGATCGAGGCGGGCGGCGACGCATTTCTCCTCATCCTCGCGATAGGCGCGGCGGACGGTTTCGGGGGTGGGCATTTCGGGACACTCCGCTGTCGGGCGAACTCACCGATAGGAGACGATATGGCAGGTAATAAATGGGGTATTTTGCGGGTGATTCCAGGTTATATTTCTATATAACTGGCATATCATGGCGATATCCTCTGATCATTCCCGTCCGCTGGACGCGATCGACCGGCGCATCCTCGATGCGCTTCAACGCAATGGCCGCATATCCAACCTCGCGCTGGCCGCCGGGATCGGGCTCACCGCGACGCCGTGCCAGGAGCGGGTCCGCCGGCTGGAGCGGGAGGGTTATATCAAGGGCTATGAGGCGCGGCTCGATCCGGCGCGGCTGGGGCTGGGGCTCACCGTTTTCGTCCAGGTGACGCTCGATCGCACGACGCCCGCCATCTTCGACCATTTCGCGAAGGCCGTCGCCGGGATACCGCATCTCGCCGAGTGCCATATGGTGGCGGGCGGCTTCGACTATCTGCTGAAGCTCCGGGTCGGCGACATGACGCAGTTCCGCGAGATACTGGGCGATCACCTGGCCGCAATCGGCGGCGTCGCGCAGACCCATACCTATGTGGTGATGGAGGAGGTGAAGGCGGAAACATGCCTGCCCGTGCTGTAGCATCGTGCGGGAGGCGCGCGGGACGACATGATGAGGATCGCTGGAAAACGGGGATCGGCGCTCCAATGCCGTTCCTCTCCGTATAGGCCTTCCAGTTCAAGATGACGTACATGGCGCCGAAGGTGAGGGGCGATGCAGCGGCGTCCGGCGGCACGCCCGAGCCCAGCGCGTGCATCGCCCGCCTGCGCGCGCTTCCCCGCCCGTCTTCGTCCTTCGACGCTTTCCACGCGGCGGATGAGATCAGGCCGTTCATGCACGATCTTGAAGATCTGGTGAGGCGCGCGCCGGCCATGCCCCGCATGACAATCCTGCTGCTCAACGCCGCCGGGCGGGGGCGATCTGTCGCTTGCCGATGCCCGCGCCGAGGCGACGAAGCTGCGCGAGATTCTGGCGGTTGGCGGCGACCCCGAGGCTGAGCGTTCCAAGGATGACTGTATTCCTACTTTCGGGGAATGCGCCGACTCCTATGAGGAGGCGATGACGCCGTCAGGCACGCCGCGCAATGGACGATGACCTCCACCAAATATGCCAAGCCGATGCGTGGCAAGCCGGTGAACGAGATCCGCACGCAGGACGTTCTGGACGTGCTGCAGGCCTTGTGGAAGCGCACGCCGGAAACGGCAGAGCGGCTGCGCGGTCGCATCGAGAATGTGCTGGATTCCGACAAGATCAAGGGCCACCGCTCGGGCGAGGACCCGGCCCGCTGGCGCGGGCGTCTCGACCAGCTTCTCCCCAAGCGCCAGCGGCTATCGCGCGCCACCATACCGTCATTCATGACCATTGCCGCCGTGTCCGGTGCGCTCACGGTCATTCCAGCATAACGCTCCGTCACGGCGGCCTTTCGGAAAGAAGGCCAGTGACATTCTGCAGCCAGACAACTATCGCCCCTCCGGCACCACCCCATAGTCAGTCGCCGCCGCCGAACGCGATATATAGCCTCCGGCCAGATCGCGTTCCACTAGGTCACGCTTCCGCAGAGCCGGATTCCCGTAGCCGCCGCCGCCAGCGGTCTTCATCCGCAGGCGATCGCCGGCCGCGAGCCGGACGACGTCCTGCGTCACGGCTTCGGCGATGCGCTGCGGACCTCGCTCGATCGATGCGATCGTCGGCCGTCCGTCCTGCCCCCCCATCACGCCCCATGGCGGGCAGGCAGTGCGGTCGAGGAGGAGGGTGAGTTCGCATGGCGCCAGGGCCAGGAAGACCTTCTCGACGCCGTTGCTGCCCCGATATTCGCCCGGCCCGCCGGAATCCGGCCGGATTTCATAGTGTTCCACACGGAGCGGATAGGCACGCTCGACCGATTCGATGGGCACCTCCAGCGTGTCGCCATGCACCATCGTCTTATAGGCGCCGGGGCCGTCCGTACCGGACAAGGCCCCCCAGCCGCCGAGGCAGGTGTCGATATGGAGGAACAATTGCCCCGTTTCCGGATGGACGCCGCTGATCCGCACGCCCTCCATCGCGCCATGATGCCCCCCGGCGAGCTGTTCGGGGAGGACGGGAACCATCGCCTTCAATATCGTGTCGATCACCGTCGGCAGCGCCGAACTATAGCCGCCCATAGGCGCCTGGGCGTGCGCGCTCAGGAAGGTCCCATCGGGAATGCTGACGCTCAAGGGCGCGAAAGTGCCGAAATTGGCCGAATGCTCCCTGGACACCAGATATTTGAAGGCGATGCGCGCCGCAGCGACCGAGCCGCCTTCCTTGCCCGAATTGATGGGCCCGACCGCCTGCGGCGCGGACCCCGCAAAATCCACGTTGAGCGTGTTTCCGGCGACCGTGACCGCGACGCGGATCGGGATTGGCACGCCCGGCTTGGCCGGATCACAATCGAGCAGCGATTCCGCGCGATAGGTTCCATCCGGGATGGACGAGACGACGGCGCGCGCCGCGGCTTCCGAAGCTTCCCACATGATGTCGATGGCCTGCCGGACCTCGTCCTCGCCATATTTGTCAAGCATGGTCCGAAAGAGATCGCGCCCATAGAGGCAGCCGGCGACCTGCGCCTCTATATCCCCCATCAGTTCGAGCGGCATCCGCGTATTCGCCTCGATCGTCGCATAGGCGCCTTTGTCCGCCTTGCCGCGCGACCATAGCTTCATGTGCCGGAACTGGACGCCTTCCTGGAAGATGTCGGTGGCATGCGGCGCCGTGCAGGATCCCACCGCCGTGCCGCCGATATCGAGCCAGTGAACGACGCAGGCCATATAGGCGAATATTCTCGGTTCCGGTCCGCCGGTGAAGATCGGCATGTAGGCGACCACATTGTTGAGATGCTGGCCGAGCGTTCCGGAATGGTTGGTCAGGATGATGTCGCCGGCCTCGATTGCATCCTCGCCGAGGACCAGCAGGCCGTCCTGGACGGCCACGCCCAGCGCGTTGGCGACGAACACGGGGGCGCTGCCACCGCCCTGCGCGATCAATCTGCCTCGATGGTCGACCAGGCCGACCGCATAATCCTTATATTCGTAGATCAGCGGGCTGTAGGCCGTTTTGGTGATGTTGACGTCGACCTGTTTCGCGATGGCGAGCATCTGATAGCGCAGCACCTCGGCGGTGATCGGATCGATCGAGCGGCGGCCGCCTTTCGGGAAGCTTCCCATATTCATTGCATGACCTCCGCA
>Ga0182749_1002124_pt1 | contig 14794 bp, 13 predicted proteins | sample eDN3rd37CKraftMG_FD_128875 | JGI IMG/M metagenome (GOLD analysis project Ga0182749, IMG submission 128875) | Enriched Miracle-Growth compost microbial communities from Emeryville, California, USA - eDNA 3rd pass 37_C Kraft MG (version 2) (version 2) ...
AAGCGCCTGGTGTTCTCCTACGAAGGCAGGGACGTCCGGCCCGGCTATCACGTCACCGAGGTCAAGGATGGCCGTTTCGCAGGACTCGATTGCGGGGCGAATCCCGAGGCGTGGCACGAGACGTTCATCCAGCTGTGGGATGTGTCGGAGGACGGCCGAAGCCACATGCCCGCCGCCAGGTTCTCGGCGATCATGGCCAAGGTGGCGGCCGTCGTGCCCTTCGACGCGGCGGCGAAGCTGACCTTCGAGGTCAGCGACGGCGTGGCGCCGATCGCCCTGTATCGCGCCGACGGCATCGCGGTCGCCGGCGATGCGATCCGCGTGTCGCTGTCGCGCCGACCGGCCTCCTGCAAGCCGCGCGACCGCTGGCTCGAGCAGCAAAAGCAGGCTGCCGGCGCGGCGGGCAGGGCGCAGTCCTGCTGCGCCTGACCGTGCCGATCGTCCGCCGTCCGCCGTCAGCCGGCGGCGGCCGGCGAAGGCTGCTGAAAACGCGAATGCCCGCGACCGGCGCGGGCACGGCATGGGATGTTCGTGAAACGCGCCCTCAGGCGACCTTGGCGGCGACGCCCATCGAGGTGACCTCGGGGTCGGTCTCGCACATGACGCGATTGCGGCCGTGGCGCTTGGCGGCATAGAGGCAGGCGTCGGTGCGCTCGATCAGGCTCTGCATCGTGTCGTTCTTGTGCAGCGTGGCGACGCCGATCGAAACCGTGACGCGGCCGAGATGCTCGCCGGTCGAACGCTTCATCAGTTCCTTGGTCATCACCGCGCGGCGGATATGGTCGGCGACCGTGATCGCCGAGCGCAGCACGGTGTTTGGCAGCACCACGGCGAACTCCTCGCCGCCGTAGCGGGCGGCCGTGTCCTGGCCCTTGACGTTCTGCTTCACCGACATGGCGACGAGACGCAGCACCTGGTCGCCGGTGAGGTGGCCGAAGGAATCGTTGAAGCTCTTGAAGTGGTCGATGTCCGTCAGCATCAGCGACAGCGGCTCGTTCTTGGCCTGCGCTTCGGCAATCGCCGCCTCGAGCGTGCCGTCGAAGAACTTGCGGTTGGCGAGCTGGGTCAGCGGATCGGTCAGGCTCTCGTTGCGCACCGCCTCGAGATTGACCTGGAGCTCGTTGATCTCCTGCTTGGAGGCGTTGAGGCGCGCCTCGAGCTTCTGGTTCGACGCCTCCATCTCCTTGGCGGTCTGCACCAGGCCCTCGACGATGGCGCGCAGGCCCTCGCGGTCCTTCGACTGCCCGAGCTTCTCGGACATGTCGGCGAGGCTTTCGGTGTAGCTGGTGGCCGAGCCGGCGGCGGCGTCGATCATCGCCATCACCTGCTCGATCTCGTCCATCACCTTGCTGCCGACCGAGCCGATGCGGTCGGACAGGCGCGCCGGCGCCAGGAAGGTCTCGTAGATCGTTTCGAGATCGCCCTCGGTCAGGTTGCCGTGCTGTTGCAGCGTCTCGTTGATCTTCTGGTTCAGCGACGGCTGATAGCCGGTGGCATAGGCGTACCAGATCTCGTAATTGCGCGGGATCGCGGGCTGCCGCAGGGCCTTCAACTGGCCGAGCGCGATGTCCGCATAGGCCATCGTGCGCTCATGCTCGTCGGCCTCCGTCATCCCCGATTCCTCTCGCAACGCATCAAACTCCCTCGGTTGCCGACACGCGGGGCCTGGCGGCCCGCGGTTGTGCAACCGGCCTTGACGGTATTCGAGGCAGGTGAATGCTCAGTAAACTCGGTCGCCGTGCGGGGCGGCCGAGGGACGGCCGGGAATTGTAAAAAACCGCGCCGGGGCGCGCGGTTACCTCAGGCCTTCAGCGTCACCGGACGCAGCAGGAAGGCCGGCAGATGGCTCATATCGGCCTCTTCGAGGTCGCGCTTGGGCTGCGGGCGGGCCTGCGGCGCGCGCGCCTCGCCATTCGAGCGACGATGCTCGCCCCGCGAGCGTCCGCGCGATCGCTCGCCTCGGTCGCCTCGGTCGCCTCGTTCGCGATGCTCGGAGCGGGCCGGGCGCGGCGCCGCTTCGGTTGCGGCCTCGTTGCCGTGGGGCGGCTTCTCCATCCACGGGATGGTCTGCCCGGTCAGTTTCTCGATGGCGTCGACCGCCTTGACGTCCATCGGCGCGATGATCGTGATCGCGGTGCCGGTCTTGCCGGCGCGGCCGGTGCGGCCGATGCGGTGGACGTAGTCGTCAGGATGGTGCGGCACGTCGAAATTGAAGACGTGGCTGACGTCGGGGATATCGAGGCCGCGGGCGGCGACATCGGAGGCGACCAGGAGCTTGGCCTCGCCGTTGCGGAAGGCATCGAGCGCGGCCATGCGCGCCGGCTGGTCCATGTCGCCGTGCAGCGCCACCGCGCTGAACTTGTGGCGCACCAGCGAGCGGTGCAGCTGCGCGACCTCGCGCTTGCGGTTGCAGAAGATGATGGCGTTCTTGAAATCGCCGGCGTCGCGGATCAGGCGGCGCAACGTGTCGCGCTTCTCGTGCGGGTCGCGGCCGGTCGATATCTTGAGCTGGGTGATGGTGGCGGCGGCGGTGGCGGGTCGGGAGACTTCGACGCGGACCGGATTGTGCAGGAAGGTGTCGGCGATGCGCTGGATTTCCGGCGGCATGGTCGCGGTGAAGAACAAGGTCTGCCGCGTGAAGGGTACGAGCTTGCCGATGCGCTCGATGTCGGGGATGAAGCCCATGTCGAGCATGCGGTCGGCTTCGTCGATGATCAGCAATTCGCACGCCGACAACAACAGGCGCCCGCGTTCGGAGTGATCGAGCAGGCGGCCCGGCGTCGCGATCAGGACGTCGACGCCGCGCAGGAGCTTGGTGTCCTGGTCGCCGAACGATACGCCGCCGATGATCAATGCGACGTTGAGCTTGTGGTTCTTGCCGTATTTCTCGAACTGCTCGGCGACCTGCGCCGCCAGTTCGCGTGTCGGCTCGAGGATCAGCGTGCGCGGCATGCGCGCCCGGGCGCGGCCCTGTTCCAGCATCGTCAGCATCGGCAGCACGAAGGCGGCGGTCTTGCCGGTGCCGGTCTGGGCGATGCCGAGCACGTCGCGCCGGGCGAGAACGTGCGGGATGGCCTGGTCCTGGATGGGGGTGGGCGCTTTGTAGCCGGCCGCCTCAATAGCGGCGAGAACCTTGTCGGAGAGACCGAGATGGGAGAAGGACATATAACCTCAAGTCGGGGCGGCCGTCGAAGGGCCATGCGCCGGACGATTTGGCCCGCGCCGAAATGAGAATACGCTGCATTGCGCGGGGAAAAGGAACCGAATCTTCTTACCGTTCGGTCCGGATGGCGGGAACATAGTGTCGAAATGCCCAAAGTCAATGCGTGGCGGTGTAATAAGGCCATGCATCATTAATCTTTTCGGCTGACCGGAGGGGACATGCCCGCATCTGTGCCGCTGCTTCTGGTTCCGGGCCTCACCTGCACGGCTCGCCTGTATGCGCCCCAGGTCGCCGCCCTGTGGCCGCTCGCCCCGGTGATGATCCCCGACCACCGCCAGGACGACGACATCGAGGCCGTGGCACACCGCATCCTCGACAACGCCCCGCCGCGCTTTGCGCTCGCCGGCCTGTCGATGGGCGGCTACATCGCCTTCGCCATGATGCGGCAGGCGCCGGAGCGCATCGCCCGGCTGGCGCTGCTCGACACGTCGGCCCGGCCGGACACGCCGGAGCAGACGGCGGGCCGCCAAGTCCAGATCGCCATGACGCAGGAGGGGCGCTTCGGCGAGATCGCCGACCTGTCGATGCCGCGCTACGTGCACAAGGACCGGCAGAACGAGGCGGCGCTGACCGGCATCGTCCGGCAGATGATCGCGGAGACCGGGCCGGACGCCTTCGTCCGCCAATTGCGGGCGATCATCTCGCGGCCGGATTCGCGCCCCATGCTGGCGCAGATCCGCTGCCCAACCCTGGTGCTGGTGGGTGACGCCGACGTGGCGACGCCGCCGGACCTGTCGCAGGAGATCGCCGCCGGCATTCCCGGTGCGACGCTGGTGGTGGTGCCCGATTGCGCGCACCTCTCGACACTGGAGAGGCCCGAGGCGGTCAACGCCGCAATGAGGGACTGGCTGCAGAGAGAATGACGCATCGATGACGAAGCCCGACACCGCCGGCGTGATCGCGCCGCCGCCGCTCCTGGCGCTGGCGGCGATCGTCTTCGGCCTGCTGCTCGACGGCCTGTTTCCGGCTTTCGTCCTCACCGTGCTGCTGACCTTCGATCAGCGCCTCATCATCGGCCTCGTGCTGATGGCGGCGGGGCTTGCCCTCGTCGTTGCCGCCAACCTGGCGTTCCGCACCGCCGGGACGCGGCCCGAGCCGTGGCAGCCGTCGACGGCGATCGTCACGACCGGCGTGTTCGCCTGGCTGCGCAACCCGATGTATGTCGGCGGCACGGTGGCGCTGATCGGCCTCGCCATCCTGCTCGCCTCCGACTGGATGGTGGTCACGATCATCCTCATGGCTCTCATCCTCCATGTCGGCGTGGTGCGGCGCGAGGAGCGGTATCTCGAGGGCAGGTTCGGCGACGCCTACCGCGACTACTGCGCGCGTGTGCCGCGCTATGGCTGGCCGGGCTGACGGAAACGTCCCAGCCTTTCCCGCAAACGTCCCTTGGCCTTTGTCCGCCGGGCGGCCCAATGGGCAAAACACGGTGACTTCGGGAGAATGTCCATGCGCACACAGGTCGGGATCGTCGGCGCCGGTCCGGCAGGGCTGATGCTGTCTCATCTGCTGTCGCTCGCCGGCATCTCCTCGGTCGTGGTCGAGGACCGCAGCCGCGCCTATTGCGAGAACCGCGTCCGCGCCGGCCTGATGGAGAACTGGGTCGCGCAGATGCTGATCGAAACCGGCGTCGGCGAGCGGCTCAAGCGCGAGGCGATGGTGCACGACGGCATCTTCCTCGCCTTCAACAAAGAGGCGCACAAGCTTGACTTCACCGACCTCGTGAACAAGCACGTTTACATCTACGACCAGAAGGAGGTCGTCACCGACCTGATTGCGCACCGCCTCGCGCATGGCGGCGAGATCCTGTTCGAAGTGCAGGAGACGAGCGTGCACGATTTCGGCGGCAGCGGCGGCAAGCCGACGATCCGCGTCCGGCACGAGGGACAGGTCAAGGAGATCGCGTGCGATTTCATCGCCGGCTGCGACGGCTTCCATGGCGTGTCGCGGCCGAGCCTGCCGGCCGGCTCGTGGACCGGCTACGACAGGGTCTATCCCTTCGCCTGGCTCGGCATCCTGTCGGAGAGCCCGCCGCCGGAGAAGGAGCTGATCTACGCCTATCACGAGCACGGCTTCGCGCTGTTCTCGATGCGCGGGCCGGAACTGTCGCGGCTCTATCTGCAGGTCTCGCCGGACGAGGAGATCGAGCACTGGTCGGACGACCGCATCTGGGCCGAGCTCAACGTGCGCCTGCAGGGCGTGCGGCCGCTGCCGCAGGGCAGGATCCTGCAGAAGGGCATCACGCCGATGCGCAGCTACGTCGCCGAGCCGATGCAGCACGGCCGGCTGTTCCTCGCCGGTGACGCCGCGCACATCGTGCCGCCGACCGGCGCCAAGGGCATGAACCTGGCGATGGCCGACGTGCGCGTGCTCTCGCGCGCCTTCGAGGCGTTCTATCGCCGCCAGAGCACCGAGGCGCTGGAGCAATACTCCGCGACCGTGCTGCGTCGCGTCTGGAAGGGGCAGCGCTTCTCCTGGTGGATGACGCAGATGCTGCACCGCGTACCGGGCGGCGAATATGCGGGCTTCGACATGAAGCGCCAGCTCGCCGAGCTCGATTACGTCGCCACCTCGCGCGCCGCCGCGGTTTCGCTCGCCGAAAACTATTCCGGCCTGCCCATCGACTGAGGCTACTCCGGACGGCTCGCGGCTGCGCCGTTGCTGCTTCGGCGCGAACAGGTCTCCCTTTCCCCCGGTTGCGGGAGCGTTGTAGGCTCCCGGCAAACGATCAGAACAATAGGGGGAGAAACGATGCCGAGACTTCGCCTGCTCGCGGGCCTGCTGCTCGCGGTCCTCGCGCTCGGCGCGACCGCCGCGCGCGCCGACGAATACCCGAGCCGCACCGTACGCGTCATCGTCGGCTTCGCCGCCGGCGGCGGCAACGACCTGTTTGCCCGCCTCGTGGTGCAGAAGCTGCAGGAGCAGACCGGCTGGACCGTGATCGTCGAGAACAAGCCGGGCGCCGGCGGCCGGCTGTCCTCGGAATACGTCGCCAAGCAGCCGCCCGACGGCTACACGGTTCTGGTCGGCGCCACCGGGCAGATGTCGATCGCCACCGCCGTCTACCACAATATCAACTACAACGCGGTGACGAGCTTCACCCCGCTCAACATGATCGCGTCGTTCCCGCTGATCCTCGTGGTGCCCGCCAACCACCCGGCGACCAACGTCAAGGAACTGGTCGCCTGGGCCAAGGCGCATCCGGACAAATCGAACTACGGCACCTCGTCGCCGTCCTTCACCATCGCCTCGGAGCTTCTCAAGCTGAAAACGGGGATGCCGGCGGTGGCGATCCCGTTCAAGGGCTCGAACGAATCCAACACCTGCGTGCTGAGCGGGGAGTGCCTGTTCGCGATCATCGACGGGCCGCCGTCGATCCCGCTGGTGCTCGCCGGCAAGACCAGGGCGCTGGCGGTGACCGGTTCCGAGCGCTCGCCGCTCTTGCCGAACGTGCCGAGCATGGCCGAGGCGGGGTATCCGGAAGTCGACACCCACCTCTACAGCGGCTTCTTCGTCCCGGCCGGCACGCCGCAGCCGATCGTCGACAAACTGACCGCGGCGATCGGCAAGGCGCTCGCCGACGCGCACGTGCAGGAGGGGCTGAAGAAGATGGCGGTCAACCCCGGCGGCCCGACCGGCGAGGCGTTCCGCAAATACATTGCCAAGGACATCGACACGATCAAGGCGGTGGCCACGGCGGCCAATCTCAAGTTCGATTGACGATCAACGCCTGCCGCCCTCGGCAATGCACAGCTGTTTGGGCGCCCCGTCGCGGTTCCGATTGCCGCGGCGGGGCGGCCTGCTATGGTCGTCCTTGCGTGCTGTCGAAAGCGTCAAGGTCATGCGTATCGCTGCGGTTGTGATGTTCGTCCTGGTCGGATTGATGCCGGCCGCAGCGCAGGTCGCACAGCCGGCGGCCGAACAGGCGGCGATCGAGGCGGTGCTGCGGGAGGCGGGCCTGTTCGGGGCCTGGGCGGTGGACTGCGACGCGCCGCCATCCCTCGACAATCCGCATGTCAGCATCCTGCTCGCCGACGGCGGCAGCGTCATCGAGCGGCACGAGCTCGGGCCCGACTACGAAACCAACAACTACCGCGTGATCGCGGCGAAGCGCCTGTCGCCGACGCGCGTCTCGGTGGAGGTCCTGTTCAAGCCGGGCTCGGAGCGCGAGCAGGATCAGCAACTGATCTTCGCCGTCGAGAACGACACCCGGCGGACGATGTATAACCGCATCGTCGGCGGACCGGTGGTGGTCAGGGACGGGATCGTCACCGGCCACAAGGTGAAGACGCCGACGCTGAGGCGGTGCGGGTAGGGGCGGCGCGCCACCGGGGCAGGCCCGGCGGCGACGGCCTCACACGTCGAGCAATTCCTCGGCGGCGAACTCGGCGCGCTCCTGGATGAACTCGAAGCGCGCTTCCGGCTTATTACCCATCAGCCGCTCGACCGCCTTGTCGGTCGGCTTGACCTCGTCGGCGACGAGCTTGACGCGCAGCAGCGTGCGCTTGCCCGGATCCATCGTCGTCTCTTTCAACTGCGCCGCCATCATCTCGCCGAGGCCCTTGAAGCGCGACACCTCGACCTTGGCATTGGCGTGGAACTCCTTTTTCAGGAGCTCGTCCTTGTGCCTGTCGTTGCGCGCATAGAAGATCTTGCCGCCGTGGCTGAGGCGATAGAGCGGCGGCACCGCGAGATAGAGACGGCCGGCGTCGATCAGCCCCTTCATCTGCCGGTAGAAGAACGTGATCAGCAGCGAGGCGATGTGGGCGCCGTCGACGTCGGCGTCGGTCATGATGATGATCTTCTCGTAGCGAAGATCGTCGGTCTTGAAGTGCGTGCCGGTGCCGCAGCCGAGCGCCTGCACGAGGTCGGAGAGCTGCGCGTTCTGCGCCAGCTTGTCCTTGCCGGCCGAGGCGACGTTGAGGATCTTGCCGCGCAGCGGCAGCACCGCCTGCGTGCGGCGGTCGCGCGCCTGCTTGGCCGAGCCGCCGGCCGAGTCGCCCTCGACGATGAAGATCTCGGAGCCCTCGGAGGCGGAATTGGTGCAGTCGGCGAGCTTGCCGGGCAGGCGCAGCTTGCGCACCGCGGTCTTGCGCGAGATCTCCTTTTCCTGGCGGCGGCGCAGCCGCTCCTCGGCGCGCTCGATGACGAAGTCGAGCAGCTTGTTCGCCTGCATCGGATTGCCGGCGAGCCAGTGGTCGAACGGGTCCTTGATCGCCTGCTCGACGATGCGCTGCGCCTCCGCGGTGGCGAGGCGGTCCTTGGTCTGGCCCTGGAATTCCGGCTCGCGCACGAACACCGAGAGCATGGTGCCGACGCCGGTCATGACGTCCTCGCTGGTGACCGGGCCGACCTGCTTGTCCTTGCCGACGCGGGCGGCGTGGTCCTTCAGGCCGCGCAGTAGCGCCGAGCGCAGGCCCGATTCGTGCGTGCCGCCGTCCGGCGTCGGGATCGTATTGCAGTAGGACAGGAGAAAGCCGTCGGTGTCGGCCGACCAGGCGATCGCCCATTCGACGGCGCCGGCGCGGCCGGCCTTGCCCGACGAGCCGGTGAAGATGTCGGGATGGACCAGCGTGGCTCCCGTCATGCTGGCGGCGAGATAGTCCTTGAGCCCTTCCGCGAAGTGGAAGGTCGCCGTCTCCGGCACGTCCTCGGTGCCCTTGAGCAATTCCGGTGCGCAGCGCCAGCGGATCTCGACGCCGCCGAACAGATAGGCCTTCGAGCGCGACATCTTGAACAGGCGCTCGGGCCGGAAATGCGCCTTGGCGCCGAAGATCTGCGCGTCCGGTTTGAAGCGCACGCGCGTGCCGCGCTTGTTCGGCGCGCGTCCGAGCGTCTCCAGCTTGCCCTTCGGCTTGCCGCGCTCGAACGCCATGCGGTAGTGCGTCTGCTCGCGCCACACGTCGACCTCGAGCCGCTCCGACAGCGCGTTGGTGACCGAGACGCCGACGCCGTGCAGGCCGCCCGAGGTCTCGTACACCTCCGAGTCGAACTTGCCGCCGGCGTGCAGCGTGCACATGATCACTTCCAGCGCCGACTTGTTCTTGAACTTCGGATGGTCGTCGACCGGCATGCCGCGGCCATTGTCGGTCACCGCGAGGTAGCCGTCCTTGTCGAGCTCGACCTCGATCCAGTCGGCGTGGCCGGCGAGCGCCTCGTCCATCGCGTTGTCGATGACCTCGGCGAACAGATGGTGCAGCGCCTTCTCGTCGGTGCCGCCGATATACATGCCCGGCCGCCGGCGCACCGGCTCCAGCCCCTCCAGCACTTCGATGTGCTTGGCCGAATAGCCGCCGTCGCCGCCGCCGCGCGCCGGCTTGCCCCGCGCGGCCGGCGCGGCTTTCGCCGCGCTGCGCGCCGAGGGTGCGAAAAGGTCGGGTTCGGAGGTCGATTTCTTCTTGGTCGCCGCTTTAGCCATGGAGTCCTACGAGTTTCGGCACGCGAATCACTTAGCGAATACTATGCCAGATAGGGCGCGCCCGAATGACGCGGGGGCGGTCTGTGACGCCAGTAGGGCGGCAGCAAGGCGGCGGCGCGCCGGAGGCAACCAATGGCGGCCGGCGCCGTTATCAGGGGTTCCCACGACCCCGAAAGCCGCATGAACAAGCCGGAGAACGCCCAGAGCACGCACCGCCAGTCGATCCTCGCGCTCGGCGAGCCGGTGCCGCCGGCCGCGATGTGGCGCACCGCCGCCCACGTCGCCAATACCGGCATCTTTGTCATCCTGCTCATCGCCGCCATCGATCTGGCGCGACCGGTGCTGCTGCCGGTCACCGCGGCCTTCATCGTCACCATGATGGTCGGGCCGCTGTCGTCCCGCGCCGAAGGCTGGGGCGTCCCGGCGGTGCTGACGGCCTTCGTGTTGTGGCTCCTGGTCATCGGCGCGTTCTACGGCGTGCTGCTGCTGGTCGCCGTTCCGGCCATGGAATGGATCGGCCGCGCGCCGGAGATCGGGCAGACGATCGCGCAGAAACTGAACGTGCTGCACGGCCCGTTCGGGGTGCTGCAGAGCCTGCGCGACACGCTGCTTCCCGACAACCAGAAGGGCAGCATCGGCGTCGACATCGTCAGCTTCATCCAGCCGGTGCTGTCGATCGTCGCGCCGGGCATCGGGCAGGTGCTGATCTTCTTCGGCACGCTGTTCTTCATGCTGCTCGGCCGCTCGCAGATCCGGCGCGTCTCGGTGGCGATGTTCCACGAGCGCGAACTGAAGCTGCGCGTGCTCAAGATCTTCAACGAGATCGAGCACAGCCTGACCGGCTATCTGTCGACGGTGACGGTGATCAATCTCTGCGTCGGCGTGGGCTCGGGCGTCATTGCCTGGGTCACCGGCCTGCCGGACCCGGTCGCGTGGGCGGTGCTCGGCTTCGTCCTCAACTACATTCCCTATATCGGCGCGCTGGTGGTGGAGATCGCGATGTTCGTCGTCGGTCTCGTCGGCTTCGAGACGCTGACGCACGCGATGCTGCCGCCGCTCTTGTATCTGGCGATGGGTACGGCGGAGGGCCACTTCATCACGCCGAGCGTCATGGGCCACCGGCTGACGCTGAACCCGCTCACGGTGTTCCTGTCGCTGGTGTTCTGGACCTGGCTGTGGGGCCCGGTCGGCGCCTTCATCTCGGTGCCGCTGCTGATCATCGGCATGGTGGCGGTCGAGCACCTGTTTCCGCGCGACGAGCCGGCTCTGCCGGAATAAGCGCTGGCGTCCCGGCAGCCGGGCGGGTATGAGGATGGGAACCACGCTGGCTATCCCCCTCCATGTTCGAATTCTTCGATCACGCCGCCGACTTCGTGCGCGACAATGCCGTCTGGGCGGCGCCCATCGTATTCGCGCTCGCTTTCGCTGAATCGCTCGCCTTCGTGTCGCTGCTCGTTCCGGCCTGGGGCGCGCTGGTGGCAATCGGCGCGCTGGTCGGCGCCGGCACATTGGGCTTCTGGCCGGTGTGGATCGCCGGCGCGATGGGGGCAGCCTGCGGCGACTGGCTCAGCTACTGGATCGGCCGCAAGCTCGAATATTCGGTGGTGCATATGTGGCCGCTGTCGCGCCACCCCGACCTCGTCCCGCGCGGCGAAGCCTTCGTGAGGAAGTGGGGCGTGCTCGCCGTCGTGATCGGCCGCTTCTTCGGCCCGCTGCGCGCGGCGGTGCCGCTCGTCGCCGGCATCTTCGAGATGCCGTACTGGCCTTTTCAAATTGCCAATTTCGGTTCGGCCTTCCTGTGGTCGGCGGTGCTGATCGCGGTCGGCGGCAGTGTCGGCAAGATCTTCACCTGGTTTGTCTGACACGCGGCCGCCCAGGCCAGGCGGCGTCGGCAGACGGCGCGTCGTACGGTTTCTTCTTTTTTTGCGGGCGCTCGAGCATGCGTCGGCCACGTCGAGAAGGACGGCGCGAGCTACCGGCTGGTCCCGGTGGCCTGGGACCCGAACGGCTGAACGGGGACGCGTGACGTCCCGATGCGGCGCCGCCGGCCGGACTTCGGCCGGTGGCGTGCCGCGTCCTGTGGGCGCAGCAGCGCGCGAGGCGGGACCATCCGGCCTCATGCGCGCCTTGCGATCATTTCAGCGCGTCGATGCCCGCCTGCGACGACTCCTGATCGATCACGCCGCGCGGCGCGCCGCTGACGCCGATGGCGCCGACGACCTTGCCGTTCTGCAGGATCGGCAGGCCGCCGGCGGAGGCGATGACGCCCGGCAGCGACAATGCGGTGATCCCGGCGCCGCCGCCGCTGACGAGATCTTCCCACGCCTTGGTTGGCCGGCGGAAAATCGCCGCCGCTTTCGCTTTCTCCTGCGAGATCGCGATCGAGCCGAACTGCGCGCCGTCCATCTTGGCGAAATAGATCAGGTCGCCGGACGGGCCGACGATGCTGATCACGGAATGGATGCCGAGCTTTTCCGAATTGGCTTGCGCGGCGGCGGCTGCCTTCATCGCCTGCGCCAGCGTGATCGGCGGCCCGTATTCCGGAGGCTGCGGCGCAGGTTGTTGTGCGTGGGCGGCAGTCGCGGCAAGCGCGCAGGCGGCGAGTGCGATCAACGATAGGCGACGCATCGGTTCCCTCCCAGCGGGACAATTTGCAATTCGCTCTTGCCGGCACCGTTCGGTGCAGGGAGCGCGATGCTAGCGGAGGCGGCGCCTTGCGCCTATGCGCGACGCGTCCAGGTCGCGTGCAACATCGGAAAATTTATGCGACTGGCGCAAGAATAGTCGGCACAGTAAGATTTCTTGTGGTGCAACCAGTCCGGCTTTCACATGACGGAAACCGCCTTCGAGCGCGCGCTCCACGAACGCACCAACGACATGATCGACGCCTGCACGCGCTGCGGCAAATGCGTGGAGGTGTGCCCGGTCACGGGACCGGCCGGCGTTGGCGATGCGCCGCCACGCGACGTGATCGGCGGTATCATCGACATCCTGCGCGGCGGCGAGGGGACCAAGGCGGCGCAGGCCTGGGCCAAGGGCTGCGCGCTCAGCGGCGAATGCATCGAGGCGTGTCCTGAAGCCATCAATCCGCGGTTCCTTCTGGCGATGACGCGCCTCGCGCTCAACGGCGCGATCGATTTGCGCGAGCGTCGACGCCGCGGCGTCGAATACTTCCGCTCCGTGGCCGACGGCGTGAAGGTGCTGTCGCGCATGCAACTGAGCGACGCCGAGCTGGCGCGGCTCGGTCAGGAGGTCGAACCGCGGCTCTCGGTCGGCTCGACCGCGGCGGCCGGCGAGCGTCCCGACTTCGTCTTCTACACCGGCTGCAACGTGCTCAAGACGCCGCACATCGCGCTGCTGGCGCTCGACATCATGGACGCGCTCGGCGTCACCTACAAAGTGATGGGCGGTCCGACGCATTGCTGCGGCGTCACCCAGCTTCGCGCCGGCGATGCCGAGGTGTCGGGCCGCCAGGCCGTGAGCACGATCGACAAGCTCGCCGAGGCCAAGGCCGGCGTCATCTCCTGGTGCCCGAGCTGCCATGTGCAGTTCACCGAGACCACGCTGCCGGCCGTCGAGAAGATGCGCGGCGCGCGGCCGTTCGAGATGACGCCGTTCATGCGCTTCCTGATGCCGCATCTCGAGCGGCTGCGGCCGCTTCTGACGCGGCCGGTGCCGATGCGCGTGGCGCTGCACCGCCATCCCGGCATCAAGGGCGTCACCGAAGCGGGCATCGCGCTGTTGCGCATGGTGCCGGGCGTCGAGCTCGTCGACCTCGCGCAGCCGGAGGTCGGCCTTGTCGGCAATACGCTCAGCGCCCTGCCGGAGTACAAGCGCGGCCTGCATCTGGCCGAGCTCGAGGCGGCGGTGGCGGCCGGCGTCGACGCGCTGGCGGTGATCTATCACGTCGACTATCGCGAATTCTGCGCGCACGAGCGCGACTGGCCGTTCCGCATCGTCAACGTCCTGGAGATCGTCGGCGCCAGCATGGGCCTGCACCACGACGCCGGCTTCAAGCGGCTGAAGATCATGCAGGACGCCGACGCCATCGTCGCCGATTGCCGGGACGTGCTCGCCGCGCGCCACATCGATCCGGCGCAGGCGCGCGCGGTGGTGATCCAGGCGATGCTGTCCGAACAGCCACTGCCGCTCGGCCGGCCGGGATAGCGGGCGAGGGCGCGCTTGACGCCTTGAGGGCCCCGCCCTATACCGCCGGCCATGACGACCGCTTTCGCACCCGCAAGGCTCCGCCGCCGCCGTGCCACCCCGGCACGGGCGAACGGCTAGTCGTCACCCCGTGCCGCAGGACAGGCTCCGCGGCATCTTCTGACGGTTCTCCATAAGACCAAAAGACAGTGCGGCGGCGGCCTCCGGCGGCTCATACCGGAGACAGACGTCATGTACACGCCCCCCGCCTTCAAGGTTCATCCCGCGCTCGCGCTCGCCTTCGCGGCGGCGCGCGGCTTCGGCCTGGTCGTGAGCTGCGACGGCGGGCGGCCGCTCGCCTCGCCGGTGCCGTTCCTGATCGAGGAGCGGCACGGCAAGAGCCCGCGCGTCACCTTCCATGTCGCCCGCAGCAACCCGCTGGCGCAGGCGGCGGAGAAGCGCGGCACCTGGCTCCTCGCGGTGCAGGGGGCGGACGCCTACGTTTCGGCCGCCTGGTATACGAGCCCCGACCAGGTGCCGACCTGGCTCTATGAGACGGTGCATCTGTCCGGCCCCGTGGCGGTCGTGGCGCCCGAGCATACGCGCGACCATCTCGACGCGCTCACCGCCCGCTTCGAGGGCGGTCTCGATGCGCCGTGGACGGCCGAGCGGGTGGCGCCGCCGCGACTCGCGCAGCTCATGCACGCCATCGTCGTCATCGAGATGCTGGTCGAGGAGATCGAGGGGAAGTTCAAGCTCAACCAGCACAAGAACGATGCCGACCACGTCGCGGTGGCGTCGCGGCTTTCGGCTGAGGCCGATCCGGCGGCGCAGACCATCGCCGCGCGCATGGTCGCGCTGCGGCCGCAATTGATGTACCAGAGCCCCGCGAGCCGGCCGGTCGCCGCGCTTGCCGACAGTGGAGACAAGTGATGGCCTCGAAGGCAAAGGTCGGCGTCCTCGGCGCCTCCGGTTACACCGGCTCCGAACTGGTGCGGATGCTCTTG
>Ga0182749_1002125_pt1 | contig 14794 bp, 16 predicted proteins | sample eDN3rd37CKraftMG_FD_128875 | JGI IMG/M metagenome (GOLD analysis project Ga0182749, IMG submission 128875) | Enriched Miracle-Growth compost microbial communities from Emeryville, California, USA - eDNA 3rd pass 37_C Kraft MG (version 2) (version 2) ...
AGCTGGAACTGGCTGCCTGATCAATCCGGCCACGCTGGCGGAGCCGCCCGTCGGGCCTCCGCCATTTTTTTCGCGAGCAACAGGAAAGCGAACCGTGCAAGATCTCAAGAATCAGGTTTTTCAAAATCACATCGGCGGCCAATGGGTCGCCAGCACGTCCGGCCAAACATATGCCAATGGCAATCCGGCTGACAGCCGCGACGTTGTGGGGAATTTCCAGGACTCCATAGAGCAGGATGCCCTGGCCGCCGTGCAGGCCGCACAGGAAGCATTCGAGGGCTGGAAGAAAACTCCTCCGTCCCGCCGCGCGGCCATTCTGGCAGCAGCAGCCGATGACTTGCAGGCGCGGGCGGACAGTATTGCGGCCGAGCTCACCCGCGAAGAAGGCAAATCGCTCCAGCTCGCCAAAGGCGAGGTGTTGCGATCTGCCGAGACGCTGCGCTTCTATGCAGTGGAAGGCCAGACCTACACAGGCGAGACATTTCCGCAGGACGACCCCGACATGGTGGTGTACACACAGCGCGAGCCGCTGGGCGTGGTGTCGGTAATTTCACCCTGGAACTTTCCCATATCCATCCCCTCGCGGAAGATCGCCCCGGCGCTGATCACAGGCAATACGGTGGTTTTCAAGCCATCGACCGATACGCCGCTGAGCGGATACAGGCTGGCCGAGGCGCTTGTGAATGCCGGGCTGCCGCCAGGCGTGCTCAATTTCATCACAGGCCGAGCGTCACGCATCGGCAAGACGCTGACACAGTCGCGGCAGGTGCGCGCAGTAACCTTCACCGGCTCGACCGCCGCAGGGGAAGCCATACATCGCGGAGCCGACATGACCACGCGCCTGCAGATGGAGTTGGGGGGCAAGAATCCACTTATCGTGCTGGCCGACGCCGACCTGGACAAGGCGGTGGATCTCGCAGTCAAAGGCGGGTTTTCGCTCAGCGGCCAGGCCTGCACAGGCACCAGCCGCATTCTCGTGGAGGCTGCCGTGCGTGAGGCCTTCACCGACAAGCTGGTGGCTCGCGTCAAGACGCTCAAGGTCGGCAACGGCATGCAAGCGGGCTTTGATCTTGGCCCAATGGCCACGCGGTCGCAGCTCGAAACCGTACTTGAATATGTCGCCATCGGGAAAACCGAAGCCACCCACCTGATCGGGGGTGACCGGCTCACTGACGGCGAATATGCCCATGGGTACTACGTCACACCTGCTGTATTCACAGATGTGACACAGTCCATGCGCATCGCGCGAGAGGAAATCTTCGGGCCTGTGCTTGCGATCATTGAGGTGCAGGATTACGAAGACGCCATCGCAAAGGCCAACGACAGCGAATATGGCCTGTCTGCGGCCCTGGCAACACGCAGCGCGGCCTATGCACATCGTTTCGCCCAGGACATTCAATCTGGCACAGTGAAGATCAACCGCACCACCACAGGCAATCTCGTCAACGCGCCGTTTGGCGGGCTCAAGCGCTCCAGCACGTCTACCTTCCGCGAATCGGGCCGTGCCGGGCTGGAGTTTTTTACCCAGATCAAGACCGTTTACCGCGCCGCCTGACACGGCATCACGCTTCGGAACACCTATATGACCAAAGGTTCCGAGCTGTTCGATCAACCCGCGGACGCCTCTGGCGTCGAACCAACCGGATCAACACAGGAAAACCATGAAAAAAACCGTACGCATTGAACTTGAAGAAGCCCGTCTGATGGTTGATGCCGCCGTCGCCAAATCCAAAGAAATTGGTGTGCTGGAAACAGTATGCGTTGTGGATGAAGGCGGCTTCCCGATTGTGCTGGAACGCATGAACGGAGCCCGCATCACCGGCCCTCAGATTGCATGGAACAAAGCCTTCACGGCAGCGGGGCACAAACGCTCCACCCATCTGTTCACCACACCGCCCAACGGTCCCGCACTGCCTGGCAATGAAGCATTCGGCATTCAGTTGAGCTTCGAAGGACGTTTCGCTGCTTTTGTGGGCGGCTTTCCGATTGTGGTCGACGACGAGGTTGTGGGCGGCATAGGGCTGAGCGGCGGCAATGGCGAACAGGACACCAAGGCAGGGCTGGCGGGGCTGCAGGCCCTGGCTGACGAACTGGCCGGCAAGGGCATGAAGGTGCTTGTGCAGGCCGATATCAAGAAGTAAGGATGCGCGCGCCGGCCGCTGTTCGACGTGGCCGGCGCCGCTTCCGCACCCGGACACGCACAGGCGCATGACCGGGAACAGGAGTGAATACCATGCCGAATATCGCCAAACGCTCGGATACGGGCGAAACTTTCGAGATAGCAGACGGGGAAAGCATCCTGGAGGCCGCCACGCGGGCCGGCGTACCGCTCCCCCATGAGTGTACGTTTGGCGGCTGCGGCACCTGCCGTATCAAGGTGCAGGAAGGCGCGGTGCAATACGATGAGTTTCCCATGGCGCTGACGGAAGAAGAGCATGAACAGGGGTTCGCACTGGCCTGCCAGGCCAAGCCGCTAGGAAACCTGGTTATCGAACCCGCAGCAAAGGGGCTGGATTTTGTCGATCCCGTACAGGTCGCCGCAACGGTCGTGGCGGTGGAAGCCTTTACGCAGGATATCGCCCACCTGACTCTGCGACTGCCACCTGATCTGTCTCTGGATTACCGCGCAGGGCAGTATATGAATCTTTTGCTGCCCGAAGGCGGTACGCGCAGTTTTTCCATGGCCTGCCCTCCCAACCCCGACAATGTTGTGGACTTTCACATCCGTCGCATCCCCGGAGGCCATTTCACCGGACAAGTGCTTGGCAGCCTTCGGCCAGGCGACGAACTGACCATCGACATACCGCTCGGTACCTTCTGCCATCATCCGGACGACTGGCGTCCCATGATTCTGGCCGCAACCGGCACAGGCCTGGCGCCCATCAAGGCCATACTGGAATCATTGCTCGACAACGACGACTGCCCGCCTGTGGCCCTGTACTGGGGGATGCGCACAGAAGCAGAGCTGTATCTGAAGGATGAAATTGAGTCCTGGCGGGGACACTTATGTGAATTCGAGTTTGTCCCGGTGCTGTCGCGCGCAGGCGAAGAGTGGCAGGGGCGGCGCGGCTATGTCCAGGACGCAGTCGCGCAGGACTACCAAGACCTATCCGAACATGCCTTTTATCTTTGCGGGGCACCCGACATGATCCGGCAGGCGCGCAAGCTGTTTGTCGCGCAGGGGGCGGATCCGTCCTTCATCTACTCTGACAGCTTTACCTTCCAGCAGACGGCCGTGGCTGCTGCCTGACCGCGCTGTTTGTTTCCGTAGGCTTTCAGCCTATCCACTGCCGCCCGCATGATACGGGCGGCAATTTTTTTGCCTCCCGGCAAGCCAGTTGGCAATGCGCGGGTTTTTTCTATGCCTGGCCGGAAACGCCAGCAGCAGAACGATCAAGCGTGTACTACACGGCAGGAAGCGCCGTCGTTGCTGTCACCACTGTCTTTCTTGGCTGATGTCTTGTCGCGGCTGCGCCCGAAGAGTTCGCGCAGAGAGGCTGGGAACAGGGGGATGCTGCGGCGCAGTGCTGCACGGTCTTTGAGGAAGACGTTGATTTGCTGGCCTACGGGGGTATTGCGGTAGTAATTTGATGTGCTTTTCATGGTAATTACCTATTGCGTTGAATTAAGTATACCGTTTTTTATTGCTGAGCGCTAGTTTTAGCCCTGCCCTTTGAAGGGTTTATGGGCGACGTTTCAGTTTTATGGCCGGCGATGTTGTTTTTTTCGCCGAATTTGGCGGCGCCCCCGCAATGCGGGTTTCCGCCATACACGTTCTCGATATCTCCTACGCACCCGTCTTCCCCGGATTAACCCCTAGGCATGCCCCACCTCAAAACGGTATACAATATTCAATATTCGATGATTAGATTGTTTAGCGCGGGTGAGCACTATGCCTACTGTTGTATTTCATAAAGCGGGCCAGGTTTATACGGGATCAGTGAAGGACAACACGAATCTAGTTGTCCGGGCCGGCATCAAGGAATTCCCTTATCCGAATCTTGCATACAAGTGTGGCATGGGGAAATGCGCGACCTGCGCATGCAAGGTGCTGTCTGGCGGAGAGCATCTGCCGCCGCCGAACTGGAAGGAAAAAAAGCAGCTTGGAGACAGGGTCGCGGATGGATACCGGCTGGTGTGCCAGCTGTGGCTGACGCATGACATTGAGTTGACGCAGGATGTGGCGCCGGTGGCTGCGCCGCAGGCTTGAATGTGAAAGAGAGGCAGGCGATGTACGCGATTATTACGAGCAAACCTGGACAGTACCAGGCACAGGCGGGCGATGGCGCTGTGGTGATTGAGTCTTATGAATATCTGTTCTACGGCCGGCTCAAGGCCGTGTACCAGCTGATTGAGCTGCAGGGCGAGACGCGTATCCGCATCACCGAGGAAGATCCGCCATACACAAGCAACTCTGTTCCCACGAAGTTCCTGGAAAAATTCGACACGCTGGAGGCTGCGCGCGCGGAACTGAAGCATCTGACGGGGTTTGGCGGGCTGGAAGCTACGCTGCGCCGGTGCGGCACGCCGGATTCCGGGAGCAATTGAATCATGGTCGAAATCACATTTATCAACAGCGATGAAAAAGTGGTCAGCGCACCCGAGAACAGCAATCTGCTGCGAGTGTCCATCAAGGAGCAAGGCGGCATTCCGTTCAAATGCGGCGGCGGGCTGTGCGGTACGTGCAAATGCCGGATCGAGGAAGGGCTGGAGAACACCGACAAGATAAAACCCAAGGAACGCAAGCATTTGAAGCCAGAAGATTTCGATGCCGGTTACAGAATGGCATGCCAGACATTTGTGAATGGCGACGTGAAGGTGTCCTGGTAAGCGCCAGAGGGCCAGGCACACGCCGGCTTTCCCGCCGCGACACGGGACCATAGTGTTCCGCACTCAGGCAGCAACGACCAAGGACAGATTACCGTGCTACATATTTCCGACGACATGATTGACGCAGTGGTTTCGCCTAGGCAGGCGCAGGATATCCTGCGCGAGGCGTTCATGCATTATGGGCAAGGCGACGCGGCAATGCAGGCGCGGGTGCGCACACAGGCTGGTGCTGTGAAGCTGTCCACACTGGGCGCGGTCATCCCAGGACAGCAGGTGGTCGGCGCCAAGGTATACACCACAATAGAAGGGCAGTTCAACTTCGTGATCCTGCTCTTTTCGGCGCGCGACGGCCGCCCCCTGGCGACATTCGATGCCGGTGCGTTGACACGCCTGCGCACCGCAGCCTGTTCGGTGCTGGCTGCCCAGGCATTGGCTCAACCCCAGGCTCGCACACTAGGCCTCTTTGGCGCGGGCACGCAGGGTCGGGAACACGCGGCGCAGATGGCCGCTGCCTTCGGACTTGAGCAGATACTGTTGCACGATCCTTATGCACCTTCGGATACCGCGCCGCGCCTGGCCGAGCGGACTGGCGTTCCGGTGCGGCATGCTCCCGCCGATGATATTGCGGCCTGCGCCGACATCATTGTGACAGCTTCACGCTCCCAGACGCCACTGTTTTCCGGCCAGCACCTGCGGGCAGGCGCGTTTGTTGCGGCAATAGGCTCGAGCCTGCCAACCACGCGGGAGCTGGATGACCATTCGCTGGCTCGCGCCCGAGCCGTCGTGGTGGAATGGAAACAGCAGACGTTGGCGGAAGCCGGCGATCTCGTGCAGGCCGACCCCAAAGTGCTTGCGAACGGAAAAATTGTGGAAATGGCGGATGTGCTTGCGGGCAAGCTGCGCAGGCAGTCGGCTGACGAGATCTATGTCTATAAATCGGTAGGCGTGGGCTTGGAAGACATCGCACTGGCGGGGGAAGCCTACCGCGAGCTTGCCCTGGCCAAGGGCTGGCCGCCTGCCTGAGCTGTGGAGAAGGTAGGCGGAGGGCGCTGCGGGGAATGTGCTGAATTTGCGAAAAAACCTGAAAAACAGCCTCAAAAGAGGAACTTTTTGCCTAAAAATGACCTCTTATACATGTTTCTTATGTATTCGCAAACGGCATTAGCACTCCAGCAAAGAGAGTGCTAATATTGACTCTGCAAACCTGTATAAGGACCGCTCGCCACGATGACGCAAACTTCGCAATCCCTGGCTTTGACCAATAACCAATTGGCCCTGGCTGTTTCCAACCCTGGTGCTCTGGGCACGATCGAAGCATATATCAGTGCCGTCAATCGCCTGCCCCTGCTCTCGCAAGAGCAGGAAACCACTTTGGGCAGGCGTTTGCGCGATGAATCCGATCTCGATGCGGCCCGGCAACTTATTACTTCGCATCTGCGGCTGGTGGTATCCATTGCCCGCCAGTACCTTGGCTACGGGCTGGCCCATGCCGATCTCATCCAGGAAGGCAACATCGGCCTGATGAAGGCCGTCAAGCGCTTCGATCCCGATCGCGGAGTGCGGCTGGTGTCCTTCGCCGTACACTGGATCAAGGCCGAGATACACGAATATATTGTGCGCAACTGGCGCCTGGTCAAGGTCGCCACCACCAAGGCGCAACGCAAGCTGTTCTTCAACTTGCGCCGCATGCGTCCGGAAGACAGCGGGCAAAGCCTGGATACCGAGCAGGTGGATGCCATTGCCCGCGAGCTGAACGTTCGCCCGCAGGACGTATCCGAGATGGAAATCCGCATGTCCGGCCAGGAAATGGCGCTGGAAACGCGCGACGACGATGACACCACTTACGCACCCATCGCCTACCTGTCTGACGATGGCGAGCAGGAACCCTCGTCTGTGCTTGAGCGCCAGGCTCGCTACAACCTGCAGGGTGAAGGCCTGTTCCAGGCGCTGGAAGTTCTCGATGCGCGTTCGCGCCGTATTGTGGAGGCGCGCTGGCTGCAGGACGACGGCGGCGCCACGCTGCACGACCTGGCTGCTGAATTCGGCGTATCCGCCGAGCGCATCCGCCAGATCGAGGCCGCGGCCTTCAAGAAGCTGCGCACCGCCCTGGCAGCTTGACTCTCGCCTGGCATCGCGGGCAGGCTTGCCGAAGAATAATTTAGTTACAATTTCGTCGTCAAAAATTGAACTATTCCCAAAGAGGCATGACTAACAGCGTATGGACAATGTGTTTGCTTTTCGATGCGCGAGCCATTGATCATCATCCGCTTCGGCTTCTCCTCTTCCCCTCCCTATTGAAGCGGATGTTTTCGGGACACCACCATGGTGTCCCGTTTTTCTTTCCACCGGCCCACTACGCCAGTTCAAAAGAAAGTATCCTTAGATACTTCTGAAATTCGGACGTTACACACCTTTCTATGGAAATCGGACACCTGGTTTTTGGTCTGGCCGGCCTGCTTGCGCTGGTGTCTTTCATGCCTCCACTCGCGGGGCGCCTGAGCCTGCCCTACTCCGTGCTGCTGGCTATTGTCGGCATCGTGCTCGGCCTCATCATCCACGTACACAGTTGGGCGCCGCTGGTGATGTCCGACTTTCTCGACTCACTCAAGAATTTCGAGGTCTCGTCCGAGACTTTTCTGTTTGTCTTCCTGCCCATCCTGCTGTTTGAAACCGCGCTGGCGCTGAATGTGCGCCGGCTGCTGGACGACATCGGCCCCATCCTGATGATGGCCATCGTCGCCGTCATCGTCTGCACCCTTGCCGTAGGGTTCACCCTGAACATGGTGTCAGGCTATGGGCTGGTGGTGTGCCTGATGCTGGGCGCCATCGTCGCCACCACTGATCCTGTGGCTGTGGTCGGGGTGTTTCGCGAGGTGGGCGCCCCCAAGCGCCTGACCACGCTGGTCGAAGGCGAATCGCTTTTCAACGACGCGGCCTCCATCGCGCTGTACACCGTGCTGCTGTCCGTCATCTTCGGCGGCGGTTCGCTGTCCGCGGGCACGGTGTTCTACAGCTTTCTATTCAGCTTCCTGGGCGGCGGACTTGCGGGCCTGCTGATGGGGCGGCTGGCCAGCGGACTGTTCATTGCGCTGCGCGGCTGGCCGACAGCCGAAATCACCCTGACCGTGGCACTGGCCTATCTCACCTTCTACATCTCCGAACACTATCTGGGGGTGTCCGGTGTGGTGGCCACGGTGATTGCCGGGCTTGTGGTCGGCACGACAGGCCGCACGCGCATGTCGCCCGCAACGTTTGAACAGCTGTCGGGGGCATGGTCACAGTTCGGCTTCTGGGCCAATTCACTGATCTTTGTATTTGCCGCCATGCTGATACCGCGCATGATGGCCGAGATCACCTGGACGCAGGTACTGCTCATCGTGCTGATGTTCGTCGTCACGCTGCTGGCGCGGGCTGTCATGGTGTTCGGGGTGCTGCCGCTGCTGGGCCTTACCCCCCTCGGCACCAAAGTCAGCCGTGCATATCGCATCGTCATGTGTTGGGGCGGGCTGCGCGGTGCCGTATCGCTGGCGCTGGCGCTGGCCGTCACGGAGCAGCACAACGTACCCTACGAGGCACGCCAGTTCATCGCCGTGGCCACGACGGGCTTCGTGCTGATGACGCTCTTCGTCAATGGGATCAGCCTGCGGCCGCTGATCCGCCGGCTGCACCTGAACGAGCTGCCTGTGATGGAGCGCATCCTTCGCAACCAGGCGGTTGTGGTGGCGCTGGAAGACATCCGCGAGAAAACCGACAACATTGCAAAGCAGGAACACATCAGCGACGACGCCCGCCAGCATGTGGATGCCGTATTCGACGCCACACAGGCCAGCATAGACAGCGGCGAGATCGCCAGCCTCACGGTAGACCAGAAAGTAGCCATCGGGCTGGGCATGGTATCGGCGCGCGAAGAAGAAATGTTCTACGACACGCTCAAGGCTCAGATGGTGGACTGGCGCACTGCCGAATCATTGTTGGCGCGGGCTGAGCGCATGAGCGACGCAGTGCGCCAGGGCGGCCTGAAAGGCTTTCGCTCGGCGGTGTCGGCAGATCTGCGCTATTCCAATGCTTTCCGCCTGGCACTGCGTGTGCATTATGTGCTTGGCTTCCAGGGCTGGCTGACACGCGAGCTGGCCAAGCGGTTTACCAACCTCATGAGCAAACGCACCGTGGCAGACCATCTGGTTGCGTTTGCCGGCAGGGAATTGCCGCCATTGCTGGGCCAGGAGGCAACCGACATCATCGTCCAGGCACATCGCTACCGATTGACCCAGCTCGAAAACGCCTTGCAGGCCATGAACCTGCAATATCCCAAGTTTGCGCTATGGCTGCAGGAGGCTTACCTGGGGCGCATGGCACGCTCGCTCGAACGCTTGCGCTATCGCGACATGCTCTCCCAATTCCTGATCACCGGGGAAATGTATTCAGACCTGGTCAAGCAGACAGAGAAGCGCTGGACCCACGTACAGGAGCATCCCCATCTCGATATTGCCATGAGCACTGCCGAGCTCATCCAGCGCGTACCGATGTTCGAAGGCCTGTCTGCGGAAAACATACATGCCATCAGCAAGCTGCTCAAGCCGCGCCTGGCGGTGCCGGACCAGGAGGTGCGCATGCTGGTGGGCCGCAGCCGCGCCATGTATATCGTGGCCTCGGGCGCCGTCGTCATCCACCTGCCCGATGGCAGTACCGTGGAGCTGGGTACGGGCGAGATATTCGGCGAAATTGGGCTGATGTCGGGCGAACAGTTCGAGGCGAAGGCAACCTCGCTGGGCTATAGCCGGCTGCTCATGCTGCAGGAAAAGGATTTCGACAAGCTGCTGGACCGGGACCCGGTCCTGCGCAAGAAGATCGAAGCGGTCATCAACCAGCGTCTGCGCGCTCTCGAAGTGTGGCGGGAATTCCAGTCGGGCGTGCGCCAGCATGAGCCGCTACCCGACCTGGAGCCAGTGGCGCCTGGCCAGGCGCCACAAGACCAGGCGGAGGAAGGCTCGGCGGGTCCTCCTGATGCGATTGAACACCCGGCTGAAGGGGATTCGACGGATGGAGGCTCGGCGGATGGAGGCTCGGCTGAGGGAGACTCAAGTGACGGATACTCTGTTGCTGAGGACGCAGCTATTGAAGGCCCGGCCGTTGAGGATTCGGCTGTTGAAGATTCGGCTGTTGCAGGCCCGGCTGATGAAAGCGCAACGGGTGAAGACGTGGCCGACAGGCATGCGGTCGGCGAAAACACCGACGACGATACCGCGGCCTCCCGAAAGACAGACAGCGCCTAGAGCAACTGGCGGATATCGTGCACGATATCCGCGGCGGGCGCATTGCTGTTGATCAGTGCGCGAACCTCGCCATCCTTGTCGAACAGGTAAAACGAGGCCGCGTGATCCATGGCGTATTGTCCAGGCGCGGTGCCCGCCACCTTGGCATAGTAGGCCTTGAACGACTTGGCCGTCGCCGACAGCTCGTCGGGCGTGCCTCGCAGGCCCACGAAATCAGGGTTGAAGGCCGAAACATAGGCTTTCAGAATCTCTGGCGTATCCCGCTCCGGGTCTACGCTAATCATCAGCACCTGCACCTTGCCGGCATCGTCACCCAGTTGTTCCATGGCCTCGCCCAGCGTCGCCATCGAGGTCGGGCAGACATCGGGACACTGGGTATAGCCAAAGAACACCACGACGACCTTGCCCTTGTAATCAGACAGCGTATGAGGCTTGCCATCGGTATCCTGCAACGCCATGTCCTTGCCCAGATGGGTGCCCGAGATATCCGAGCCGAGAAACTCCGCCTGTTTTTCACCGCAACCAGCCAGGGCAGCCGCAAAAGCGAGCGAAACCGCCGCGGCCATCAGGCGGCGGCGACCATTGGAAAATACTGACAGCATGGCAATTCCCGGAAATACGCCTCAAACGAGGCCAAGCCAGTGGTCGGCAAGCAATGCGGCAAACAGCAACGCCAGATAAAGAATGGAGTAGCGGAACAGGCTGCGCGAGAGCTCGTCGGAATAATTTCTGTACAGCCGCCAGGCGTAAAGCACAAACAGGCCACTGAGCACCACAGCCGAGGCGAGGTAGAACAGCCCGCTCATGCGTACGATAAATGGCAGCAGCGTGGCGGCAAACAGCGCGACGCTGTAGAGCAGGATATGCAGGCGGGTGAACTGCTTGCCGTGGGTGACCGGCAGCATGGGCAGGCCCGACTTGGCATAATCGTTGTTGCGGTACAAGGCCAGCGCCCAGAAATGCGGCGGTGTCCAGATGAAGATGATCAGCACCAGAATCCACGCCTCGGCGGGCACGGCATTGGCCACCGTCGCCCACCCCAGTGCGGGCGGCATCGCCCCCGACAGCCCGCCGATCACGATATTCTGCGGGGTGCGTGGCTTGAGAATAATGGTATAGATAATGGCGTAGCCGACAAACGTGGCAAATGTGAGCCACATCGTCAGCGGGTTGACCAGATGATAGAGCACCAGCATGCCCAGCCCGCCCAGCACCCCGGAAAAGACCAGGACCTGGGTATTGCTGATGGTGCCACGCGCCGTCGCCCGCCGGGCGGTACGCAGCATGCGGGCATCGATTTCCTGCTCGATCAGGCAGTTGACCGCAAATGCGGCGGCCGCAAGCAGCCAGATGCCTATTGTGCCCGCCACCACCAGCGAAAGATCCGGCATGCCCGGGCTGGCCAGGAACATGCCAATGACGGCACAAAACACGGCAAGCTGTGTGACGCGTGGCTTAGTCAGCACCAGATACTGGCGAAACAGCGGCTGGCTCGGGGCGGTGACGGTACTCATATGATTATTTTAGCCTTTTTCGGCGCGGGCCAACCGCACGAGCAGCGTAACACTGGCCAGCACGAGGCCAGCGGCCCCGCCATTGTGCAGTACGGCGATCAGCAGCGGCCACTGGAAGAAAATGGTTGTCAGGCCCGTGAGCAACTGGGCCAGCAGCAGGCACAGCAGCAGCCGGGCGGGCCCTCTCAGCCCGGATATGGCCTGCAGTTTCCAGCCGAGAAGGACCAGGTAGGCGAATACAAGAAAGGCAAAATTGCGGTGTACCCAGTGGATTGCCGTCAGCGCCTGCTGCGAAATCATCTCGCCTGAAGGCAGTACGCCCAGCCCCCGGACGAGGGAATATCCGCCGTGAAAATCCATGGGTGGAACCCATTGCCCGTGGCAGGTGGGAAAATCCATGCAGGCCAGCGCGGCGTAATTGGTGCTGACCCAGCCACCCAGTGCAATCTGCACAAGCAACAGCACGAAACCGCCAGCCATCCAGCCCCGCCAGCGCCTTGCCGGCGCGGGTACCGGCTCATGCGTCTTCTCCCTGGCTGCCAGCCAGGTCATGAGCGCCAGCAGCAGCATGCCTCCCAGCAGGTGCGAGGTGACCACCAGCGGCATCAGTTGATGTGTCACAGTCCACGCCCCGAAGGCGCCCTGCACGCAGACCGCCACCAGCGTCACGACAGCCAGCCTTGGCGTGTTGCCCAGCTCGCGCCGGTAGCGCCATGCCATGTAGGCAATGGCAATGATCAGCATACCCAGAATGGAGCCCACATAGCGATGGATCATTTCGATCCAGGCCTTGGAAAAGCTCACCGCGCCATACGGCATGGATTGCAGGGCCTGTTCGATGTGCGTGCTCGCGCCCAGCGGGGTGACGTTGCCGTAGCAGCCTGGCCAGTCCGGGCAGCCCAGCCCGGAATCGGTCAGACGCACGAACGCGCCAAACATGATCAGGTCCAGCGTCAGGAACCAGGTCAGGAAGACGGTCTTGCGGTAGCGGCGCACAATGCGGTCCATGCCGTCAACCTATGCGCGAGTTGTGAATGAGCTTGCGGATGTCGCCACGCACAGACTCGGGATCCGCGTTGTCGGGAAAGCCCATCATGAGGTTGCCCAGCGGATCGATAATCCACATGGGTGCCTTGAGCGCGGCCTCACGCTGCTCCGGGGTGGCATCGGGTGCCAGGAAAGCGGCCAGCTTTTCTGGATCGGCCCTGAGCATATGCGTGCCCACGTATGCATCCAGCACTTGCTGCGGCACCTTGCCGTCGTCCAGCACGAACCAGATCCGCTCCAGGCGGTTTACGTTCTTTCCCTGGCTGGCGTGGGAATTGCGCAGAATGAACAGTTTGCGCACGCAGCTTTCAGGGCAGGCGGACGCGTCCGCGCTGACCAGCAGCCACTGGCCGCGCAGGCTGGCCAGCTCGTAGGGGTCGCCATCCAGCGTCTTGAGCGGCAAGGTGGCGCTGTCAGGCATGGGCCGCTGCGGATTGATCAGCGTGCCGTAGTTGGTATGCCCTTCCGGGCGCAAGCCGAGCGCGGGCACATAGTAGGCCAGCAGGGCAAAGACGATAGGCGCCAGGCAGATAAGGATGATCAGATAGACCGGCAGCATGGAGCGCTGGCGCTTGGCGCCGGGCGGCGTTACAGATTTTGTGCTGGGCACAGTAGCGTCCTTGTAAGTTCAGGGTTTGCGCGGGCGGCGCAAGGCTCGCCAGGCGATGACAATCCAGGCCAGGGCGGCTATTGCCGCGAAACCGAACCATTGCAGGGCATAGCCCCGGTTCTGGTCGGCATCGACCGAAGGTTCAGGCCAGTCGTACACCATGGAAGCTCCCGGCTGGAGCGCTGCGTCAGGCTTGGGAGGCTGCGGCGCAACGGTCTGGGCCAGTACGGCCGGCACCAATTTTAACCCTGTCGCCGCCGCATAGTCGGCCAGATCCAGGTTTTGAATAATCGGCGGCGTGCCATCGGCTTGCGGCAGATGGCCAGGCAGTGTGGAATCGCCACCACCCGCCCACGCCGCCAGTTCAAAGAGACGCGGCACACGCTCGAGCAGCTCACCCGTAACGTGCTGCTCTCCCGGAAGCGAAGGCACCTGGGGCGCGGCGGGAGCGCCCGACGCCCCCGTAAAGCGCGGCAGCCAGCCGCGCAGCACCAGCACGGCAACGCCATCATCCATCAGCAAGGGCGTCGCCACCCAGTAGCCGGGCCGGCCTTCGTGGTTGCGGTTTTCCAGCAATACCGTGAGATCGTGGCGCCATGTGCCCTGCGCCGTGGCGGGCCGCCAGGGACGCAGGGCCCCGTCCGGGGTATCGCCGCGCAGATCCAGCGGCGCGCTGGCCCGGCCAGCCTCAATGCTCTCTCGTATAGCCGTACGCTCGGCGGCCCGGCGCAACTGCCAGTTGCCCAGCGACACAAACACGACGCCCAGCACGGCCAGCAAGACCAGCGCGGCCAGGATGCGATAACTCGTGTGCGGGCGTACCATGTCTGTGATAATGCGAATTTTGGAGGCGGAGAATGAAAATTATCGTAGTGCTGGCGTTCCTTGGCATCCTGGGAAGCCTGGCCTCCGCCCTGGTCTACCTGATGCGCGACAAGGGAGGCACCAATCGCACAGTCAATGCGCTTACTGTACGCATCGGCCTGTCGATCGCCCTGTTCCTGTTCGTGCTGTTTGCCCATCATATGGGCTGGATACAGTCTACAGGGGTTCCGGCGGGCTAGCGCCAGAATGGCTGGCTTATTATCTGCCCGACGCCAGGCAAAGCGGAGATGCGCAAGTAAAAGGCCGGCGTTGCCGGCCTTTTACGATGCTGCCGCCTGGCGATGATCCAGGTTAATCAGAACCAGTACACGAACAGATACAGGCCCAGCCACACTACGTCGACAAAGTGCCAGTACCAGGCAGCGCCCTCGAAGCCGAAGTGATGATCCGCAGTGAAGTGGCCCTTGATCAGGCGGAACAGGATGACGGTCAGGAAGGTCGCGCCCAGGATCACGTGAAAGCCGTGAAAACCCGTCAGCATGTAGAACAATGAGCCATAGGCGCCGGAATTGAAGCGCAGGTTCAGCTCGGTATAAGCGTGGTGATATTCATATGCCTGACAGGCCACAAAGGTGAAGCCCAGGATGACTGTGGCCGCCAGCCAGAAGATCGCCTTGCCCCGATGACTTGCGCGC
>Ga0182749_1002130_pt1 | contig 14775 bp, 15 predicted proteins | sample eDN3rd37CKraftMG_FD_128875 | JGI IMG/M metagenome (GOLD analysis project Ga0182749, IMG submission 128875) | Enriched Miracle-Growth compost microbial communities from Emeryville, California, USA - eDNA 3rd pass 37_C Kraft MG (version 2) (version 2) ...
CCTCGGGGTCTATGACATATCCCGGCCACGCCAGACGGAGCGCGGGCGTAGCTCAGGGGTAGAGCACAACCTTGCCAAGGTTGGGGTCGAGGGTTCGAATCCCTTCGCCCGCTCCAGTCGGTCCTTCCCGAACCATTCTCCCCGTTGCCTGCCACCGCGCTGAGCCGCAGGTTTGGCCAGGGTTCGCACACGGACCTTGAGAGTGCGATGGCGAAACGAGGAGTTGAAATTGCTCTCCGAACTGCGGAGAGTCTCCGAACCTTGAGGGTAGGGTGATTTTGCCAACAAGGTTTTAATCATTGAAATCGCCGGATATTTTACCGACGGCATGCGCCAAATTCTGCACGGCTACTCCTCCAGGCGCCCCTTTTCGCTGAATCCCACTAGCTTCGGCTGACATCGCGGATCGCGTCCCGTCTCACACTCAACTCTGCCTCACCCCCTACCCCAAGCTTATCGAGCGCCGCAGCCAGCAGCTTCAGAGGGCTCTTCATCTCGAGCCATGCCAGGTGAGGCCAGCCGAAGGCCGCCAATCTAAGCCAATGTGCGTTCCAACCGAGTCTTCAGCTCTTGCCAATCTGGCATCCGCCGAGCGAGCAGCCTCCAGAAAGCGGGGCCGTGATGCGGATGTTCAAGGTGGCACAGCTCGTGGACGAGCACGTAGTCGATGCACGTCAACGGGGCGCGGACCAAGTCTGGGTTCACGCTAAGAACGCCCGCAGGCGAGAGGCTCGCCCACCGCGTCCGCATGACCCGCAGGACAAGCTGGGGCCGGTGTGTAACCGGAATGCGCAAACGCCCGGCGATCTCGGCTAGCCGTGCGCCGATCCGCTCCCCGGCTCGCACACGCCGCCACCGGGCCAAAGCTGCTGCAACAAGGTCTGGCGCCCGGCCAGGCACCGAGATGTGGAGCCAACCGCCCGAGAGTCGTACCGATTCGGGGCCATCCTCTACCCGGAGCCTGTAACGCCGTCCGAGGTGCAGGTGCGTCTCACCGGGGACATGACGGCGGGGCGGAGTCCGCGGCCGGAGGTCCTCGAAGAAGGCCTGCTGCCGCCTGATCCACCCAGTGCGGGCCGCCACCCGCGCGGCCACCGCATCCTCGGCGGCCCCCTGGGGGGCAATGACTTCCACGAGGCCGTCGGGATGGACGTGAATGGCCAAGGTACGGCGCCGCGAACGCCTAAGCGTGAAGGTCAAGGCGCCAGCGGGAGTGGTGATGAACCGGGCTGCTGTCATGCTCCCGACCCCGCCATCCGCGCCCGCGCCACGCGCAGCACGCGGGCGATCAGGTCATCCATGACGGCGGTAGGCAAGCTCAGGCCCAGTTCCCCCCGAACGTGGTCAAAAAGGTAGTCGTCCAAGTCGTTCTGCATGGCTCGCTGGGCGTCAGCGTCTTCGGTCCAGTCCACCTTGCGGTGCCGCACCACCACCTGCTCCGCCGCCACCGCGAAGTCGGCTGCGACGTCGCGCGCCTGTCCCTCCGGCACACCCGCTTCCGCCAGCGCGGCCGCAGACTCGCGGAAGAACGCCGCAGCGTCAGGTGCGCTGCGCAGGCCCTCCGGCAGGGCGTCGTCCCGCTTCCCAGCAAAGTCGCGCTGGATACCCTCGACCTTCCGCAGGTAGTCCAGCTGGTCGAGGCGCCCCTGTCGGAAATCGAGGATCACCTGCTCAATCATGTCAGAGAAGCGCCGGTAGAGCGCCGGGTCCTCATCCATGTTCTCGGTAAGCGTCCGCTTCAGCGCCGCAGCAATGACATCGGCCTTCGCCGCCGGAGTCCCGCCCGCCGCCTCCACTGAGGCCGCAAGTGCCGCCTTGTCGAAGATATCAACCGCCGGAGTAAGCACCCGTACCTTGTGTGCCGTGACGTGCTGATCGAGCAGCTTGCGAATACGTGGCTCCAGCTCCGAGGTATCCTCGCCCGGTTCGTAGCTCGCCTTGGCGGCGGCGCGCAGGTCATGGAACCGCTTAAGGTCGGCCTTGTAACGCGCGATGGCCCCGGCGTTTGCTGGGTCGTTCACGAACTCGGCCACCGAGAGGGCCGTGTGTAACGTTCGCGCGAAGGTGGCGAGCTTGCCGTAAAAGTCCCGTCGGCGATCATCGTCGGCAAGGTGACGGCGGCACGCCTCGAGGTCGGCGGGCGGTGGTACGCCCCGGAAGACATCGAGCAAGTCGGCATGGCACTGTGGCAGGGCGTCCACCTCGTCCTTCACCGAGCGAACAATATCCGCGATGTCCTCCTCGTCGTAGCCAGCAAGGGCATCGTAGGCGGCGAGAGCCTTGTCGAGGGAGCCGAGTAGCCCTTGGTAGTCGACGATCAGCCCGTGTTCCTTCCCGTCGAAGAGCCGGTTCACACGGGCGATCGCCTGCAGCAACTCGTGGTCCCGCATTGGGCGGACGATGTAGAGCACGGCGTTGCGCGGGGCGTCGAAGCCGGTGAGGAGCTTCGAGACGCAGATCAGGATTTCCGGCGTCTCGGACTTCTTGAACGCGGTGGTGATACCGTCGACATAGGCGCGCTCGTCGCCGTAACGGCCCATCATGCGTCGCCAGAAAGCCTGCACCTCGTCGGTCGGCTCCTCATCCACCTCCTCGTGGCCCTCGCGCTCGTCTGGCGGCGAGATGACCACCTCGCTGGTGACCAGGCCGACGTCGTCTAGTGCCTTCTTCAGTGCTACGGCCGTGCGTTTGGATGGCGCAACCACCTGACCCTTGAAGGGCGTGCCCCCGAAAGTCGAGGCAAAGTGCTGGGAGATATCAAAGGCGATGGCGGCGAGCGTGCCGCTGGTCTGCCCAACCTCGGCCATCCGCGCGAAGCGCCGCTTGAGATCGGCCCGCGCCTCTGGGGAGAGCGAGGCGGTGGTACGGTCAAACCAGACATCGAGGCCGGCCTTGCTCACCTCCTGCTCGACCAAGCGGCCCTCGTAGAGCAGGGGCACCACCTGTTCATCCTCTACGGCCTGCCGCATATCGTAGCGGTCGATCAGGTCCCCGAAGCGGGCAAAGGTGGACTTCTCCTTCTTGAGCAGCGGCGTCCCAGTGAAGCCGAGGTAGCAGGCGTTCGGGAATACGCGACGAAGCCGCGTGTGCATGGCGCCTGATTGGCTGCGGTGACTTTCGTCCACCAGCAGGAACACATCCGCACTGTCGTCCCGCAGGTCGCGGACGTTCAGGGCTGCGTTGAACTTCTGCAAGGTTGAGGATACCAGCCCCCGGCCGCGCAGCACGCTTTCCACGAGGTGCCGTCCGCTCGTCGCCTGCACAGGCTCCAACCCGGAATTGCGGAATGTCGTGGACAACTGGTCGTCAAGATCGGTCCGGTCTGTCACCAGGACGACGCGGGCTCCAGGGATACCCTCCTCCATTGCCAGGGCACGGGCAAGCATCACCATGGTCAGCGACTTGCCGGAACCCTGCGTGTGCCAGAGCACGCCACCGGGCCGCCTTCCATTTGTGCCGACAATGCGCAGCCTGGCGAGGATGCGCTTGATGGCATGGACCTGCTGGTAGCGGGCAATCTTCTTCTCGCCCGCGTCGAACAGCGTGAAGCGGCGGGCCATATCGAGAATGCGGTCAGGACGGAATAGAGCGTGCAGAAGCCGATCCTGCGCGGATGGCTCCGGTCCTACAGCAGCGCGCACTGTCGCGTCCTCGTCCGGATCGTCGCGCCAGATGGCCCAGAATTTGGCTGCCGTGCCGACGGTCGCGTAGCGGGCGTCGCGGATGTTGATGGCGCCGAGGATCTGCACGGTGGCGAAGAGCGAGGTGATGCCATCCGGCGACTGGTTCCGCAGGTGCTGGCTGACGGCCTGCTTGACGTCCAACCGCATCGCCTTCCCCTCGATGACGCCGAACGGTATGCCGTTCACGAAGAGGACGAGATCGGGGATGTAGCTGTCGGTCCGGCGGGCCCGCGTGACCTCGAATTCCGGCACTATGTGGAAGACATTGTTGGTCGGGATGGTCCAATCAATATAGCGCAACGAGTGGCTGCGGGTCTCACCCTCCACCATCTGCGGCAGGCTGGTGCCTAGGAGCAGGAGGTCCGTCATCGCCTCGTTGGCACGCAGCAGGCCAAGCGGGCCAGTGCCGCGCAACCGCTCGATGGCGGTGGCGATGTTGGCCTCACTGAATGGCACGTCACCCTTGCGGGCGCGGACGCGGTTCAGGGCGGCGAGGCGCTCGGCGAGAACCGGCTCCAGCAGCACCGAGCCGAGCCGGCCACGGCGCATCCGCAGCGCCTCCTCGGGCGCGAGAACCTGCCACCCCATCCCCTGCAGCAAGCGGAGCGCGGCAGAGATGGTGGTGGCCTGCTCCGAGGTCTCGAAATCGAGGTCGGGGTGGGGCGCGTTGTCGGGCACGGTCACACCACCGCGTCCAATGCAGCCAAGTCCACCTCGGCCCGCACACGGTCCATGAAGGCGAGCACCCGCTGCTCCAGTGCTTTGTCCGCGCTGTAGTCCGCGGGGACAGCGAAATGGACCCGGCCGTCGCCATGGAGCACCTTGGCCTTCGCTTTCGCGCCCGTCTTGCCGGGTGCATAGACGGCGATGGAGCCGCCACCCTGGTCCTTGACCAGCCGGAAGCACGGGACGTCCGTCTCTCCATCCCCGATGAAGACCATGCGCGAGTAGGGCACAGGCCGCTCCTCGAGCGGGAGGCGGGCGTTAATCGCCTTGTGATCCCCGAGATCGAGGGCGCCCTTATTGATGCGGAACAGGTACTGCGTCTTGTTGGTGTAGTTCACGGCCAGCGCCGGGGCGACCGCGACGTCGTGCTGGTCGTAGAGGAAGCCGGAGGCGAAGACGGCCTTGAAGTGCTTCCGGATGCGCGTTCCCTCGATGATGTCCCGCAGCCCCGAGGAGATGATGAAGTGCTGCACATCAAGGCCGCGTTCCTTCCCGGCCGCATTGATGCGCGCGAACCAGTCCTCGAGGCCGGCAAAGAGCGGGATAGTCGCGCCATGGTCTCGGAAGGACTTGCGGTCCACCTTGACGCCGGCGTGGTGCGCGCCCTCCAGCATGTGGCGCATGTAGAGAAGGATGGGGTCGCCTTGCGACTTGGCGGCGTCGTCGTTCGACCGGTTCCAGAAATCGGTCGCCTTCTTGTGGCCAAGCGCGGGGATAAAGGAGTGCTCCTGCATGTTCCCCGGCGCGAGAGTGCCGTCGAAGTCGTAGGCGATGGCGAAAATCGGCTTCGGCTTACGCATGTGCAGTCTCCGCCACTGCTTGCTCGGCAGCCTCTCGCAGCGGGACCCGCAGCGCGCCGGACAGGAGCCGCGTCATCAAGCTGTGCTTCTGCTCTCGCAGCTTGGCTGCGAGGCGCGCGGTCACGTCGGCCTCGGCCCGGATTGCGTGGATGGCGTTTGCCACCCGGCGCTGCGTCTCCAGGGAGGGTAGCCGGATGCGGATCTGGCGAAACTGCTCGAACTTCAGGTTCAGCGTGTCGTCTACGATCCCCTGCGAGTAGCGGCGGAGCCACTCGATCATGTGCGGGGCCTTGAACAGTGCGGCGGCGAAGGCGCCGTCCATCACCTCGGGCCTCGGGGTCACCACCGTGTAGGCGGGGCTGACAATTCCCCGAAGCGCGGACAGGCCGCAGACCCCCTGCCACATCCGCATGGTGTTGTAGCCGATGTCGCCAGGCAGGATGAGGCGGTAGTTGCCTTTATCCTCGGCCGAGGTGTCGCGGCGATCCACCTCTTCGCGCGCAACCACACCCCGTTCACCTGTGATAGCGAGCAACGGCTCGTCCGGGTGGCCCGTCACGTCACGCTCATCGAAGGCTTCACCCAATGGGATAAGCGGTAGTGACGTGTCCTCCCGCGGCGTGCCAGGGATAAAGCAGTCCAGATGCCGGCTCGTCAGACCGCTGACACGGCGTGCAGATGCGCTACCCAGCCCTTCCGCCGCCGCAATCCCACAATCCCACTCCATCAGAATCCTTACGATGGCATTCTGCTCAGCACGAGGCGGGATTGCGGCTCTCAGCCTGACGAAGGCCGATTGCGAAATCTTCCGCATAGTTGAGCTTGTGCCAGTAGCAATTGTCGTGAGCGAAGTGCGGAAAGCAGGATCCGCTAGCAGGTAGGCGAGCCAACGCGGGTTGTGCTCCTCACGGACAGCTATCGACCAGAGCAAGTCGGGAAGAAACAGACCCGGCACATCTTCGGTCACGTAAGCGCTCGTGCCGACAAGATCGGCTGTATTTGACCGACTGATTAGCACCCGCCCGCCGCGCACTGGGCAAGCCACCCGTTGGCGCTCCTCAGGCGCTACTACCTTGTGGTGTTCAGGCTCGAAGACCCCACGCAGGATTGCGGTTATCTTCAGCACACCCACCTCGCCGTCTCGGACCCGCCGATCCTCGCCGTTCACCGAGACGCCCGCCGAGATGGAGGCGATGACATCGGCCAGCGTGCCCTGCCGCCAGCCGGGGGGAAGCGCGCCGCTCATGCGACCCCCAATTCGCGCAGGTGCTGCTTCATTTTCGCGCGTACCTCGGCCAGTTCGGCCTCCAGCCGCGCGATCTCCGCTTCCACCGCGGCCAGGTCCACCTCCTCGGCGACCACCGCCGATGAGACGTAGCGCGGGATGTTCAGGTTGAAGTCGTTCTCCGCGATCTCGGAGATCGGCACCGGCCGCGCATATCGTTCTACCGATTGCCGCGCCTTCACCGTCGCCACGATCTTCTCGATGTGCGCATCCTCCAGAGCGTTCTGGCGGCGGCCGGGGCGGAATTCGCGGCTGGCATCCACCACCATCACATCGTCAGCCCCGGCCCGCGCCCCGCCGCGTTCCCGCGCGCGGTCGAAGATCAGCATCGCCACGGGAATGCCGGTGGAGGGGAACAACTGCGCGGGCAGGCCCACCACGGCGTCGAGCAGGTTCTCCTCGATCAGCGCGCGCCGAATGCGTCCCTCGGCGCCGGCCCGGAACAGGACGCCATGCGGCGCGATGATGCCGACGCGGCCCAGCTGCGGCAGCGCGCTCTCGATCATGTGGAGGATGAAGGCGTAATCGGCCTTGCTCTTGGGCGGCACGCCGCGCGCGTAGCGGCCATAGCGGTCCTCGCTGGCTCTCTCCGCCCCCCATTTGTCGAGGCTGAAGGGCGGATTGGCCAACACGGCCCCGAACTTCATGAGGGCGTCGCCCTCCACGAGCTTCGGTTCGTTCAGCGTGTCGCCCCATTCCAGCCGGGCGCCGTCGCGGCCATGGAGGAACATGTTGAGCCGGGCCAGCGACCAGGTCGCGCCGTTCACCTCCTGGCCCCACAGGGAGAAGTCGCGGCTGCCCTTCGCCTCGACCACCTCGGCGGCGCGCAGCAACAGCGAACCGGAGCCGCAGGCCGGATCGTAGATCCGCGCACCCGGCTGCGGGTCAACCAGGCGGGCCAGCAGCTTCGAGACCTGCGAGGGGGTGTAGAACTCGCCGGCCTTCTTCCCTGCCTCGGAAGCGAACCGCTCCACGAGGTAGATGTAGCCCTCGCCCAGCGCGTCCTCGGTGACCCGATCGGGCGAGAGATCGAGCCCATGGAAATCTTCCAGCAGCAGCTTCAGGCGGCGGTTGCGCTCGCGTGTCGCGCCGAGCTTGGCTTCCGAATTGAAGTCCACGCCCCGGAAGACGCCTTCCAGCTTGACCTTGTTCGCATCCTCGATGGCCTGCAGGGCGATGTTGATCCGCTCCCCGATGTTATCTGCCTCACGTGCGGCGTAGAGCGTCTCGAAGGTGGCATCGGCAGGGAGGACGAAGCGCTCTCGCTCCAGGCGCCGCCGCACGCGCTCCTCGTTCTCGCCGTAGCGGGCGCGCGCCTCGGCCGCATGCGCCTCCCACACGTCGGAGACGTATTTCACGAAGAGCATAACGAGGATGAAGTCCTTGTACTCGCTCGGGTCGAGGACGCCCCGGAAGGTGTCGCAGGCGGCCCAGAGGCGGCGCTTCAGGTCGTCGAGCGAGAGGGTGTTGATGTCGGACATGGTGATCTCCAGCAGCGAGGGTGGGGCGGCGGGGACGCCGCCGCCCCATTGCCGTCAGCGGACGCCGCAGGCGGGGTTGAACTTCCGCCGCAGGCTGGCCTCGACGGCCATCCGGCTGCGCTCGTCGCAGTAGAGGACCGCGACCGCGAGTTCGCCGGCGCTGTTGCGGCGCCAGCATTCGCTGCGGTCGTGGTTGTCGAGGCGGAAGCGGAGGTCTCCGCTCTCGCCCACATCCACGATGCGGTAGGTCGCCGTGCCCGGCGGGCGGGTCAGGATGGCGTAGGCCCCGGACCGGTTCAGGACCGGCGTGGTACTGACGAAGGGGCCGTCGAAGTTCCACTGGTCGATCTGAATAGACATATGTAGTGTAGCCTTCTTGCTAGGAGTGAGGCCCCAGAGGCGTTGGCGCGCCAATGGGGTGGGTTTCAGCCGGGGGCATTGGCGTGCCTCCGGCTGTTCCGTTTTGACCCCTTGCCGTCCCGGTGCACGGCGAGGGCGTGGAGCCAAACGGACCTGTGAGCCGCGAGCGCGGCCGCAATGCGAGCTTCCTCCCGAGAGAGTTCGGCCAGCGCGGCGATGGCGCGCTGCTCGGGGAGGGGCGGAAGCGGGAGCCGAAGGGCACGGATCGCCTCGGCCGGAACCTGCGGGATGTAGCTGCCCTTGGCCTCAGCCTTCAGCGCGGCCTGCAGGGCGGGCGTGTTGATGAGGGCCGCGAGATAGGCGGCATCGGCTTGGCTGCGGTCCGGCCGGATCAGGTAGAGCGGCGCCGCGACCAGCGCCCCGACCAGATCGCCCATCACCGCCAGCGCCGGGAAGCGGGTGCCGCGCGGCAGGAAGACCAGATCGCCTTCGGTAGTGACCAGCCACGGGTCGAACCGAGGGACGAGCGCGCGGACCAGGCCGGCGCCATCCGACGCGATGCTTTCGGCGAGGTCCTTCGACTGTAGCACCGGGAGGCCGCCCTCGGGGTCGGGCGTAACGCCCTCCCTGAACGTATGGCCGATGCGGGCCTCCGAAATGTCACCAATGGGAACCAAGGCGCTGCTGTCTCCTTTCAGCAGCCCCTCAATGCCCGATTCGGGATCGGGATGCAAGCGAAAATGATTCGCTGAATAATGTCAGCAGCACTCTCGTTGTCTGGATCGCCTTCAAGGGTGGGAACAGCGCCGTCCAGGTGTTCTTTGATTAGCTCCGGTTCAGCATGGCCGCCCGTTGCGGATGCCACTCGACCGGGAAGGCGCTCATCAGCCCCGGCAGCGTCATGCTCTCTGGCTGCCGGCCATCCAGGATCGCCACGATGATGTCCGGCGCCAGCAGCGTCAGCCGCAGCAGGCTGCCCAGGTATCCACGCTCGATTCGCTCCGCCACCGCCATCTCGCTGATCGAGGCGTACCGCCCCTCGTCCAGCAGCTTTTGATATCGGAACGCCCGCGCTAGCGCCTTCACCAGCGCAGGATCAGCCCGCGTCGGGAGGGCCTCACCGCTGCCCCGGACCGGCGTAACCACTGTTTTCCGCCCCGGCCGCCGCCGGATGGTCAGCGGCACCCGGACCGTGATGCTGGTGGCGGTCGTCACGCGGCGGCCCTCAGCGCCTCGGGCGCGATGGCCTTGAGGTCTCGGACGAGGCCGGCCAGCCCCTCCACCCGGAGCCGGATGTCGGCTCCTGCGGGCCCGACCACCACCCGCTCCACCAGAGCCCGGACGATTCGCGCCTGCTCCGCCGGGAACAATTCACCCCACAGCGGGTCGAGCCGGGCCAGGGCCTCGCGGACTTCGCCCTCCTTCAGGTCCGGTGCCTCCGCCCGGGCGGCGAGCCAGGTGCCGACCACCACCTCCGGCTGACGCAGCAGGGCACGGACCTGGTCCACCACCGCGGTCTCGATCTCCGCGGCCGACACGCGGCGGACGATGTCGGAGCCCTGAGTGTCGGCGTTGCGCAGCACCGCCTGCGCGACATAGTACCGGTACTGCCGCCCGCGCTTGACGCAGTGGGTCGGCGACAGCGCCCGCCCGTCCACCCCGAAGATCAGCCCCCTCAGCAGCGCCGGGGTCTGCTGCCGGTTCTGCGCCGCCCTGGCGCGCGGACTGACCTGCAGGATGGCGTGTGCCCGATCCCAGAGATCCCGCGGCACGATCGCCTCGTGCTCGCCGCGATAGACGTTGCCCTTGTGCGTGACCTCCCCGATGTAGGTCCGCAGGTTCAGGATCCTGTAGACGTCACCCCTGTCCAGCGGCCGGCCCGACTTCGCCGTGACACCCTCCGCCTGCAGGCGGCGCACCGTCTCGACGCCCGAGCCGGTCTCCACGAACAGCTCGAACACGCGCCGAACCCGCGCGGCCTCGGCCTCGTTGACAACCAGCTTGCGGTTGGCGACGTCGTAGCCGAGCGGCACCTTGCCGCCCATCCACATGCCGCGCGCCTTCGACGCGGCGACCTTGTCGCGGATCCGCTCGCCGATCACCTCGCGCTCGAACTGGGCGAAGCTGAGTAGGATGTTCAGCGTCAGCCGACCCATGCTGGTGGTGGTGTTGAAGGACTGCGTGACCGAGACGAAGGTCACCCGGTGCGCCTCGAACGTCTCCACCAGCTTGGCGAAGTCCATCAGCGAGCGGCTAAGCCGGTCAATTTTGTAAACGACGATGACGTCGATCAGCCCCTGCTCGATGTCGGCCAGCAGCCGCTTCAGCGCCGGCCGCTCCAGCGTGCCGCCCGAGAACCCGCCATCGTCATAGCGGTCGCGGACCAGCACCCAGCCCTCGGCCCGCTGGCTGGCGACGTAGGCCTCGCAGGCCTCGCGCTGCGCGTCGAGCGTGTTGAACTCCTTGTCCAACCCCTCGTCCGTGGATTTCCGCGTGTAGACGGCGCAGCGAAGCTTCTTCACCGTCGCCGGCATCACGGGCTCGACCAGCTTTTTCCGGCTCATGCGCCGGGCCTCCCCTTCAGCCCGAAGAATGTCCAGCCGTTCCAGCGCGTGCCCGTGATGTGCCGCGCGATGGCGGAGAGCGACCGGTAGGGGCGGCCCTCGAACTCGAAGTCGTCGGCGCGGACCGTCACCACGTGCTGCACGCCGTCGTACTCGCGGACCAGGCGGGTGCCAGGCAGTGGTCGGCTGTCGGCGCGTACCCGACGCAGTACCATATTGCCGCCGTCGAGCTGCTCGCCCAGGGCCTCGAGCCGCGCCCGCGTCTCGGGCTTCAGGCCTCCGTAGGCCAGCTCCTGAATCCGGTAGGCGAGCCGGCTTTCCAGGAACTTCCTGTTGTAGGGCGGCCGCTCCTTGCCGAACAGCGCCCGCCAATGATCCTTCAGCTCGGCCGCCGTCGCGGTTTGCAGCGCGGCGAGGCGCGGCAGCACCTGCGCGGGCGGGATCTTCGGGACGGTGGGCGCCGGCGGCGCTGGGTCCTGCCGCTGTGCCTTGTTGATCGACCGTCGGGTCATGCGACTCCCTCTCTCTTGGGGTTCGCATGACGGCGCTGGCGGGCGGTGGAGTGTAGGCGAACCTCTCCCGGCTCCCGGGCCTCCTCGGCGTCGCGGGCGAGATCCTCGGCAGCGCGGCTGCGCAGCCGCAGCAGCCCCGCGGCCAGGAGGGCGCAGACCTCCCGCAGGTGCGGCGGCAGGTGGAGGTTCGTGGGCGGCTTCGATCGGATGCTCACACACGGACCTACCCGCCGCCACGTTAATCCGTCCCACCGCTCAGGCCGGCAGGCGGGCAAGCGCCTCGTGGTGCCGACGCCAGAGCAGGGCTATCTTCTTCTTTACGGTGCTGCGGTCGGGATGCTGGTCGCGCGTGGCGAACCAGTCCTCCATGCGCCGGACCATCGCGGCCTGGCTCGCCGGCATGCCGTCGATCTGCATCGACACGGCGACCTCGCACCAGAACTCGTCCCAGTCGTACTTCGGCAGGGCACCGCGGGACCCGACGCGCACGGCAACAGTGCGGTCGGGTGGCCCCGCCTCCTGCGCCGCCTCGAAGCGCTCGAGCTCAGCATGCCGGACCACGAGGCGGTCGCGGACGACGGCGAAGCGCTCCGTCTCCTGGCCGGTTGACCACAGGCTCCGGTAGCGGCCGGGTTCGGCGCGGAAGGCGCCGACCTCGTGGCCGCCGGCCGTCATCACCTGCCAGGCGTCGTGCGGCCACAGGTCGAGGGTGCCGGTGAACCAGTGCTGCCGCTCGGGGATGTCGATGAAGTGCCCGTCGTCCACCTCATCGACGGAGCCCTCCTCCAGCGGCAGCCGGACCACCACGACCGACAGCGTCAGCTCTCCCGCGATGGCGAAGTTCGCGATGTCGAGCTCAGTCACCGACCAGCGCTGGCACAGCTCTGCCAGCCCATAGCAAGGCTTCCTCAGGATCCTCGGCGCCACCGCAGTCACCCCTTGTTGACGGCCCGCATCCGCCGGTACGCGAGCACCACCTTGGCCATGTCCTTGCGCATGTCGGGCGGCAGGCGCTGGGCCTCGACAAAAAGATCATCCATGCGCACGCCAAGGATGGCGGCGGCGCGCTCGATCAGCTCGTCGCGCGGCGGCTTCTCGTGGTCGCGCTCGATGCGCGACCAGTAGGCCGGCGAGATGCCGAGCCGCTCGGCGAAGTCGTTGAGCCCGATGCCGAGCGCGGTGCGGCGCTCGCGCACGACCGACCCGAAGCTCACGGCAGCAGCCCCCCCTGCACCAGGCGGTAGCGCGCAACGCGCACCCGCACGAACCGCTCCGAGATCCCGAAATCGCCCGCGACAGCGGCGACCACGCCGGCCACGGCGTCGGGCGGGTTGTCCGCCGCGAGCACGCGGCTGCCCTGGCGGCCGTGGTGCGGCGCGTGGACGGTGCGCAAGCCCTCCGTCCGCGCGTGCAGGAGCAGCCGCAGGTGCAGCGGCACCGGTGGGGCGAGCAGCGCCCCCATGAACTCGTTGGCCCGCCGCTCGGAGGCGGCCGTGACACGGTCGAGGAGCGCGTCCGGGGCCGCAGTGACGGAGCGGTAGCGGCGCGCCGGCGTCCCGAGCGCGGCGGGCACGTCGAACAGCACGTGGCCGAGTTCGTGCGCCGCGGTGCTGGCGGCGAGGTCGGGACGTCCGGCCACCATGCGGGCGTTCACCGATACTAGCGCGGTGTCCGGCAGCTCGGGATCGGTCTCGCACACGCCGAGCACGGGCACTCCCGCCTCGTCATGCACCGGGTGCGCCAAATCCCAGGCCACGGCGACCGCGCGCCCATTGGCACGGACCTCGCTCGCCGCGGCGACCAGGGCCTCGGCGCCCAGCGCGAAGCCCTCGCACCCGGCCATGGCCTGGCGGCGCACCTGGGCGGCGACGGCCCAGAGCGCCTCGGCCGAGAGCGGTCGGGGCGCGCCCGAGGCAGCGTGGTGCGGGTACTGCACGACGATCGTCATGCCCAAAGGCGTGGCAGATCGTTGCGCGATTCGTCAACGACGATGTTCGCGAGATGTTCGATTCTCCCCGATATCCACGGTTCCCACAGCCCGGGTGAGCATTCCCCGGAGCGGGTGCGAATGGGGCGATTTTCGTCCGGAGGTGGCCGGCTCTGCGGCCTAAACCGTTGATGCTGCATTGGGGAATAGATCGACGCGGGCTCCAATTCCCCATTCCGCCCCTTTGCGCCTCCACCCCCGGCTCCGCGGTGTGATTGCTTCGGGACGCTACAGCCTAGCCACCCGGAGCCCTCCCGCCGATGCCGCAGCCCCTCTCGCTCGCCGATCTCTCGCGCCTCCACCCCATCGCAGCCCGGGAGGCGCGTCGTGTCTGCCGGATCGCGCGGATGCCCACGCAGGAGCGCGAGGACGTGCAGCAGGAGATGCTGCTCGACCTGCTCGGCCGGATCGCCGCCTTCGACCCGTCCCGAGGCTCGCTCGAGGCCTTTGCCACGGTCTGCTTCCGGCACCGCGGCATCCGGCTCGCCGAGCGCTTCCGTCGCGAGCGCGCCGCGCGCGACGACCGCGGCCTCGACGACCCGCTGCTCGGCACCGGCAAGGAGCACCTCACCCTGGCGGAGGTGCTCCCGGAATCGGAGGGCTATGCCGCCTGGTGCGGTCAGCAGACCGATGCCGTGGCCGCGGTCGAGCGACGGCTCGATCTGGACCGGGCCAGCGCCGCGCTCGACGGGCGCGACCATCCGATCTGCGCGGCCCTGGTCGAGCACACCCCGCACGAGCTCGGCCGACGCGGCCCGCTCCCCCGCTCGGTGCTCTACCGCCGCATCGCGGAGATGCGCCTCCGGCTCCTCGCCGCCGGCATCGCCGCGGCGGCCTGAGACGGATCGGCGAGAGCCTGGGTAGGGCCGAGTATGGACACGCGCATCCCCGACACCCCGACCGCGCAGCGCCCGCTCAGCGAAGCGGCGCTCTGCGTCTGGCTCGGCGCCGCCGGCCCCGGCGACGCCCTCGTCTACCACCGCGGCGCCCTGGCGCGGCAGCTCTGCCCGCAGCTCGGCTGCCTGCCGATCGAGCAGCGCGCCGCCCTCGCGCGGCTCGCGAACCGCGCCTGGAAGCTGGCGGAGGCGGGCCTCGCCGACCTCGTGCAGCGTCGCCGCGGCTTCGAGGACTACGAGTACATCCTCGTCGCCCGCCGCCGTCCGCGCCGCATCGCGACCGCGGTCCTGCCGCTCCTGCTGGCGGAGGCCGCCTGATGGAGGCGCGCACCAACCGCCCGACGCTCGACAGCGTCCGTCACCTGCCGGTGGGCGACGTCATCGCGCTGCCGGCCGAGCACCTCGCCCTGCTGCAGGCCGACGCCCGCGAGGCGGTCGAGGCCGCGAAGCGCCTGCAGGACTGGATCGAGGCGGCGGTGGC
>Ga0182749_1002131_pt1 | contig 14774 bp, 8 predicted proteins | sample eDN3rd37CKraftMG_FD_128875 | JGI IMG/M metagenome (GOLD analysis project Ga0182749, IMG submission 128875) | Enriched Miracle-Growth compost microbial communities from Emeryville, California, USA - eDNA 3rd pass 37_C Kraft MG (version 2) (version 2) ...
CCCCTCGACGAGGATGTGCTGACGCTCATTCTCCTCGCTCGCCTTGTCGAGATCGGCGTTCAGGAACTTGCCCGAAATATAGGCGACGCGGCGGATCGTGCCCGCGATGGGCGCGCGATTGATGTGCACGTCGAACACGCTCATGAAGATCGAGACGCGCGTCATCGGCCCGTCCTCCAGCCCGTCGGGGCCGACCAGCTCGCGCGGCGGCGGCACGGTCACGATCATCGTCACCAGCCCGTCGGCCGGCGCCACGACATAGCCGGGGCCGCGCGGGAAGGTGCGGATCGGATCGCGGAAGAAAGCGAGCACCCAGATGGTGAAGCCCGCCAGCAGCCAGGCGATCCAGCTCGGCAGGAAGAGCGCCGCGAGCAGCGTCGCGCCCCCGGCGATGACGGCGAACTTGCGCCCCTCCGGATGGACCGAGGGAAAGCGCCAGCGGACGGTGGTGAGGGGGCCGGCGCCGATATCGTGCGGCGGCTTGTCTGAAAATGCCATGGCGCGCACTCTAGGGTTGGCGGCGGTCGCTGACAATGAGCGCGACGACCGGCCGCGACATTGATGGGCGATATTCACGGACGATGAGCGGGGCCGCGGGTTCCGGCGTTGATCGCGCCCCCCGCTTTCGCCTATGCGCGCTTGCGACTCTTCCCCACAGAGAAAGCGATGCTAGCAATGGCCAAGATCAAGGTGAAAACCCCTGTCGTCGAGATCGACGGCGACGAGATGACGCGGATCATCTGGCAATGGATCCGCGAGCGCCTGATCCTGCCCTATCTCGACATCGACCTGAAATATTACGACCTCGCCGTCGAGAAGCGCGACGAGACCGACGATCAGATCACGATCGATTCGGCCAGGGCGATCCAGAAATACGGCGTCGGCGTGAAATGCGCGACGATCACCCCCGACGAGGCCCGCGTCGAGGAATTCCACCTCAAGAAGATGTGGAAATCGCCCAACGGCACGATCCGCAACATCCTGGGCGGCGTCGTCTTCCGCGAGCCGATCGTGATCCGGAACGTGCCCCGCCTGATCCCGGGCTGGACCGATCCGATCGTCGTCGGCCGCCACGCCTTCGGCGACCAGTATCGCGCCACCGACTTCCGTGTCCCCGGCCCCGGCAAGCTGCGCATGGTCTGGCAGGGCGAGAATGGCGAGACGATCGACGAGGAGGTGTTCAACTTCCCTTCGTCCGGCGTCGCCATGGGCATGTACAATCTGGACGAATCGATCCGCGATTTCGCCCGCGCCAGCATGAACTACGCGCTCGATCGCGGCTGGCCGCTCTATCTTTCGACCAAGAACACGATCCTCAAGGCCTATGACGGCCGCTTCAAGGACCTGTTCGCCGAGGTGTTCGAGAGCGAGTTCAAGGAGAAGTTCAAGGCTCGCAACATCACCTATGAGCACCGGCTGATCGACGACATGGTCGCTTCCGCGCTCAAGTGGAGCGGCAAGTTCATCTGGGCGTGCAAGAATTATGACGGCGACGTGCAGTCGGACCAGGTGGCGCAGGGCTTCGGCTCGCTCGGCCTCATGACGTCGGTGCTGATGTCGCCCGACGGCAAGACCGTGGAGGCCGAGGCCGCGCACGGCACCGTCACGCGCCATTACCGCATGCACGAGCAGGGCAAGGCGACGTCCACCAACCCGATCGCGTCGATCTTCGCATGGACCGGCGGGCTCAAGTTCCGCGGCAAGTTCGACGGCACGCCGGACGTGGTGCGCTTCGCCGAGACGCTGGAGCGGGTGTGCATCAGGACGGTGGAGGACGGCGGGATGACCAAGGACCTCGCCATCCTGATCGGCCCGGACCAGCCGTGGATGACCACCGAGCAGTTCTTCGAGGCGATCGTCCAGAACCTCGAAAAGGAAATGGCCGCCTGGAAATAAGCCGGCCCTGATCGCGGCGACGCCCCGGAAAGGACCCGCGGGAAGGGCCGGGGCGTTGCCGCTTATCCCCCGCCGGCAAGGCGGCAAGCCATCGGGAGCGACCATGTCCGAGAAAACCCGTGCCCGCCTGGAGGTGCGCGTCGCGCAGCCCGCCGACGCGCGCGGCATCCTCGCGCTGGTCGCGCGCACCTATCCCGATCAGTCGAACTACAGCCTCGGCATGATCCGGGGGCAGATCAACAATTATCCGGAAGGCCAGTTCGTCGCGATCTATGACGGCAAGGTGGTCGGCTATTGCGCCGCCAGCCGCGTCGACGAGCGGCTGGCCTTCGGGCCGCACGACTGGGAACAGATCAGCGGGAACGGCTTCGGCACCCGCCACGTCCCGAATGGCGACTGGCTCTACGGCTACGAGATGTGCGTCGATCCGACGGTGCGCGGCCTGCGAATCGGGAAGCGGCTCTATGAGGAGCGCCGCGTGCTCGCCGAGCGGCTCGACCTCAAGGGCATCGTCTTCGGCGGCCGGATGCCGGGCTATGCCCGCGCGCGGCGCAAGGTGGGCACGCCCGAGGACTATCTGCGCCTGGTGCGGGAGGGCAAGCTCAAGGACCCGGTCATCGGCTTCCAGCTCGCCAACGGCTTCGAGCCGGTGGACATCCTCCCCCGCTATCTGCCCGAGGACAAGAGGTCCGCCGGCTTCGCGGTGCGGATGCGCTGGCGCAATCCCTATGTGAACGCCGAGGAGCCCGCCGAATTCCGCGTGCCGCGCGATATCGAGAGCGTGCGCCTCGCCACCGTCCAGCTTCAGGCACGGGCGGTGAAGGATTTCGCCCAGTTCATCCAGCAGATCGAATATTTCGTCGACGTGGCGGCAGATTACCAATCGGATTTCGTCGTCTTTCCAGAGCTTTTCAGCCTGTCCCTCCTTTCGTTCGAGAAGGAGCAGCTTTCGCCGATGGAGGCGATCGACCGGCTGACCGAGCATCGCCAGCCGCTGGTCGACGAGCTGTCGCGCATGGCGCTCGCCTATAACGTCAACATCATCGGCGGATCGCATCCCACCCGCACCGACGACGGCGAGATCCAGAACGTCGCCTATGTCTGCCTGCGCGACGGATCGGTGCACGCGCAGGAGAAGATCCACCCCACCCCCAATGAGCGCTACTGGTGGCACATCAAGGGCGGCGACACGATCGAGGCGATCCAGACCGATTGCGGCCCGATCGGGGTGCTGATCTGCTATGATTCGGAATTTCCCGAGCTTGCGCGGCGGCTGGTGGACGAGGGCGCGCGGATCATCTTCGTCCCCTTCTGCACCGACAGCCGCCAGGGCTATCTGCGCGTGCGCTATTGCTGCCAGGCGCGCGCGGTGGAGAACCAGTGCTTCGTCGTCATGTCCGGCAATGTCGGCAATCTGCCGAACGTCGACAATATGGACATCCAATATGCGCAAAGCTGCATCCTGACGCCGTGCGACTTTCCCTTCGCGCGCGACGGCATCGCGGCGGAGGCGAGCGAGAATGTCGAGACGCTGACGATCAGCGACGTGAACCTGGCCGACCTCACCTGGGCGCGCGCCGAGGGGACGGTGCGCAACCTTTCCGACCGCCGCTTCGACCTCTACCAGATCGACTGGACGCACGGCCCCCACGCCGACGGCCATGCCCACGAGCCCCAGCCCAAGGGAATCCGGACGCTGGGCGGGGGCTAAGGCGCCTCACGCCGCCGGCGAGCGCACATGCTCCGGCCGGACGCCGAGCCCGACGAGGCGCGCCGGGATGCGCTGCAACAGCGGCACCGCGTCGAGCAGCCTCAACGCGAGCGGCGGCGCAAGCGCGGTCCCGTCCCCTTCTTCCTCCAGCACCGGGCCGATGATCCGCGTCTGCACCGCGCGCTGAATCGCCTGGATGATCCGCGTCGGGAACATCCGGCGCGCCTGCACCCGCGCCAGCAGCGGATCGACGTCCGCGCCCGCCGCCAGCGGCCCGGCCAGGATGTTCGCCGCCGCCACCGCATCCTGGATCGCGAGATTGATCCCCACGCCCCCGATCGGCGACATCGCATGGGCGGCATCCCCGATCGCGAGCAGGCCGGGCCGGTGCCAGCGGATGAGGCGATCGAGCGTCACGGTGAGCAGCTTCACCTCGTCCCAGCCGCGCAACGCATCCGCCTTTCCGGCCAGCTCGGGCGCGGTGCGCGCGATTTCGGCGCGGAAGGCGTCGAGTCCGCGCGCGCGGACCCGATCCGCGCTGCCCTTGGGGATCACCCAGGCGCATTGCCAGTAATCGCCCCGGTCGATCAGCACCGCGATGCGGCCGGAATCGAAGATGCCGGCGGTGCGATTGTCCGGCGTGCGCTCGCGGGGCAGGCGGAACCACATGACGTCCATCGGCGCGCCCAGATCCTCGACCGCCAGCCCCGCCGCCGCGCGCAGCACCGAATGGCGGCCGTCGCAGGCGATCACCAGCCGGGCGCGCAGCGTCTCCCCACCGGCGGTGGCGATGCCGGTGATCCGTCCTTCCTCCTCCACGATTCCCGTGGCCTCGACATTCATGGCGAGATCGAAGCCCGGATAACGGCGGCCGACATCGGCCAGGAAATCGAGGAAATGCCATTGCGGCATCAGCGCGATGAAGGGCGAGCGCACCGGCAGATGACGGAAATCGGCGACAGTGAAGGAACGTCCGCCCATCCGGCCGGACAGCGTGCCCACCTCGTCATGCGGGCGGGCCAGCAGCTCGTCGGCAAGCCCCAGCTCGTGGAACAGCTCCAGCGTCGAGGGGTGGACGGTATCGCCCCGGAAGTCGCGCAGGAAATCGCCATGCTTCTCGATTACCCGCACCGCGAGGCCGGCGCGCGCGAGGAGCAGGCCCGCCATCATCCCGGCCGGCCCGCCTCCCACGATCAGGACGTCGCGATCCGCCATCAGCCATCCCCGCCGAATGTTTCTGTACCATAACAGGTATTCCCCGGACGCAAGGCGATTTTCGGGTGGTCATGATGGCCCGCTTTCCCCAAAAAGAGGGCATGGCTTTTTCCACCCAGTCCGCCGCGTTCAGCGACGCGCTCGTTATCCTTGGCGCCGCCGGCCTCGTGATCCCGGCCTTTGCCCGCTTTCGCATCAATCCGGTGATCGGCTTCATCCTCGTCGGCGTGGTGGTGGGGCCGGCGGGGCTCGGCTCGCTGATCGATCGCGCGCCCTGGCTCTTCTACCTCACCATATCGGACCCGCACGCGATCGAGCCCTTCGCCGAGTTCGGCATCGTGCTGCTGCTCTTCTCCATCGGGCTGGAGCTTTCGTTCAAGCGGCTGTGGGCGATGCGGCGCGACGTGTTCGGGCTGGGGGTGGCCAAGCTGCTGGGATCGGGGGTGATCATCGGGCTCGCGCTCCATCTGATCGGCCAGCGCTGGCCCGGCGCGATCGGCATGGGACTGGCGCTCGCCCTTTCCTCGACCGCGCTGGTGCTGCCGATGGCGGGCACCAAGAGTCCGGTCGGCCGATCGGCCTTCGCCATGCTGCTGTTCGAGGATCTGGCGCTGGTGCCGATCATCTTCGGGCTGGGCGCGATGGCGCCCCACGCGCAGGATACCGGGATCGAGGGGATGATCGCGGCGCTCTGGCAGGGGGCGCTCACCATCGCGGTGATGATGATCGGCGGCCGCTTCCTGCTGCCGCGCCTGTTCGCGCAGGCGGCGCGGACGAAAAGCCCGGAGCTGTTCCTGGCGGCCAGCCTGCTCGTCGTCATCCTCGCCGCGGTCGCGACGACGGCCATCGGCCTGTCGCCGATCGTGGGCGCGCTGCTCGCCGGGCTGCTGATCGCCGAGACCGATTATCATACCGAGGTCGAGCTGATCATGGCCCCGTTCAAGGGGCTGGCGCTCGGCGTATTCCTCATCACGGTGGGGATGAGCGTCGATCTGGCGCTGATCGCGGCGAACTGGCAGACGCTGCTGATCGCGGTGGTCGGCGTGGTGGCGGCGAAGGCGGTGGTCACGGCGGGGCTGCTGCGCCTCACGGGCGCGCGAACGGGCGTGGCGGCGGAGACGGGGCTGCTGATGTCCTCGCCCTCGGAGACCACGCTGATCGTGCTCGCCGCGGCCGCGCAGGCGAAGCTCATCCTGCCCAGCACCGCCGCCTTCTGGCAGATCGTCACCGCGATCGGGCTCACCATCACGCCGCTCCTCGCCCGGATCGGCACCGACGTGGCGCGCCGGGTGGAGAAGAAGCGCATCGGCATCGGCAGCGACGAGATCGCGCAGGCCGGACCCGGGCGCACCGTCATCATCGGCTTCGGCCGCGTCGGACGGCTGGTTTGCCAGATGCTCGACGCGCACCAGCGCGCTTATGTGGTGATCGAGGGCAATGTCGATACCGTGGCCGAGGCGCGGCGGCGCGGACAGGCGAATGTCGCGTTCGGCGACATCACGCATCCGGGCATGATCGACAAGCTGGACCTCGCGCAGGCCAGCGCGCTGGTGCTGACGATGGACGAGCCGGTGCAGATCGTGCGCACCGTCCGGCGCGTGCGCGCGGCCTATCCGGAGCTGACCATCATCGCGCGCGCGCGCGATGCGGCCCACGCCGCCGAACTCTATCGCGCGGGGGCGACCGACGCGGTGCCGGAAACGCTCGAATCCTCGCTTCAGCTATCGGAGGCGGTGCTGGTCGATCTCGGCGTGGCGATGGGGCCGGTGATCGCCTCGATCCACGAGAAGCGCGCCGAATTGCGCGGCCGGATCATGGAGCTGGCGCAGACCACGCGCGAGCCGCCGATCCGGCGGCGGCGCCTGCGCGACGCTGGCTAGGCGCCGTCAGGCGGCCTCCGCCACCTCCAACGTCGCCTTCACCGCCTGCACCGCGTCATGCGCGCTGGCGCCGTCGGGGCCGCCGCCCTGCGCCATGTCGGGCCGGCCGCCGCCGCCCTGCCCGCCCAGCGCCGCCACCGCGCGCTTCACCAGATCGACCGCGCTCAACCGGGACAGCAGATCGTCGGTGACGCCCACCGCGACGCTCGCCCGGCCCTCATTGACGGCGACCAGCACCGCCACGCCCGATCCCAGCCGCGCCTTCGCCTCGTCGACGAGGCCGCGCAACCCCTTGGGGTCGAGCCCCTCGATCACCTGCCCGACGAAGCCGTGGCCGCCGACCTGCTCGGGACCCGCCGCCTCGCTCCGCGCGCCGCTCCCGCCGGCCAGCGCCAGCGCCTTCTTCGCCTCGGCCAGCTCGCGCTCCAGCCGCCGGCGCTCCTCGACGAGGGCGGCGACGCGCGCCGGCACCTCCTCGGGCGACGCCTTGAGCGTGGCGGCGGCCTCCTTCAGCCGCTCCTCGCGCGCGGTGAGCCAGACGCGCGCCGCCTCGCCGGTCAGCGCCTCGATGCGCCGCACGCCCGAGGACACCGCGCTTTCGGAGACGATCTTGAACAGGGCAATGTCGCCCAGCGCCGAGACATGGGTGCCGCCGCACAGCTCGACCGAATAGGACGCGCCGCCGCTCTCCGGCCCGCCGGCCGCCCTGCCCATCGAGAGGACGCGCACCTCCTCGCCATATTTCTCGCCGAACAGCGCCATCGCGCCCGCCGCGATCGCGTCGTCGGGGGTCATGAGACGGGTCGTGACCGCCTCATTCTCGCGGATATGGCCGTTCACCTCGGCCTCGATCGACGCGATCTCCTGCGCGCTGAGCGCCTTGGGATGCGAGAAGTCGAAGCGGAAGCGGTCGGCCGCGACGAGGCTGCCTTTCTGCGTGACATGGCCGCCAAGCTGGTGGCGCAACGCCGCGTGGAGCAGATGGGTCGCCGAATGGTTGGCGCGGATGCGCGCGCGATGCCCGGCATCGACGCCGAGATGGACGGCATCGCCGACCTTGACCACGCCGCTCTCCACCTTCGCCTTGTGCGCGTGCAGGCGGCCGAGCGGCCTGGTCGTGTCGGACACGGTGGCCGCGAAGCCCCCCTCGCCCGAAATGACGCCGACGTCGCCCATCTGGCCGCCGCTCTCGCCATAAAAAGGCGTCTGGTTGGTGAGGATGACGACATCCTCGCCCGCCTTCGCGCTGTCGACGCGCCGGCCGTCGCGGACGAGGGCGATCACCCGGCCCTCGCCCTCGTGCGCGCCATAGCCGATGAACTCGGTGCCGCCATGCTCCTCGGCGATGTCGAACCAGATCTCGTCCGACGCCTTCTCGCCCGATCCCTTCCATGCCGCGCGCGCCGCCGCCTTCTGCTCGGCCATCGCCGCGTCGAAGCCGGCGCGGTCGACCGCGAGATCCTGCGCGCGCAACGCATCCTCGGTCAGGTCGTAGGGGAAGCCGAACGTGTCGTAGAGCCTGAAGGCGACCGCGCCGGGCAGCGTCTCGCCCGGCTTCATCCCGCCCGTCGCCTCGTCGAGGAGGCGCAATCCGTTGGCGAGCGTCTGGCGGAAGCGGGTCTCCTCCAGCTTCAGCGTCTCCTCGATCAGCGGCTGGGCGCGGACCAGCTCGGGATAGGCGGCCCCCATCTCGGCCACCAGAGCGGGCACGAGGCGATGCATCAGCGGCTCCGCCGCGCCCAGCAGATGGGCATGGCGCATCGCGCGGCGCATGATCCGGCGCAGCACATAGCCGCGCCCTTCGTTCGCGGGCAGCACGCCGTCCGCCACAAGGAAGCCGCTCGCGCGCAGATGATCCGCGATCACGCGGTGCGACGCCTTCATCGCGCCGGCGGTGTCCGTCCGGGTCAGCTCGCCCGAGGCGGCGATCAGCGCCCTGAACGTATCGGTATCATAATTGTCGTGGACGCCCTGGAGCACGGCGGCCACCCGCTCCAGCCCCATGCCGGTGTCGATCGACGGGCGCGGCAGGTCGAGCCGGGTCGCCTTGTCCACCTGCTCATATTGCATGAAGACGAGGTTCCAGATCTCGACGAAGCGATCGCCGTCCTCGTCCGGGCTGCCGGGAGGGCCGCCGGGGATATGCTCGCCATGATCGTAGAATATCTCGGAGCAGGGGCCACAGGGGCCGGTATCCCCCATCGCCCAGAAATTGTCCGACGTGGGGATGCGGATGATGCGGCTTTCGGGCAGGCCCGAGATACTGCGCCAGAGGTCGAACGCCTCGTCATCGGTATGATAGACGGTGGCGGTCAGCCGGTCGGGCGAGATGCCCCATTCGCGCGTGATGAGGTTCCAGGCGAGGCTGATCGCCCGTTCCTTGAAATAGTCGCCGAACGAGAAATTGCCCAGCATCTCGAAAAAGGTGTGGTGCCGCGCGGTATAGCCGACATTGTCGAGATCGTTGTGCTTGCCCCCGGCGCGGACGCATTTCTGGCTGGACGTCGCGGTGGAATAAGGCCGTTTTTCCAGCCCGGTGAATACATTCTTGAACGGCACCATGCCCGCGTTCACGAACATCAGCGTCGGATCGTTGTGCGGCACCAGCGGCGCCGATGGCACCACCTGATGCCCTTCCCGCGCGAAATAGTCGAGGAAGGAGCGGCGGATGTCGTTGGTCGAGCTCATCGGCGCGATTTAGGCGAGGCGGAGCCGCTTCTCAAGCGCGGTGATGCGTGCCGGGCGCGGGATCAGCGCGCCTTGCGCCGCGCGTTGAAGCGATCCCACTCCGCCTCGCTCAGGCGCACGTCGAGGCGCACATGGTCGCCATCCGCGCTCTGGCCGATCACCTCGCCATGCGCGTGGAGCCACGCAATGGCCTGCCCGTCGCCCGCATCGACCTCGATCGCGCGCAGGCGGCTGCCCTCGCTCAGCCGTTCCGAGAGCAGGCGGCGCAGCGCGTCCACCCCCTCCCCGGTCAGCGCCGAGAGCGGCACCACATCGTCGCGCCGCGCGGCTTCCGCCGCGACACGCGCCGCCGCCTCGGGATCGAGCGCGTCGATCTTGTTCCACACCTCCAGCATCGGCACCGGGAGCGGGGCGTCCTCGTCCCCTTTCTCCGTCTCCGCTTCGCCTGTCACGCCCAGCTCGGCGAGGACGGTAGCGACGTCGACGGCCTGCGCGTCGCTGTCGGGATGCGCGATATCGCGGACGTGGACGATGAGATCAGCCGCCGTCACCTCCTCCAGCGTCGCGCGGAAGGCGGCGACGAGCTGGGTCGGCAGATCGGACACGAAGCCCACCGTGTCGGACAGGATCGCCTTGTCGATGCCCGGCAGCGTTATCTGCCGCATCGTGGGATCGAGCGTGGCGAAGAGCAGGTTTTCCGCCATCACCTCCGCGCCGGTCATCCGGTTGAACAGCGTCGACTTGCCGGCGTTAGTATAGCCGACCAGCGCGATCACCGGCCAGGGCGCGCGCTTGCGGCGCGAGCGGTGGAGCGCGCGGGTGCGGCGGACCTGCGCCAGCTCGCGGCGCAGCTTCGCCATCCGGTCGCGGATCAGGCGGCGGTCAGCCTCGATCTGGGTTTCGCCGGGGCCGCCGAGAAAGCCGAATCCGCCGCGCTGCCGCTCGAGGTGGGTCCAGCTTCGCACCAGCCGGCCCTGCTGGTAGTCGAGATGCGCCAGTTCGACCTGCAAGCGCCCCTCGGCGGTCGCCGCGCGCTCGCCGAAGATTTCCAGGATCAGGCCGGTGCGATCGATCACCTTGGTGTCGAAAGCCTTTTCGAGGTTGCGCTGCTGGATCGGGGTCAGCGCCGCGTCGACGATCACCAGCTCGGCCCCGGCCATGCGGGCCTGCGCCGCGATCTCCTCCACCTGGCCGGAGCCGAACAGCGTGGCCGCCTTGGGCTGGCGCAGGCGGAAGGCGATCTTCTCCATCACCTCCACCCCGATCGCACCCGCGAGCCCCGCCGCCTCGTCAAGGCGCGCGTCGGCATCGCGCGGCGCGCCGTCGCCGCGATCGGGGAGTGCCACGATCGCCTTCGCGCCGCGGCTCAGGCCGTCCTCATCGCCGCGGTTGAAGACGCTCAATCGCCCTCCGGCTCGTCTTCGGCGTCGTTCAGGTTGAGCGGGCTCGCCGGCTGCACGGTCGAGATCGCATGCTTGTAGACGAGCTGCGACAGCCCGTCGCGGCGCAGCAGCATGCAGAACAGGTCATAAGCCGCGATCTCGCCCTGGAGCATGACGCCGTTCACCAGGAACATCGTCACCGGCTCATGCGACTTGCGCACCGCGTTCAGGAATATCTCCTGAAGCAGCGTGGCCTTGCGCTCCTCCGTGAAGCCCTTCTCGATCTCCGAAAGGTCGAGCGGATGGGCGGGCATGACGGTGGAGATCGCGTGCTTGTAGATAAGCTGCGACTGGCCGTCGCGGCGCAGCAGCACCGAGAAATTGTCGAACCAGGTGATGATGCCCTGAAGCTTGACGCCCTTGACGAGGAACATCGTCACCGGCGTCTTCGACTTGCGCAGCGTGTTGAGAAAAATATCCTGAAGATTATTGACCTTGTCGGCCATGGCCCGGGCCTCCGGTTCTTGGCGGGGGCGTAGCCCCGCGGTTCGCGCCCTTGCCGGCGTCGTGCTCGCCCCCGCCGGTTGCGGGGGAGATCGGCTGTAGCGCGACGCCATAAGCGCGTCCAGTTAAAGCCGGCATCGTCGATTTGGTTCCGGAAACGAACCGGCCGGCGGCGGGCCGATGCCCTATTCCTCCGCGTCGCCCTTCGGATCGGCGAGGCCCAGCGTCTTGAGCTTGCGATGAAGGGCGGAGCGCTCCATCCCGATGAAGCTCGCCGTGCGCGAGATATTGCCCGAGAAGCGGCGGATCTGGACGCGCAGATATTCGCGCTCGAACGTCTCGCGCGCTTCCCTGAGCGGCGTGCCCATGATCGACTTCGCCGCCTCGCCGGGGGAAAGCCGGGCCTGATCGCTCAGCACCTCGGGCGGCAGCATGTCGACGTCGATGGTGCGCAGCCGGTCGCCGGGGGCGAGGATGATCGTGCGCTCCACCACGTTGCGAAGCTGGCGGACATTGCCCGGCCAGTCATAGGCCTGGAGCGCCGCCACCGCCTCCGGCGAGATGCCGGGCGTGGGCACGCGCCGCTCGGCCGCGTAGCGCGCGACATAATGGTCCACCAGCGTCGGAATGTCCTCGCGCCGTTCCGACAGCGCGGGAAGATGCACCGGCACGACATTGAGCCGATAATATAAATCCTCGCGGAAACGTCCCTCGGCGATCTCCGTCGCCAGATCCTTCGACGTGGCGGAGACCACCCGCACGTCGACCTTGACGACCCGCTGCCCGCCGACACGGGTGAAGCTCTGATCGGTCAGCACGCGCAGGATCTTGGCCTGCGCGGTCAACGGCATGTCCGCGATCTCGTCGAGGAAGAGCGTGCCGCCATGCGCCTGTTCGAGCAGGCCGGGACGGACCAGCTCGCCCGCATTCTCGACGCCGAACAATTCCTCCTCCACCCGCTCGGGCGTCATCCGCGCCGCGCTGACGATGATGAAGGGCGCGCGCTCGCGCTGGCTCCAGAGGTGGAGAAGACGCGCCGCCACCTCCTTGCCCACGCCCGCGGGGCCGGAGATCAGCACCCGGCTGCCGGTGACGGCGACGCGCTTCAGGGTGGCGCGCACCGTGTTGATCGCGGCGGAATTGCCGGTCAGCTCGTCCTCGCGCCCGATCTGCGCCTTCAGCGAGGCATTTTCCCGGCGCAGCCGCTCCGTCTCGGTCGCGCGCGCGACGAGGAGGAGGAGCTTCTCCGCCTCGAACGGCTTCTCGATGAAATCGGCGGCCCCCCGGCGCACGGCGGCGACGGCGGTGTCGATATTGCCGTGCCCCGATATCACCAGCACCGGCAGCGAGGGATCGCGCCGCTTGATCTCGTCGAGCAGGTCGAGCCCATCGAGCCGCGATCCCTGAAGCCAGACGTCGAGCAGGACGAGCGAGGGCCGCCGCTCGTCGAGCGCCGCCAGCGCCGCATCCGAATGCAGCGCGGTGCGGGGCGCGTAGCCCTCATCCTCCAGCACCCCCGCGACAAGCTCGCAAATGTCCTGTTCATCGTCGACAATCAAAACGTCCAGCGCCATGGCGATCAGCTCTTCATGCGGGTGAGGGCGGGAAGCCCGGTTTCATCGCCTTCGGCCGCGCCGTCCCCATCGGAGGCGGCGGAGGCCAATGTGGCGACATCGAATGCGAGGCGGACCATCGTGCCGCCACCCGCGCGATCCGCGAAGGCGATCGAGCCGAAATGCTCCTCGACGATCTTCATGACGATGGCGAGTCCGAGGCCGGTGCCGCGGCTGCGCGTGGTCATATAGGGCTCGGTGATGCGCTCGCGCTCGGCGGGCAGGCCGATGCCGTCGTCCATCAGGTCGATCAGCAGCCGCTCGCCCTCCATGGCGATCGCCATGTGGATATTGCCCGTCGCTTCCTTTCCTTTCGCTTCAACGGCTTCCACCGCGTTCTTCACGATGTTCGTGAGCGCCTGACCGAGCTGGCGGCGATCGCACACGATCACCGGCGAGGGATCGGGCGCGTCGAGGCCGAAGGTGATCCGGGGATGCGCCACCTCGTGCAGGAACAGCGCCTGACGCGCGATGTCGACGATCGCCTCGGGCCGGAACACGGGCTTGGGCATCCGCGCGAAGGAGGAGAACTCGTCCACCATCCGCCGCAGATCGCCCACCTGCCGGACGATCGTGCCGGTCAGCCGTTCGAAGGTGCCGGGATCGGATGTCACCTCGCGCCCGTAGCGCCGCTGGAGCCGCTCGGCGGCGAGCTGGATCGGGGTGAGCGGATTCTTGATCTCGTGCGCGATCCGGCGCGCGACGTCGGACCATGCCGCGCGCCGCTGGTCGAGAAGCTGCTGGGTAATGTCGTCGAAGGTCAGCACATGGCCGGTGCCGCTGCGCACGATGCGCACCGCCAGCGTGCGCGGCTCGCCTCCGCTGCCGAACTGGATCACCGCCTCGCGCTCCGTCCCGTCGAGCAGGGCCTGAAGCTCGGGCGCGATCTCGGCCAGCGGGCGGCCGACGAGGCTCTCGTCGCCGGTCCTGAGCATCGCCGTGGCCGAAGTGTTGACGAGCCGGACGCAGCCGGCGGCATCGACCGAGATGACCCCCGCGCTCACCCCCGAGAGCACCGCCTCGGTCAAGGCGCGGCGGCTTTCGAGCGCGCCGGTCTGCTCCTCGATCTTGCGCGTCATCTGGTTGAAGGCGCTGGCGAGCGTGCCGACCTCGTCAAGCGTGCGCGGCGCCTCGACGCGGGCCGACAGGTCGCCCGCCGCCACCCGCCGCGCCGCGCCCACCAGGTCCGACACCGGCCGCACCAGCCGGTCCGCCACCTTGAGCGCGACGAAGATCGCGATGCCCACGATCAGCAGCGATCCGATCAGCAGCGCCGCGTTGAACTGGAGCTGGAGCGAGCGCGAGCGCTTGACCATCACCTCGTAATCGCCGCGCGCCGCCTTGGTCCGCGCGACCGAGGCGAGCACCACGGGCGACACCCCGCGCGAGGCGTAGAGATAGACCTCCGCCTCCGGATCGAGCCGCACCACCGTCTCCACCCGGTCGCCGGCATCGGTGACGACACGCGCGCGGCCCTGCCGCAACTCGCTGACCGAGGCGGCCGGCAGGCGCAGGTCGAGCGGGCGCGAATCCAGGTTCGCCCCCGCGATCAGCCGCCGCGTCCCGTCCTTTCCGATCAGGATCACCGCCGCCTCGGACAGGTTGCGCGCCTGCACCTGCCAGGCCAGCCCCTCGGCGAATTTCGGCGAATCGATCCCGAATTCGGCGGCATAGCCGTTCACGTCGGTGCCCATCGCGACGATATCGTTGACGATACGCTGCTTGGCCTCCTCGACATAGGCCTGCGCCACGATGTCGCCATTCTCGACGACGGTGCGCGCCCGGTCCGAGAACCAGAATTCGACGCCGTACTGGAAGAGGAGCGAGGCGAAGATCACCACCAGCAGCGTCGGCACGCTGGCGATCGCGGAGAACACCGCGACCA